>OGSH01000026.1_pt1 | contig 151164 bp, 160 predicted proteins | sample 1573821 | NCBI WGS metagenome assembly OGSH01 (sample SAMN03295845, study PRJEB24534) | human gut metagenome | isolation source: fecal sample 5 from infant 6 | host: Homo sapiens | place: USA: Pittsburgh, PA | collected 2014-07 | reverse complement strand
ACATACTTTAACCTTGAGGCTTCTAAAATTCTAAAGTCAGTAATATATATCTTTTTATCTCCAGCTTCATCATCTGAATTTATTTTTGTTTTATAAATTCCTCTTGAGTCTTGCTGAAGTTCAAATTTATTCTTTAGATCTAAACTTCTACTGAAAGCATTAAGCAAATCCTTTTTACTATGTCCTGACTCTAACCAATCAGTTACATCTTTATTGTCACCTAATGACTTAAGCCCAGGTAAATTAATTTCTTTATACTCTATTGAATTTTTGAAAAATTCTTCTTTAATCTTATATTTGTATTTCTCTCCTGCTTCTCCAGTATCCCCTAGGACATAAACCTTCATATTTTCTGTACTAATAACACTTAATTCTTTACAACCCTTTATTGATGTTGCTACAAAGTTTTTATTTTTAAAGATATTATTTATCATGTTTGCATCTTTTTCGCCCTCTACAAAGATGATAACCTTGTTTTCCTCTATTCCTCTTAATACGTTATATAAATTATACGGAACTTCATCTGATCCTCGATTGTTAATTACTTTATCACCTTCAATATGATAATAAGGTGTTTCCTTTTTACCATCAGGTTTTCTAAATTTAGCTTTCCAATAAATAGCTTTATTATTTATATCAACAAATTTAAATAACCCTAATAATTTACAACCTCTTTTATTATTTTGAAGTTGCCATTCAATATAATCTTTCACCTTATCTTCTAAGCTTTCATCATTGCTCTTAGTAACTTCTAATCCTAAGTATTCTCTTGCTTCAATATAAGACTTATTATTAAGTTTTGAAATAAAATCTATTGCATCTCCTTGCTCATTACATCCCCAGCATTTAAACCTTTGCTTATTTGCATCTGGAAAGAACTTTACTGAAAGTGAAGGAGTTTTATCTGCATGGAACGGACAACATATATATCCATCCCTATTAAATCTACTTCCTGTTTCAGATTCTATGAGCTCCTTTAAATCTATATCTTGCAATTCCACTATCTCACCCCCCTATATCTCGAATCCTATGGAAGTTTCTCTATCTGTAAGTTTTCTTTCTAATACAGATTCTAATATTTTTTGAGTTTCACTTAACTTTTGAGTTATTAGATTAAATTGAGGTAAGTATTTTTCACTCTCCTCTAAAGCATGCGTCTTAAAATAATGCTCTGCATTTATTCTTCTTATTAACCAATAATTAAACCTTCCTTTAAGGGTTAATAACATTAGCGTTTTTTTATCCAAGTTACCTACCTCCTTTCAAATTAATCTTCATAACTATACTTACATCTTCCTGTGCTCTTAGTTCCTGTAAATTCAGGAATACACTTCTCTTCAAATTCTTTATAAATCTCACATTCTGAGCAACTCTTAATACAATTTCTGCAGTTGTAATGAAGTATTAATTCCACTAATTTGAAATAATCTTTATTATCCTCGTATGCTACTTCAATTTCACTAGATACTCTTTTCTTGTAGGTATCTATTTCATACTTACTACTTACAAATATTTGAGTTTGTTTTATTGCTTTATTGAATGATTTTATAGCAGTTTTATTTAATCTTGGTAAAACTCCATTTAGTATAGGCTTAACTAGATAAGTAACGCTTCTCTTTAGGTCTCCTTTTTCCTTGGCAGTAAATAAATCACCTTTAACAAACTGTTCTGTCATTTCTGCGACCTTAAGAGCTGCTATAATATTTAATCTTTCAGTTGTACTTAAATAATCTTTCATTACCATACAAGCTCCTTCAATCTATTGAGTTTTTCTTGTTTGAACCTATTAACCTTATCTTCATTAACAAACTCCCTTAAATGAACACACATGCTAATTGTTTCAGCTAATCTTTGCTCCACATTACTTTCTCTATCTCTTAATGACTTGCTTATAGACTTTTGAAGGTTACTAAGTACTTCTATTGCTGTATTAAGCAATTCTACTTCACATGTTGTATTGGTGCTTATTTTATAGCAATCTATAACTTGTAAATCATACATGACGCTTAATTGACTACACATTATTTCAACATCAGCAATTTCTTCTTCTATGTTATTTTCTCTTTCAATCATCTTATTGTTAACTGCACTAATAAGTTCTGCACATTCTTCCATAGCAACCACCTTTTGTATTGCCTGCCCAAATGTATTAACAGCCTTGTTACAAATTAATAATTCTTCATCTCTACTAATTACATTCAAACTTCTCATCCTCCCAAATGTTCTCTTCTTCTCTCCAATTTATCTCTGAACAGTATCCTCTAGTTTTAAGAGTTTCATAAATATACGCCTCACAAGTGTTATATATTTCACTCCCAATTACATCCTTGCTTATTGGTCTTATCAAAGTGTTATATCTAAGTTCAATTCCCTTCTTTATCCTGTTATAAAGTGATTTGGGATTATATTCACTTCTATAATTTCCTGTTCTAATATTTACATCATAGTTAGGATCTTCTACTAAAACAAAAAACTTAATTTTATGCATATTTAAATGTGCCATTTCAGTTTTTATCCTCACACCATCATCCTTAAAATTTGATGCAAGTTCATCTATACAGGCCTTTCTCTCTATTGTAATATCCATATCAAAGTAGATATCTCTATCTTGTCCTTTAAATGAACCCTTAGGTAGCATGCAAGAATAATCACCAAATTCGAGTTTTTTAACTATATATTTAATCTTATGCTTATCAAACCAACTTAAAATGTGGCTATTATTTTGCTCCCTGGTATCAACAATAATTGTTGTGTTCTTCTTTATATTGTCTATCTCTTTATCTGTAAATCTGTAATTCACCTTATCCCTCTTTTCTATAAAAGGGTAGGAAATAACCTACCCACTTATCAGTTTTCTTCTAAAATGGCATATCTTCATCATTTACTGGAGTAAAGTCATCAAATCCACTTGAAGTTGTACTGTTATTACTTGGATTTAAAAGCTTATCCTTAGGTACTTCAACTCTACCTTCTTTTACATCATCTACAGTTCTGAACCCTGTACACTTAGTTGAAAACTTCTCTTCTCCATAACTGTTGTAATATTGTTCTCTTCCGAAAACTCCACCAACTAATTTTCCCTTAAAGCAATTACAGAAATTATCTCCCCATTGAACTTTAAATCCTGGATTAGATTGTTCTACCATTTCTATAAAAGTCTTAAAACCTCTTGATGTATTTCCATCTTTATCTAATACAAGCTGCCTTACAGTTCCACCTATAGGCCATTTCTTAGGCTCCCTAGTATCATTCTTATAACTATCTGTATAATAGTTAGGTTGTTTATCTGTTGAGTGAGTATCAATATAAATTACCAACATATCTTTGTTAGTTCCTCTTGTCTTTGTTTCTTCAACTTTCATAACAACACATATGTGCCCTCCTAATTCTAATGGCACAAATGATCCAAAAGCTTGTACATTATCATATCCTTGTGGTTTTTGCATAATTAATTCTCCTCACTTTCATTTAATTCATAATATTCTCTAATGGCCATATCGACTAATTTAAGATCATTATCTATTTCTCTCTCAAACATATCCATTGGACTTTTACAGGTTGTAAATCCATCACTTTGAGTTATAAATTTATGTGTATTTCCATCTGTTTCACATAGCAGTACTATGCTAAATAATCCTTCTAAGGTTAATTGACTATCTATCATCTTTCCTGATGTTTTAGCTTTAATTTTTCCATTATCACCAATTTCACAATGATGAAGAAAATAAACTATTACATCATCAGGTGTTCCAGTGATAATAAACTGTATTAGATTTCTAAAATTAAGAGCTATATCAGTAAACTTGTTATAACCAACCTCTTTAGCTCTATCAAACATTTCAAATGCCATTAGGTATTGACTGTCATCTATTACATATCTCTTTAACGTAGGCTTACTTAAGGCCTTTGTGATATGCTCATATTTTGCATTATTTATCTTGTTAAGTTTCTTTTTGAAAGGTAGTGGTTTACCTGCTACATTAAAAATTCCCACTTCATCTTTTTCAAAATTTCTAAGGCTTGTACTTTTACCACTTCCACTTTCTCCAAGTATTAATACTGGTAATCCCATATATTCATCCTCCTATCTAAAATGGTCCACAACTTCCGTGTAATTTATCTTTATGTTCCTGAAGATTTTCTTCATATGTTTCTATCTGCTCTTTAAGTTCCTTATTCTCATAGCTTAACCTTAAACATTCTTCTTCCCATTCATCTGTTGTTTTCTCTTTCATTTCCTTTAATAATCTATCTGGAAATGCCCATAAATCCTCTTTATTTAATTCAAGTTGTAAAATTAAATACTCACCTTGATAAAAAGCCAATATAATTGAGTCATTATGATGTGTTACTACTGGATCAGTCTTTCCATTAGTTAAGTTAAGTAAAACAGATACACCTGCCATCTCTAAACACCTACTCTACTTTCACTGTAATAGTTTCAGTTTCTTCTATAGTCACAAATGGAAGTACTTCTCCAGTTTCCTTATCTACTCCATCTTTAAACACTTTCTTAAGTTCTGTCTTATTAACTTCTTCCTTAACTCTAACTAACTCTGGCTTATTATCTTTAAGATACTTAACTAAAGCTTCCTCGTTTTCGTAATTCCATTTGCTGCTCTTTCTCGCTGTAACTTTTCCATATGGTGTAGATAACTTAAACTTCTTATCATTTGCCCTCTCATTCTTGTAATACTCTTCAAGTAAGAAGCTAAAGTATTGCTTATCTGCTTCATATTGCTTTAATTCTGCATCTCTCCAAGCTGTTATTCTTTCTATCTCCTCTTCTGCTGTAGCTTTTATATCAGCTTCCTTATTCTCTATTGCCCTAAGTTTTCTAAACGCCCAAGTCGCTCCTTCTAAATTTTCAATTTTAAAACCTTCTCTTTGATCAATAAGATCATTTTCTATTAATAAATTATTCATATACTTGCCTCCTAAATCTTTTTCTGTGTTATAATAACTGTGAGATTTTTAACCTGTTACCTGGGATACTTTGGTCGGTGCCTGGGTAACTTTCTTTTTATCTTGTCTTTTTTTATAAGCTCTAATTTTCATTCTGATACCACTTTCCGTAAAACCATATATCTTGCCTATTTCCTTCCATGAATAACATTCATATCTTAGGCTTAGTATCTCAAGGGCTAATCTATCTTTTTCTTCATCAGGCATCTTCCTAGTATTTGAAGCCTTAGTTTGCTTGGGACATCTTATACCTATTTCAAATAGTGCCTCATCAACTTCTATAGGCTTAAGTATTGCTAAACAAAAAGCACACCAATTGCCATCCACTTTAACTAACTCCTTTCTTCCCCCCACTTAATAGCATTACTATTTAAAAGTAATAATTTTGCTGTTTTTCTGCTAAATATTCTCCTCAATCCTAACAACTCCTTAAATACACATTTAGATTCATATAGAATAATTTCATAAAGTCTTTTTTATTTGTTTTCACCCCAAAAGCTATTCTATTAACCTTGATATCATCTTCTGTCATTTTCATTACCTCTGAAATAGTAACTTGTCCATGTTTTATTAATACTGCTTTTATTCCTCTGATTTCCTTATTTCCCATTGTTATTACCTCCATAGTATTTGTCTAACTCAACTTTAACTTTTTTATAAAGATTTTTTTCTGTTTTTAAATCTCTAGACAATATTCTTGAAGTGTCGATATCTCCAATAGAATCGCATATATCAACTGTGTTTTGTTTTCTTTTTATGCTTGTCCCTAAAGCATGCTTTAGAGCATTTAACTCATACTTACTCAAACCATTAAACATTATTTATCTCTCCTAATATCATCAACCATCTGTCTATATTTATTAAATTCATCTATACACTTTGGACATAATTTTATTCCTAAAACCTCTGTTAAGTTATCTGTTTCATTACAACAATGACATCCTGGAGTATACTTTTTTAAAATTATGTTATCCTCATCTGTAAAGAATTCTACAGGATCACCTTCATTGATATTTAATACTTTTCTTGTTTCCTTTGGTAAAGTTACTCTTCCTAATTCATCAAGTTTTCTAATTATTCCAGTTGCTCTCATGACATTACCTCCTTAAAATTAATAAATCCTACTTTTTAATCATTTGATATTTAACTATTTGGCTATTTCAGTCGCCTTCTCAATCACTCCTTTCATAGTGTTAACACCATATTTTTTTATTAGCCCATTTGCTAAGATTCTATGGAACTCTTTAATAGTTTCTTCATCTGGAGCTACTCCAACAACAAATTCGAAATCTTTCATATAAAATTCCTTTAAAAAATTAATCTGTAATATACTATTCAAATATAAGTTTTGATGTTACTAAGCTTTTGATAATATTTCAGCTAATACTGGGATTACATTATCGTAATACCTAAAGCTCTCAACTTCTTTACTTGAATATCTAGACTTATCATGAAATAGTTTTCCATATTTATCTGTTTTAAGATTATGCTTATTAGTAAGAATCCCAACCTTAGTAGAAGTTATACCTAACTCATTTCCAATCTCTGTAGCTGAATAAGTTTTTCTTTCTGCTACTGGTAATGGTAATATTGCTTTTCCTGTTATTATTTCTGTAGCTTTACTTTGTAGGACTTGTACATATTCTTTAGATAAATTAGGATTATTAGATATCTTAAGTAATATATTTGCTTCTCTTGCTCTAGCATTTTTCAATCTTGCTTCAATTTCTTTTTCTTTAAGTGAATTGTCTACTTTTACTGGCTTTACTTTTCCATTTGAAATAACTTCTTTCATTTGTTCAAATCTATCCATATATCTATCTGTGAATAAATTTCCTTTTGTTCCAGTAGTCTTATGTGCTAAAAATTCACAACCTCTTTTAGTAACTAGGAATTCTCTATTAACCTTGCCACTTGCATCTACATAAGTACTTTCTTCCCAATATTTACTGAAGCCAATTTTGGCTTTAGCTAAATCTTGATTTATACCATCAATCTTTCTTAATAACTTTCCATGTTCTTTAATTTCCATCATTGCAGCAACTTCTCTGCTTGATAATTTTTGTTCAATTTGTTTATTCATTTTTTCCTCCTTATCCTGTAATCTTGAAATCCTTAAAAATTTCATCTGTTGTACAGTTATATGCCTTAGCTATTCTTACAACTAATTCTGCAGATGGAGTTCTATGTCCCTGCTCCAATTTATAGAACATACTTTTACTTATTTTAAGTTTCTCCAACGCTTCTTCTGTATCTAATCCTGCGTTAATTCTTCTTATTCTTATAGGTGTTATTTTCATTTCTCTTTTCTCCTTTCTTAAAATTTGTAATTATCTTTTATTATGTTAGGTGATGTTTTAATCATCTTTCGAGATAATATTATCACGTTTCAAAATATTTTAAAATCTTCATTTTATCACGATACGATATATTTTTCATCACCATTTAATATAATCTCTTTATTTCTTTATTTTCCTTATAATTTCTTGAATTTTTTATTGATTTTATCTTTAAAAGTGATAAAATTATCACGAGGTGAATTATTATGTTAGGTGATAAAATCAAATCGTTAAGAAAAGAAAAGAGAATTACTCAACAAGAAGTTGCCAATGCAATAAAAGTTGCTCAATCAACAATAGGTATGATTGAAAGCGGTAAGAAAACTGGAAGTCCTCAAACTTTAATTAAACTTGCTGATTTTTTTGGAGTTACTGTTGATTATCTATTGTCTGATGACAAAGAACTAGAAAAGGTAAAAGCAAATTCAAAGACTATAAAAAATGATTTCCCTATAATTCCAGAACAATTTACTGACCCAGAAGAAGCAAGGGCCTATGTTACAAAACATCAAATCTTTGGATACGGTGGATTTGACCCATACAGAATGAGTGATGAGGATATTCTTAATTTTGCTAATGAAATGATAAACCAAGCAGAATTATTAGGATATAAATACATGAAAGAAAAACATAGATAATCCTACCTTTAATGGAGTGAGATTTTATGAGATGGATTAACGAAATAGTAGACGGTATTCTTGACATATATAAAACAAATAGTCCATATGAACTATGTAACTATCTAAATATAAAAATAGAAAAAGTAGAAAGTAACTCCTTCTTGTTACAAGGAAATGATTCAATATACTATAGAAATTATTACGAGAATGAAGTTATTTTTATAAGAAATGACTTGTATGGCCATGATGAAGAATTCAAACTTAGACATGAAATAGGTCATGCAGTCTTACATGATATACCTAGCTCTAGATATACCAATATCGGAAAATTAGAGCGACAAGCTAATTATTTCGCATTAGCTTTAACAGGCTTTAAACTTGATTTAATTAAAATACAAGGAAAAACATTAAAAGAAATTGCCAGTTGTGAAAATGTTCCTTATGAACCTTTAGCTCAACTAGTTAATTTATAAAATAAAAAAAATATATTTTGGCAAAGGAGATGTTTTTTATGGATTTATTTAACAAAAAGAAAGTAGCTGCCCTTTCTAAAGAAATAGAAAGATTAAATCAAGAACTGAATACTCTTAAAATTGTAAAAGATCAAGAACTTTATAAATTAAATCAAGAACTAGAACATCTTAAATTAACAAAAGATGAATTAAGTTATGTAAATCTAAAACAAGATTTAATAAAATTAAATGATGATATTAATTCTAAACAAAACAATATTAATAATTTGAATAACCAAGAAAAATTATTGCTTGAAGAATGTGCAAGAATAACTGATAAAATAGAAAAAGATTCAAAAAAACTTTCAAAAATTAAACCATTATATTCAGCAATTCAAAATATCATAAATAAATACTCAGAATTAGACATATTTAATAATAATATTGATAAAATCAGGTTAACATATCAAGAAGAACTTATTGATGAACTTGCACCTACTGTTACCTTACATCTGCATAGTATGGATGTGAAATCTTTAAGACAAGCCTTCAATATAAACAAAAAAGCTATTGATGCTGTTTTAGCAAAATACGAAAAACGCTATACTACCAAAGCTAACTTGGCAATATACAGACTTATGGTAATTGCACTAAGAGCAGAATTACAAAATGTACTATTTAATCTGAAATATAGTCAAATAGATAAAACAATACAGGATATAAAAAGTATAACAACAAAATATTTAGCTATAGCTGATGATGGAAACAAACAAATCTTAGGAACTCTAACTAAGTTTATATCCGAAATAGAATATTTATTTATAGAAGCTGCACAAATAGAATATGAATACTATATTAAAAAACAAAGAGAAAAAGAAGAACAAGCAGCCCTTAAAGAACAAATGAAACAAGAAGCTGAAGAAAGAAAACTCTTAGCCCAACAGCAAAAACAAGTTGAAAAAGAAGAAGAAAAGTATAAAAACGAAATTTCAAAAATTCAAGAATTAATAAATAACTCTGATGATGATATTAAATTGAAAGAACTACAAGATAAAATTTTAGAATTACAAAATTTACTTGAAAAAGTAGAAGATAAAAAAGATGAAATAATAAGTAGACAAAATGGAAAAGCTGGTTATGTATATGTAATAAGTAACCTTGGTTCTTTCGGTGATAATATATTTAAAATCGGAATGACCAGAAGAATAAATCCGATGGATAGAATATCTGAATTGAGTAGTGCATCAGTTCCATTTTCTTTTGATGTACACTCATTTATTTTCTCACATGATGCTGTTTCTTTAGAGCAAGAATTACATAGAATATTAAATAATCAAAGGGTTAATAAAATCAATTTAAGAAAAGAATTTTTCAAAGTAAATATAGATGACTTAAGAAAAATAGTTGATAATATAGATCCTTCTGCTGAGTTTAATACTACAATGTTAGCAGAACAGTATAGAGAAACATTAGCTCTTGAAGAATAAGTATTCAGCTACTTTGTAGCTGTTTATTTTATAGTTTAAAATAACATCTATTCGTTAAGGAGATGATAAATTGAACACCATTGCTATTTATACTCGTAAATCTAAATTCACTGGAAAAGGTGAATCTATTGAAAATCAAATAGAAAAGTGTAAAAAATTCATCGAATTTAAATTTAATATCGATAGTGAAAATGTAAATATTTTTATTGATGAAGGTTTTAGTGGTAAAAATGAAAATAGGCCTCAATACCAATTAATGATGGAAAAGATAAAAAAGAAAGAAATAGACTCTATAGTTATATATCAACTTAATAGACTTGGTAGAAATGCTAGAGATATACATAATACTATGCAATTATGTGATGATCTTGGAGTCATAATTTATAGTGCTACTGAAGGTTTTGATAGCTCTACTAGCTTTGGTAGAGCTGTTATAGGTATACTTGCTTCATTAGCTCAACTAGAGCGTGAACAACTTGCTGAACGTGTCAAAGATAACATGTATACCCTAGCTAAAATGGGTAGATGGCTTGGAGGTCAATCACCTTTAGGTTTTGATGGTTCTAGAGAATACTATATTGATGAAACTGGTAAAGAACGTTCTATTACCAAGTTAAAAAAGAATGAGGAAGAATTAAAATTAGTTAAACTATTATATGATAAATATCTTGAAGAAAAATCTTTATCACAAGTTGGAAAATGGGCGCTTATTAATCATCTTACGGGAAAGAACGGAGGTAATTTAAATAAGAACGCAATCAATGTAATTCTCCAAAATCCTGTTTATGTAAAATCTTCAAAAGAAGTATTTGAATATCTATCAAATGAAGGTTATGAGGTATGCGGTGAACCAAACGGAAATGGTCTTTTACGCTATGGTAAAGATGATGAACCAATAGTAGCAACTGCTAAACATAAAGGGGTAATACCTTCTGATCAATGGATAGAGGTTCAAAAGATATTAAAGGATAATGCATACAAAGCCCCACGTATGGGAAAAACTAACACTGCTCTTCTTACTGGTTTATTACGTTGTAAATGCGGATCTACAATGAGAATATCATATGGTCAAAAAAGAAAAGATGGAACTAAACCATTTTATTATATTTGTAATATGAAAATTAATAGCGGTGGTACTAGATGTAATTTAAAAAATTTAAATGGTAATTTATTCGAAAAGAATTTCATTCAATTTCTAAAAAATTATAGTAAAGAAACATTATTTACTGAATTGCAAAAATTACTAAACAACAGTAAAGATTTAGAATCTACTATATCATCTAATAAAATTGATGTTGAAATTGAAAAATCTAATAAAGCTATAAAGCAAATATTAAACAAACTAAAATTAACTGATGATGATGAGCTTTCAAAAATATTATTACAAGAAATTAAAGTTGAAAACAATAAGCTAAAAGCATTAAGTAAACAAAAGGAAGAATTACTAAATGATCAATCTGAGGTTGTTATCACTCAATCTGAAGTTCTTGCAATCTTAGATGATTTAGATAATTTTCAAAAAACTTTTGATGATTTAAATTTAGAAGATAAACAAAAAGCATTAAAATCACTGATAGAATCTATCACTCTAACTGATGATAAATTTATAGTAGATTTTAATATTAAAAAAAAACTAGATAATGCTATAAATAAATTATCTAGTCTATTCGCAAAATATAAATCATCGCAATTAAGACATCCATGCCGAAGCTATATGTACAGGCACCCTAGCTGGCCATAATTCAGTAAGACTAGCACTAGGATTGCCACTTCTTATCCTTCCAAGTTCAATTGCTATTGGAGATATAATTTCATATGAAAATGAACAATCTAAAACTAGAGATGGAAGAAAGGTAAGATATACTTTTGCAGGTGCTGGCTACTTTAAGAGAATGCAAGAACTAGGACTATATACACTTAATATAAAAGAAATCAAGAATAAAGTAACTAAACTTAATTTAGATAATATATTTAATACAAAACTTTGTTAAAAGCATAAGTAAAAGAGCTGTTTATTAAAACAGCTCTTTGTTATTAATATCCTGTTACTTCTTCTTTGTTAATTATCTTTATAATTGAACTTGTTCCAAGTCTTGAAACACCAAGGTTAATAAAGTCTTCTGCAGTAGCTAAATCTCTTACTCCTCCAGCTGCTTTTATCTTTACATTTGGTCCAACATGCTTAACGAAAAGCTCTATATCTTCTCTAGTTGCTCCACCTGTTCCAAATCCAGTTGAAGTTTTAATGAAATCTGCACCTGCATTTGTTACAACCTTACACATACTAATCTTTTCTTCTTCAGTTAGGAAGCAAGTTTCTATTATAACCTTAAGTATTTTAGAACCACAAGCCTTCTTAATTTCTCTTATTTCTTCTTCAATTAGGTCATACTTCTTATCCTTTACATGACCTAAGTTAATAACCATATCTATCTCATCTGCACCATTTGCAATGGCATCCATTGTTTCATAGATTTTTGTAGCTTTTGTCATATATCCATTAGGGAATCCTATTACTGTACAAAGAGCTAATTTATCTCCCACATAATTTTTCGCTTCTCTTATGTAAGATGGAGGAATACAAATTGAAGCAACTTCATACTTCATTCCTTCATCACAAATTCTCTTAATATCTTCCCATGTAGCTGTTTGAGATAACAAAGTATGATCAACAGTGCTTAAAATTTTCTTTTTATCCATAACATTACTCCTTTAATTTTTATTCACTTTTAGATTATCAAAAAAAACTAATAATGGCAAACCAACTTTATCCTATTCTGTCATTACCATCTCTTTCATATTCTCATTCTGAAATGCCATCTTTTCAGCCACATGCTTATAAATCTTATCAGTTTGATTCCATCTATCAGGACAATTTAAAACTACTATAATTATATCTCTTCCATCATGATTAACTGATGATACAAGACATTTTCCAGCTTGACCAGTGTATCCTGTTTTAACCCCATTAGCTCCCGGGATTTTCCAAAGGATTTTATTTATATTATTGTAGTCTCTTGAGAAGCCATAAGTATCTTTTCTTATTTCCTTTGTTCCAACCACTTCTCTAAACATATCATACTCCATTCCCTTAGCTGTTAAAACAGCTAAATCATATGCAGATGAATAGTGACCACTTGAATCTAAACCATGAGGAGATTCAAAATGGGAATCAAGTAATCCTAAGCTCTTTGCATAGTGATTCATAATTTCTGCAAAGCCTTCAACTGAGCCACCAATTCCTTCAGCTAAGGTAATTGCTGCATCATTACCTGACCTATACATTAATCCAAATAATAATTCTTTTATGGCAATTTCCTCTCCTGCTTTATAACCAACCTTAGAGCCTCTTATAGAAGCTGCATTTTTACTTACAGTAAACTTTTCATCTAAGTTTCCTCTTTCTATGGTAATTAAAGCAGTTAATATTTTAGTTGTACTTGCCATTGGTACTAATTCATATCCATTTTGATTAAATAGAATTTGTTTGGTTTCTCTATCCATAGCAATTGCATTTCTTGCACTTACTCTAAAGTTGTCCTTTGGAGATGCAAGTACATTCACTTGCATGAATAAAGAACTTAATAATACTGTACTTAATAATATTGATAATTTTCTCGCATAAAGTTTCATCAAAACCACCCTCTAATTCTCTTTTCTAAGTGTAGTTTGTCTAAATAACTAAAAAATAAACCTCTTACCATAAAAAAATAAGAAGTTTATTTTGGTTTAAATAGGCAATAATATAAATGTTATATGTTTGGAGGAGTACTATGAAGATTTTTCTAATTATTATCCTTCTTATTTTATTGCTCCCTATTCCTATTAAGCTTAGTATTTGCTACAGTAAAGAAAATTATTATATAAAATTATATAAGTTTACAATTTTGAAAAAAGGCACAAAAAATGGGGTAGAAAATAATAAGAAGAAAATCAATGAAAAAAAAATAAATGAAACTAAAAAGAAAAAGACTTCAAATTTCTTTTTCACAAGATCTTTTGATCCTAAGAAAATAGTTAAGGCTTTAGATAGGAATAAATTTAAGCCAACACTAAGGCTTGAAGGCTCTCTTTCATACTCCTTAAATGATGCAGCTAAAACTGCAATATCATATGGAGCTATCTCTGCAACAATGCCTTTAATACTTAGAATAATAAATGTATTTTTTAAATCAAAAAAATTTAAATTTCCTATTACTCCTCAATTTAAAGATGATTTTATAGTAAATTTTGATATAAAAAGTATAATTTTCTTATCACTAGCTCAAATTATATATATGTTATTTTTAATAGCAAGAGGGTCAGTACCCAAAAAGGAGGTAAAAGACAATGAATAATGAACATCCAGTAGAAACTTTAATGAAAAGTACTATGGAAAACTTAAGAGATATGGTTGATGTAAATACTGTTATAGGTGATGTTGTAGAAACTAAAGACGGTAGCTGTATTATTCCAATTTCTAAAGTATCCTTTGGATTTGCATCTGGTGGTTCTGAATTTGGAGAAGCTAATACAAAAGTAAACTCTAACAGTGACTACCCATTTGGTGGTGGTTCAGGTGCTGGAGTATCAGTTAAACCTGTAGCATTTCTAGTAGTAAAGGATAATGCTGTTAGATTAATGCCTGTAGAACAAGACAATACATATGATAGGATTGTTGATACTGTACCACAAATTATAGATATGGTTAAAGACTTATTTAAAAAGTCTGGAAGTTGCAATGAACAACCTTCTAGTAATACAACACCTGATGTAGACCTATATCCTGATGATTTTGAATCAACAGATAAAGCAATTCATTTAGATAACCAATAATTCTCCTCTTAATGTTAAAGGGATATTAGAATTTCAATTAATAATTCTAATATCCCTAATTATTTATTCTTCACTATCTAATGCAATCTCTTCTTCAAGCTCTTGCTCTTCTTCTACAGCATAAAGGTCAAGAGATGGAAGCTCTTTAAGATCGTGTAATCCAAATTGTCTTAAAAATTCTTCTGTTGTACCATAAAGAATTGGTCTACCTGGAACTTCTAATCTTCCAACTTCCTTTATTAAGTCCTTCTCTATAAGCTTTTGAATGGCACTATCAGACTTAACTCCTCTTATTTCATCAATATCAATTCTTGTAATAGGTTGTTTATATGCAACTATTGCAAGACTTTCTAATGAAGCCTGTGAAAGAGACTGTCTTTTATTCTTCTTTAATAATTTTTGTATGTAATCGCTATGCTCTGCCTTAGTAACTAATTGATAAGCACCATTTATAGATATAAGCTTTATTCCTCTTGATACTTCATCATAATCCTTAATCATTTCATCTAATAACTCTTCTACATATTTAGGAGTAGCTTCAAGGTTAATTGCTATATCTCTTAATGATAGAGGTTCTCCACTTACAAATAGCATTGCTTCAATTATTCCTTTTTGAGTATCTTTTCTTGATACTTCCTTAAACTCGAACTGTCCTATGTCAAATTTATTCAACCTCTTCTTCATTCCTTTCAATTAATATTTCTCCAAAGCTTCCTGTTTGGTATACCTTTACCATTCTTTGTTTCATAAGTTCTAAAAGCGCTAAGAAAGTAACAACACATTCAAGTTTACATTCACATTCCATCATAAGGTCTGAAAACTCTGTAATCTTTTTTTCTTTTAACTTTTCAGAAAGATAATCAAATTTATCTTCTATCTTATATTTATCAACATATATTTTCTTCTGTATTACATTTCCTTTATTTTGTTTATTTAAATATATTTCCAGAAGATTATTATAAATATTATATAAATCAAGTAAGGTTACATTTCTTAATAATTCATCATTATCTACTGGTCCTTTAATCTCCTCTATCACTTCTGGCTTCTTGGTATAAATATTACCAGAGCTTGTATACTTTCCTTTAAAGAACTCAGTTGCTTCTTTAATCTTTTTATAGATAATAAGCTTTTCTAATAACTTCTTTTCTATATCTTCTTCATCTTCCTCTTCAACTTTGTGCTTAGGAAGAAGAGTCTTAGATTTTATCTCTATTAAAGTTGCAGCAACTACTATAAATTCAGAAGTTATCTCAAGATCCATTTCCTTCATCTCATCTAAATATCTTAGATATTGATTAGTAACCTTATATATCTCAACATTATAGATATTCATTTTATTCTTTTTTATTAAATGCAGCAATAAGTCAAAGGGCCCTTCAAAGTCAGCCACTTTAATCTTAGGTAATTCCATTAAAATTCCACCTTACTCTTCTATTTCATACATTTAGTCATACCTTATTATAATACCAATTTTGAGCTAATTAGACAAGCTAAAAAGGTGATAGAAGTACACTTCTATCACCTTTAAATTACTTAAAAATATTCTTTATATTATACTTGATAGAATCAAAGATTCCACCCTTCTTAACGTCTCTATCACAATAAATCTTAACTTCTCCTACCTTTTCTTCTCCAAGGTATACTTCACATTTACCTACTATATCTCCTGCTTTGTATTCGTCCTTAACTTCATCCATAACGACCTTTTTAACTAATTCGCCGCTATTTCCCTTTGGTACTACAACTTCTAGATCATCCTTAGCCTTAGCCATAAAGAACCTATCAGTTTGTTTACCCATTTGTACCTTATCTACATCTTCATCCTTAGATACAAGCTTCTTTCCTTCATATTTAGAGAAGCCATAGTTCATTAATATACCTGCATCTCTATTTCTGATTTTATATGTAGGTGCCCCCATAATTACAGCTAACATTCTTACTCCATTTCTTTTTGCAGTAGCTGAAATACAATACTTAGCCTCATTAGTAAAGCCAGTTTTTAGTCCATCACAACCTTCAAAAAATCTTACAAGTTTATTATGATTAACTAATTCAATTGGGGATTTTCTTCCTTCAGAGATTGTTTCCATATAAGTTCCTGAATATTTTAATATAGTTGGATGTTTCAACAATTCACGAGACATTAATGCTATATCTCTTGCTGTTGAAAGATGCCCTTCACATGGAAGTCCATTACAATTTTTAAATGTAGTATTTTTCATACCTAATTCTTGGCATCTTTTGTTCATCATGTTTACGAAATCTTCTTCTGTTCCACCTAGGTATTCAGCTAAAGCTACAGCAGCATCATTACCAGATGCTATTGCTACACCTTTTAATAACTCTTCTACTGTTCTAACTTCTCCTGTATCAAGTAACATTGTGCTTCCGCCCATTTTTTTAGCATTTTCGCTGCATGTTACCTTGTCATCTAATTTAATTTTACCACTATCTACAGCCTCCATAGTTAATAACATTGTCATTATTTTCGTTACAGAAGCTGGAGCAAACTTTTCATCTATGTTGTTTTCATATAGAACTTTTCCTGAAATAGGCTCCATAAGTAAATATGATTTTGCTTCTATACTATTTACTCCTCCACCTTTAGACTCTTCTTCCTTAGCACTTGTTAATATTCCTACAGGTAATAATAAAATAGATAGTATAATCATTAATGATAGAGATATTGATTTAATTATTTTCTTATTCATTTATCTTCCTCCCTTCAAGAATATTGTTTCCAAGTAATAAAAAAATATCACACTTTGTCGAATTATATAAATTTAAAGAGAAAGAAATTGAATAGATATTGCTTTTATATAAAGCAGAAAAACTGTCTACGCAGATGATTTTAATCATCTACGAGACAGTTTTTACTTAATTAACGTACTATATCATATATTAATGGAATCTTATCTTCATATTCATCTGAAATTTGAATATCCCTAAGTATCTTCTCAACAGCTTTATGTCCTTTGTTTTCATCGTTAGCATATATTCTAGCTAAGATGTCTCCTTCAGATACTTTTTCTCCTCTTTTCTTACATAAAACAATTCCTACAGCTAAATCTATAACACTTTCCTTCGTTGCTCTTCCTGCACCTAACTCCATTGCAGTTAAGCCCATTTCTTCAGCATGAATTTTTGAAATTGTTCCAGACTTATTAGCTTTAACTTCTATAATATATTTAGCCTTAGGTAAAAGATCTGTATTATCAACACAAGCTGGATCCCCGCCTTGTGCTTTAACAAATTCTTTTAATTTCTCTAAAGCTTTACCGTTTTTAATATTTTCTAAAAGAAGCTTCTTTCCTTCTTCAAAGTTTTCAACTTTATTAGCCAAAATAAGCATATTGCTTCCTAAAGTTAATGCTAATTCAAGCAAGTCTTTAGGTCCATTTCCTTTTAAGGTATCAATAGCTTCCTTTATTTCTAATGCATTACCAATAGCATATCCTAATGGTTGATCCATATCTGAAATTACTGCTATTGTATTTCTTCCTACATTTTTACCTATAGAAACCATTTCTTCTGCTAAGGCCTTTGCATCCTCTGGAGTTTTCATAAACGCTCCATCCCCAACCTTAACATCAAGAACTATTCCATCTGCACCTGAAGCTATTTTCTTGCTCATTATACTTGATGCTATAAGAGGCATGTTATCAACTGTAGCAGTTACATCTCTTAAGGCATATAATTTCTTGTCAGCAGGTGCTAAATTAGCTGTTTGACCAATTACTGCTATTCCTATATCATTTACATTTTCCATGAACTTTTCTTCTGAAAGCTCTACTGAAAATCCTTTAAATGATTCAAGTTTATCAATTGTTCCACCTGTATGACCAAGTCCTCTACCACTCATTTTTGCAACTGGCACTCCACATGAAGCTACCATAGGTGCTAAAAGTATAGTAGTAGTATCACCAACTCCACCTGTTGAATGCTTATCAACTTTAATTCCTTGAATTTTATCTAAGTTTAAAGTTTCTCCAGAGTGAACCATAGACATTGTAAAGTCTGCTGTTTCTCTCTTATTCATACTATTAAAGAAAATTGACATAAGCAAAGCTGATGCTTGGTAATCAGGTATTTCTCCCTTTGTAAATCCTTGAATGAAAAAATCTATCTCTTCCTTAGATAGTTCTTCTCCTCTTCTTTTTTTCAATATGACATCATACATTCTCATATGCCACAGTCCTCCTATCTTTAGATAATCTCATTTATAAAGGATTTCCCTTCTAAGTTATTATCTATTCCTAAGTAATCCAAAACACTTTTTCCTATATCCGTAAAGGAATCTCTTATTCCTAATTCAGTTCCACCCTTAACTTTTTTACCATATACAAGTATTGGTATGTACTCTCTAGAATGATCTGTACTTTCTGTTGTAGGGTCACACCCATGGTCAGCTGTAATAATTAAAATATCTTCATCTCTTAGCTTTGAATATATTTCATTAAGTCTGCCATCAAAATCCTCTAAAGCTTTTCCATATCCTTTCGGATCATTTCTATGACCATAAAGCATATCAAAATCCACTAAATTTGTGAATATTAACCCATTATCAATCTTATCCATATATTCCAGAGTCTTATCAACTCCATCCATGTTATTTTTTATGTGAACAGCCTCTGTAACGCCTTTTCCATTATATATATCTTCTATTTTTCCGACAGTAGCTACACTCATTCCATTTTCTTTTATATATTCTAAAGCTGTCTTACCAAATGGATCTAAAGCGTAATCTCTTCTGTTTGAAGTTCTTTTAAATGATCCAACTTCTCCAACAAAAGGTCTAGCAATTACTCTACCAACAACATCCTCTCCAACTAACATTTCTCTTGCTATTTCACACATCTTATAAAGGTTACCTAACCCAACAACCTCTTCATGTGCAGCTATTTGGAACACACTATCAGCTGATGTATATATTATTGGATATCCTGTCTTTACATGCTCTTCTCCTAGCTCTTCAATAATTGCAGTTCCAGAGGCAACCTTATTACCTAAAATCCCATCTATCTTTGCTTTTTTCTTAAAATCATTTATTATTTTATCTGAGAAACCATTAGGATAGGTATTTAGAGGCTTATCAAGAATTACGCCTCCAATTTCCCAGTGTCCTGTTACAGTATCTTTACCAATTGATTTCTCACTGCTCTTTCCAAAGGCACCAATAACACTTTCTTCTTTTCCTAATGCCTTAACGCCCTCAATATTACCAAGACCTAACTTCTTTAAGTTTGGTATATTAAGTCCCTTGCAAGCTTCAAAAGTATGGTCTAAAGTATGACTTCCTTTATCTCCATACATTTTAGCATCAGGCATCTCTCCTACTCCAACACTATCTAAAACTATAAGTACTACTCTTTTCATAAGTAAAACTCCTTTCTATTCTATACTTATCTTTTGTAAAATTGATAAAATTATTATGCTCTAGGATGAGTATTACGATAGATTAAATTAATTTTATCACTATTTATTATTTCATAATAGGTATCCATATAAGTTAACACTTGATTTCCAAGTAACTTTTGCACCGCCCTAACATTAGCTCCATTTTGAAGTAAATGTACTGCAAAAGAATGCCTAAATGTATTTAGATTAACATCCTTATCAATTCCTGCTCTATGAGAATACTCTTTTACTATTCTCCATATGCCTTGTCTTGTTAACTTTTGGCCATTTAGATTTACAAAAAGATTTGTTACTCCTGCATCTGCAACTTGATCCCTTATTGCAAGATACTCTTCAATTGCTCTACAAGCACTTCTTCCTATAGGAATAAGTCTTTCAAAATGCTTATTATCTATACATTTTACAAATGATAAATCTAAATTTACATCTTCAACATTTACAGATATCAATTCTGATACCTTCATTCCTGTTGCATACATCAACTCTAAAAGCGCATTATCTCTAATTCCCTTTGGTCCATCTTTATCAACAGACCTTATTATTTTATCTACTTCCTCAACAGTTAAAATTTGTGGTAATTTCTTTGTGGTTCTACTGCTCTTATAACTTATCTTTGGAATATCATTAACTAGTGACCTACTTTTTAAATAGCCATAAAAACTCCTCAAACTTATAACTATTCTATTAATAGAACGCTCAGATTTACCTTGGTTTAAGAGATGTTGTATATAACCCATTATTGCTACATTATCTGAGGTATACAGATTCATTTCTTTCTTTTCTAGGTACTTGGAATAAAGATTTACATCAGTTACATAGGCATATACAGTGTTCTCACTTTTATCATTTTGTAACAAATAATCTTTATAATTATTTATAATTTCTATCATTGCTCTCTCCTACACCATTATTTATATTATATATTCGACAAATTAATCTTTTTCCCTTCATTTATCTTCCTATGTTTCTTTCTTTTTATAAATAGAATTTAGTAACCACAAATTTAACTATGCTTGGACATACGTAAGTTTCAAGTATAACCCCTAAAACAAATAATCCTAATAAAACAATAAGATAACTTCCTATACCATTTAGATTAATATTTACAGGAATAGACTTCTTTGAAAACTTTTCTTTTAATTTTTCTGTAGACATTGATAATGCAAATACACTTAAAGCAACATAGCACGGAATGTAAATTAAGTTCTGAGGAATTGTAGCAGCTAAGGCTAGTCCAATTCCTTTTCCTTCAAAAGTTGTAAGCAAAAAACCAAAAGTATATCCTAAGGTGAATCCTTTTATCAAATCTAATATTAATATTATAGGTGTTCCAAAGAATGTAAACCCTAGAACTATTATTGGTATTATTAATATAAAGTTCTTTTTAACTATGTCCAACAATAATGCTCCATAGTCTACAGGTCTTTCACCTATACCATTAACAAAGACAGTAAAGTAACTTGCTAAATCATTTTTATCTCCTTCGTTCATATACTTTACTAAATAAACTCCTATTACAATTCCTACACAAAAGAACAATAAGACTAATAAATAGTAAATCTTGTTTTCCCTAAAAGTTTCATTAATTTTTTCCATAGCACCCTTCATCTCTTACTCCTCCTAAAGTATGTATACCCTATAATATGATTAGAAAAGTAAATTTATGCATAAGACCTAACCATAAATATGTAAATACAATTATTATTAAACGAACCTTTTTCCTAGTATTTTACTTATAGAACCACCAAGAGAGTAATTTATAAATATTAGTCTTTTAGTAATTATGGTACTCTCAATAATCTACTTATTAAAATTTTTAATTCCATAGAGCTAAAAAAACAGGTTAGCGTAAAATATTAAATTTACACTAACCTGTTTACTATTGGCATTGAAGCATATATTGACATAAACAATTAATAGATTTTGTATCTATTATATCTCCTTTTTTAACCATTTCTTTCATTTCTTCAATTGAGACCTTAATGATTTCTGTAAACTCATCTTCATCTCCACCCTTAATTCCTTCATATATTCCAGTTGCAAGGTATAGATGAATTATTTCATCACAAAAGCCTGGTACCGTACATATCTTTCCTAAGTATTTAAATTCCTTTGCTTTATATCCTGTCTCTTCTTCTAATTCTCTTTTTGCACATAGGATAGGTTCCTCACCTTTTTCTAGCTTTCCTGCTGGCACCTCAATAATTACTTTATTTAAAGCTGTTCTAAACTGTTTAACTAAAATTACTTCACCATCATCAGTTAATGGTAAAATTGCAGATGCTCCTGGATGTCTAATAACATCTCTACTAGCTAGGTTTCCATCAGGTAACTCAACATCTATATTAGATACTTTTAAAAAGTTTCCTGTATATCTTTCTTCTTCTTTTAAAATCTTTTCTGAAATATCCATTTTATCTTCCTCTTTTCTAATATAATTTCTTATTTCTATTATACTTAATTATATGTTAGCTATCCACTTTTCTATAGAATAAAGAGTAGCCATCATTACTATGACTACTCTTTTACATTAAGCTTTTCTCTTTTTGAAATTATATATTAAGATAACTCCACCTGAAAGCACTATTAACACAATAAAAATATTCTTTAATAAATTATCACTTGTTTCTACTTCATTAGATGATGCATCTTCTTTATTATTTGAATCATTATTTTCTAATGACTCATTAGGCTCTTCATTACTATCATTAGAGTTTTCATCTTTATCCTGACTATTATCATTATCTGGATTCTCTTCATCTTGACCTAAATTATTATCAGTACCTGGCTTTTCTCCGTCTTGTCCTGAATTACTATCATTCTCCGGTTTTTCCCCATCTTGGCCTAAGTTGTTATCATTATCTTGTCCATTAGATGCCTTAATAAATTTAAACTCTTCATTATTATTTGATGGTAAACTATCCATTTCACCATCTTTATTTTTATCAGAATAGATAAATTTAAATTTGCCCTTACCATTTATATTATAGTTAGCATTCATTTCACCTTTAACTTTAATAGATGCTACCTTAAGATTACCGTATTCAACTAAGTTTTTGCTTGAAGTAACATAGATATCCACTACGTTTTCTACACTATCATACTTATAATTTTTAACTACGCTTTTATCACTCAAAGTATCACTCCATGTTAAAGAATCAAGAGTTACATCTCCATCTATCTTTAAACTAAGGCTAAAAGATTTAACTTCATAATTTATTTTATCAACAGATATTTCTACAGTGTTTGCTTTTTCTTCTACTCTTTTTATATTTGTTTCCACTGATGCAGAAGTTATTTTATATGGCATAACTATCATCATAGCAGACAACATAAAAAGCCCAACTATTTTTTTTATGTTCTTCATAGTATCCTCCTATATAAAGCTTTATTTATCTCATGTTTTCTGGAATTATTCCACCTTCAAATTTTATTTCAGGTAATACCTCAGGTATATTTACATATAAAGTATCACTTACTAATCTTTGACCTTCTAGAGTTTCAGCATCATTTACTCTATATAATTCAGCTCTTATTTCCTTTGGTAATGTATTTAGCTTGTCTGGAATTAAGTAGAATATCCATGTTCCACTACTTATTTCTCCAAGGTGTCCATTTTCAGGTACTTCTGCAAGAAGAATTTGTTCACCTTCAATTACATTATCCTTCTTATCTCTTAAAAGAACTGCATTAAATGCTGGGTTTCCTCTGTATTCTCCTGTAAATACAATTGATCCCTTTGGAATAACATCTCCTTCATTCTTTCCATAAATAAAGTCTTCAGAAAGGGCACCTACACCAGATTCCTTTAAATCAACATTATCTCCAGGCGGTGCAATAATATCAAGTTCCGCTATTGATATTCCACTAGCCTTTGGAGCAACAATTTTTACATATGATGCTTCATATGACCATAATTGTTTACCACCTGTAGAATCTTCCTCATTAAAGTATATAGTTTCTGAATTCTTATCTACACTTAAATCAAATTTACCACTATTAGCTAAAGTCCAATTTTCTTTGTCCTTACTTACAAATACTTGATAATTTGAAATTGTATTATTTGATAAAGCTCCATCTTCAATACCAGCTGTATATCTTAATCCAACAATATTTTGAACTTCATTTAAATTCAAAATTACATATGGATCTTGATTATTAGCTCTATCACCCTTAAAGATTGTATTATTTTTATTATCTTTAATCTTATTTATAGCTGGGTTATCTACTGGTCCTGTTGTGTTATTTTCGTCATTAACATCTTCACTTGATGATGTATTAGTTTCAACTTCCCATAAGTTTTTAGTTAAACTTCCATCATGTGATACCTTTATTGGATCTAGAGTTAATTTTTCTGTTTTATTTAAATGATAATCATAAGCTACTACTTCATATGTAAATACTCTATTATTAGCTGAAACATAATCAATAAAGTTAGAATCAGTAGTAAAGCCTATAACTTTTCCATTTCTATAAATTTCATATCCTAATATTTTATCTGAGTCTTTATTAGTTCCAAGCGTTAATTCTACACTCTTTGACTTAGCGCTATCATCATATGACAATGAAGCTTCTACACTTGTATCCTTTGACATTGCTTTAACTCCCGCAAGGATTTGTCTTCTTCCATTGTCATTAAGATATTGAATCTTTCTACCTTCTTTTTCATATCCTTTTTCAGCCATATAAGCTACATTTTCTTCTGAAGGAACTATTCCCCATGACTTAAAGAAATCAGTTAAGTCTTTTTGAACTACATCTGATGCATATCTTACAATCTTTTGCTCATAAGGTAACTTTGAATCCTCTGCAGAAGCTTCTCTAGCTCTCTTAGACAATCTTCCATAGAAGGAATCATTAGTTAAATCATTATCTCTATCAGTTATAAACATTACTGATGTTGGATTTTCATCATATGCTAAATGTAACTGCCAGAACATACCTAGTTGAGTAAATACATCTCCAGGTAAACCTATTGTTTCAGATGTTACCTTTTCATATATATCTGTATACTTATCTGAATTCTCTAATCTTGAAGGTGCTTTATCATCTAGTGTTTGAGCAAGTAATGCAATAACGTTATTAGTTACCTCTGCTTTACCCAGTCCATTCATTTCAGTTACGTGTCCTATTTCATGGGCAATTCCCCATCCAAATAAAGAACCAGACTCTTTAACTGTTCCATCTTCATTAAATGTATATGGTTTTCCATTAACTAATCCGCTTGCTGAACCATATTCAATTCCAACATGGTGAACAGATGCATACATAAATGCTCCTGCAAACATTCTTTGATACTTTATATTAACTCTACTTCTTGGTTGTAAATGCTTCTTCTCTGATGCATCTAAAGTTCCATCATTATTAAAATCAGGGTTTTCACTTACACCTCTTTGAGCATACATTAACTCCATTATTTGTTCTAGAGCTTGAAGGCTATCATATAGTCTATCAACTTGTTCATCTTCTGTTGCAAGATCTGATGTTATACCATTTAAAATAGCTGAAGCAGGTAAATTTAAAGTAGCCTTAGTTGTTTCTATATCAGTAGTATTTACAATGCTTGTCTTTTCATCATATTTGTAATTATTATTTGACTTATTTGCAAAGAACTTTGGATACTCATCCTTCATAGTATCAACATAATCCTTTAAGCTTCTTATATATTCTCTGATACTTTCCTTAACTTCTCCTTCTTTGCTGCTATCATTTATGTCTCCATAAACATTTAAATGAGGAATTTTCTTAGCTCCACTTACTCTTATTTTCACTTCATTATTAGAAGGATTTCCATTTGGATATCTAACGTATATACTTCCACCCTTTTCTACATCTAAATTATGTATCTCAGGCACTTGTAGTACATTCTTACCCTTTTGAAGTTTTACTGTCTTAATAAACTTTCCACTTTCTCCATAATGTTGAGTAAATGCAAGTTCAGGTAATACATTTCCTTCTGTTCCAACATAAACAACAATTTCTTCCCCAGCTTTTGCTGTGTATCCTAAAGCTTGATAATCATTTGAAAGCCCTAAATTATTACCACTATTGTTTATGTTTTGATTTACTGTAAATGTATTTTTACTTATGTTTTTATCATTAAGTATATCTTCTGCAAGTTTAAGCTCATCTAATATAATAGATTGATTTGGATGATACTCACCACTTACTACATCACTAGTGTTAGCTCTTTCTCTTAGTTCATTAATTTTATCATGAGTTACATTATCATTTAATTCTATTAATAAATCATCCTTAAATAAATTTCTTACATCATCCTCAATAGAATCATAATGATAGAATTTCATTTCTGAAACTGTTAGTATTCCTCCACCATATACGCTTAAGTTTAATTGAACCTTCTTTGCCTTAATAGCTTCTGGTAATTTCACTACATAATATGGCTTTCCATTACTAACCTTCTTAGTTGCTCTTATATCTCCATTTTCTATTTGGTGAAGATTTCCTTCCTCATCCCAATATCTAAGTACATAATTGTAAAACTCTCTAGTATGCTTATCAAATCTTGGAGAAAACATTATAGTATCCATTGCATATGTATCATCAAATTCAACTATTGGAGCTGATTTGCTATACATTGAACTATCCCAGTCATTATGTACCCATGCAGATGTAAAGTCTCCATCTACTATAGCAAACTTGTTTTCATCAGTTACTTCATTACCATCTATTCCACCTCTAGGATATGTTACATCTACAATATGATTAGTAACCTCTCCTATTTCATTAACTGTATTTAAAAGCTTATAGTTTGGTATCTCTGGAGCTATTAAAGAAAGTGTAGTTCCTGTATACATTTGTGATTTACCACTTTCACCAAAGCTATTATATGAAGTTAAATAAACCTCATAAGTAACATTATCTTCAAGTCCAGTTATTATAGTAGAAACACCAGTTATATTAGAAACTTTATTAAAGTTTTCTTCTCCCTTAGCTCTATAGAACAGATTATATCCTTCTGCCCCCTTCATCTTCTTCCAAGACACATTAAGTTGTCTGTATTCACCAACAATATTTATATTTTCTGGAGCATCTGGAGCTTTTTTAGGTGCTGGAGTGGCTTTTACTATTTTTGACCATTCACCCTTCCATGTTTCACCACTATAACTTCTTACCTTTATTTCATACTCTTCAAAATTTTCAAGTTCTGATAATTGTATTGAATTTCCTCCAACCTTAGTTACCTTTTCTGATGTATCTTTACCAGTATTAGTTTTATAAGAAACTTCATATCCATCAATATTTACTTGTTCTGACCATTTTAATTTGACTGTTTCATCATCAGTTTCCACTTCTAAAATTGTAGGTGCTGTACTTTCTGCCTTTGGAACTTCTTGATATACATCATTTAAAAATTCAACCTTACCTATTTGAGCAAGATTATTATTAGTTGGATCTGTAGCATTAACCTTAATAGTAATCTTTTTAACTGCAACTTGCTTTTCTAAATTAATTACTACTTTATCTGATACTGGATTTTCAGCTGATCTAGCAAGCCTTGCGTTATTATTTATCTTTTGCTTAATAACTCTACCATCTTCTGTTTCAACTAATATATTACCTTCTGTAATTCCTTTAACATCAACGACTACTTCTTCTGCCTTTATTTTAGGAACCTCAATAGATAATTTTCCAACTACTTTTTCACCATCTTCATCTACTTCTGGATTACTACTTGGCTCAATTGTAATTCCTTTATCAGAATCATCAAAAAGATCCTTTACTTCACCATGAACTACACCAACCTTTTCCTCTTCAAGGATTACAACCTCTGATGGATCAATTATTGCAGAAGTATCATATATACTTTCCTTCTTCTCTTCATTGTTCTTATTCATAGATTCATGAACAATGGCTAAGTCTGCAATATCAACTACTCCATCTCTATTTAGATCATATAATAGATTGCTTGTCCCTATATTCTCTAAAATTGATTCATAATCTTTCTCTGTAGTAACCTTATCACCATCTACGTCTACTACTAAAGAAACATCTCTATCGTTTCCTATATAAATTCTCTTTGAATAATCATTTATTTCAACTTTTTCTTTTAATACTATTGGAGCAAAACCTTCCCCATTAATCTCTAAAGTATATTTCCCCTTTGGAAGATTGTTAATAATAGCATTGTAATAGTACACATCACTATCATTAGTTTCCTCTAAATAATAATCTAATGCTGATATTTTATAGCTTATACTTCCAACGTACTGTTCTCCATCATTATTTCCAACAGGAATCTTAACTACCTCTTTATCCCCTAATTTTAAACTTAAATTTAATTTAGTTTCTTCTGTTTTTCTAAGTTTTAGTGGAACATCAAACTTTAACCTTACTTCTAACGTCCCTTGTAAACTGCTATTTATGCTTGCATTGCTACTTTTTGTTGTGGCATAAACATAAACTGCTTGAGTTGATATAATTTCAGTTGCCATTACAGTAGCAATTAAAATAGCTAAAGCCTTTCTTTTCACCAAATTTTCCTCCAATCGTATATATAAAATAAAAAAACTATCCACTAAAGGATAGTTGCCATAGAATTTCATATTTTTTCAAATACTAATTATTATGAAATTAAAGAATATAATTCTTTAGCAACTGGCTAGCATAGTTTTAAACCTTAGCTCCTTTAGCTTTGCGTCTTTAGATTTCTCTAAATTTGCCAATATATATAGTTTTCACGTATATTCTACTATAATTTTCTTCAATTAGAAATAGTTTTTTTTTAATTTTTATTAACAAATACTTCTTATTATTTAGGAAGTATTTACTATTTTTATACTAAAATATAAGAAATTTACAAAAAGGGCTTAATTTTTCTTTTAGGACACTTTTCTTAAATTCTTATTCAGTTTCCATTAACATAATCTTATTATTATTAATAATATATTAGTAGTAAATATTAATTGGAGGAAAGGCTATGAAAGAGTGTAATTTTATAAAAAATTGCTTTTACAATAAAAACTATATATTTATTTTATTTAATCAAAATATGACTCTTTCAGGGGATTATAGTATATTAAATTCAAACAATTATCTTATAATAAAAGATTCACTAAAAATAAAATTAACTAAATTTTATAGCAATGTTTATTCCTATAACTCCAATTATGCTACTTTTAGAATAAATGATTCTTATTTCTTTGAAAATGCTTTATTGAAGTGTGGATATATAGATACAAATAATGTTAAATTTATAAATAGCGCATCTGGATATACCCAAGACATTTGTACTACTATACCTATTGAAAAAAAAGATTTTTATTTATCTATTACAAATTGTAATTTTTATTCCTATAAAAACAATTCAGTTTCCTTAATAAATAAAAATAGTATCCCTTATTATGAACTATTTAAGGATGACTTCTTTGTTATTACACCACTTGGAAAGTTTGTACCTAATTCAATTATAAAAAAATCTGTAGATGAATATGAATTTTTATTTAATGAAGAAATAATAAGTACTCCTGAGGATGAAATAACACTATATTCAATAGCTTCTCCTTTATCTACTGATGTTCTTGGTGATAGGATTAAAGGAAATGAAAGCAATAAAGTTTATAATTCAATTCCTACAACTATTAAAAATGTAAGTATAACTTCATACTTATATAATATTTTAAAGCTAAGAGTAGATTTTAACTCCCCTATTCTTAGATATGATTCAAGTGATTTTGATGTGTATATTAATGGAGTTATTGCTCCATCCTATGGTCATTCTTCCTATAAATCTGAAGGAATTTTTCTAACCCTATATAATATTAATTCCTTTAATTATAACTATGATGAATTACTTGTTAAAAGTTCAAATAATACCTTCATATACACCTTAGATTTTCGTGGTTTTAAGGTATATGACCCAGTGGGAAAAGCTGCTGATACTTTTATAGCATTATGTGGAACCATAGAGAAAGACATTTCCTCTTCAATTTTAAAACTTAATTTAGAATTCAATAAAACTCTATTTAAGAACTTTGCAACCTTATCTAAAGGTATCTTATCTTCAAGTAAAGATAAGATTTCACTAAATATTGAAGGTATAGGGACATTAAATTTATATGGAAGTGACTTTTATAGTTATGATAATAAAGAATATATAGCTGAATGTACCATAAATGAAGATATTTTAAATATAGCCATAGATTTAATTGAAGATGATTTTTACTCTACTAATATAAATAAAACAAATTATATTTCCTTTTCACCTAACCAAAACCTACAAAGTGTAGATGGCACTTATATTTTAATATCCTATGAAGCTTCAGTAACATTTTCCCCTCCTCCAACTTTAACTATCTATCCTTTGGATGAAGGTAATGAATGGAGCATACTAGGTAAAACAATAGCCAATCCTGTAACCCTAATAGTAGATAGAAGTAAGACCTTAAGAAACTATGGCAATCTTAATGAGAAAACTACATTCTTAAATGACTTATATATAGTTCATGATGATTCCAAAAATATTTATGATGATGTTACTATTACTTTTACAAATATTAAAGCTTCAAATATCTATGTTAACTTACCAGATGAATATAACTTAGTTATTGAGTCATCAACTATTGATTATCAAAAAATATACTAAAGAGGAGTAATAAAAAAATGGATTATATATCAATTGAACCCCCCATGTTAAATAAGGACACCCTATCCTTTAAACTATCTAAGAATATAGATATATCCTTAAATGATATTTACTTATACAAAGATAAAAGTGAAATTTCAAAACAAGCTTTAACCTTATCACAAACTAACAATGAAATTTATCTAACCTCACCTTTGTTTCAAGATAAGTTCTCTATATTCTCAATATTTATAAAAAGCTCACTATACTTTTCAAACTTAATATATATTTACCATTTAAAAAATATAGCTAATACTAAAGAACTCTCCTTCTTATTATCAAAGGCATATTTAAATAAAGATTTATATAGCAGCAACTTTAAAGTAGACAAGATTACTATTAACAATTTTAATTTCATTCCAAATGAAATATACATTAGCTTCTGCAATGAAATAAACGAAGACATATCCTATTTTTTTCAGCAGGATAGTTCTATATTTCTATTTGATAAATTTTCAAAACCAGTTCCTAATGGTAAATACTTAATAAAAATATCAAATAAAGAAGGTGAATAAAATGAAAAGTATAACCTTTAAAAATTCCACCTTATCAAAACTAGATAGTTTATCATTAAATCAAATTAAAATTGAAAATATAAATTCTAAAATTGAAAATATAAATATCTCTAACTCAATGACAATATTAACTGGAACCTTCTATGGAAACCTAAATATAAACAAAAGTTCTTTTATTGTTTTAGACAGTGATTTCTCTTTATTAACTGGTTCCATCAACCTTTTAAATGAAAATACTCTAAAATCAGAAATTCATATTTATGGTTTATTAAAGGATTTAAAAGATGATATTTATATAAATTGCCACTCAAATATTACTTCAATGCTATATATATCCTCTTCTAGTCATAAGATTATTTACTCCTGTATATCAAGAGAAGAAAGTGAGAATAAATTTATAGTAGAGAAAATAGTAACTAAAGATTATACTAGTTCAAATTTAATACCAATTGATCTTAGGGCTCCTTTTACTGGATCACTTAAAGTAAATATAGACTTAGACACAATAGATTTTAAGAACAGTAGCAATATAAAACTTTCAATTATCCCCTACACTAGAATTAACTCATATAATAATTTAAGTAACTCTTCCCTATCAGGAATATCTGGTGATATAGAAACTATAAATCACTTAAAAACTCTAGTACCCAACCTTAAAATTAATGGGACTTACTTTATGGTTAACTGTGTAGATGGAAAAGGAAATCTATCACTATCAGACATAGATATTGGGAACACTAGGCTTTCAGTAATATTAAATGATAAAGAATATTTCATAAATAATTATTAATCACAATTCTCCAAGATTAACATAACCTATTATTAGGTAAATTTTATAATGGAGATGAAATATATGTTATTAAAAATAAACTCTGCAAATATTGTTTCTAACAATGACTCTACTTTAAGTGCTGTTCTTCTAAACGATTTAGGAACAACTCCTATTGATACCCAAAGCATCTCATCTGAAACCAATTCAAAAGATTGGTTCTCATTGAAAGGGTATAATGGATTAACTTTAACAGACCTAGTAATTACACAAGTAACACAAGGCTCTACACCTGCTAATGGTGAAATTACTATTACCTTTACCAATAGTTCTAACCAGGCATCTATTGGAGATATACTAATTCTTTCACCAGGAACAGTGATTCCAACCAATTCACCTTTCTCTAAAATCAAAAATACTGCATCATTAGATACAGGCTTTTCAGATACTTCTCCAGTTGCTTCAGTTACAGAAACTACAATAGCTCCAAAGGCCTATAGTACAAAAGATAATCAATATAACTTCAAACTTGACATAATAACTAAACAAGGTGATTCCATAAGTACTATTACAACAACTACAAATGATCCTATTACCGTTAATGGATTAGTAGTAACTAAAATAGTTTTTGATATAGCTGATAGTGATAATATTTATGATTCTTTAGAAACTTGTAACTACACCATTTCCTTCTTTGATTCATCTGATAATATAATTTATTACGAACCAAGCACAACAGATATTATTTCTGTTTCTTTTGTACCAGTTTAATAAAAAACTAAAGCTAAATAATTTAGAAAATTAAGAGACTTAGATTTTATTCTAAGCCTCTTTTCTTAAATTCTTATTCAACTTCTATTTTGCTTACTATATACTCTTCTTTATAAAGCGTGCAGCCATTCTTTTTCACCTTGATATCTCTATACTTTATTTTCCCACATGCATCTACATAATCAGTAATAAAAATATCATTATTGTTTATATAGTATCTATTGTGGTAATGATTAACCCTTATATTCTTCTTTTCTCCTTGAATATCTATATAGAAATCCTCTTTTTCATCCTCTTTCTTCAATTCTTCATAATTCATAGAAATTTCCTTCCTTATATAAATTAAGCTCAAATTAATTCAAAGAATTAAATTGAGCATATACCTATAGTTATTTAATTTTCATAGAAAAGGAGAAAATATTCTCCTCTACAAAATAATCCTTCTGTTTAGTACCAACAGTCGTAATCTTTTTCGTTCTTCTCTTCTTTGCAATCACACCAGTAGTTATGACCACAATCTTCATCTTTCTTTTCCCATTCAGATACATCGATATATTTTTTACATTCTTTTTTGCATTCTTTCTTGTCTTCTTCACACTTTGGTTCATGACACTTAGGTTCTTTCCATTCACATTTCTTTTCTTCAATAGTAGAACATCCTAAATACTTAGTTCCTAAATCTATTGTTTCTACCTTATGATGAACTCTATTACAGTCCTCAACATAATTCTTAACAAAGTGACAATCAGTTACCATAATATCATTGAATCTAGTAAAATGGTTGTTATGATAATGCTTGTTAACGATAGTTTCCTTCTTACCACAAACTTCATATTCTTTATCATAGCACTTTGTAGTGCCCTCTTTTACTTTAACTTCACACTTTTCTTCACATTTATCTTCAGGTTTATTGTTATATTCATAATCTTCTTTATACATTCTGATATCCTCCAAAAACAAAATTTAATTATAGTTTATATTATGTATAATTCACATAATATGTGATATATTTCTTCTAAATTTTTATTTTATTTTTGAAGTTATTATGTATCCCCCTCTATTATCCTTAGATATCTCTATGGTTTTGTACTCTTTTGGAATATCTAAAGAATTATTATGAGAAGATTGATATGAAATTATATATTCACCATATTTATAGAACTTATCTTTTTCATAAAGATGGTAATATTCTTCTAGAGTTAGTCTATTATTATAAATAATATTAGAATGAGGTAATCCAACATACCTTATATGCCAAGGTTCATAATTAAAACCTGTCTTTCTCTTTCCTAAAAAAGGATACCTTATTATAAAACCATATTTGTAAGCATTACTATTAACCCACTTACCTACTTGTGATTTTATAAAGTTCTTTTGTGCTAGTGTATGTACATATAAATCTAAAGCCAGTCCAATCTCATGCTCACTATATCCAACCTTTGCAGCAAGAGAACTATCCTCCTTATATAAATCTTCTTGTTCTCTCTTATCTCTATAAGTAGACATAATTAAAAGCTTGTCCTCAGTATACTCTTTTGAAGCCTTAAGTAAGGATTCTAATGGCTCTACCACCTCTCTATTTACAAAAAGATCTGTATCTCTAAATTCTACCAAATTCAAATTATCGTTATAATCTAGCTTATTATCATTATTTACAAGCCACATATTGTTGGTATATTTTATATTATTATATTTTCCTTCCTCTATATCTGATATATCTACCTTCTGTGTTACAATATCAAGTTCTTCTAGTGTAATACTTTCTCTTTTATCAAATAAAGTCATAATTCCATATTTAATATCAGGTCTTTTTATAGCTGTATAAGCTATCATAATAATTATTATTGCTAGCGTAATTAATATCATATATTTATTTTTTTTCATATAAACCTCCAACAAATTAAGTACTATTTAAATTTATCAATAAGTTCTTATTATTAATTTATGGAAACTTATATTAATCTTAGCAATATCTTAGGATTTTCTTAAAGTTTTTAGTTAAAAAAGACATCAACTAATCAGTTTTTAACAACTGATTAGTTGATGTCTTTATTAATCATATAAATATTTATAGATATAACTTTATATTTGTTGGCTATACTTTGTAAAGCTTACATGCTCCAAAGCTAATAAAATAACCCTAAGATACCTTATTTTTAAGTCTTAATTTATCAGCTATAATTGCTATAAATTCCGAATTGGTAGGTTTTCCCTTTTCATTATGAACAGTGTAACCAAATAACTTATTTATAGCATCAACTTGTCCTCTACCCCAAGCTACTTCGATAGCATGTCTTATAGCTCTTTCAACTCTTGAAGCAGTTGTATTATACTTCTTAGCTATTGATGGGTATAATTCCTTAGTAACAGCTGATAATAATTCCATATCGTTAACAACCATAGTGATTGCTTCTCTTAAATACATATATCCTTTAATATGTGCTGGCACACCAATTTCATGAATTATGCTTGTAATTTCAGTTTCAAGATCAATAGGTCCTCTGCTAGTTGCAGCAGCTTCTCTTTGAACAACTTGAGTTGAAACAGATCTTCTCTTAGTTTCAACATCTTGTGTGCTAAACATCTCTCTTATTCTCTTTGTAAATATATCCATGTCAAATGGTTTTACCACATAATAATCAGCACCTAAAGTTATTGCTTGTTGAGTAATTTTATCTTGTCCAACTGCAGACAATACGATTACTCTTGGCATTTTATCTAAATCCATTCCATTTAATTTTTCTAGAACTCCTAATCCATCAAGGTGTGGCATTATAATATCTAAAACTACTAAATCGGGTTGCTTTTGTTGAATTAACTCCAATGCTTCCCTACCATCTTTCGCTATTCCTGTTACCACTATATCCTTTTGGTTTAATAAATAATCATTAAGTATGCTGCAGAATTCTTTGTTATCGTCAGCGATTAATACTGATATTTTTGAATCTTCCATGCTTTTCTCCCCCCTTTTATCCATTTTTTACCAACGTAATTATTAATTCGCCATTTATTTATCAATTCCTTCTTTCACCAAGAAAGATTTCACTAAGACTTTATAATTGCATTATTATAATATAAATTCGACATTACTTAAAAAATTCCTTTTTAACTTTAAAATGTATCATCTAAATTATAAGATTTTTTAATCTTAGTATATACGGTTTATTAATATTACTTTAGTATATAATATTCTTCTTTGTTTTTAAATATTATAATTATATCTTCCACTATTTGTAAATTATACACCATATTTGCATCTTCGTAAATACTTTTATCTAAAATAAATAAATATTTTTACATTTATTGGTAATTATTTCTGTTCTTTACTTCCTATTTACACTCTATTAACAGTATTTCGTCAAAAAATTAAGGATATCCAATAATTTAGATATCCTTAGTATTTTACTTCAAAATTCCTGCATCTTCAAGCATCCAATCAATATAAATTCCATAACCAACATCTGGTTTATTAATTAACACATGAGTAACAGCTCCAACCAATTTTCCATTTTGTATTATTGGGCTTCCACTCATACCTTGAACAATCCCTCCAGTTTTACTTAATAAGGCTTCATCAGTAACCCTTATTAACATACTTTTAGGACCAGGTGAATCTTGTTGAAGCAATTTTACTATTTCTATTTCATATTCCTTAGGTCCTTCTTCATCTATGGTTGTTATTATAGTAGCTTTTCCTAATTTTATTTCATCTCTGAAAGCCACCTTCATAGGTGATGACCTCATGGGATTACATTCTGCTTTTTTACCCTCTCCAAAAATACCACATTGAGTATTTTTCACTATACTCCCTATTGGTTTATCATCATTCACAAAAATACCCTTAAGTTCCCCAGGCGCACCCTTTTCACCCTTTCTTACACTTATTATTGATGATTGTAGAAGATCACCCTTCTTTATTGTGAAAGGTTTATTTGTATCTCCATCAGTTACAGGATGACCTAATGCAGCAAACTTTCCTGTCTTTTCATCATAGAAAGTCATTGTACCAACTCCTGCTGTTGAATCCCTTACCCAAAGACCTAATTTATATCCACTATTGCCTTCCTTAACAAGAGTTACTTCCTTGTTTAAACTTTTGCCATCTCTTAATAGTTCAATATTAATTTTTTCTTTATTAATTGAACTAACTTTTTTTATTAAGTCATGCGATGTTTCAATAGCCTCTCCATCAATTTTTAAAATTACATCCCCTACTTCTATACCAGCTTCACCAGCAGGGCTAATCTTTCTATCATTAGCTATTGCTATTTCAGAAAACCCTACTACTAAGACTCCTTGTGATGAAAGTCTTACACCAATACAATTTCCACCAGGTATAACTTCAATATTTTTCACTTTATGTACTGAAACCTGTTTTATTGGTATTAGTCCAAGTAAGTTCACCTTTAACTTTTCTTCTTTATATTCTACCTTATTAAAAGGTCCCACATTTGGAAGTGCCGACATTACTTCCACTTCACTACTTGTATAAAGATGATCTGGTACATCTTTTAGCATAATGCATGTGGACAGAGCCAAAATCAAGATTGGAGTAATTACTACGCTTACTATTTTTAATAGTTTTCTATTCATGTCCTTCTCCTCCTTCTCCTCCTTTGCTTCTGTTTTTAAGTTACCCATTGGACATGCATTATATTCTATAGGAACTTTTCTATTATAGACAAATATTAAATATAAAATTTTTAAATATCTCTTTTTGAAAAAAATTGATACCTAGTTACAAGGTTTCATAAAATTATGTTTCTTTTTATGGAAAACAAAAAAAATAAAACCACAAACTCTTGTGATTTTATTTTTACCAATATATTATAACTTATGTATATTAAAGATTTTTAATTTCATCTTTTTTAGACTCTGCAAACTTTAGCATCTCTTTTACGTTTTGAATGGTAGCTTCTGTTACTCCATTACCACCCATCATTGATGCTACTTGATTTATTTTATCTTCTATAGATAACATTCTAATTCTTGTATAAGTTTTATCATTTACTACTTCCTTTGAAACAAAATAGTGATGATCTGAAAGTATAGCTATTTGAGGAAGATGTGTTATACATAAAACTTGATGTCCTAATGATACTTGATACATCTTTTCTCCAACACGTTGTCCAACTGCTCCACTAATTCCAGTATCTATTTCATCAAAAATTAGAGTTGAAATTTCATCCTTATCAGCAAATACACATTTAAGTGCAAGCATTATTCTTGATAATTCTCCACCTGATAAAACTCTTTCAAGAGGTTTTAAAGGTTCTCCTGGATTTGTAGATATCATAAAGCTAACATCATCAAAGCCTCTTTCATTATAATTATCCTCTAAGGTTATTTCTATCTTCATTCTTGACTTATCCAATCCAACATAAGATAGTTCTCTAAGAATTTTTTCTTCTAATGAAGGACTGTATTTTTGTCTTATTTCATGTAGCTTTTCACCTACATTTTTCATGTCACTTAAAATTTGGCTTTCTTTTTCAGTTAATTCATTTAGTATTTCTTCAGCATTAATTAACTCATCATATTTTTCTTTTAATTTTTTATGATAAGCTAGCACTTCTTCTACTGAACCGCCATACTTCTTCTTATATGTATTAATTTCATAGATTCTCTCGTTGATTTTACCAAGTCTAACATCATCATAGACTATTTCATCACCAAGATCTCTAATATCTCTTGTAGCCTCTTCTAAGCTAAAATATGCACCTTCTAATAATTCTCTCTTTTCTTTTAAAGCTTCAAGATGATTTTCCACTGAAGAAACTTCACTTATTACCTTCGAAAGAGATTCTAAAATTGAATTTCCATCTTCTCTTTGGCTTAAAAGTCCATAACTTATTCTAAGAGCATTGTTTATTTTTTCTGCATTATTTAAAACATTGTACTCTTCTTTTAGATCTTCCTCTTCACCAATTTTTAATTTACCTTTTTCTATATCTTCAATTTGGAATTTAGTATAGTCAATTAGCTTATCTCTGTCCTCAGCACCTTTAATTTTATTAATTTTTTCTTTAATTTTTGATAGTTCTTCTTTTAAATTTAAAAATTTATTTAAAGGCTCTTCTATATCTTCTCCAATATAATTATCTAAGTATAAAATATGACTACTTCTTTGTAGTAAACTTTGATTTTGATGCTGTCCATGAATATCTAATATCTTTTCTCTTATTCTTTTAAGCTGAGTTATAATTAAACTTCTTCCATTTACTTTTATTATGCTCTTACCAGATAATAAAGTTTCTCTTGATATTATTAGCATATCATCATACTCGATACCTAACTCATCTAATACATGGTTAACATTGTCATTGTCTATTGAAAAAATTGCTTCAACGAAGGTTCTTTCTTCTCCTGTTCTTATTAGATCCTTTGAGAACTTTCCACCTAAAACATAATCAATAGCATCAATAAGAATAGATTTACCTGCACCAGTTTCTCCTGATAGTATATTGAATCCTTCACTAAACTCAACAGTTATTTCTTCAATTAGAGCAAAATTTTTAATGTTTAATCTAATTAACATTCTACCCCACCTTTTTAACCCTTAAGATATTAAATTTCTTATTTTAACTACTAATTCTTCTGCGCCTTCAGTAGTTCTAAGCATTATAAATATTGTATTTTCACCTGCAATTGTTCCAGCAATCTCATCAAATCCAAAACTATCAATAGCTTCTGCAACTGGAGCTGCGCCTGCAGACACAGTCTTTACAACTACCATTTTATCTATATTTTCAACTGAAGTAGTTAAATTAGCTAAAACGTTAGTTAATTTATCTGACATATTATTTTCATTTGTCTTTGGAACAGCATATTTATACTTTCCTGAAGGCCCTTGCATTTTTATAAGCTTTAAGTTTTTTATATCTCTAGATACTGTAGCTTGAGTCACATCAAAACCTTCAGATTTTAACGTTTCTGCTAAATCTTCTTGTGTCTCAATATCTCTTTGGGCTATTATTTCCAAAATCTTTAAATGTCTTTTTGATTTCAAATTTTCTCACCATCTCATTCCTTAGAATTATTTAAGATTTTTGTCCTTAACACTTTAAAATAATCATAATCCTTAAACAAAAGAACTTGAACACTTTTTTCTGCTCTTTCAACCTTTATCTTAGTTCTTTGTTCAACCTTTGTAGCTTTTTGACCATCCACTGTTAAATAAATTTCTTCTTCCCCATTTTCAGGTATAATCTCAATTTTACTTTCTCCACTTAAAACCATTGTAGGCATACTTTTGGTATGAGGACAAATTGGAGTTAAGGTTATTAAATCAAGATTTGGATAAATAAAAGGCCCCCCTGCAGAAAATGAATATGCTGTTGATCCAGTTGGAGTTGCAACAATTAATCCATCACCCTTAAAAGTTGAATAAAGCTTTCCATCTACAAAGACTTGAAACTTTACCATTCTTGAAAGTGTGCCTCTTGCTACAACTACATCATTTAATGCATGTTCTTCAATAACTTCTCCATCTTTCATGGTTTCATATTTAAGAAGCATTCTATCATCAAGATTATATTCATCTTTTTTTAATTTTTCTATTGCTCTATCTATATCTGAAATTTCTGTACTAGACAGAAAACCTAGATTTCCAATATTGATACCGAAAATAGGTAATGAAGTTTTTTTACTAATTTCTCTTGCTACATTTAGGAGTGTGCCATCTCCCCCTAAGACAACAAGTAAATCTAAAGGGGTTTTAAACTCTTCATCTTTAATCTGGAATGAATTAAAAATTCTTATCTCCTCTAAATCGAAATTCATTTCAAACTTCTTTTTAACCATATTTAATATCTCATCATTTTTATCTTTAGTAGGATTTATGGCTATCCCTATTCTTTTCATACTTTCCCCCAAGAAAATTATATTTCAGTATGAGATGCTTCTACAACCTTATCCACATCTTCCCTAACAAAAGTACTTTCTCTTTCCATATCCTTAGTAAAATAAACTAAATACTCTATGTTTCCTTCAGGTCCCTTTATAGGAGAATAACTAACTCCTAATACATTAAGATTATGTTCAATTAAATAATCAATAATTCCAAATACTACTTCTTTATGTACTTCAATGTCTCTTACAACACCTTTTTTTCCTACTTTTTCTTTACCTGCTTCAAATTGTGGCTTAATTAAAGCTACAACTTCACCTTTATCCTTTAAAAGTTCTATAGTTGCAGGCATTATCTTTTTTAATGATATAAATGATACATCTATAGAAGCAAAATCTACAAGTTCTCCTAAGTCTTCAGGTTTAACATATCTTATGTTTGTTCTTTCCATACAAACAACTCTTTCATCAGTTCTAAGCTTCCATGCAAACTGACCATATCCAACATCTATAGAAAAGACCTTACTTGCACCATTTTGTAGCATACAGTCTGTAAAGCCACCTGTTGATGCACCAATATCCATACATACTTTACCTTCTAATGTAATAGGAAAGTTTTTCATTGCCTTCTCAAGCTTTAATCCCCCTCTACTTACATAAGGTAATTTTTCACCTTTATATTCAATATTAGCTGTTACTGGAACCTTTTCTCCTGCCTTATCAACTCTTCTTCCATCTACAAAAACCTTACCAGCCATTATTGATGTTTTAGCTCTTTCTCTAGATGTAATTATTCCTCTATCAACTAATAGAATATCTAGTCTTTCTTTCTTATCTGCCATAATCTTCTCCTTATATTATATAAGTTTAAGCACAGTATCTGCTATTCCTTTTCCATCTAAACCATTATCCTCATATAGAAGATCTACATTACCTTGATTTATAAATTTATCATCGTATCCTAAGTTTACAAATTTACCTTTATGTCCACAGTTAGTTAACTCTTTTAATACTAGAGTACCTAAACCGCCATTTTTCATATTATCTTCTACAGTTACTATGTGGTAACCTTCTTTAGATAGTTCTCTTATTAAATCTGTATCTATTGGCTTAATAAAGGTAGCATTAATTATACTTGGGTTAACATTTTTTTCTTCTAATATTTTTTTTGCTTTTAAAGCATGTTGAAGCATTTTTCCAGTAGCTATTATTGCTACTTTTTCACCTTTATTTAATGTTTCCCACTTACCTAGTTCTACTTTACTTATAGGAAACAAGCCATTTACTTCATCTCCACCTCTAGGATATCTTATAGCAACTGGTGTTCCTTTAGCTAAGGCCCATCTAAGTAACACATCAACTTCTTCTAAACACTTTGGTGCCATAATAGTCATGTTAGGAATCATTGATAAAAATGATATATCCATAATTCCTTGATGAGTTTCACCATCATCTCCAACAATACCTGCTCTATCTATGCAAAAAACAACAGGTAGGTTTTGTATGCATACATCATGTATAACTTGGTCAAATGCTCTTTGCAAGAAAGTTGAGTATACTGCAAACACAGGTTTTAAGCCACTACAAGCCATTCCTGCAGCTAGAGTAACTGCATGTTGTTCTGCTATTCCTACATCAAATAATCTATCAGGGAACTCCTTATAGAAGCATCTAAGACCTGTACCATCTGGCATCGCTGCTGTTATTGCTACAACGTCTTTATCCTCTTTTGCAATTCCTATTAAAGATTTTCCAAAGGCTTTTGAATAGCTATTTGATGGAGATATATTAGGTTCCCCACTCTCTAAATCAAAAGGAGAAACACCATGATATTTCCATGGACTTTTTTCTGCAAAATCATATCCTTTACCTTTTTTAGTTATGGTATGTATAATTACAGGTCCATTTATCTCTTTAGCTTTATTAAACATTTCAACCATTGTTGGTATATCATGACCATCTATAGGCCCTATATATTTTATTCCCATATCTTCAAACAACATTGAAGGGACAACTAATTGTTTAACACTATCTTTTAATTTTGATAATGAATGAATAACTGCTTTTCCTACAGAGCTATTGCCTAAGCTTGAATTAATATCCATCTTAAGTTTATTATATCCTGGTTCCATTCTTAATTTATTAAGATACGATGATATACCTCCTACATTTGGAGATATAGACATTTGATTATCATTTAAAACTATAATCATATCTGTCTTATTGAAACCAACATCATTTAATGCTTCAATGGCCATTCCACCAGTTAAAGCTCCATCACCTATTACTGCAACTACTTTATAATCTTCTTTTTTTAGATCTCTAGCTCTTGCCATACCTAAGGCTGCAGATATTGATGTACTACTATGCCCCGTATCAAATGCATCATATTTACTTTCATTCCTCTTAGGAAATCCGCTCATTCCATCTTTCTTTCTAAGAACCTTAAATCCTTCTTTTCTTCCAGTTAAAATTTTATGAACATAGCTTTGATGTCCAACATCCCATATTATTTTATCTTTTTCTAAATTAAAACTCTTGAAAAGACTAAGTGTTAATTCAACTACACCTAAGTTAGATGCTAAGTGCCCTCCAGTTTTAGATACACTATTTATAAGAAACTCTCTTATTTCTTCCCCTAAAGATCCTAATTCATTATTATTTAGAATTTTAATATCTTCAGGAAACTTCATATTATCTAAAAACTTTGTCATATTATCATTTCCTTTATACTAATATTCTCTATCTAAAAGATTGTAAGTTAACTCCTTTAGATATTTAGCATCTACTGTCAAATCATTTAGTATAGAAATACATTCTTCTGTTAACTCTTTGCAAAGATATTCGCATCTGTCTATACCATACATTGTAACAAAGTTGCTCTTATTTTTATCCTCATCCTTATTAGTGTTTTTACCTAACTTATCTACTGAACCTAAAACATCTAATAAATCATCTTTAATTTGAAAAGCTAACCCTAGTTTTTGACCAAAAATATCAAACTTTTCAATATCACTTTCGTTAGCATCCCCTAATATTGCACCTGCAACAATAGAACTTCTTATAAGTTCACCTGTTTTCTTTAAATGCATATATTTTAACTCTTCTTCTGATAGTGTTTCCTTTTCTTCACTTAATATATCTACAACTTGACCACCAATCATACCATCAGCACCAGCTGCATTAGCTATTTCTTTTGAAGCTCTTAATGCATTCTTTCCTGATTTTAGTGAATAATCCATCATTAAAATCATAGCTTCATTTAATAATGCATCTCCAGCTAATATTGCTATAGACTCTCCAAAAACTTTATGGTTTGTTGGTTTGCCTCTTCTTAAATCATCATTATCCATTGCTGGAAGATCATCATGAATTAAAGAATAAGTGTGAATCATTTCTATTGCAGCTGCCATAGGCAATACTTCTTTATAGGATACTTTATATAAACTATATGTTAATAAAAGTAATATTGGTCTTATTCTTTTTCCACCAATATTTAAACTATAACTTGCTGCATCATAAATTTTCTTATTATAACTTCCTTTTTCCAAAAAATAATTACTTAAATATTCTTCTATATCCCTTTTACACTGGTCAATCTTAATTACCATCTTCAAACTCCACTTCTTTTTCTTCTTTTATAATAGAAATTTTGCCTTCTAGTGTATTTAAAGTTTTATATAATTTATTAACTATTTTTACTCCCTCTTCATAGGATTTCATAGATTCCTCTAGAGAAAGTTCCCCATTTTCTAATTCTCCTAAAACTCCTTGAAGCTTTTGAAGCATTTCTTCATAACTCTCTTTTTTTGCCATAAATCCTCCTATTTATCAGGGCTAAACTTACCTTTTACTAGGCCATCAGCTAAGAAAACATTTATTTCTTTCTCCTCTGACATTCTTTTTACGGTATTTATAACACCACTTTCATCCTCTATTATAGCATAACCTTTATTAAGTAGGTTACATGGATTTTGTGCCATTAAAAGATTATTTAGTCCAGATAATTTTTCTTTTTCAAGATTAATCTTGTTAACTATGTTAGAATTGAGCCTTTCTTTAAGCTTTTCTACTATCATATAATTATTAACAATCCTAGTCATAGGTGAGTTTAACTTAAGTATTCTGCTTAATGAATCCACCTTATTTTTTTCTAATTGAAGCTTGTTAGCTATAATACTTCCCATTCTATTATTCATATATTCTATTGCATCTTCTATATCTGATTGCAAAGGTACAGCTATTTCAGCTCCTTGTGATGGAGTAGCTGCTCTTACATCACTCACAAAATCAGAAATAGTAAAATCCACTTCATGTCCAACAGCTGATATTATAGGTATTTTCGATTTAAATATAGCCTTTGCTAATTCTTCTTCATTAAAGTTCCATAGTTCTTCTATAGAACCTCCACCTCTACCTATTATTATTACATCTACTGATTTAGTTCTATTAAAGTATTTTATACCATCAATAACTTCCTTGTAAGCTCCAATTCCTTGAACCTTAGCTGGATAAAGCACTAAATCTACTAATCTATTTCTTCTTCTAGAAACATTTATAATATCTCTAATTGCAGCACCAGTTGGAGATGTAACTATTCCTACTCTACTAGGAAACTTAGGTACTTCTTTTTTTAATTCTTCATCAAAGTATCCTTCTTTACTAAGTTTTTCTTTTAATCTTTCAAACTTTATGTAAAGTTCCCCTCTACCTTCCTGTTCAATAGTATCGCAATAAAGCTGTATACTACCATTTTGAGGGTAAATAGAAGCTCTTCCTCCAATTACTACTCCCATTCCTTCTTCTAAAGTAAGATTAAGCATAATTGCCTTACTTCTAAACATAACACAGTTTATTTTCCCCCCTTCATCCTTAAGAGAAAAATAAATATGTCCACTAGAATGGTATTTTAAATTAGAAATCTCTCCTTTTACAGAGAGATTATTAAGTATAAAATCATTATCTATTATTCGTTTTAAATAATTATTAACCTCACTAACAGTTAAAGTCTTAATCTTCATACTCTTCTGCCGCCTTGCAAGCATTTTTTATTAAAAGTGTTGTAGTTAATGCTCCTACTCCTCCTGGTACTGGAGTTAAATATGAAGCCTTATCTATAACTTTGTCAAAATCTACATCTCCTGTTATTTTACCTTCAAAGGATGAAGTTCCAACATCTATAACTACTGCACCTTCTTTTACATAAGTCTCATCTAAGAATTTAGGTTTACCTATTGCTACAACTAAAATATCAGCTCTTTTACAAACCTCTTTTAAATCCTTAGTTCTTGAATGACATATAGTTACTGTAGCATTCTCCTTTAGTAACAGTTGCGCTACAGGCTTTCCAACTATATTACTTCTACCAATAACAACTGCTTCTTTTCCGCTCAAATTAATACCTAAACTTTTAATTAGGGTGACAACTGAATTCGGGGTACAAGGTAAGAAACCATCTTCGCCCATATATAACTTACCTTGTGATTCAAAAGTTAAGCAGTCAATATCTTTTTTAGGAGATATTCTAGCTACTGCTTCCTTTTCATCAATACCTTTTGGTAGAGGAAGTTGAATTATAATACCATGAACTTTCTTGTCTTCATTTAATTTATCAATAGTATTTAACAATTCTTCTTTGGATGTATCCTCTGGAAGTTCAACTCTCTTAAAAAGAATTCCTAAAGATGTAGCAACCTTCTCTTGACTATTCATGTAATAAATAGAACCGCCATCATTTCCTACAAGAATTGATGCTATTTGAGGAATATCTTTTCCTTCTTTTATTCTTTTGTCTACATAGCTCTTTATTTCTTCTTTTATATTAGTTGCAATTTCTCTACCATTTATAATTTGCCCCATTTTATTTCCCCCTATATATTTTTTAGAACCTTATCTAAAACTCCGTTAACAAATGAAACTGACTTTTCATCTGAATATCTCTTTGTTAATTCTAGTGCTTCATTTAAAGCAACCTTTTCTGGAACATCTTCTACATAAAGCATTTCATATATTCCCATTTCTAAAATGCAAAGATTAATTTTAGAAATTCTGTCAAGCTTCCAGTTTTGTAAATTCTTTTCTATTATTGAATCTAACTCAGCTCTCTTTTCATTAATTCCTTCTAATATATTATTTATGTAACCAAAATCTATACCATCTAGACCTTCTTCACTGTTCTCTTTGAACATTTCTATAACTTCTTGTGGTGTATCTTTACTTAAGGTCATTCCAAATACTAATTCTAATGCTTTTTCTCTTGAATCTTTTCTACTCATTATTTCCTCCAAATTTAAATCTATATAAATATTTATTACCTTTATTATAGACTTTATAAAAATATAATAAACGACTTTTATTATTTTATCACAAGGGAACTAAGCTTTCCACAAAAAATCACCCATTATTAACTATTTTATCATCTCGAAACCATATAGTTATATTTATTACAAATTATTCTTTAAAGCTTTAAGGAATATAACAGCTCTCCATTTATAATTTCTCCTGTATTTTTAAACCCAACATCTTCATAAAGATTTTTAGCTTTTATATTTTCTGGATAGAATGATAAAAATATTTCCTTGCATTCTTTAAGCTTTTTCATTTCTTCTATTATTATTTTAATTGCTTCTTTACCATAACCTCTTCCTTGATATTTATGATGGATCATTAATCTACATAACTCATAAAAATTATCCTCATAGCAATATCCATACATAGTAAATCCAATGATTTTATCTTCATCATATATTCCTTTTGTAATCCATCCATTTTCTATTTTAGATTGAGCTAGGGATAAAGTATTAGATGGAATAAATTCTTCAAATACAAAATGCTGATTGCTTTTGTCTGTTGTTAAAGCTATACACTCTAACCAATTCTCTTCATTAATATCTCTTAAATTAATTTTCATATAACAATCCCCCTAAACCACTTCTAATACAATAAATTATAAATCACTTATCCAATTCTTTACAGCATAATTTCTATTCAACATATTTATATATTTTTAACTTCTTATAAATATATAAATACTTAAATACATATTTATATATTTATAACTTAATTTTATTTCAAAAAAAGAAACTACATCTCTGTAGTTTCTCCACCAATTTTATTTTGCTACAATAACTTTTAACTCATTAAATTTATTCCACGTCTCTTCATCTTCAAGCATCTTATCCATATACTGTCCTAATACTGCTTCTATATACGATCTTGAATAATTATAACTTTTTTTCTCTATGTCCCCTACTTTAAAAGATATATTATCAACGTCCTCTATTAATGTAAATAAAATTGCGCTATTCTTTTGAAGCACATTTTGTGGATTCTCCCAAAAGCTAGCATACTCATCCTTATCATTAGCTCTAATAGCATATTCAACTTCAATATCATTTGAATCTTTTACCCTTTGAACTTTATCTACATAGAGTTCACCTGGTAGCTTCTTTAATATATCATATGCTTTATTATCTTCTAATTTAGAATTCTCATATTTCTTTAATGATTCAATTTTTACTTCTGCAGTTGATAACACATTATCTTTCTTAGTACTACACCCTGTAACAGTAATCATAAGTAAACACAATAATATAATTATGGAAATCTTTTTTCTCATAGAATATACCTCCCACATATAATCCCATTACTATATTACCATATTTTTACATGCAATATGTCTTTTTTATTTATCTTTAGCAAAATTCCACTCTAGAAAGAATTCATTTAAATAATTCTCCATAAACTTATGTCTTTCTTCTGCTATTCTTTTTCCTTCGGTTGTGTTCATCTTATCTTTAAGCTTTAATAATTTTTCATAGAAATGATTTATTGTTGTACTTTTTTTATTTTTCACTTCTTCTAGAGAATTATAACTATTAATACTTATATCTGGATCATATATAGGATTATTTTTATATCCTCCATAGGTAAAGGTTCTTGCTATACCAATAGCTCCAATTGCATCTAATCTATCAGCATCTTGAACAATCTTCCCTTCTATACACTCTTGAGAAGAATCAACAATGCCTCCTTTAAATGAAATCTTTTTTATTATTTTTATAACCCTATCCCTATCACTTTTCTCAACTTGAAGATTCTCTAATAAAGCTTCTATTTCCTCAGTTTCTGTTTTATTATCATTAGAAAATTTCCAGTCTCCAATATCATGAAGTAGAGCGCACATTTCAATAATAAATATGTCTCCCCCTTCTTTTTTATAAATAGCTTTTGAGGTATTATATACCCTTTCTATATGGAACCAATCATGTCCACTCCCTTCATTTATAAGTTTATCTTTTACATATCTCTTCATTTGTTTTATAATATCTTTCTTATCCATAGTTCTCCTAACTTAAACTATATAGTCTGCAACAATTCTTGAATTAGTAACCTTTTTAACATAAGAAGCAACCTCTACATGTTTAGGATTTATTTGGTAACTATCTAAATCTTCCTTACAGTTAAATTCTGAATATAAAACTATATCATAGGCTTGTTCAGATTTATTAAAATCTATACCAACCTCAATTTTTACTATTTCCTTAATTTTATCCTTTAATCCTTCTAACATATTCTTTATTAATTTAGCATTTTCTTCTTTAGAGTGCCCCTCTGCTTCTTCTTTTAATTTCCACATAACTATATGCTTTATCATTTCTCCACCTCTATTTTTTATAAAACCGAAAAAAAGGAATTATACTATAAAGCATAACTCCTTTTATAAACTATTCTTCTACTTTTTCTTCTTCCTTTGGTAAGTAAATATTTTGTACATAAACATTTACACCACTAACAGTTAAACCTGTCATAGCTTCTACTGTTTTCTTAACGTTCTCTTGAACTTGGCCTACGACATCCATTATTCTTACACCATATTCAACTGAAACTTCAAGTTCAATAGTAGCTCTATCTTCTTCTAAAGTAACCTTTACAGCTTTACCTACTGCTTTTTTTCCTTTAAAAATTTGAGTTATATTATTAGAAACTCCAGTATGTTGGAATCCTACAACTCCTTGTATCTCTTCAGCTGCTATACCAGCTATTACACTTACAACTTCGTCGGATATTTTTACAACCCCAACATTTTCTTCATTGTTGAAATCTTGCATTTTGTTCGCCCTCCTAAGCTTTGTAAAACAAAACTAAATTATCTTACGTTAATTATATCAAAATAGAAAATATATTACAATGTATTATTTTTTCACAGAAATATTAACATCACTAATTCCACAAGCGCTTTGAACTATCTCTTGGATTATAGCTCCTTCTTTTTCAGTAAGCTGATTATCTGACTTAACTATTATGTCAGCTTTTTTACTATCATCAGAAATTTCACAAATAGCATCACTATAACCTTTATTCTTTATATTTGTTTCTATTGTTTTTTGTTGACTTTGTCTTAATGTTATTTTTGTAATCTGTGCAGATGCAGCATCTTTTTGTGATTGTGAAGTCTTCTCATTTTCAACTACATCTTTTAGTCCTTGTATAGCTGAGGCATCATTGTTTTCTCTTGTGCTTCTTGCATCTATAAAGAAATCTGTTTGACTGATTGTTTCCTTATCCTTGTCTTCATCTTTCTCCCCTTCAACCAATGCCCCTGCTAAATCGCTAGCATCATTTAAACCACCATTATTTAATTTTGCTCCTAAAATAGCAGTACATACTATTAATGCTAATAAAGTAAAGATAATCCCAACTTGTTTTTTTGTCATTTTTTATTCCTCCCATCAACTTTCTATTGAATTATATGCTAAATCCCCATAGGATATACATTAACCTTTTCAACTGATATCCCATATAAACTAGATACAGCTTTTTCTATGTCATATCTAACCTTGCTACTTTCTGCACCCTCTGCAGCAATAACAACGCCTATTACCTTAGGCTTATATGTTTTTAAAATTACTGGTGAATTTCCACCAGACTCACTACTCATTACAACCTTAGTTGTGTCATTTTGCTGATCGCTAACTCTCTTTCCACCATTTGTATCTGTTTCTTCTGTTTTTGTTGTTTGGTTTGTACTATCATATGCTGCTACCTTCTCTTCTCCACTCTCAAAGTTAATCATTACATCAACTTCTCCAACTCCATCTATTTTTCTTAGAATGTTTGTAAGTTCAATCTTTTGTTTATCTTCATAAGTAGAGGCAGTAGTGTTTACTTTTGTATTATTTTCTTCAGTGAGAACTTCATTCTTACCATTTAAAAGTCCTGGCGCTAAAATGGTAATGGCTATTAATATAAAACCAATAACTAAAAGCACCGCAAGAATATTACCCATATACTTGTTTTTAAATAATTTACTAACCTCATTCTTTAGCTTCTTAAAATCCATTGATATCCCTCCTTTTTACAAATAATACACTACTATCTTATCCTTACTTATTTCTAATTCATCTGAAAGAAAATCCTTCACCTCTTTTTGAATGCTATCCTCTTCCTTAACATCTTTTTCCTCTTCCCCAATCTTAACTTCCTTTACTTTCTTAACCCCTTTTTCGCTTATTCCTATACGTAATTCATTAATCTGACAAGTCATATTATCAAAATCTACTATGCAATCAAGGTCGCTTTCAAAATTCATATCTTTAAATTCTTTTAATAACTTATTAATGCAGTTTTTATTAAAGTTATCCTTAAAACTGTCCTCTCTAAGTTGCTGTGTTGCTATAGTAGTATCCTCTTTACTTATGCCTTCTTCTATCTCTTTATCATATTGATCAATAATAGATGTTAAGGCTGTTTCCCCCTGTGAAAAGAACTTTACAATTGGATTTAATAATACAGCTACCAGTATTAGACCCATTACAAACTTCAAATATTTTTTCATGCTGTTATCTGGTCCAACAAGCTCTATAGCTGTAATAAATATTAATGTAGTAACAAGTGTTGTTATAAAACCTTTAATTAACTCCATCTCTTATCCCCCCACAATAAACTTTCCAGCAGAGGCCATAATTGCTAACAAAACAAAGAACATTAAACTTACGCTTAAAACGCATGATAACAATAATACCAATGAATCCCCTGTTGCTGCAATTGTACTTGTTATTCTTTTATCACTTATTGGCTCTACAAGTGCTGCTGACATTTTATATATAAATGTCATAAGAACCATTTTTATTATTGGATATAGAATGATAAGTATTATAACCATAAGTCCAATTCCACTTATTGCATTTTTTATAATTAAGGAATATCCAGCAACTGATGTAATTGCATCTGAAAAAGCTTTACCTACTATAGGTATAAAATTATCTACTGCAAATTTTGTTGTTTTTAAAGCAACAGCATCTATCGTTGTACTAGTTATACCTCTTATTGTTAAAAGAGCTATAAAAGAGGTAATTATTATTCCTTGGATCCATACTGTCCACTGCTTTAATAATTTACACAGGTTATCTATTTTATGCTCTTCCGAAAGATTGTTAGCAAATTGTAGAACAAAACCTACCATAATTAATGGAATTATCACAGTTACATATATCCTTGGTATTATTACAACTGCTGCCATTACAATTGGGTCTATGGTTGCTGCTTGAGTAACACCTCCTGCTAAAGCTATCATTGTAACCAAAACAGGTAAAATTGCTGCCATAAAATCTGCTACACCATTAATAACATCTTTTGCTACAGATATTGATATTAAAAAGCTTTTTGAAAGAAGCATAACCATAACTGCATAACATGCATAAAAAGCTATCTGAGATATACTTTTTGTACTAAAAGCATCCTGTAGATTTTTTAACAAGGTACATAATATAGCTATTACTATCATTGAAATAGCAAGCTTTAATACACTACCAACTTCTTTAAATAGAAGAGAAACTACAGCCTTGCCTAACTGTGAAAAGGATAGGTTACCCTTTCCATTTGTTATATAGCTTTTTACATATTCAACAGGGTCAAGATCATTCATAAGCTCAACATCTACCTTCATCTTATTGATATAATCATAAAGTCCCATTAAATCTTTATTTGTTTCAGGATCTATCATTCCCTCATCTACTATTGTCTCAATAGCCGATTTATTTTCTTCTTCTTCTGCATTAACTATAGCTGTTGGAGATATGATAGAAAAAATACATATGTTTATCACTAATAAAATCATAAGTCTCTTAAATCTCTTCATATTTACACCTACAAAATTTGTAATATAGAGTCTAATACAGCCATCAATATTGGAATTGCTAAAACTAGTATGAACATCTTCCCTGAAAACTCAACCTTGGATGCTAAACTTCCAGCCCCTGCATCCTTGCATATTTCACTTGCAAAACTGGCCAGATATGCTATAGCTAATATCTTAAGTACTATCTGTATATAAACTGTATCTATACCTGCTCTATCAGCTATGTTCTTCAGGAAATTAACTACTTCACTAACTTGTGAAATACAATATATAAAAATCACTACACCAGCAGCTAAAAGAATTAAGGCTGCTAGGTCTCCTCTTTTATCTTTAAAAAGTAAATATAAAAATAGGGCAACAAGCGCAAAGGAAATAACCTTTAAAATCATCATCTTACTATCACCTAGAACATAAACATTGTCTTTACTGTATTAAACAAATTACTAATTAATGAAATTATCATAATTAATATAATTACTATTCCTGCTATGTTAGTGATAGCTGCTATTTCACTTTTTCCACTACTAGTTAAAACCTTGTCCAATATCACCAAAATAATTCCTGCCCCACCTATTTTAAAAAGTATACTTAAATCCAGCATAATCTTCCTCCTAATCTACAATAAAAATATGGATATCATTGCCCCAAAACACATTCCTAAATATCTATAAAGCTTTGTATTCTTTTTAGATTCTTCTCCAGCTTCTTTTATATTTATCTTTAAGTTTTCTAATGCTAGATTAAAAATCTTCTCTTGCCCATAAACCCCAGAGTAACCTAAGGATTTTAGAAAATCTCCTAAGATATCCTTATCTTCTTTATTCAAATAAACCTCTTCTTTAACATCTTCATAATTTTCTTTAAAGGCTATATAAACATCTCCTATTTCCCCATTTTTCAAGTCATCTGAAACGTTTGATATTAGTTTATTAAATGGCTCCTTGCTTTTTTTTGATATTTCATACAAGGCTTCTGGTAATGGTGTTGTATTAAATACAACTTCATTTTGTAATAGTAATACCCCTTTATAGCATTCGTTAAGATTTAATAACCTTTTTCTAAAACTCTCACCATAAATATACCCTGCAAAAGTAAATATAGAGAAAATACTAATTATCAATATAATCTTGACCACTTTTTTTCTCCTCCTTTGCTTAATGAATAAACATTCTCTACTGTCCCAACACCCTCTCTATTGCTCAGCAAAATAACTCTTTCTACAACGTTATTTTCCAATAGCTCTTTAAAAACACTTCTGTTTGTTAAATCATCAATACTTTCTCCATGTAAGGTTACAATAATGTTTACTCCTGAATTAAAAGCCATAATAAGTGCTTCAATATCCTTTAATGTTCCTATTTCATCACATATAATAATCTCTGGTGATAAACTTCTTATGGCCATAATTAACCCTTCACTTTTTAAACAATTATCAAGAACATCAGTCCTTATTCCAACTTTCATTTGAGGTACTCCAAGATAACTAGCTGCAATTTCACTTCTTTCATCTATAATTGATATCTTTTTGCCCCCATCAGATAGGTTCCTTGCAATATCTCTTAGAATAGTTGTTTTACCACACTTAGGTGGTGAAATAATCAAGGTATTTAATACCTTTTTATCTTCCACTATATATTTCATAACTTTTTTTGAACACCCAAGTATCTCCCTACAAATTCTTATATTTAATGAAGAAATATTTCTTATAGTTTTTACTTTTCCATTATCCATAACACACTCACCTGCTAGTCCAACTCTGTGCCCTCCTCGTATAGTTATGAATCCTTGTCTTATTTCTTCTTCATAGGCATATAATGAATAGTTAGAAATTCTTTGAAGTATGTACTTTATGTCTTCTCTTCCCAATATATAGCTAAGTACCACCTCACCTTTAGATGATGTAATTATTATTGGTTTCTCTATTTTTAACCTTATCTCTTGTAAAGCATTATCTTTCAAATATTCTCCTAAAGCCTCTACGACTCTAGGTGGAAATAATTTTACTATTCCCTCATCCAAAATATCCATCACTTCCTCCTCCCTAGTTTGATTCCTATATAATTTCTATTTACGTAATTTAAAAATTATAACCTTATTTTATAAAAATATGTGAACTAATTATTTTGCATAAAAAAATTGGGGTGGATATTTATTTTTCTCCTTCCGTCGCAAGCTCCAAGTCACAGAAAAATAAATATCCCCCCGCTCCTACTAAAGGTAAGGAATAAAAAAAAGAATCCTAAAAAGGATTCTTAAAAATTATTTCACTATATTTTCTCCACAATATGGACATGGTATATTATCTTCTTCTAATGCAGAGGCTTCAATAAAGATAGGTTTTGCACATTTACTACAGCTAACTTCTGTATACTCTGATTCAAATTCATCTAAATCTTCTAATGATACTTCCTCAAACAATTCTTCTTGAATTTCTGATATATCATCATCCATATACTTTAAGTTTTCAGAAAGAACAGCTTCATTCACCATAATTTCTTCAATTTTATTACTTAATCCATCTAAAATTGATGAAATATTGTTAAAAACGCTTTTATACTCTGATTTATCTATAGTTGAAATTTCTTCTTTTAATTTTTCTATATTATTTCTTATTTCCTTCATACAAACACTTCCTTGTATGTATTTCATAGATAGCAAAAAGTTGCTAAGCAAATTGAACTTAGCAACTTTCTTAATATTAAACTCTTTCCATGTAATCGCCAGTTCTTGTATCTACTCTTATAGTATCTCCTTCATTAACGAACATTGGAACATTAACTACTGCACCTGTTTCAACTGTAGCAGGCTTTAATGCATTTGTAGCAGTATTACCCTTTACACCTGGTTCACAGTGAGTGATTTGTAATTCTACGAAGTTTGGAGCTTCTACTGAGAAAGCTTCTCCCTTATAGAACTTAATTATTGCAAACATATTTTCCTTTAAGAACTTTATAGCATCTTCTACTTTTTCATAGTTTAGTGGAATTTGCTCATATGTTTCTTGATCCATGAAGTAGTATAATTCTCCATCGCTATAAAGGTATTGCATTTCTTTTCTTTCAATAACTGCTTCTTGGAACTTTGCAGTTGGGTTGAAAGTTGTATCTGTAACACCACCAGATATAACATTTCTTAACTTTGTTCTAACGAAAGCTGCTCCCTTACCTGGTTTAACGTGTAAGAAGTCTACAACTGTGTAAACTTGTCCTTCATGTTCAAAAGTCGTACCTTTTCTTAAATCTCCTGCTGATATCATTTAAATATCCCTCCAAAATGTATAAGTTTCAAATATAAATACCTAAAATATACGATACTCTTATTGCATCTAACAATTTCCGTATACACAACAAATTTATTTTATCAGAAGAAAACTAGAATTGCAATTATTTTAGTCACTTCTACCTAAAATTCTCCTATTATGAATATTTAAATGTAAAATTTCCATATATAGTATCTGAGTGTAATTCTAACGAATAATCTAAAATATTTAACTTATCTAGAGAATTTATTTTCTTCAAAAACTCCCCATTTTCTCCGCTTATTACGCCATTAATAATATAATCTTCTCCTGATTTATAAATATTTTTCACTTCTATTGTGTTATCATTTAAGTATTCTAAAACTTCTGTAAGCGAGTATTTTTTTACTATAACTTTTTCTGTCAGTGTAGGCTTTGCCTCTTCTTTTTTAGAATAAAATATAAAGTAGGATTCAATACCTATAAAAATCAATAAAACTATAGCTAGTATTTTATTTTTCATACTATTACCTCTTTATTAGTTCTATTTTATATTTATCATAGCCAAGATAATATATATTATTTATAGATACCTTATCATCTTTACTTAATTGCTCTAAAGTTTCATTGTTGCTTACTTCTAGTGAGGCATTATTTTTAACTATATTTCCTTTTACGCCATTCTTATTTAAACTAAGCCAAAATATAACTTCATCCTTTTTTATACAATTTGCACTCGCATATTCTACATTTTCTATTTTAACCTCTTCTTTAGTATTTATACTTCTTAATGAAAACGGTAATAAGATAAGTGCTGTGATTATTAAAATATATAATCCTCTTTTTTCATCCTTTGAATCTTTCCTCACCTTATCATTTACATATTCTATTGGTAGAAAATTTTTATTTATAAACTTTTTTTGCATTTAATACCTCTCCAAAATCCTTTATGACAAAAGTGTTATAACTCTCTGGAAACTCTTTTGAAATGCCCTCTTCAATGTATGTTTTTAGATTTTTCTCTCTTTCCACTTCTAGATATTTCTCAATAAACCTTGAAAGGCTAGTGTCTACAAAACTTCTAGCTATAAAATTATTATCACATGAAATATAATAGTAGTTTCCCTTATAACTAAATAAAGTTTCCCAGTTCTTTTCCCTTACATTCTTTTTAAACTTTTTAAAAAAACACATCTGAATAGGCTCTACTGTAATAGATGCTGCTCCTTGGCATAATTCACGTATTTTCATTCCACCTTTAACAGCATATATTATAAGTTCACCTTTTCTTCTAGAAAATTCATAATGAAACAAAAAATCTTCACTACTTCCAAAAGCTCTTTCTATTACAGTCTGAATTTCTTCTTCCTTAACTTTAACTTTTCTATTTAGCTTTATCTTTTTTGTATATAAATCCTCTCCTAAAATTATTACTTTTCTCTTTTTACCTAATTTAATTCCCCTTAGGATTTCCAAAGAAAAATTGTATGTATTATTTTTATAGAAAATTTTTTCATTACATATTTCTATTAAATTATTTTCCACTAAACACCTCCATTTTAATACCTATAACTATAAGGTATTAAACTTTTTCCACTACCAGCTTCTTTTAAAAATGTATAATTTTCATCATTACCTAAAATAAAAACCTTTTTATTTATGTCATATTTCAAAAAAACATTTTCTCTTATATATACCTTGTCATCACTATTATTTTTCAAGTAATTTATAGCAGTGTTATTAACTATTAAATAATTATCTAACTCTTCTATTTCACATTCTAAATTATAACTTTTCATATCTTTGCTATAATACTGATCAAATTTTTCCCTCTTTAGTCCATTTATTATCATTGTCACTAATACTGTAGAAAAGAAAGATATTAACATTAATATATAAATGAGATTAATTAATACATAACCTTTTTCTTTTCTTAAATACATTTAATGTACCTCTCTCCCCCTTTAGTTATTTCTGCATATACTAGATTTCCTTTTTTATAAACCTTAAAATCCTCTATGCTTTCTATTATTGGATTATTGCTTACCTCTTGAACATTAGTTTCATTGTAATGAACAATACTTAAATTATTTCCTCTCTTTAAAACCCTTTTTATCTTATAATTTTCAATTCCTATATTTTCATATATTTCAACTGTATCTTCACTTTTATCTACTTTAAACACATCCTCTTTAGACGAAAAGTAATCAATTGTACTAAAAGCATTATAAACTTGATTGATTTCTCTACTTTTAATAATTAAATTTCTAGTGTAGTTATAAGCTTCTATAGCTGTACTTACTGCAATTGAAATTATTATTAATGATATGCTCAAATAAATTGTTGTTTCTAGTAAAGTGAATCCTTTATTAGAATTAGTATTTACAAGCTTCCCATTACCTTTTGCTCTAATACCTTTTCACCATCCTCTAACCTTATGACAAACTCTTTTCTTTCATCACTAAATTCTATCATCAAAAAGTTGCTTTCCTCACTATATGCAATATCTAACAAGTCCTTACTTTTTAACTCTTCAAGTAAATTTTTATCATACGGAATCTTAACCTTATTTCTAACTGCTTTACTTTTAAATTTCTCTTTATCTAAGTTGTATCTTATTTCATTTACTACTGCATGAAAGCATTCATAAGTTTCTCTATCTTCCTTTTCATTTTGTAGATATTTATTTGCTGAAATTGCTAGATTAAAAGCTAAAAGTCCAATTATACTTAATATAAAAAGACCAGCCACTAATTCTAAAAGTATATTTCCCTTTTCTTTTCTAACCATTTTTTCTTTTACCCACATAAATATTATTCACTGTTGGATTAATAGAGAGCTGATATTTATTGTTTCTGCTGTCTTTAAGAAGTGTAGTTTTAGATTGTACTATTCCGTATTTACTAATATCATAGCTATCAACTATCGGATAAAATAAAACATAATCATTATCAATCATTATACTCTTTTCCAATTCCCTTTTAATCTTAGTGTCACCTCCGCTACTAAATAAAATAATAAACTTATCTTCATATTCTCTTAATTTTATAGTCCCAATAACACCATTGTTCTTGCAATAATCTCTTCCATAACAAAAAGTGTCCTCTAACTCATATAAAAAATTCTCTACTTTTATATTTTCCTCAAAACTTTTATAAAGATTATAACCACTAAAGCTAAATGAAAGTATAATCCCAAGTATTAGCATTACTACTACCAATTCTATAAGCGTATATCCCTTCTTCAACTACATAACTCCTCCATAAATCATATCGAACATAGGTAATACAAATACCCATATAAATACCAAAACCCCAAGAGCCATAGTTATGATTAAAGTTGGTTGAATTAATGATAAGAGCTTTGAAATACTCTCTTTTGTTCTCTTTTCCAATCTCTCTTCTGCCTTTTTTACCCTTACTGTAAGTGACCCACTATTCTCACCAAGCTTTATCATTGATATTGAATACTTAGATAGGAAACTTAAATTACTTATGCACTCACTAAGTTCTTTTCCCTTTAATATCTCTTCATTTATTCCCTTTAAAATGTCGCTTAGAAATTTTATATCATTTGAATCTGAGCAGTAACTAAAACCTATTGGCAAAGATACACCACTATCTAAAATTAATGACAAAATCAACATAAATATAAATTCTTCTAACTCTTTCACAATTTTTACTTTTCTAATGAACTTAAATCTTCCTTTAAAGTATTTTGAAACTTGAAAAATTATTAATGGAATTATAGGTAGATAGCATATAACGCTTACTATAGACAAAATAGGACTATCATTAAAACTTAGTTTTAAATTATATAAGAATTCGGCAACTTTTGGCGCCTCACTTCCTGCATTTTTATAACTCTCATAAAAAGATGGAATAAGTACAAATGCTAAAAAAACTCCTAATAAAATTAAAGTACCTATTAAAAAGCTGGGATATATTAAAGCATTTTTTACTTCTTTTTTTATGTTACCTAGTTTAGAGTAGAACATTTCAAGCTTATTAAAGGTTCTTCCTAGCTGGCCACTGTTTTCTCCTACCTTTAATATTCCAATAAAAAGTCCTGGATATAGTTCATCAAACTTACTAAAAGCTTCACTTAAGCTTTTTCCTAGTAAAATATCGTTACGAATATAAGTTATACTATTTTTATAATTTTTACTTAAGGGTAATTCATTTAATAGCTCTAGTCCATCACCTATAGCTATACCATCTTCATACAAGATCCCCAAGTTTTCAGCTATTATTGTTAAATCACCATAGCTAATCTTCATTTAATTCTTCCCCTTCTAAAATACTTAAATAATCGTAATAATCAATTACCCCTTTTAAAAGTAAATCTCTTAAGCTACTTACCATCTGACAGTTGGAAAGTAAATCTTCCTTTTCATATATTTTACTAAGCTCACCTTTTAACTTCTTATCTATATGATAAACAGATGCAATTAGTTGCCTACCAATATATCCACTATTATTACAAATATTGCAGCCACACTTTTTGTATATTTCTATACTTTCTCCATTAAGGTCTATAACTCCAATTTCCTCTTTACATTTACATAATAGCTTTATTAACCTTTGAGAAATAATACCTACTAAAGCATCTTTTATTAGGTAGCCCTTTACTCCCATTTCTTCAAGCCTTAAATACACTTCTCTTGGTGATTTCGTATGTATTGTAGAATACACCTTATGCCCTGTTATTGCAGATCTAACAGCCATTTTCGCAGTTTCTTCGTCTCTAATTTCTCCAACCATTATCACATTAGGATCCTGTCTTAATAGACTACGCAAACCTTCAACAAAGGTAAGTCCAATTTTATAATTTAAATTCACTTGATTTATCCCCTTCATTGTTACCTCAACTGGGTCTTCGAGGGTTGATATATTTATATCGTCATCCTTTATTTCATTTAAAATTGTATAAAGTGTTGTTGATTTACCACTTCCTGTTGGTCCATTAACTAGCACAAGTCCATTTTTAAGTCTAATAATTCTGCTTAATGTTTCTTGCTGTTCCCTAGTAAACTGTAAATCTTCTATAGGGGTTAAAAATCTATCACTATAAAGAATTCTAAGAACAATTTTCTCTCCATATATAACTGGCACTGTAGATAATCTACAATTATATTTTTTATCCTTACACCACATAAAAAGCTTCCCATCCTGGGGTCTTCTTTTTTCCGTAATATCCATGTCAGCCTTAATTTTTAATCTAGATGATATTTTTTGATAATCCTCTAAACTTAATTTTCTTACTAATGTTAATGAGCCATTTATTCTAAATCTAATATTTAACCCATTTTCTTCTGGTTCATAGTGTATATCACTTGCATTACATGCTATAGCTTCTTCAAATATCACTGCTTCTATATCTTCCATTTTAAAATTCAACATATTCTGAATTAGCTCTAAAATTTCATCTTTTTCTCTATAAATAAGTTTTATTTTCTTGTTAAACAAAAAACTTAATATATCAATTATTTCATTATTGGGTGTTTCTGTTGCTGCAATATAAACATTTTTTTCATCTTCATAAATAGGTAAGATTCCATACTCTTTTGCTTGATTTATAGACAATTTTCTTGCTACTCTTATATCTATTTTATCTATTAATCTATCATTATTTGACAACTTTACACCTCCACTTCTAGAACCTTGCCATCTTGGCCACATAATATACAAAAAAATAAAAATAGGTAAGATTTCTCTTACCTATTTTACAAAAGAATATTCATTTTTAGATTCTGAAACTTTTCTTATTGTTCCATCTTTGCTTATACTATATATTTCTTCTAGTTCAGGATCTGAATTACTTCCAATGAATAAAATATTTCCATCTTCATCTACTGCCAATCCATATCTAGTTGCTTTAATACTACTAGGAAAATCAAAGATTAGCCTATAATGCTTACCATCTTGTAACTTATATATAGATAATATTCCATCATTAAATTCACCTAAAACATAATAATTTCCATCAACATTAACTATATCATACAATCTAGTTATATCTTTAGATATAGTTTTCACTTCACTAGTTTTACTATTAATAACTTGAAGTATTTTCTCATCATTAATCGTTTCCTGTAATATAACTATACCTTCAGAATCTGTACTTAAATACTGAACTATACCCCCATCAATATTATAAAGTAACTTTTCTTCACTACTTTCTAGATTATATGTAAAAATGCCATTAACTCCTTCATTATTTACTCCATAGTAAACTAAAGTATTAGAATCTATCCAATCTAAATAATGACCTGATATACCTGTATCAGTATTAAAATCTACATATTCACCATTTGATAACCTAATTACCTTATAGGTAGTAACCCCATCTATATTTCTATATAATGATAGATATTCACCACTTGGAGACATTTTTAGTCCATCATCTCCAATTTCAATATTTGAAAGCTCAATTATTTTACCACTATAAAAAGCAATATACTTACCATCTTTTTGTGCAATATAATTATCGCTATTATGCTCATATAATCCTATTACTTCATCATCATTAACCTTCTCATACTTCCCTTGTCTATAGTTATAATTTGAATAATTTCCCCCGTCATTTTCTATAATTGCTCCCTTATTTAACTTAATCCCTTCCACCATTTCAACATCATCACTAGGTTTACTACATGACATTAAAAATAAAGAACAGAATAAAATACCTATTGTCCCAACTCTCCTACTTCTACTAATCTTCATCTCTTCTCCCTCAAATCACATTCAGTATTATATTCTATACATTTCTATATATAAAAGCACTATTTCCGTATTACATAATACTCTTTAATATGACCAATTACAATATATTTTATTAATATATTTACTTCTATCTTTTCATTAATAATTCCTTCTTATTTTGCCAATAAAAATATTACAAATTCATTACACTTAACTTACCATATTTTTAATGGTATACTAAGTTTATTATATTGAAAGGAAGAATAATATGGCACTAGACGGAATATTTTTAAACAGTTTAATTAATAATCTTAAAGATGTATTAATATACAGTAAAATAGATAAAATTAATCAACCTGAAAAAGATGAGGTAATATTAACTATTAGAAAAGATAGAAAGAATTATAAACTTCTTATATCTGCTTCATCAAAATTTCCAAGGATTCATTTTACTGAAACTTCTAAAGAAAATCCTCTTAAAGCACCAATGTATCTTATGGTTTTAAGAAAGTATCTTACATCTGGTAGAATTGTTGACGTGTATCAAAAAGATGGAGATAGAATTGTAATAATTAAAGTAGAATCAAGGGATGAACTTGGATTTGATAGTGAATATTCTCTTATAGTTGAAATAATGGGTAGACACTCTAACATTACTTTAGTTAGAAATAGAGATAATAAAATAATGGAATCTATAAAACATATAACACCAGATATTAATAGTTATAGAGTATTATATCCTGGAGCTACTTATGTTGAACCACCCAAGTCTACAAAACTAAATCCTTTTAGCCTAGATATAAATGAAATGACTAATTTTATTAAGGAAAATAACTTAGAATATAATGATTTATTTTTCTCTAAGCTTTTAACAGGAGTTTCAAAACCACTTTCAAAAGAGCTTTATGAAAATTCTTTAAAAGAAAATATATCTACTAGTAATATTTCATCATTATATAAATATACAACAAGTTCAATAAATGATATTTGTAACCATCCTTCCTTTAATATTATTACGGATTCTGATGGTATATATAAGGACTTTTATTGTGCTAATTTAAATTCATACTATAATGGTTATAAAAATATAAAATATGAAAATCCATCTATTATTCTTGATGATTTCTTTAGAACTAAAGATAAACAAGATAGATTAAATAATAGATCCATTTCCCTTCAAAAATTAATACATACTAATATAGATAGATGTAATAAAAAGTCTAAAATATTAAATGGAAATATTGAAGAAGGTGGAAAGAAAGATGGCTATAAAATAAAGGGTGATTTACTTACTTCTTATATTTATATGATAAAGCCTGGAGATGATAAAATCTCCTTACTAAACTTTTATAACGATAAGGAAGAAGAATATTTAACTATTTCCCTTGATCCTAATAAAAGTCCTTCTGAAAATATTCAAAAGTACTATAAAAAATATAATAAATTAAAAAAATCTGAGGAATGGGCCTTAGAGCAGCTTGAAAAGAACGAAGATGAATTAAATTATTTAAATTCTGTTTTAACAAATATATTAAATGTAGAATCATATGATGAAATTGAACAAATTAAAAAGGAATTAATTGAAACAGGATATATTAAATTTAAAAATACATCTAAAGGTAATAAAAAAGTAAAGGAAAGCAAGCCTCTACACTTCTTATCATCTCAAGGCATAGATATTTATGTAGGTAAAAATAACTTACAAAACGATTACCTAAGCCTTAAGTTTGCAAATAGAAATGATATGTGGCTTCACACAAAAAACATTCCTGGATCACATGTAATTATACAAGCAAATCCTGTAGATGAAATTACTTTAGAGGAAGCTGGAATTATAGCTGCCTATTATAGTAAAGGTAAAAATGATTCTAAAGTATCAGTTGATTATACAGAAGTTAAAAACTTAAAGAAACCAAATGGTGCTAAACCAGGTATGGTTATATATTATACTAATAAAACTATGTTTGTAGATCCTAAGGACTATGAAAGTTTAAAAATACAAAAACTATAATAAAAGAACCAGAGAAAATCCTCTGGTTCTTTTTTAGCTATTTCTAATCATTTCTTGTATTACAGTACTACCTTCATTCTTAATTAAATCATTATCAAAGTATTGATAGTAATAACATTTTAATTTACCATTGAATAATTTTCTGTTCTTTGTTGCCTTTCTTCCAAATGGCTTCTCAAAACCTTCATATGATGTAAGAATATTAAATTCCCAATTTTTATAATCTTCCTTATACTTTCCAAACTTTCTATAAAGCTCTTCAACTTCTCTCTTATCACTTAATCTTTCACCATATGGTGGATTAGAAATTATAAATCCATATTTTCTCTTATTAGAAAACTCTCTAAAATCTCTCTTATGAAATTCTATCCACTGACTTACTCCTGCTTTAGCTGCATTATTTTCTGCTGTTCTTAAAACCCATGTATCAATATCATACCCAACAAGCTTAATATCTTTATTTTTTATAGATTTTCTTGCTCCATCTCTAACTCCATTAAAAATGTACATAGGCATAGTTGGCCATGTTTCACATACAAATTCTCTATTTAATCCTGGTGCTATATTTTGAGCAATCATAGCAGCCTCAATTAAGATTGTCCCTGAACCACAGAAAGGATCTATAAGTTCATAAGAATCTTGCCATCTTGATTGAAGTATCATGGCTGCTGCTAAAGTTTCTTTTAAAGGTGCAGCTCCTGAATTTTCTCTATATCCTCTCTTATGTAACCCTGAACCAGATGTATCTATTGTTAAGGTTACCTTATCTTTTAATATGGCAACCTCTATTTTATATACAGGCCCATCTTCTTTAAATTCTGTTATACCGTAAGCTTCACTCATGCTAGTTATAATAGCTTTTTTAACAATTGATTGACAATCAGGAACACTATATAAAGTTGACTTCACTGACTTTCCTACAACATGCATCTTACCGTTCTTAGGTATTAATTTACTCCAATTTACCGTCTTTGTTCCTTGGAATAATTCTTCAAAGCTTCTAGCTTCAAACTCTGCCATTTTAATTAAAACTCTATCAGCGGTTCTTAAATGAATATTAGCAATAGCAATATCCATCTCATCTCCTTTAAAATGCACCTTACTTGTATCAACCTTAACATCATCATATCCTAAAGCTCTTAATTCTTTAGCTGTTATACCTTCTATACCAAAAGTAGTGGTAGCAATTAAATCAAAATCCATATGTTATTCTCCTTAGTCTTCATAAATCTTTACTGAATCTTCGTTGTCTATTTCTTTTATACTTACTGCAATTTTCTCATTCTTTGACGTAGGAATATTTTTACCAACATAATCAGCTCTTATTGGAAGTTCCTTATGTCCTCTATCTATTAATACTGCTAATTGTATTCCTTGAGGTCTTCCTGTATCAATAACTGCATCAATTGCAGCTCTAACTGTTCTACATGTATATAACACATCATCTACTAATACTACTTTTTTATTATGAATATTTACACCTAGGTCTATATTTTTTACTTTTGGAGACTCTCCAGTTAATGTTAAATCATCTCTGTAGAAAGTTATGTCTACACTTCCTACTGGTACATTTATTCCTTCAATATTATTAATTTCTACAGCAATTCTTTGAGCTAAAGGATATCCCCTTCTTTTTATCCCTACTAAAACTATATCTTCAACACCTTTGTTTCTTTCAATAATTTCATGAGATATTCTTATTAAACTTCTTTTTATAGCTTTATCATCAAGCAAGTTAGCTTTTAAATTCATAGCTTACCCTCCCTATACAACTTCACTTCTTAGTTTTTCCAACATTTTTTCAAAATATAATGGTAATTCAGATGAGAATTCCATATATTCTTTTGTTCTTGGATGAATAAATCCTAATGTTTTAGCATGTAGCATCTGACCATCCTGTCTATATTTACTCTTCTTAAATCCATATAATGGATCTCCAACTAGAGGATGACCTATAGAAGACATATGAACTCTAATTTGATGAGTTCTTCCTGTTTCCAAAACACATTTTACTAATGTAGTATTCTTATATCTTTCTACTACTGTATAATGAGTTACAGCTCTTCTTCCACCTTCTACAATTCCAATTTTCAATCTATCCTTCTTACTTCTTGCTAAAGGCTTATCAATAGTACCTTCATCCTCTTTAATTCTACCCTCAACTAAGGCATAATACTCTCTTTTCATAGAATGATCTCTTAATTGATCTGATAAAAAGTTATGAGCCTCATCATTCTTAGCAACAATTAAAACGCCTGTGGTATCCTTATCAATTCTATGAACAATACCAGGTCTTATAACTCCGTTTATAGAAGATAAATCATTACAATGATATAACAAAGCATTTACTAAAGTTCCATTATAGTTACCTGGAGCAGGATGTACAACCATTCCTTGAGGTTTATTAACAACTATTACATCCTTATCTTCATATAGTATATCTAATGGTATGTTTTCTGCTTCTACTTTTAAATGTACAGGTTCTGGCATAATAACTTTCACTTCATCAAAAGCCTTTAATTTATAATTACTTTTTATATTATTGTCATTAACTAATATATTTCCTTTTTCAATTAAGCCCTGTATAAACGATCTTGACTTATCCTTAAAAATTTGTGATAAGTATTTATCAATTCTTTCTCCTTCAAAGTCAGCACTAATATTAAAAATAGTTTCTTCCATTCGTTAAACTCCTCTGTTTCTATTCCATAACATTATAATATACCTATGTTTAGCCGGTCAACTTATGACATTAAAAACACCACAACATTTGTTGTGGTGTTATATGTATAATACTAATCTTCTTTAGAAGCAAAGAAACTCTTTATTTCGTCTATATTGTCAGTTAGAATATCTTCTTCTATTGTTTTAAATGATTCTTCATTAAATTGAACTTCGCTATCAATTGCAGCTTCATCCTCTACAGGAGTTGAAATATTATAATTCTTAGTTACGTCCTTTTCTAAATCATCAAAGGTTTCTAACTGAGTATTTATAAAGTTTCTAAACTTAGCTCTAAATTTAATAAATTCTTGTTTTACTCTATCATATTCATCATTTATTTGAATAACATCTGCATGAGCTTTATCAACTATTCTTTGTGCAGTTTCATTTGCATTCTTAACTACTAGTTCTGCCTCTTTTTCTGCTGAACTCTTTGCTTGATCCGCAGCATTTTGTGCTAAAACTAAAGTGTTTTGAATAGTACTTTCGATTTTAGAGTAATGCTCTATTTGCTCTGTTAATGTGGCAACCTTTTCTCTTAATTTAGAATTATCTTTGTATAATTCTTCATAGTTTTCTACTACTTCATCTAAAAATTCATCAACTTCCTCTGGATTATACCCTCTTAATCCTCTTTTAAATTCCTTATTATTAATGTCCATTGGCGTAAGTTTCATAAAATCCCACCTCTATTATGTATATTTTTTTATAATTACTTTATATTTACCACTTTTACTATTCCCAACTATATCTCCCAAAATAAACTTTCCAACTCCTCTTATAGTTATTCTCTCACCACTTAATACCTCTTTGCTTTTATCTCTAATGGTATTATAATCAACTAAAACTTTACCTGCTTCTATTACATCTTGTGCTTTGCTTCTAGATAACTTCATTACCTTAGATACTATAGAATCTAGCCTTAAAGATGGTATTAAAATAATCTCTTCCTTAAATTCAGGTGTAAAAGGAATAAAATCTTCTTCTAAAAGAATAACCTTACAGGGTGATTTACCTACTGTTTCTAAATTACTTATTATATAATCAGCAATCTCTTCACATACAGGTAAATAGCATTCACCACTTTTTATAATTAAATCTCCAAGTTTATTTCTCTTTATCCCTAGAGCTAAAATTGATCCTAAATAATCTCTATGACTAGGTGTTGTAAACTTAGATGTATTTATTATTTTTAATATTTTCATAGGAAATGGAATTTCATAAATATTATTGAAAGACATCATTCTTCTCTCTGCATCTTCAAAAAATCCAGATGATGTTACTTTAAAATCATTAGTGCTTGTAAACTTCTCAAAAAACTTCCATATGTTAGGTGGATAAAAGTTGTTACCAAACAAGGGTATATCCTTTTCATAGGACAACTCATATTTTTCATATAAGTTTAAAACTTCTAACCTATCCTCTTCATTGAAACTTTGTAATAGAGTCTTCTTATCCATTGTTAAAATATCATATACAATAGTCTTTCGACTATTTGAATCGCAAATATTGCAAATATTGGTGATAAGTCAATAGGTAAGTTTCCTAAAAACTTATATTGTATTTGCCTAAATGGTTCTAACACTGGGGAAGTTATACTATTTAAAAATCTCATTATTTCATTGCCTCTATCTTGAATAATCCATGATCCTAGGCATTCTATAACTATTATTACTTCTAGTACTCTAAAAAATGTAGAAATTAGATTTAGTAACATTCCCATTATACCCACCTACTTTGTCCAACTAAATAATGCTTTTGAACTTAATTCACTCTTTAATTCATTCGTTACTTCTACATTTGATGGTGAAAGTATATATACACCCTTTTCAATTTCTTGAAGTTCTCCACCTAAAGCATAACAAGATCCACTAATGAAATCTAATAATCTTTGAGCTATTCTAATTTCAAGAGCTGTTGTATTTACAAGAACTATTCTTCTATTTTTTAATGCATCACATATTTCTGTAGCTTCTTCATATGCTACTGGTTTAGTTATAGTAACTTTTGCAGATGATGAAGTATGAATATTTACAACTTTATTGTTCTTTTTATTTTGGATAACAGGTTCAATAGCTTCCTCTAATCCATCTTCATCTTCTAATTCGTCTAAATCGTCGAACTCCTCATCATACTCATCGTATTCTCCAAACCCTAAAAATGATTTTAATTTTGTTTTCATGTCACTCATTTACTTTTCCTCCTGTAAATTATAATTTCTCTTTCCGAAGATTCCCTCTCCAATTCTAATGAAATTTGATCCTTCTTCTATAGCAATATGATAATCGTGTGTCATTCCCATAGACAAAATTTCCATTTGTATATTTTTAAATTCCTTATTTTTTAATGAATCAAAAATATCCTTTACCTTTTTAAAATAATACCTATTGCTCTCTTCATTTCCCTTTGGTATAACAGACATTATCCCTTTTACTTTAACAAATTTACATTTTTCAATCGCTTCTATTAAAGTATCTAAGTCTTCCTCAAGTAGACCACCCTTACTTTCTTCACGACCAATATTTATCTGAATTAAAGTATCAGCTATAATATTCTTTTTACCAAATTCCTTTTCTATAACTTCTAATAACTTAATACTAGAAAGGGAATGAATAAGAAAAGTTTTACCCACCAAATATTTCACTTTATTAGTTTGAAGGTTTCCAATAAAATGCCATCTTACATCTTTATGAAAGTTTTCAAACTTATCTTTAAGTTCTTGGACTTTATTCTCTCCAAAATCCCTAATTCCTGCATTATATGCTTCCTCTAGTTCATTTAGAGGTTTAGTCTTAGAAACCGCTAATAGCGTAACTTCATTTGGTATATTACGTCTCAAACTTTCTATATTATTCTTTATATCCATAGCCGTTTCCCTCCTAACAAGAGTAACTAATACTTTACTATAAAGTAATTCTGCATAAAAGTTAAATATCCTTCATAATATTATAAAAATATTATTTATTAATGTCTTCTTCAGCATATTCTACAGCATGATTGCTAGCTGCTGGCATTATAATTTCATCACTTTTTTCAACTGTAACGTCCAAACCTCTAAATTGCTTCAATACTCTTAAATGGCTTCCCTCTGAATTTAGGGATTCTTCCATTAACTCTGCATTTCCTATTACATAAATTTTAAAAGGTGCTGCCTCTCTATCTCCATCATCAAATCCTAAAAAGGCACTATTACATACAACAGCAGTATTAGGTGTTACTCTATGATTGTTTACCGAAATAGCCTCTGCACCACTACCTCTTAGCTCATTTATTAATAAAGCCATATCACTATCATGCAATATCTTATTCATTACTTCATAATCTGTATCTTCATCATAGTTAATAATAGCATCATTAATTGTAATTATAAGTCCAGGCCCTTTTACCTCATTTAGCCCTGTTAACATCCCATAATCACCTAACTGATTTCTCATATCTTCTAATACTTTTCCATTCATTTTATCATCATTTTTATACTTATCTATCTTCTCTTGAAATTCTCTATTGCTTTTTTGTAATAAACTTATTTGCTTATATAGCTGTGTTCTCTCTTCAATAGCATCTTGATATTCCTTTGCTGTTAATTGCTTTGAAGCTATCCCGTCAAAATTGAAGTTAATTGCAATTAATATACCTACTATCAGTGTTCCAATGAAAAGAGCAATCTTTGCGCTCTTATTTTTCATTTAATCACCTCATTGCCTACTTTTATATTTTTCTATGATTAATCTTCTTATAATAGCAAAATTATCAAATATTCTTCCACCAAAAACAATAACTGCTGCTATATATATAGGAATTCCTAATTTATCCCCCAAATAAGCTAACGCTGCTGCTAACACTGCATTCCCAAAAAATCCAGATATAAATATATCTGCTTGAAAGTTCTTTGATAAATTAGCTCTTACTGCACCAAAAACTGAATCTAAGCAGGCAAGAATAGCTACTGACATATATGGTGAAAATCTTTCTGGTATATTTACATCAAAAACAACCCCTAATATAATTCCAAATAAAAGTCCTATGATTGCTATCATTAATTATTCCTCCTTACTCCTTTACTGGTGTAATAAAATCGGTTCTATATGACTCTGTAGTTTTTTCAATAAATATATCATCTACAACCTTATAGGTAACATCATAATTATCCAAAGCACCAAACTTTAAAGCTCCAGGAAAATCTAATGCTACATTTAGCTTAGTTTTATCTCCTATGGCTTTTATAACAATAGTTTCTTTAGGACTTACCTTTCTTCCCGATGTTCCTATCCATATTATACTAGTTCCAGAAGAGTTCATTATACCAGTTTGAGCAGTTACTCTATAATCGTTAATAGATATAGCCTCTGCTCTAGCATACCATAAGGTATTTACTAAATGTACAAGTTCAGCACTTCCTAAATCCACACTTGTATCAGTAGCATTGCTAAATATCGGTGTCTTAGGTTTTATAGTAACTATAATCCCTGGCCCTTTAACATCCACTGTTCCAAGCTGTATTCTTGCATTATCAAGTGCTTTCTTTACTTCTAAGTCAACCTTACCATTTTCTGTAGCACTCTCTTCTAATTTTTTTATTTCCTCTGTAAGTTTTGAGTTTGTAGATGCTAACTCTTCTTTTTCTTTCTTTAAACTTTCAACTTCACTTATTATATCAGTATTATTTATGTTGCCATCAGTACCATCCTTTTTAGCAAGCATTTTAAACTGATATGCAAGTAAGAATCCTAATAATGCACATACTACTGCAACAAATATTTGTGATGTTTGCTTTTTCATCTTACTCCTCCTTATTTATAATCTGGTGAGCCTTCATGGCCAACTTTTATATATTCCTTTGGTTTTGCATGAATATATATATTCATAGCATCACTTAACTTTTTTGTTAAGTTTTCATCATTTCCTAATAATACTTGGATATCACCAAAATAAATTTTCATATTTGCCATATCATTAACATCCAAGGATGTAATACTAACACCCTTATTATCTTTTTGCATTTTCTCTTCAGCTTTATATAGTAAATTTAATACTTTTTCTAACCTTGTATTTTCCTCTATTTTCATCCCAACTTCTTTATCTTTAATATTTAGTCCTTTTATTTCAATTAAGTTTTTCCCATCTAAAGAATTTGTTCTTTCTAATAAATGTAAATCTTCAGAAATTATATCAAAGCTATTTCCATTCTTTTGATAATATATACCTTTCTTTTCGTTTACATTAACCTCTAAGGTTTTTGGTAACTTTTTGGATATTGTAACTGTATTTACATATGGATTTTGCATTAACTTTTTTATTAGTTCATCTTTATTAAAAGTAATTATATTACTACCCTTAACTTCTTCTGCATTTGTTTTAACAAACTCTCCTGTTATTAAAGAATCTCCTTTATACACTATTTTATCTACCGTAAAAAACTCCGTTTTGTAAGCTAGAAAAGTTCCTATTCCTAATAATAATATAAGGATTAATATGCATTTCTTAATTAATCTTTTTTTTCTCTTTTTTCTTATATAAATATTGTTGCTTTTTACCATAATCCATCCCTATTCCAAACTTTTTATAAATTAACATAATATACACTTTTCCTTCTTATATCATACCACTTTATATTACCTATTTCATTAAAAAAATATGATAATTAAGATATTTTTTATAATTATCTATTTAATCTCCCTTTACTTTTTTATAAATAATTGTATAAAAAAGGTGTGGTAAATATTTATTTTTTCCTTTCGTACTTAAAGTTTTACACTTTTATATATAAAAAATACTACTGCACATTTTGTACAGTAGTATCTTATTAATCTTCTTTACCTACACGCTGTCTAGATATATTTAATAACACGCCCATTGCCGTCATGGTTATAGCTAATGATGTTCCACCATAACTTATAAAAGGAAGGGGAACTCCAGTTACAGGCATTGAACCAGTTACAACAGCTATATTTATTATTGCTTGGAATCCAATTATACTTGTAATCCCCATAGCTAACAATGAACCGTAAGTATCTCTTGCTTCCATTGCCACCTTAACACCTCTCCAAATTAAAAATACAAATAGAGATATTATTACTAAGCACCCTATTAGCCCTAATTCTTCACCAATTATAGAGAATATAAAGTCATTATGTGGCTCTGGCATATATATTGTCTTTTGTCTTGATTGTCCTAAACCTAATCCTGTAAGTCCCCCTGCCCCTAAGGCATAAAAGGACTGGATAAGCTGATATCCTTTATCAGCTGCATCTTTCCAAGGATCTAAGAAATTTAGCATTCTATCTCTTCTATACTCCTCTCCTAAGGCAAAAACCAAGGCTGCTGCCACAAGGGTTGGAGCTACAACACCAAACATATGCTTATTCTGACCACCTGCTACAAATAGCAAAACAAAGGTTACTATCATAATAAGAGCTGCAACACTAAGATTCTTTTGAGCAAGAACCATACCTGCATAAAGACCACCTACACATAATGGTGGAATAACTCCATGCCAAAAATCTTTTATTCCATCACCTTTTTTAGTTAAATGCCAAGCTAAAAAGAGGACAACTACATATTTTGCCAACTCAGAGGGCTGAAAGGATAATGGTCCTAGCTTTATCCATCTATATGCACCATTTGTTGGCTCAAATAAGTAAACAGCAAAAAGTAATGGAACAGTAACTACCATTAATATTCCTGTTACTCTCTTTAACTTATGATAGTCAATAGCCATAAAAACAAATAAGGCTATTGCTCCTAAAGCACAAGCAATCAACTGTTTTTTTAAGAAGGCAGTACTATCATGTTGCTTAAACATTGCAAAATAAGAACTTGCCGAATATATCATTACAGTTCCTATAGCAACTAAAATAAGTACTGTATAAAAAATGCCATAATCTATAGTCCCCATTTTTCTTTTTTTGGGTCTACCTTTCATCATACATAAATCCTCCACCTATCTATTACTAAAGTGAAACAAAACCTATAATGCATAATATTAAAGTTATTATAGAGAATACTGTTACTATCTTTACTTCTGACCATCCACATTGTTCAAAATGGTGATGTAATGGAGCCATCTTAAACACTCTCTTTCCTGTTAACTTAAATGAAGTAACCTGAATAACTACTGAAAGTGTCTCAGCAACATAAATTCCTCCAACTATTAAAACTACTAGTGGAGTTTTTAATACCATCATAATTGTGGCTAATGCTCCACCTAATGCTAAAGATCCTGTATCACCCATAAACACCCTTGCTTTATATGCATTGAATTTTAAAAATCCTATTAATGCTCCCACTAAAGCTATAGCAAATACTGCTACGCTGTAATGCCCCATATTAAAGGCTAAAATACTAAAGAAAGTAAAAACTAAAACACTTACTGATGTAGCTAAACCATCTAATCCATCAGTTAAATTAACTGCATTAGTAATAGCTGCATAATAGAAAATTACAAAAGGTATGTATATCCACTTCAAATCTATAGCAAAGTCTGCAAATGGTATTGATATTGATGTTCCTACAAACTTATAACCATAGTAAGCTAAAGCTACAGAAAATATTATTTGAAGTATAAACTTTTGTCCTGATTTTAATCCTTCATTTTCTTTATGAATAATCTTTAAAATATCATCTAAAAAACCTATAAGTCCAAAAGCTAGAGTTCCATATAAAACTATCATACCTTCACTAGTAAACTTATATCTCATTATTATCATTACCAAAGTAATAGAAATTAGAAATATTAATCCCCCAATAGTAGGTGTTCCAGCTTTCTTCATATGGCTTTGTGGCCCATCTTTTCTTATATTTTGACCAAACTTAAGTTTATGAAGCATTGGAATTATTATAGGCCCTAGTATTAATGAAAAAACTAGTCCTAACCCAAATGCTACTAATACTGTTCTATTAAAAAATCCACTAAATAATTCCCCCATCTTTTCTGCTGCTTTGTAAGCAGCTCACCTCCTTCGTTATATATCTAAATTTTCTAGGGCTTTTACTATTTCTTCAAACTTAACTCCTCTAGATGCCTTAATTATTATAGCATCTCCTTCTTTTATTACATTTATTAAATCTTCTATTAAGTCTTCTTTTGTGTTATAAAGCTTAACACTATCCTTTTTAAACCCCATTTTATAGTTTTCTTTTTCTTCACCTGTTGAAATCAGTAGGTCTGCCTTATTAGTGGCATACTCACCAACTTCTTTGTGTGCATTCTCTGACTCATTACCAAGTTCATTCATATTTCCTAAAATAGCTATCTTTCTTTTACCCTTTGTATTTTCTAATACATCTAGAGCAGCTTTCATTGAATCAGGACTAGCATTATAACAATCATTAATAATTGTAAACTTATCTTTATTAATAAATTGTAATCTCATAGAAGTAGCTTCTAAGTTGTCTAACCCCTTTATCATGTCTTCATAGCTTACATTAAGTTCTCTACAAGCAGCTATACCAAGCAAAGCATTTAATACGTTATGTGCTCCTACCATAGGAAGATTAAATCTATATTCACCTTCTTGGCTTACTACAGTAAAGGATATTTCTTTATCTGTTAGTTCAATATCTTTTGCTCTAAAATTAAAACTTTCATCATATCCTGTTTTTATAAGTTTATAGAAATCACTTTCTACATTTGGAAGATACTCATCTTCTCCATTAACTATTAAAACATTATCCTTTGTAAAGAAATCTGTAATTTCCATCTTTGCTTTCAAGATATTTTCTCTTGTTTTTAAATTTTCAAGATGTGATAATCCAATGTTTGTTATAAGTCCAATATTAGGTCTTGAACATTCTGCAAGCTTATGTATCTCTCCTAAATCACTCATTCCTAATTCTAGAACAGCTACATCATATGTAGAATCTAATTGAAATACCATAAGAGGTAAACCAACTTCATTATTAAAATTTCCTTTAGTTTTAAACACCTTATACTTATTACTTAAAAAGGCTGCAACTAAATCTTTTGTAGATGTCTTTCCTGTAGATCCAGTTACTCCAATTACCTTTATTCCTAGTTTATTTCTATAATAGTGTGCAAGATCTAATAGAGCATCATATGTATTTTTGACTTTAATAATTATTCCTAAACCTTGAATATCCTCTAGACTACCTACAACTTCATCAATTATAGCTATGGATGCACCTTTTTCTAATGCATCTTTTGCATAGACATTACCATTAAAGTTTTCACCTTTTAATGCTATAAAAACATTGTCTTTTTCAATCTTTCTAGTATCAGTATTTACATTATTGAAATTTCTGTTTTCATTATCTACTAGAATTTCACCTTTTACTGCTAGTACTAATTCATCAAAGCTTAATTCCACGTTATCTACCTCTTCTTCCTATAACATTCAACAATATGTGGAATACTGCTTATGCAATATTCCACATAATTAATTATAATATAAATATTAAACTAATATTCCTTTTCTTTTTCCTTTAATATTTTATCAACAATTTCTCTTTCGTCAAAGTGTATTTTACCACTTTTTAATTCTTGATAAGTTTCATGACCTTTACCAGCAATTACAATTACATCTCCAGCTTGTGCTAAATCAATTGCTCTTTTAATGGCTTCTTTTCTATTTTCTATAACTTCATAGTTATTTTTATTTATCCCTTTAATAATATCGTCTATAATTCTTATAGGTTCTTCAGTTCTTGGGTTGTCAGAGGTTATTATTGAAATTTCAGAGAGTTCTGTTCCTATTTTCCCCATTTGAGGCCTTTTAACTTTATCCCTGTCTCCCCCACATCCAAATACAGATATTAGTCTATTTTTTTTAAATCCATTCACTGTAGTTAAAATATTATCTAATCCATCTGGTGTATGTGCATAGTCGATTATTATTGTATAAGGTAACTTATATTCTTTTCCTACTTTTTCACACCTTCCAGTAACAACAACATCTTTTATGCCCTTTTTTATTGATTCAATAGACACATTAAGAGCAAGGGAGGCCCCTATAGCACCAAGAGAATTATAAATATTAAACTCACCTGGCAATCCAACCTTTATAGTTTCTTTTTTTCCTTTAAGGTTAATATCATAAGTTGAAAATTCACTTTCACACTTTTCATTAAAGGCTTTATAATCTGATTCGCTTTTTACAGAATAAGATAGTGATTCTCCAGATATTTCATCTATTATTCTCTTTCCATAATTATCGTCAACATTTACAATACTTATACCACTTTCTTTAAAAAGCTTCAATTTAGCCTCGTAATAATTTTCAAAGGTTTTATGAAAATCAAGATGATCACGAGTAAGATTTGTAAATATACCAACATCAAAATTAATTCCATACACCCTATCAAGGGCTAGAGAATGTGATGATACTTCCATTACGCAATATTCACATTTTTTCTCTACCATCTCATGAAACAATTTGTAAAGTTCTAGTGATTCCGGCGTTGTTCTTTCCGAAGGTACTATTATATTTCCTATATGATTTGATATTGTTCCTACAAGTCCTACCTTATGTCCTTCTTTTTCTAAAATGCTTTTTATCATAAAGGTTGTTGTTGTTTTCCCGTTGGTGCCTGTAACTCCAATCATTTTCATTTTTTTATGAGGATTATTATAGAAGGTGGCAGAGACTATAGCTAATGCTTTCCTAGTCTCCTCCACCTTTACTATAGTTATTTCTTTATTTTCTAATTGTATATCTTCTTCACATACAATTACTTTTGCACCCTTTTTAACAGCTTCGTTAGCATACTTGTGTCCTTCCTTCTTTAAACCTCTTATACAAAAGAAGATATCTCCACTTTTTACACGTCTGCTATCATAACTAATGCCATTTATATCTACATTTAAGTTACCTTGAATTATTGTATAATTGCTTTTTTCTAAAAGCTTTTGAAGAATCATTTTTTTACCTCTATTAATTATTAAAAGAAGTTCTTACTCATTAATCTCCATACTCATTGTTTAATTCAAGTTTAACTGTTGTTCCTTTTTCAATTAATTCACCATAAGGAATACTTTGACTTTGAACCATTCCTTCACCATCTACCGAATACTTAAGTCCTAGTGAGCCTAATAGCGCTGATGCTTTCTCTAAAGAATATCCTCTAATATCAGGCATTATAACTCTTGTTAAGTTTTCTGCTTCTCCCTCAGTATAAAGTGTTATTTTTGATCCTTCTTTTACTGCATATCCTGGGAATGGTGTCATTGATTTTACATATGATCCATTTCCAACAACTTCACACTCTAACTTTTGTTCTTTTATAATTTTTTTAGCTTCTTCTATATTCTTTCCTCTTACTTCTGGAACTGTAACTTCTTTTACTATTGAAACAGCATTTTCTGATGAGAACTTACCTTCCATGTAATTGAATATATTTGTAAATAAAGTTTTAGCATATGGTGTACATACAGGACCTGCATAATACACACCAGTTCCTGGTTCATCAACAGATACCATTATAGTTACCTTTGGATCATCTACAGGCGCCATACCTACAAAAGTTGATAAATATTTGGAAGATGAATAAGTACCATTTTCAACTTTTTGTGCAGTACCTGTTTTACCTCCAATATGATATCCCTCCATGAAAGTACCTTTTCCTGATCCTGAAGTAACAACTCTTTCAAGGTATTGTCTTAATTGAGCTGTATTCTCTTCAGATGCTAATTTCTTAGTTGTAGCTTCAAAAGATTCGTCCATTACTCTTGTTCCATTTTCATCTTTATGAGTAATTTCTTTCATTATATGAGGTTGAATCCATGTACCTCCATTAGCTACAGTATTAAATGCAGCCATATATTGAACAGAATTTACTGTGTTAGTTTGTCCAAAAGCTATTGTAACTAAGTCTGTAATAGACATATTTGCAGCCTTCTTTATAATTCCCTTTGCTTCACCTGGTAAATCCACACCAGAAATTTGTCCAAAACCAAACTTCTTAATATACTCAACTAAAGTTTCGCTACCTATTTTTTCACCAAGTTGCATAAATCCAACGTTACATGAATTTTGAATTATTTCTCCAAATGTTTGAGTACCATGTCCTCCAGACTTCCAACACTTTATTCTTCTATTACCATATGTTAGACTTCCATTACAGGTGAATGTATCATTTTCCGAAACTAAACCTTCTTCCATAGCAGTAATAGCAGTAATTACCTTAAATATAGATCCTGGTTCAAAGGTATCATTTACTAGCCTATTTCTCCACATTTTTTGAAGTTTTTCTCCATCAGTTTCTCCCACAAAATTTTCTATTCCATCATAAGGATTATTAGGATCAAAGTCAGGTTTATTTACCATAGCAAGTATTTCTCCTGTTTTGGGGTCCATTACTAAAACAGAAACTGCCTTAGCCTTATGATCAATTAATGCTTGGGATGCTACACTTTCAGCAAAAAATTGTATATTTTCGTCTATAGTTAAAGTTACATCTTTTCCATCAACTGGATTAGTAAATTGTGAAATTGTGTAAGGAAATCCTCCACTTTGACTTTCTAACTCAGTTATCTTTCTTCCTGGAACGCCAGAAAGTGCACTATCATATTGTAATTCTACTCCTGTAAGACCTTTACCATCACTATTAGTTGACCCTAAAACATGAGATAAAAAAGATCCATTAGGATAATATCTTTTTGTATCTGGCGAAACAATTATTCCAGACAATTTTTTTTCTTCTATTAATTTCTTTAAATTATCAGCTTGTTGTTTTTCTATTCTTCTTATTAAAGTAGCTGCACCTGCATCTTTACCACTTGGAAGTTTTGTATCCAACTTTTTTTGAACATCTTTAGTTTCCATACCTACTGCTTCAGCAATTAAAGGTGCAAGCTCTGCACTAGACTTATACCCTTTATTATTTTCTATACTTTTTTTATAGTATGCTCTAATTGCATTCAAGTCAAAATCAACTCTATAAACATTAGCAGAAACAGCTAATTCTACACCATTTCTATCTAATATTCTCCCTCTTCTAGCATCAATTTTTACTTCGCTTGTCCACTGTTCCTTTGCCATTGCAGAATATTCAGCATGTTTTCCAATCATTATGTAAGCTATTCTTACACTCAAAACAAAGAATAGAAATGTCAACCCTACTAGAGCCAAACTCATTCTCTTCTTCATTGAAGCTTTGTCTCTGAATCTACTATTCTTCACTCATATTCCTCCATCTATCATTGTTCCGTAGCTAAGTCATATAAAATATAAGGGATGCTACTATTAATCTAGTGCATCCATTATTTTAGAAAACAATCCACTCTTATTATCTTTTGCATTAGTTTCATCATTTTCTAAATCTTCAAAATAGTTTCCCGATAAATCCATCTGTAACATTTCATCCTTTGTAGCTACTACCATCCCTAATTTCTCCTCAGCATTAGTTTTGATATTATCTAATGATGCTACTTTTAGGAGTTCAACTCTTAATGCTTCATTTTCATCATCAACGCTTTTAATTTCGCTATTAAGTTTTGCCAAATCACTTTGCATTGAATATACCTTAGTATCTCTTGCTATTGTTATAACACCTAGTATTGCAATTGCAGCGGCTATTTGACGTGCACCTTTTCTCTTACGTCTTTCCTCTTCAAGTTTTCTTCTCTTTCTTTCTCTCTTTGCCTTTTGTAGTTCCTCATATCTTTTTCTGTCAGGTTCACTACTTCTTCTTGGCTGAGTTGCTGTATTCCCTCTTATATATTCATACTCTTTTACTATCATTTTATTCACATCCCCATTTTTTTATAACTAATCTCTAAAATCTCTCTATAACTCTTAACTTAGCACTTCTACTTCTTGGATTTTCTTCTACTTCTTCTTTTGATGGTTCAATAGCTTTTCTTGATATAAGCTTAACTAAAGGTTTCTTCCCGCATACACAGATTGGGAACTCCTTTGGACAAGTACATGGATTTGCAAGTTCTCTAAACTTTAACTTTACAATCCTATCTTCTAAGGAATGGAAGGTTATAATTGCCATTCTTCCACCTTTATTTAGTCTATTCACCCCATCTTCAATAGCTTTATTTAGAATTTCCAGCTCCCCATTAACTTCTATTCTAATAGCTTGAAAGGTTCTTTTAGCCGGATGAGGACCTTCTCTTCTAGCTTTTGCAGGTATTGCTGCCTTTATTATGTCAACAAGCTCTAGAGTAGTTTCTATTGGCTTTTCTTCTCTTTTATTAACTATAAATTCCGCTACTCTTTTTGCAAACTTTTCCTCACCATAATCTCTTATAATTCTCCAAAGATCCTCCATGGAGTAACTATTAACTACGTCATAAGCAGAGAACTCTCTATCTCTGTTCATTCTCATATCTAAAGGAGCATCTTTCATATAACTAAATCCTCTTTCTCCCTCATCTAATTGATAAGAGGACACCCCAAGATCCATTAATATTCCATCAACTTTTGGTATTTCTAATTCTTCTAAAATACTATCTATATTATGAAAATTATTATGGACTAACTTCTTATTTTCATATTCTTTTAATCTTTCACCAGCTGCTTTTAAAGCATCTGTATCCTGGTCTATTCCTACCAATAAACCATCCTTTGATAACCTTTGTAATATATGAGATGAATGACCTGCTCCCCCTAGGGTACAGTCTACATAAATTCCATCATCTTTTATATTTAAGGCATCAAGACATTCATTTAATAAAACTGAAACGTGTTTAAATTCCATTGTCAAAACTCCTTATATTCCTAAGTCACTCATTTTTTCTGCAATTGATTCAAAATCAACATTAGAATCATTGTATTCTTGCCACTTTTCTTTACTCCATATTTCTACTCTAGTTAATACTCCTATACTTACTATTTCCTTTTCTATTCCTGCATATTCTTTAAGATTTTGTGGAATCAACCCTCTTCCTTGCTTGTCCATCTCTATTTCACATGCTCCTGCAAAGAAAAACCTTACAAAAGATCGAGCATCTCTATTGGTAAGAGGTAGAGTTTTCATCTTTTCTTCTAAATTTTTCCATTCATCTTGTGGGTAAGCATATAGGCATCCATCTAGCCCCTTTGTAATAACAAACTTATTACCTAGCTCCTCCCTTAACTTGGAGGGTACAATCATTCTGTTTTTACTATCTAAGGCATGTTGATATTCACCAATAAACATTTTTGTACTCCTCTATATACTTTATAGTGATTTTACTCTACTTTCAACCACTTTACACCACTTTTACCCACTTTTTTATAAATATTCGAGAAAACTTTCTAAATCCCTTCTATAATTGGAAAATAATTTGAATTTTTTTCAAAAAAAATAGAAGAGACATCTAAAAAGATATCTCTTCTTTAAAGCTGTAATTTACTTTATACATTAAATCTAAAGTTAACTACATCTCCATCTTCCATTATATAGTCTTTTCCTTCTAATCTATAAAGACCTTTTTCTTTAGCTTTTGCTTCTGAACCACATTCAACTAAATCATCGTAAGCAACAACTTCTGCTCTTATAAATCCTCTTTCAATATCTGAGTGAATCTTTCCTGCTGCTTGTGGAGCTTTTGTTCCAGCTTTAATCGTCCAAGCTCTTACTTCTTGAACACCAGCTGTTAAGAAACTCATAAGTCCTAATAATTTATAAGAAGCTCTTATAAGCTTATCTAATCCTGATTCATCTAATCCATATTCTGATAGCATTTCTGCCTTTTCTTCTTCATCAAGTCCTGATAATTGTTCTTCAAGACTAGCACATACTATCATAACTTCTGCCTTTTCAGCCTTAGCATATTCTTGGACTTTCTTTACATAATCATTTTCTAAATTTCCACTCATTAAATCATCTTCAGATATGTTACATGCATATAAAACTGGCTTCGAAGTTATTAAGAATAAACTTTTTACAAATACCATTTCTTCTTCAGTAAAATCTAATGATCTAGCTGGTAAATTCTTTTCTAATTGAGCCTTTATTTTTTCCATTATTGCATATTCTGCCTTAGCTGCTTTGTCACCAGATCTAACAAGCTTTAATGATTTTTCCATTCTTCTTTCTAGAATTTCTAAATCTGAGAATATAAGCTCTAAATTTATAGTTTCTATATCTCTTATTGGATCAACGCTTCCTTCTACGTGAACAACATTTTCATCATCAAAACATCTAACAACATGTACTATTGAAGCTACTTCTCTTATATGAGAAAGGAACTTATTTCCTAGACCTTCTCCTTTAGACGCTCCTTTAACTAGTCCTGCAATATCATAGAATTCTATTGCTGTATAAACTTTTCTTTTAGTATTATACATTTTTTCTAGTACATCTAATCTCTTATCTGGTACTGATACAACACCAACGTTTGGTTCTATAGTACAGAATGGATAGTTAGCTGATTCTGCTCCTGCCTTTGTAATTGCGTTAAATAAGGTACTTTTCCCTACGTTTGGTAAACCTACTATTCCTAATTTCATATTCTTACATTCCTTTCTTCCTAAAAACATTCCACCTAATGTCGTAAAAAATGGTTTAAAAGCTATTAGTGTTTTAAACTTCCAACTTTTAAACCATTGCTTTTCCTAAATATGCAATGTTACTTAACTTAAATGCATCCACTGTTTACATCATAAGTCTAATTATATGTATTTATTTGATTTTTTTCAATACCTTTGACCATGTTTTAGATTTCCTTTATATTAAATAAAATAAAAAGGACGAATTAAGTCCTTTTTATTCTCAATTTGAATAATCTTGCTAAGCAAAACATTCATTATATATAATATTTAAAAATTCCTCTTCATCTAAATCTTTAAAGTTATTAGAAATACTTATATATTTATTTTCACCAATGACAATATACTTTTTCCCTAGTTTATTATTGTTTGCATAAACACAAACATCTTTAGGTAGATTGGTTTCTATCATTTCTAATATTAAATCAGCATCATCATATTCATATGATAATTTACAAAAGCTTTTAATTTCTTTATTTACACATAACTCAAAAAGCCGATTACTATCACATATAAAAGTATCATAAAAAAATGATTCATTTTCTCCTTCACTAAAATAGCTTCTATTTTCTGCTATTATACTTTTAGAACTATATACCTTATTACATGTTTCTTCATATCCAAAATCATTTAATATTAAATTTGATATATACTCATAATTTTTCTTAATATCATTGGAGAATGTGCCTCCTAATACATTAAATACTGTTAGATTAATAAAAAGAATATACATCACTATACAACTTAAAATAGTAATAATTATATTAGTTCTTCTCTTAAAATTCTTTTTCTTTAAAAATTTTATTATCATATAAAAAAGAAGCATAAAAACTAAAAAGAAAGATAAAACAGATACTATTTCGACTCTAGAAAAACTACTATCCTTTGCAGAAATAACAATAATAAATACTAGTGCAAGTATTATTCCTATTATATAAAGTTTATTTTTTCTTTTTAAGGATTTATACGAGTTATATGGTATGAATTTATTTTTTTTTAAACTTATTCTACTTTTTATAATCCACTGAATAAATAAAATTAGTTCTATAGAATAATAAAGTATGGCTGCACTATATATAAATGAACATAATATCATTACATTACTTGAGAAAATAGTCTTTACCATACCAAAGCTAGCAAACCATTGGTAAAAAACAATCATCCATAAAGCAACAATAACTGCATATCCCAAGACATTCCACATAGATGCCTTTATTATTTGTTTAAATTTTTCTTTCTCATCAGTGTGTATTGGGATTAACTCTAAATTATCTTCAGTATAAAAAATTTGAATCTTACCTTTGCTACAAACATATTTCCAACCAGCTTCTTCACAATAATCTCTATATCTTAATGCTTCTTCATTATCTTCAGCATGGAAGAAAGTAACATCTCCAAGTATATCAACTGTAAATTTTAATTTTCTTGCTTTAATCTTTTCAAATTTAAATATGTTGCCACTAATAGAAGTTAATAACCATCCTTTACTTGCCTCTTCTTCTAAAAACTCTTCTACAGCTGCACACTCATATGGCATAAAATTAAATAAAACTCTTTTTTTATTTTTATTCTTCATATCTCTCCTCCAAAAATTTTCTCTTCCTTCTGCAACCAAAGTTTTTAACCTTTTATATTCACATTCTAAGATTTCTTTGCCCTTACCAGTAATCTTATACATTCGTTTTCTTCCTACCCTAGAGGTTTCAATAATCATATGCTCTTCCTCAAACTTTCCTAAAAGAGCATATAAAGTTCCAGGTCCAACTTTAACCCTTCCATTTGAAATATCTAAAACATTCTTCATTATATCTACTCCATATTTTTCATTAAGAAGAGATATTAAAACATAATACATAGGTTCAGTTAAATTTTGAAATTGTTCTCTAGCCAAATTATCACCGCCCTTATATCGATAATCGATATTGTCAACTCTCCTTGTAAATCATTCCAGTATTTTAGGTGGACATAATACAAATAATAACCTTGAAATTCAAAAAGAAATTAGGTGATTATATGAAGAAAAAATTATTTGTATTTGCTCTTTTAATAGCTTTAATTGTTTCTATAATTCCTATGAATGTTATGGCTCTCACAGCTAGTGACACTACAGAACTTAATTGGTATTACGTTGCAAGAGTAAAAGGAGAAACACCTGAACCCGCAAAAGAATCTGCATCATTTCTAAAAGAATGTGGAGGATATTATGTAGGTGACACTTCTCAAAAAGTTTTATATTTAACTTTTGATGAAGGATATGAGAAAGGGTATACTAGTGCAATACTTGATACACTTAAGGAGCTTAAAATACCTGCTGCCTTTTTTGTTGTCAAGCCATACATAGATAGCGAACCTGAATTAATAAAGAGAATGGTTGATGAAGGTCACTTAGTTTGTAATCATTCTAACCATCATCCATCTATGGCTTCAATTACTGATCCTGAAAAATTCAAAAAGGAATTAACTGACGTTGAAGCTGCATTTAAAGAGCTAACAGGAAAAGATATGCCAAAATACTTTAGACCCCCAATGGGTAAATACTCCAAAAAATCTTTAGAGATGACTAAAGCTTTAGGATATAAATCTATCTTCTGGAGCTTTGCTTATAAAGATTGGTTAGTTGATGATCAACCTAGCGAAAGTTTTGCTATAGAAAAAATTAAAAAAGGTGCTCATCCTGGAGGAATTTTATTATTGCATGCTGTATCAAGTACAAACACAAAAGTTATGAAGCAAGTGTTAAGTGATTTACAAGCTGAAGGCTATGTATTTAAATCTCTTGATGAGTTGCCAGAATAAAATTTCACAAAGAAAAAGTATAGGAATACTTTTTCCTATACTTTTTTAATATTTATTTATACAAATATATATTGTTATATTTATAAGAATTAATGAAAAACATTACTCTATAATTATATCTTTTTGATTAACTGTATCCCCATAAGCTGGCTTCAAAGTTTTATCATAAGCCTCTTTTATTTTTCCTTCTTTAGAAAGCTTATTGATTTCATCATTTAACCAGTTTAAAAGTTCAGTGTCCCCTTTCTTAACAGCAGGTGCTATTACATCTTCATCACCAAGATTTTTAATTCCTACAGTGTAACCTTTATTCTCTACAGCCCATGCAAATAATAAAGTATTGTCATGAGCTAAAGCATCTCCTCTCCCATCCTTCAAAGCTTCAAAGGCTTCTGTGTTCTGATCAAACTTTAACAATTCAATATCAGGATAGTTTTTTGAGAAATAAGCATCAGCTGTTGTTCCCTTGTTTACAATTAGCTTTTTACCTTTTAACTCATTAACATTATTAATTACTGCTCCATCTTTTGAAACAACTCCTAAAGCAACTTTCATATATGGATTTGCAAAATCCACCTTCTCTTTTCTCTCATTTGTAACTGTAAAATTAGCTAAGATAATATCAACTTTATTTGCCTGCAAAAATTCAACTCTACTAGCTGCCTCAACTAAAACAAACTCTACCTTTGTTTCATCCCCAAACAAATCCTTTGCTATTTCCTTTGCAATTTCTACATCATAACCTTGGTTTATACCATTGGAATCTACATATCCAAAAGGTGGCTTATCACTAAAGACACCAATTTTTATAGTTCCACGTTTTTTTATTGACTCTATAGAAGATTCATTTTCATTCTTGCCACCACATCCAATTAGGCTCAAAACTAACAGCACAGCAGAAAGTAATACTCCAATAACTTTAAATTTCTTTTTCATAAAATATGCCCCCTTTTAATAATTTAAAATATTTAAAAATGATCTTGCCCTCTCTGTTTTAGGATTTGTAAAGAACTCTTCTGGACTAGTTATCTCTACTATCTTCCCTTCATCCATAAAAGCTATCTTATTAGCCACTTTTCTAGCAAAAGACATTTCATGAGTTACAACTATCATAGTCATACCATCTTTTGCTAAGGCTTGTATAACTTCTAATACTTCTCTTACCATCTCTGGGTCTAATGCAGCTGTTACTTCATCAAAAAGCATTATATCTGGATTCATACATAAGGCTCTAACTATAGCAATTCTCTGTTTTTGCCCTCCTGATAACTCCCTAGGAAAAGATTTTTTCCTATCTAGAAGTCCAACCTTTTCTAATAATTTATCAGCCTTAGCTTCTACTTCTTCTCTTTTTCTCTTCTGAACCTTTAAAGGTCCTAAAAGAATATTATCTATTACATTCATGTGGGAAAATAATTCATAGCTTTGAAATACCATTCCTATTTTTCCTCTTACTTTAGTCCAAGAAACATCTTTCCCAAGTTCACCCAAACCATCTAATGTAATCATTCCATCATTTATATTCTCAAGTCCATTAATACATCTTAATAAAGTACTTTTTCCACAACCTGAAGGACCTAATAAAACTAAAACTTCACCCTTATGAAGATCTAAGTCCACTCCTTTTAAAACCTCTATATTGCCAAAACTTTTTCTTAGTCTTTGTATTTTTAAAAACTCATCTGCCATATCTCTTTACCTCCTAACTTATCCATTTTCCCTCTAAATATTTTGATAATAGAGAAAGTGGATAACAAATAATAAAGTATAGAATAAATATTGTTCCATATATCCAAAATGATGCTGAAGGATTTGTTAAAATTGAGGATTCTATTATTTGCTGTCCAATTTTAATTACTTCAACAACACCAATTAAAACTACTAAAGAGCTTGTTTTAATCATCCTAGTGGCTAAGTTTATTGCACCTGGAGTTATTCTTCTTAATGCTTGTGGAATCAATATATATCTAAATGTTTGTACATTGCTTAGCCCTAAGGCATAAGATGACTCCCACTGATGTTTTTCTATTGATGTTAAAGCACCTCTAACTATATCTCCCATTTCTGCAGTTCCCCATATAACGAAAACAATTATAGATACAAGCACTCCATCAATATGAGTATTTAAAGCAGTCGCAACTCCAAAATATACAATAAATAACCATACTAAAATTGGTATTATTCTAACTGCTTCAAGATATAATCTACACAACGCTTTTATAACCTTATTTTTACTAGTCATTATTACTCCTAAAATTACACCTAGAATAGTTGCTAGTATTACTGAAATAAAAGCTATTTTACAGGTAACTAATAAACCACCAAGAAGTCTCTCAAGATTTTTCCCTTGAAAAATAACATCAATCCCCATACTTTGCAGACCTTCCTTTCTTCTCTAAATAACTAATCAATACAGATATTGGAAGTAATATTATCAAATAAAAAATAACCAATAAAAATAATGCTTCTATAGTTTTATATTCCATACCAATAATGTCTTTAGCTAAAAACATTAAATCTGCCACGGCTATCGCCCCAACAATGGAAGTTTCCTTTAACAAGAATAAACAATTAGCTCCTATTGATGGTATTGCAATAGATATAGCTTGTGGTAGAACAATATATCTCAATGTTTGAAATCTAGTTAGCCCTATGCTTAATCCAGATTCAATCTGTCCTTTGGAAACTGCCTCTAAACCTCCTCTTATTGCTTCAGCCATATAACTGCCCCCTAAAAAGGTTAATCCTATAACTCCACAAGTAAACCCACTTAGTTTTATCCCAATTTTGGGCAACCCATAAAATAAGAAAAATAATTGGATTAATAAAGGAGTATTTCTAGACATCTCTATATAAGCCTTAGAAATAGTCTTTAAAATTCTAACCTTATAGAAAATCAGATTACTACAGATCAAGCCAACAACTACTGAAAGAATTATTCCAATAGCCCCTAATTCCAATGTTAAAATTGTTGCATCTACATACCTTGGTAAAGCCTCAATTATAAACTCCCAATTCATATAACTTCCCTCCTATGAAAATAAGCCTCATCTCTTAATACATAAGAGACGAGGCTTTTTGCTCCGCGGTTCCACCCTAATTAGATTCTATAAAATCCCACTTAACTATGTACTTTCATACACTTACGCTATAACCGGCGCACCGTGATAGTCCTACTATAATTCTTCAAACTATCTGCTCTAGAGGGCACTTCACTATTCTCATTATAGAAGTTCTCACCAAACACCTCTTCTCTGTGATAATTGCAAAATAGCTACTTTTCTCTTTCTACGCATTTAAAAATGTTTTCTAAAATTTATATGGTATTAATAACCTATAAATACTAAATCTACTTTTATCTCTTATCTTTATTTTTCTTTCGTTTAATTTTGTAATATTATTATATAAAAAAAACCATAAAGTGTGATTAACTACTTTATGGCTAAAATATTAAGATGGATATATTTCATTATTCATTTTCTTTACAATACTGTCTTTTCTCTTAATTGATTTCTCTTCTAATTCAACTAACTCTAACTCAACACTTTTTGCAAAAGGCTTATCTCTTAGTGAATTTAAATTAACTTTAACATTTACAATTGCACTTTCAATAGCTGCATGTAAAAGAATAGCTGCACATCCTGTATCTGATATAAGCATTCTATTTCCATACTTTACAGCTACATCTATATTATCATAAAAATTATAACACTCCTTAGCAAGTTCCAAAGGAGCCTTCATAGCCTTAACTGTTCCTTGAACTATAGCTGCACTTCTAATTTTCTTTTCTTCATCAGAATCTTTAGGAAGCTTATAACAATCCATAAGTTTATTAAAATACTCTCTATCCAACTCCATTAGTTCCATTGATTTTTTTATAAACTTACCACTTGCTTCTTTAAAGTCTAGTACTGTCTTTTTTGTTTCTCCATCTAAACTTTCAAAGGACTTTTTATTTACAGTCAATGAATAAACCATTGAATTTAGGCTTCCGGAAAGAGCAGCTACAAGCCCTGCTACACTTCCTCCACCTGGAGATGGTGATGAAGATGACAAGTCTTCTAAAAATTCATCTATTTTATAATCCTTAAACCTCATACTATTACCTACCTTCTAGTTTTTATCTAATTATAAAAAAAAGAGTAACTTTTTACAAGTTACCCTTAGCTTTTAATATGGGTTATTATATTCATTTCTAAAAGCAAACTCTTTAATATCCTTTGCTTTATAATGCTCTTTTTCTTCTGCTATCTCACCTACTGGTGTTATACCTATAATTTTGTATTCATCAGGTATCTTTAATATATCTTTTACCTCACCTTCATCTATGGCACCAATCCACAATGTTCCATATCCTTCTGCTGTTGCTGCAAGAATTATATGTTCCATAGCAATAGCACCATCTACAAGATAAAAATCCTTACCTTCAACCTCACCAGAATCATCAGGTTTTGCAATAATAACCATAGCTATTGGTGCCTCTTTTACAGCATTACATGCCTTATCATCTTTATTTCTTATGGATTCTGCAATCTCATCCTTCTTATCTTTATCATCAACTATTACAATTCTAAATGCGCTCCTATTTTTCCATGAAGGAGCTCTCATAGCCGCTTCTATCATTTTATCTATAGATTCTTTAGAGATTTTGCTATCCTTGTATTTAGATATACTAGTCCTCTTTTTTATAACATCAAAAAATTCCATTACTAAACACCATCCTATAAAATTATTCAGTATTAGAATTTCTCACTTTCGTATTTTTATACTAGATAACTTATCCAAAAAGGCAACGTAAGTAAAGATATTAATGTAGTTACAAGAACAATAATTGCTGAATATTCCTTTTCCATATTGAATTTTTCTGCAAAAATAGTAGTTGTTGTAGCTACTGGCATAGCTTGTACTAATACTAGAGTTTTTACAACTATAGTATTATCCTTAAGGATGCTTCCAAGTATCAATACTGTTAAAGGCAATAAAGCTAACTTTACTAAAGCCCCATAATAAATTGAGCCATCTTTTAACATTTTCCTAAAGTCCACTTTTGATAAAACACCCCCTATAACTATCATAGAAATTGGGGTTGTCATACTACCCACCATATTAGTAGGATATAATATAATTTGTGGAATATTAATATTAAAAATAAGTATTGGTAATCCAATATATACTGCAATCATTGATGGATTTAATAATATTCTTTTTATATCATTTTTTTCTTTACTATCAGAATATAGAATTACTCCATAGGTCCATAAAAATATAGTAAAAAACAAATTAAATATTGATGCATAAATAACACCTTCTGAACCAAAGACCATATTAACTATTGGAAACCCTATAAAACCACAATTTGAAAACACACTGGAAAACTGAAGAACTCTTCTTTTCCCTTCAGATTTAACTTTTTTAAACAACATATGACATAGGGGTATAGCTATAATAAAGCATATAAAACTATAAATAAATGCCTTTATTATATTATTCATAATGCTTTCATGAAAGCTAAAAGAAAAAGATGATACTATCATTAAAGGAAGTGTTATATTTAATAAAATCTCAATTAGTCCCTTTTGTGTTTCTTCAGTTATTATTCTTTTTTTATTTCCATATACTCCAATAAGTAAGATTAAAAAAATAGAAACAATATTACTAAATATCTCAAACATTCTCTACTCCAATAAAAGTAATTTATTATAATATACTTTTTAAATGTTCATTTAGTCTATCAATGATATTATCCCAATCAAATTTATTAACTGCTTCACTATATGTCTTATCCGAAATCTTTTTCAAATCTCCACAAGTCATATAATTAATCAAACCTTCAGTCAAGGCCTTTTCATCTCCAGGTTCAACTAATATTCCACCACTTTTATTTACTATCTCATAAGCAATGCCTACATCTGTTGAAACGATTATATCCCCTAAAGCAGCTGCTTCTATAAAGCTAATTCCAAAACTTTCGAAATCAGATGTTAAAGAAAATATCTTTGCTTTTTTGTATTCATTAAATAATGCTTCCCTATCATCAAGATTCCCAACAAGTTCTATGGAAGCTTCTATCCCAGAGTTTTCATTTAAGAATTTTTCATATAAATCTAAAAATCCATCCTCTATAGGACCAACTAACCTTAACTTCCACCCTTTTCTTATTTCTACCGGAATATTTTTAAATGCTTCTAATAGCATCACAGTATTTTTTTCTTCAGCACCAATTCTAGCTGTACTTAAAATTATATTTTCTTTAACGGAATAATCATAACGTATATTTAAAGAATCTAACAATTTGAAATCTACACCATTAGGTAATATTTCAAGCTTATCCTTTAAATAAGGTAGCTGATTAATTAAGTCTTTATATATCTTTTCTTGCTCAACCGTAATTAAATCAAACTTTTTAAAGAACTTTTTTAGAAAAACTTTACCTATTTTGTTTAAGTTACTTATTCTTTCCGGTAATAAGTGACTACAATCTAATTTCAAATATAGCTTTCCTTCTTTATTTAAAAACTTATAAATATATGCATAGCAAAAAGAAGATAGAGTAACGTGGAACATTTGAAGAATATCATAGTTTTTACTATTCTTTAACAAATATATACTTCCATCTAAAGCATAGCTATTAAATCTATTTTTAACAAATTCTAATTTCAAGCCTTTTACAACATCATTTTGAAAAGTATATTCTCCATTTTTAAAAGTTATTAATGATGAATCATATCCATACTTTTCATATAATTTAAACGGAATCATTCCCATATCTTTTACCAAATGAACATTGGTAGATTTTAAATATATCATTCCATATCTCTTACTCATAGTATTTAGTCCTTAAACCCTTCCTTAAGTTCATTAATAGTTACTATTTTTAATGTAAACAATGTAATAAAATATATAACTATAGATATTAATATAAGAACAAATATATTGCTTATAAATATTCTTGTAATGCTAAGTATTAATCCCATTACTATAGATGGTATTAGTAATATAATAACTTCCTTTATGTCATTGAATTTTACTATTTTTCTTATATAAGCTCTCATTAAAATTAAGTTTATAACTTCAGTTAGCGTTGTAACTAAAGCTGCAGCCATATATCCATACTTAGGAATTAAAATTAAATTTAATAAAAGGTTAATAGTTGCTGATACTCCTACAACCTTTAGATATTTCTTTTCCAATCCAAAGGCATTTAAAGAATATGCATATACTTCTCTTATTGATATTATAAAAATATATATCATTAATATTTTCAGCGGTTCAATTGCTGGTGAATATTGCTCGTTATAAAATAGTAAAATTATCTTATCTGCTAAAATAAAACCACCAAAAGAAATAGGTATTGTTATCATTAAGACAACCTTCATAACTAATTTAATAGTTCGCTTTATTTTTTCTTTTCCCTCACTATATGCTCTAACCAAATATGGAAATAGAGGCAGAAATAAAACTCCTATGAATGTTATGATAAAATTAATAAAATTATATGCTGCTTGATATATACCTAACTCTCCAAATCTTGAATTACTAGCACCTAAAATTATCTTATCTATATTTCCATTTACCATAGCTAATAATCCAGATAATAAAAACGGAATTCCTATAACAAAATACCTTTTAAATATTTTATTACTAAATTTAAAATGTACCTTTATATTGTATCTTCTTAAAATAACATAATAGTAAAGTGCACCACTTAAAACTCCAATAACCATAGCTATAGGTATAATATAAATATCATTACTAGATTTAACTGAAATAAATATTATTACTGCTGGAACAATTGTTTTTAACAAATTATATACAGCATTATGCTTCATGTCCTGAATTCCAGAAAAGAACCAGTCAAAATTCATTGAAGTCGGTATTAATATAATACTCCACAATATTATTATTAAAGGAAACTTTGAATCATCAGATAAAAATGATGACATAATTAAGCAAATGATACAACATATAACTGCTATAATAAATCTAAAGGTAAATAGTTCGCTAACTAAATCCTCATAATCTTTATCCTTTTGTACAACTAATCTAGTTCCAAAGGTTTGCACCCCAAATAGAACTATCATAGTGAAATATAATATAAATTGTTGAGCATAAGTTATCATTCCATAGTTATATTCAAGTAAAATATTAGAATAATATGCTATACTAACAAAACCTATCAATTGTCCTATTATATTAGCTACTGATGTACTTAAAAAGTTTTTTAAAATCCTATTCATAAATCACCTATACAATGCTTCAATTTAAATTAAAATAATATTCAGCTACCTGACTTATCATATTATTTTACTGCCTTTTTATTTCTATATAATAAAATTAATATACCAACTATAATCCAATATAAAAATGTTACTTTAGGAACAAACCACATATTATCCAATAAATTTGCTTGGAAGAAAATCAATAATGCTACTATTAATCCCTTTATAAGTCCTTTATACTTTTCAGAATATAATTTACATATCTTTATAGATCTTATAAATATCATAGTATGTAAAAGCATAAATGGAATAAAACCTAAAATTCCAAGTTCAGATAATATTTTAAAATAAGAATTATGCGTAGGATAATTTTCTTCTCCTGGAACAATAAATTTAGGAAAAAGCTTCACATATTGTGGATGTAATGTAACATAGTTTCCATTTCCAACCCCTGTTAATGGTTTATCCTTAAACATTTCTAATGCTATTCCCCAATGCTTTAATCTTCCATCATTCATTACCGCCTTACCTAGTCCTACTATTCTTACACTTAGTGGTGGATATAATAAAACTCCAGCCCCTGCTATAAATAATCCAATAATAAATTTCCAGTTATATATAATAGTTAAAATACATATTCCAACAACTAATGCAAGCCAAGCGTTTCTAGAAAAACTAAAAGCAATGTTTAATATAAATAAAAGACACACTAGCCCTAGTATTACTTTTTTCACTGTACGCTTTTCATAAAATGCAATCATTACTAAAGGAAATAATAGTACAACAAAATACATTCCTAGAGTGTTAGGGTTGTCTAATGTCACTACAATTCTTGCTACTCCATTAGCATATCTTGTTATTCCTTTACCTGTAATAAATTGAATCACTCCTAATACTCCAATAATGAAGGCTGGATAATAAATAAATCTAACTACTTTTCCTAAATCCTTTTTTATATTAATCTCACTAACAAAGTAATATAATATTGCAATATAAGTACCAAATCTAATAGTCTCTTGTAATGCTAAACCTCTATCTACAGAATAAACCGTGGACACTCCCATAAGTACAATAACAATTAGCATAAATATTACTATTGAGTCCTTAAAAAACTTTTTTAAGTCATTGCACAACTTATTTCTTCTATCATAGCTCATTAACATATTTATAAGATAAACAAAAACTAGTAAAACAAGATATATGTCCATTATTCTATATTTTGAATTTATAGTATCCGGTATTAATGGAGTTATACCTAAATATATAAGAAATCCCCATTTTATTAATTCATTTACCATTAATAATCTCCTCTCAAAATATCTATTTCTTTATTGTTACTCTCCATAAGAACTTAGGTATAGAGGTAAGTCTCTTAATTCTCCATGGCTCTTTTAACACTCTATGTAACCATTCAAGCCCTAGAGATATCATCCATTTAGGTGCTCTAGTAGTATTTCCTGCAAATACATCAAAGCTACCTCCAACACCCATGTAAAATGTACAAGGTAATTCATCCATATGCTCCTCTATAAACTTTTCTTGTCTTGGACACCCCATAGCAACAAATAAAGCCCATGGATTACTTTTCTTTATATCATCTACTATGTCTTTACAATTATCTAAATCAAAGAATCCATTATGATATCCAACTATTTTTAATCCTTCAATAGTTTTTTCAAGATTCTTTCTACATTCCTGTAATACTTCCTCTTGTGCACCTAAAAGATAAACACCTTTTCCTTCCTTTGCACACTTATGAAGCATTTCATGCATAATCTCAATACCAGCTATTTTTTCTTCTACTGGTTCTTTAACTATTTTAGATGCTATAACAGTTCCTACTCCATCTGGAATAATTATAGAATACTCTGAATTAAAACTATGGTTAAGCATTTCATTATTTAATCCGCTATATAGCACTTCTGGGTTTCCTGAAACAATATTAACCTTATCCATATTCTCTATTTTTTTTAACAATTCACTCTTATTTTTATTAAACACCTTATATCCTAAAATATTCGTATACATAAATAGCTCCTTTACTTGGCTAATATTCTATCAAGTTCTACAACAACCTCATCCTCTGAATTTAACTTCTTAGCTATATCTAAATGTAGTTTTGCATTTTCCTTATCTCCTAAGTTTAAATAACACATTACTATATTAGTACAAATTTCAACATCTTTAGAAGCTTCAAATCCCTTCTTAAAGTATTTAATTGCAGTTTCAAAGTCTCCTAAGCAAGCATAGTTTACACCTAATTCATTAATTACTTCTAATATTCCCGATTCAATATTCAAGCTTTCATTTAAGTAGTAAATAGCTTTTTCAAAGTTGTCAAGCTTTCTATAGGCTACTCCTAAATAGTAATACAATAATGGATTACTATCAAAAACATCAACTAGTGAAAGTAATAATCCTATTGATTTTTCAGGACTTTCATCCAATAACTCTATAGCTTTTTCATAAGAAGAAACATTATCTATATCATTAATTATAGTTTTTATTTCAGAAGTTACTTCTCCACCTTTATTTACATATTCATTTATCTCTACCTTAGCTCCCTTAAAGTCACCTTTAGACTTTAATATTATAGCCTTATAAAGATAAGGATCTGGTAAATCAATAAATTCACTCTTACCTTCTTCTATATCAATTAAAATAATCTCAGAGAATGCACTATCCTTCTCCCTTTGAGCCTCTCCAACTAATAAAAGTCTCTTATAATACTCTTCATTTCCTGTTGCTAAATAAAGACCTTTAAGTAATAAATAAGCGTCAATTAACTCATCACTTTTAATCTTATTTGCTACTAATGCCTTACCACACTCTTCGCTATCCTTTAAATTATTAAAAATAATTATATAGTCTTCACAATAGCTAAGATTCTCATCTGCTCCTAATGATAAGAGCATTCCCTCAATAAAATAATAAATAGGTAAATTGTTTATTTTATATGTATCATTTGCATGACTAGCTACATAACTTGAGCTTATTGGCATATATAAATCTTTAGTCTTTAGGGATACCCCCTCTGGAATACCGACACTTTTTTTGAAACCATCCCAATTCAATTCTAAAAATAATAATTTTCCTAACTTTTCTTTAAATACTGCTTTGTAATCCATCTCTTCCTCCATTAAACACATTATGTCTCTTATAATTATACCCCAAAACCAAAAAAATGCTATCATTTAATAAATGATAGCATTTTTCTCACTATTTTAACTTTTCGTTTATTATTTCCATAACTTTTGATTTAAATCTTTCAATTTCTGATTCAGCATTTTCTAGGCTACTTCCCTTAACTGCTAAATAGATTTTCATCTTTGGTTCTGTACCTGAAGGTCTTACAACAAAAGATGATCCATCTTCTAATATATATTTTAATACATTAGACTTTGGAAGTTTTATTTCTGATTTTACTCCATTAGATTCTTCTAGGCTTAATTTATAATCTAATTTAGTAGAAACTTTAACCCCATCTACTGATTCTATAGAAGAATTTCTTAAAGCATCAATACAAGAAGCAATCTTTTCTTGCCCTTCTTTACCTTCTAATTCTATAGATATCAATGTTTCTTTATAGAAACCATACTTCTCATATAGCTTTATTAGAGCTTCATATAAACTCATGCCTTGTTCTTTATAGTATAAAGTCATTTCTGCTATTAACATTGAAGCAATAACAGCATCCTTATCTCTTACAAATTCACCAGCTAAATATCCATAGCTTTCTTCAAATCCAAATAAGTACTTCTTATCTCCACTTTCTCTGAATTCACGAATCTTTTCACCTATATACTTAAATCCAGTAAGTACATCCATAAGTTCTATTCCAAAGTCTTCTGCTATCTTTCTAGCTCCTTCTGTTGTAACAATAGTCTTTATCACAACTCCATTCTCTGGAAGACTATTAGTTTCTTTTAATGCGCTTAACACATAATGAGTTAATAGTAATCCTGTTTGGTTACCAGTTAATACTTTAAACTCTCCATTGCTTTCCTTAACAACTACACCTATTCTATCGCAATCTGGATCTGTTCCAAAAATAATATCAGGTGATTCTTGTTTTGCCATTTCTAATGCTAATTCAAATACTTGCGGCATTTCTGGATTTGGATATGGTGCTGTTGGAAAGTTTCCATTAGGCTCTTCTTGTTCTTTAACAACCTTTACGTTTGAATATCCAAGTTCAGATAATACTCTTCTTACAGGAATATTTCCACTTCCGTGAATTGGAGTATATATTATTTTTAAATCTTTTGCTTTTTCTTTAACTAATTCTTTTCTTATTGTTAAGTTCTTAACCTCATCAATATATGCCTTATCAACATCTTCTCCAATATATACTAGTAAATCTTTATTTAAAGCTTCTTCTTCAGACATATTCTTAATCATTGAAAAATCTTTAACATCATTTACTAATGAGATTATTTTATTAGCCTTTTCGTCTGTTACTTGCCCACCAAATTCATCATAAACCTTATATCCATTATATTGCTTTGGATTATGCGAAGCAGTAACAACAATTCCACCTTTACAATTTAAATGTCTAACTGCAAAAGATAATACAGGTGTTGGTCTTAAACTTTCATATAAAAATACCTTAACACCATTTGCACATAAAGTTAATGCAGCTGCTGTAGCAAATTCCTTTGACATATTTCTTGAATCATAAGCAACTGCAACTGATGGATTTTCAAAACTTTCATTTAAGTAATTAGCAAATCCTTGTGTAGCCTTTGAAACTGTATATACGTTCATTCTATTACTTCCAGCACCTATAATCCCTCTTAAACCACCTGTACCAAAATCTAAATCCTTATAAAATCTATCTTCGATTTCTTTTTCATCCTTAATATTTCTAAGTTCATTTTTTATTTCTTCATTGATTATATCTGAGTTGATCCATTCATTGTATTTTTCTTTATACAAAGCTATCCCTCCTTAAATTCTGTACAGGTATATTATACAAATATATGATTAAGTTTACAACGAATTATAATAAATTTACTTTCTGCCCACTAATACCTAAATAAAAAAAGACATGAAAACATGTCTTTTAATTATCTTCCTTCTCTTCTTCTCCCAATGCAGAAGTTAATCTCTTTTCATTGCTAATAGATGCAATTACTCCTTTTATATCATCTAAAATAGAAATTTCTTCTCCTACTTCTAAATCAGAATATCTAAATACTGAACCTAATCCACCTTTAGATACATCAAACTTTATAGATTTAGGTAACTCATCTGGCTTACATGATACCTTAACTAATTCTTGTTCCTTTTGAAGTATTGCACCTCTTTTACTTATCCACTCTTCCCCAACAAATTGAATTGGCACTTCAGATTGAATTGTATTATTTCCTGCAATTTCTTCTAAGTCAACATGAATAATCTTATGTGTAACAGGGTCTCTTTGTACTTCCCTTAATAAAGCTTTATGTTCTTCCCCTTCAATATTATAATTTATTATTCCATGTTCACCTGCTGATGAAATTTCCCTACATAATTCTAATTCTCCAATTTCAAATAAAAGGTTTGAAACACCTTTTCCATATAATACTCCTGGAACTTTTCCTGCTCTTCTCTCTTTCTTTGCCCAGTGAGATGTTTTATTTTCTCTTTTTATTAAATTTAAATTATTCAAAGTTCTACCACCCTTCTTATCAAGTAAATTCTCAAACTCCTTTTACATTATTCCTTATATACGTCCAAAATATTCAAATTTATTATTTTTTTGTTTATATAAAAATAAATTATTGAACATATGGAACTTATCAAATATAATATAGTAGATTTGTCTTAATTTAATATTATTTATACTTATAAATTTATAAAAAAATCAAACACTAGATAATGAAAGAAGGTGCTGTAATGAATCATTTAGATCAAACTAGAACTCCTTTATTTGATGCACTTAAAGAATATGTTAATAGAGATACTTTACCTTTCCATGTTCCAGGTCATAAAAAAGGAATCGGAATGGATGATGAATTTAAAAACTTTATTGGTGAGAATCCTTTTAAAATAGATGTAACAGTATTTAAATTAGTAGACAGTCTTCATCACCCTAAAGGTCCTATAAAAGAAGCTCAAGAATTAGCTGCTGACGCCTATGGCGCAGATGCAACTTTCTTTTCAATACACGGTACATCAGGTGCTATCCAAGCTATGATAATGTCTGTTGTATCTGATGGAGATAAAATAATAGTTCCAAGAAATGTTCACAAATCTGTCACTGCTGGAATAATCTTAAGTGGTGCTGTTCCAGTATACATGGAACCTGAATTAGATAAAAAACTAGGAATTGCTCATGGTGTTGCTCCAGAAACAGTTAAACAAACTTTAGAAGTAAATCCAGATGCTAAAGCCGTTTTAATAATAAATCCTACTTATTATGGGGTTGCTACAGACATAAAAAAAATTGCGGATATAGTTCACGAATACAATATCCCTCTTATAGTAGATGAAGCCCACGGCCCACATCTAGCTTTTTCTGATAAATTACCAACTTCTGCTTTAGAAGCTGGTGCTGATATTTGTGCTCAAAGTACTCATAAAATAATAGGAGCTTTAACTCAAGGTTCTCTATTACATGTAAAAAGTAAATTAGTTAATCCAAAAAGAGTACAACAAGTACTTAATTTAATGCAAACAACATCGCCATCATATATTTTAATGGCATCTCTAGATTGTGCTAGAAGACAAATTGCCTTAGAGGGAAAAGAATTATTATCAAAAGCTATAGATTTATGCAATTATACTCGAAGTGAAATAAATAAAATTCCTGGGTTCCATTGCTTTGGAAAAGAAGTTCTAGGTGTTCCAGGTTCCTTTGCTTTTGACCCTACAAAACTTACAATCTCTTGTAGAGGTTTGGGAATTACTGGCTATGAGCTTGACACTATTCTTGCTGATAAATATCATATTCAAATGGAATTATCAGATTTTTATAATGTATTAGCAGTTGGTTCTTTTGGTGATACAAAGGAGGGAATGGATAAACTTATATCTGCATTAAAAGAAATCTCTAATGAGTATTATGGAAAAAAACCTGCTACTAAAGATTTCTTGGATATCCCCCACATTCCTAATAGAATATTAAATCCAAGGGAAGCATTTAATTCTAAAAAGGAAGATATTTTATTAGAAAAAAGTGAAGGGAAGATATCTGCTGAGTTCCTATTAGCATATCCTCCAGGTATTCCGATATTATGTCCTGGTGAAGTTATAACAAAGGAAATAATAGAATATGTACATGATTTAAAAAGAGCTAATCTTTATGTACAAGGAACTGAAGATTCAGAAGTTAAATATATAAAAATTGTTAAAGAATAAAAAAGATGTGCCTACTTTTTTAAGGCACATCTTTTTTTATCTATTAATTTAAATAAGTTTTCCATTCCATAAATTGCAGAGTAAATCATTTCAGGAAGCATGCAAATTAAATACCTAGATCTTGTTTCCCATAAAATAAGAAATAATATTAATCCCAATATACATATATGAAATGAATTAATTAACACTTCTCTTTTTTTAAATGCAAAAATTCCACTTATAAGTATAGATACTAATATTACAATATGAGATACTTGGCTAAAATATATAAAGCCATCATTTTTATTTCCAATAACAAACTCTTGCAATTTATTATGACTGATAGGTTTATCAGATAATATTGCAGGGGCATAATATGAACCATCACCCCAGGTGAATGAAATCTTACCTATTAAAAATTTACAATATCCTTTTAATCCATAGTTTTTTAACCTATTTTTTATTTCTTTCAAATTAGCCTTTTCTGCTGCTTCTTTTCCATCACTAACCCTTATACTCTTTGTAAAAGTAACATCTTCTTCATTATACCCACCATTCCCTTTAAGGCCCATCATAATCCAATGAGTTGCTGGCAACCCAGCTTCATTATAGGGAATTGGTATATTTCTAGAAACAATAACCCTATTTATAGTTGTTATAATGAGAAAAGGAATTAATAACAAAGTAAAAATTTTTATTTTGCTTGTTTTAGATGAGCTAATAAACTGAAATATAATAATTGCAATAAAAGCAATTATTACATTGGATTTTATTATACTACCTATCCCCCCAAATACAGAAACTAGAACTAAATATATATTTCTTTTTTCATCATTAGAATTTAAATATTTATAAAAGTAATAAAACATTCCAATTGGAAAAATCATAGAAAAAGTATCTGTATATATAATTTGAGAATATGTATATAACGGGGTTACAAATATACAAAATATTATAGTTAGTGCTGCCATAACTTCACTAATTGTTTCTTTTACCAATTTATAAAGAATATACACAGCTAAATTTATTAAAAGTAAATTAATTATATATCCAACTTCCATTAATATATTATTATTCTTTGTAAATAAAGCTACTGCTTTAAATATATATGAAAGAACTAGTGTAATTGGAATATTATTGGGGTAACTATTATAAAAATAAACAGGTAATTTTTCTCCATATAGTGCTAACTGTTTTGCATTACGTGTCACAATCCCAAAATCCCAACCAGGATTCACTAAAAAGAAAAATAAAAAAATTATTTGTAAACTTATCAATACACCAAAACTTATAATTTTAACTCTTTTAAGTTTATCTTTAGCTAATTTCTTTAAAGTAACATAGGCTAAATAAAGAAATATAAAAAATATCAGAGATAATATAATATTAATTATTGGACTCATTCTATAAAATAAATCAACACTATTAAATATTGCAGTCCATACAACAAAAATAAATATACTTATAAACAGTATATAAAAAATATTTAGTAATTTATCTCTTATGTCCTCTCTCATATGCCTCATTTCCTCTTATAGTTAAAATTCTTCCTTTTCTGAAATAACTTTTATTCCTTCCCTTTCTAACATATATGCAGTAAGACCTTTTCCTCTTATTTTATTACCTGAAAAACTCCCATCATATATAAAATTACATCCACATGATGGACTTCCTTCTTTTAATATGGCCTTTTTTGCGCCTATAGCTTTAGCAATTTTTAATGTTTCTTTTGCACCCTTTAAAAATTCTTCTGTTACATCTTTCCCAGATATGCTTATAATCTTCCCATCTATTCCTTCCAAAACTTCCCTAGTATTTCCTATTAATTCTGCAGGCTCTCTTGGGGTAGAAAGCCCTCCTAACTGTTCAGGACAAACTAATATAGCTTTTTCCTCCCTTAATAACTCCAAACATCTATTATTCAAATTGTTTTTACCATTATATTTACAATTTACTCCACATAAACATGCGCTTATTAAATACATAACACAACTGCTCCTTATATATAATCTGCTTCTAGATTATACCATATTATAAAATTTCTTTGCAAAAAATAAGAACCTTAGTTTTCACTAAGATTCTCTTTTTTCTTATAAGGATATTATTAATTTATATTTCTTTTTCATCCCATTGAATTTTATCCATATAGTATTCAACATAATCCTTATTCATCTTTGGATTAATAGTATCTTCATGAGTTATAGTTATAACTGACATAGCAATAGCATATTTAGCTGTATCCTTTAAAGAAAGGTTATTCATATATCCATATCCTACACCAGCAACAAATGAATCTCCTGCTCCAGTAGTATTTTTAACTTTTACAGCACTAGCCTTAACTCTTCCTTGCTCCGTTCCATTGGTATAGAATATACCATCTTCGTCTAAACTTATGAATACATTTTTAATTCCTAATGATAAGAAATGTTCCCCAGCCCTTATTAAATCTTCATCATTGTTTATTTTAAAACCACAAAGAATTTCTGTTTCATATCTATTAGGCTTTATCGTATGGAAATACTTTATTAAATGTTTTATTTTTTCAGCTTTTACAGCAGAAACAGGGTCTAAAACAAATTTAGTTTTTTCACTATAAGTAGTTAATATGTGCTCCATTAGTTTAGGATTATCTGCATCTAAAAATGTATACTCTGCATTGCATATAATTTCCTTCTTAGAATCTATAAAATCTTCATCCATTTCATCCAAACAGTGCATATCTACAATAGCAGATACCATTTCTCCGTTTTCATCTAATACCGCCATGTATGTTGGTGTTCTTCTATTTTCAAGAAGTAAAGAATGCTCCATATTATAGCCCATTATCTTAGAGTGTTCTAAAATATTTCTTCCTTGCTCATCATCACCAAGTATTGAAATAAATTTTGTATTTACTCCAACCCTTGCCATGTTTTCAGCAATATTTCTACAAACACCACCTAAAGATATCTTTATCTTTCCTGGTATTGAATCTTTTTGCTTATAAGTATTTTGACTAAATCCTAAAATATCTACTATAGATGCCCCTAACACTAACACGTATGCATTATCACTTTTCATATTACTTTTCCAGCTCCCTACTCTTTTGTACATAACAATAAACTTATTATATTAGAATTAACTCAAAAAATAAAGATACTTTGTCGAATTTTGTTCATTATTTTAATTCTACCATTGTTACTCCATCTCCACCTTCACCATATGCACCTAATCTATAGCTTTTTACATGAGGATGTCTTTTTAACATATCGTTTATTGCTTTTCTTAAAATACCAGTTCCTTTTCCATGGACTATAGTAACCTCTCCTAAGTTTGCCATATAAGCTTCATCTAAATATTTATCAGTTCTATAGCAAGCTTCTTCAGCATCAAGCCCTCTTAGATCCAATCTACTTTCTACTGATCTTAAATTTAATTTTACTTCTCTCTTCTTTCTAACCTTTTCTTCCTTAGTCTTTTCAGCTTTTCTCAAATCTTTTAGTTTTACATTTATTTTCATTATACCAGCTTCAACTTGAACTTCTCCTTTATTATCAGGCATTGATATTATAATTACTTTCTGATTTAAAGAAGGTAAGAAAGCCTCCATTCCTAATGTAACCTTTTCTATGGCTTCTCCAGCATTTTCTCTTTCTTTTATTAGAGCTTTTTCCCTATCTTCTAAGGAATCCTTTAATTTTTTTCTTTCCTCTTCAAGGCGTTTTCTTCCTCCACCTGATATACCAAACTTCTCAAGCTCTCTCATGGCCTTAAGAATTTCATCTGCCTCATCCTTTGCAGCTGATATTATTTCTTTAGCTTCTCTTCTTGCTTCATTATAAGCTTTGTCTCTAGTAGTCTCTAATCTCTTTAACTTTTCTTCATACGTTCTCTTTATTTTTTCAGTCTCAATTTTTATTCTTTCTGCTTCTCTTGCATCTCTATTAGCAATAATGCTCTTTTCTTGAAGATCCCTAATTAAATCTTCAAATTGCATATTCTCTTCAGATACAAAGCCCTTAGCTTTTTCTATTACAAAATCATCTAAACCTAATCTTTTACTAATTTCAAAAGCATTTGATTTACCTGGCACCCCTATAAGTAATCTATACGTAGGTCTTAGTGTTTCAACATCAAACTCAACTGATGCATTTTCTACTCCAGGAGTCTTTAGTGCATATCCCTTTAATTCACTATAGTGAGTGGTACCAATTATCTTAGTACCTCTTTCTTTTAGGGTTTCTATTATAGCTGTAGCAAGAGCTGCTCCTTCTGTAGGGTCTGTTCCTGCTCCTAATTCATCAAATAAAACTAAGGAATCTCTATCAGCTTCTCTCATTATTCCAACAATATTAGTTAAATGAGACGAGAATGTTGATAAGCTTTGCTCTATACTTTGTTCATCACCTATATCTGCAAATACTTCTCTATAGAAACTTATTGAAGAATCATCCCTAGTTGGAATTAACAGTCCACTCATCCCCATTAAATGTAATAAACCTACTGTTTTAATAGTAACAGTTTTTCCTCCAGTATTAGGACCAGTAACCATAAGTACTGAGAAGTTTTTTCCTAAATATATATCTGAAGGAACCACCTTATCCCTATCAATTAAAGGATGCTTTGCACCTACAAGATTAAATGAACCATCCTCATTTACCTTTGGCATCATTCCATCAATCGAAGATGCATATTTACCTTTAGCAAATATAAAATCTATTTGTAAAAGAATTTTCATATTACTACTACATACATCTGAATTATCTTTAACCTTTTTGGATAACGCACATAGAATTCTTTCAATTTCAGCTTGTTCTTTTAGCTTAAGCTCTTTTATCTCATTATTTAAATTTACAAGGCTCATAGGTTCAATAAACAATGTAGCACCTGTGGAACTTTGATCATGTACTAAACCTGGAACAGCTCCTTTATATTCAGCTTTTACAGGTAAAACATATCTATCTCCTCTCATTGTGTAAATGGCATCTTGTAAATATTTCGCATTACTTCTAACAATAGAATTTATCTTCTCCCTAACAGAAGAATTCTTTTCTTTTAAACTTCTTCTAATATTGTGAAGAGTAGAACTAGCTCTATCACTAATCTCCTCTTCAGAAACAATTGCATTCTCTATTTCATTTTCTAGATTTTTTATAGGAGTAAGTATATAAGCTAAATCCTCTAACTTCAGAAAACTTTCCTCTTCCTCTTTTCTAGTTAAATATTCTTGAATTCTACTAGTACATCTAAGCATAGTACCTATATAAAGTAATTGTGCTGGATTTAAACATCCACCTTTTTTAGCTCTTTCAATTCCTTCTCTAACATCATGAAGTCCCTCAAAAGGAGGATTCCCCTTTTTTATTAATAGCTCTAAGGCTTCCCTACTTTCTTCTAGAGCTTCCCTAACTTCATAAGCTGAAGAGTAAGGAGCTAATTTATCTACAAGCTCCTTGCCCCCACTTGTTACAGCATATTTCCTTAGCTTTTCTTTTATTTTATAAAACTCTAATACTCTAATCGATCTTTCATTCATTGTTTAATCTACACCTCTTCTATAACATCCCTTTGTATAATACTTGCTTTCTATATCTAATTCTCCATTTAACATTTTAAACACTTTTATAACATCTTCCCTAGATTCATCTTTAAAATCTATTCTAAAGGACTCTATCCCCATGGCTTTTAACTCATCCTTTTCTCCTATAAGATTTAAAGCAACACTATTCAAAATATGACTTCTACAGAATACATCCGTCATAACTCTAAATTTTTCATTAACTTCATCAACTAAAGTAAACCTATCTCTTGTACATGCTAAGTTACACTTCTTATCTTTATTCTTACCTCCATATGTACTTCCTATAGGGCAATATTCACTAACCATAAGCTCTGTTTTTCCATACAATTGGTATGCAACTCCTGATGGCATATTCTTCATTACTTCTTTAATTTCTCTTTTATTTAATTCAAGACTTAATGAAATATTTCCTATATCTTCTCTATAAAAATCTATGGCATAACTATTAAATACATTTAACTTATAATCACCTATTATATTCATTTTATCTTTATAGATATTGATTATACCTGCATTAGCAGTTATTAGCCCTTTTACATTCCCCTTTGCCTTTTCAATAACATTTACAACACCTTTAAATTCACTCTTAATAATTTCTGGTGTTAGTATAAAGAAATTAATACCACTTATAGCTTTTATATCACTTATTGTTATTGAATCTTTTTCTCTACTATATATATCAACACCAATATTCTTAACTCCAAATTCAATAAGAGTGTTAAGTTGTTCTTTAGTTGTACATGTTACTAATAATTCTAAATCCAAAGGCTTTTTAGGAGCTTTAAATTCATGTACTTCATTAATTAAATATCTTCTTCTTCTATATTTTGAAGTTTCACTTTTCATTATTTTTTCAAACAATTCTCTTCTTAGGTTATTTAATGAAGCTACTCTAATAAATCCATCCTGGAAGTCTTCAAAAATAACCTCATCTAATTTATATGGATATCCACCTGACTTAATTAACGCTTCAATAACTCTTTCTTTATCTAAAGGCCTCTTCTCAGCTTTTTCTACTAAATCACCCTTAACTACATAGTCAATGCCTTTATAAGATGCCTTAAGAACCATCTCTTCTCCAACCTTAAATCTAACTTCACCAATTAGTGATATCTTTCTATAATAAGGTTTTATTTTCTCTGAGAGTTCATCAAATAATGTTTTGCTAGAAGTTTTATATAATAAATCTCCCTTTTTATATCCTTTTGGGAATAACTTTACCTTGTCTCCCTTATCAGCTTCTAATACCTCTTTTCCATTTAGAAGTATCTTACTTACAGTAAAGCCTTTACTTCCATATCCTACACCATCACCTATGGTTATATCTTCTTGTAGAATAATCTCTCCTTTATCATCTGATTTTCCAAGTTCTAAACCAGTATTCTTAGGAATTACAAAGCTCATCATATCTTTACCAGAGTCCTTTTTTAGATAAGCATTGGCAAATCCACCTCTATTAAATAATTGAAGTAAAGTTTTCTTTCCTTCTTCAACATTAAATTCCCTGTTTTCTAACTCTTTATCTATTGCCTTCCTATATGTCTCTATAACTCCAGCTACATATTCTGGTCTTTTCATTCTTCCTTCAACCTTTAAAGACAATGCACCACTCTCTATAATATCTTTCATATCATCAATAGTACATGTATCTTTAGTGCTTAAAAGATGCCCCTTCTTCTCTCCACCTGAGGCAGAAATCAACTTATACTCTTGCCTACATGGTTGAGCGCACTTTCCTCTATTACCACTTCTTCCACCAATCATAGAACTCATCAAACATTGTCCTGAATATGAAACACATAATGCTCCATGCACAAATATTTCTGTCTCTATACCCAAGTCCTTAGATATATATTCAATTTCTTCTAAGCTTAACTCCCTAGATAAAACAACTCTTTTAAAGCCTTTTTCAGTGAAATAAACTGCTCCTTCTCCATTATGAATTGTCATTTGAGTTGAAGCATGAACCTCAAAATCAGGATATTTTTCTTTTATTAATTTTAAAAATCCTAAATCCTGAATAATTAAGGCATCAATTCCTATCTCATAAAGGTAGCCAGCATATTTAATAGCATCCTTTAACTCTTTTTCCTTTAGAATTGTATTCATAGTTACATATATTTTTACTCCATAGCTATGACAATAGTCAGCTGCTACTTTCATTTTTTCATTATCAAATTCTATGGCCTTAGCTCTAGCTGAAAACTTAGGTCCACCTAAATATATTGCATCTGCACCATTATTTACAGCAGCATAAAGACTTTCCATGTTACCAACAGGTGCTAATAATTCTATCTTTTCCATCTTAATTCTCTCCTAATTAATTTAACTATATCTTTAGTATGCTATATAAAGTTATATCATAAAACATCTTTTTATGCTAATTTATAATTTTATACAAAATTAAAGAGACAATGATGTTACTCACTTGTCTCTTAACAACTTATTTCATTAAAGGATTTCTTTCCTTTTTTAATTTTGCTATTTCTATTTGAGCATCCATTAATTTCTTTTCCAGATCTAAAACTTTATATTTGCTAGTCTTTAACTCTTGTCTAGAATCTTTACCATTTTCCATTATTTTTTGCTTTTCATATGATAGTTTTTCAGCCTTATCTCTAGCTTCAATTAATTCATTATTTTTCACTTCAAGTTCATCTTTTAATTCAATGATTTCCTTATTTAATAATTCAACATTTTCGTTATTTTGTAAATTATCATCTTCTAGAGATTTCATATTCTTATGAATTGAATTTAACTCTTCTACTAAAGACCTATTCAATTCTTTTTCCTTCACTAATTCTTTCTTATTATCTTCATACTTATATTCTAAATCACTTAAGTTATAGTTTAATGAATTTAGTTGTTCCTTTACTTCTTGGTTCTTAGCTTTAGTTAAGTCTAACTCCTCTTCTAATAAAGATTTAGAATTTAAAGCTCTATTAACATCTTCATCTAACTTAGAATTTTGTTTTTTAAGATTGCTAATTTCTTCTTTTAAAACATCTTCCTTCTTTTTATTTCCCTCAACCTTATCATTTAAATTTTTAATTTCCTTGTTCAAGTTTTCTATTTGTGCTTTATAACCCTTTTCACCCTCTACATATTTATCTATATTACTCTTTAAGGTTGCATTCTTATCTTTTATATCAACTATTTCTTTATTAAGTATTTCACTTAAATTATTAACTTGTACAATTTCTTCATTAAGCTTGTTATTAAGGTTTGTTAGAATGTTATTATCTTTCTTTATATCATTATTTTCTATAGCCAAAACATTCTTTTCCTCCATAAGCACTTTTATTTCATCTTGTAGTACCTTAATCTTACCTTCTAGATCTTTTACTGCTTTTTCTTTGTCTGCCTTTAATTTATCATTTTCTTCTCTTAGTTCCTTTATGCCTTCTCTAAGTCCTGAATTTCTTTCTTCTAGAGATTCCTTCTTCTTTTTAAACTCTTCTATCTCAATATCAGCTTTATATAATTCATCTGCAATATTTAAAGCTGCAAGCACACCTGAATCAACAGTACTTAATAATGGATTTTTAGTTTTTATCTCATTCATTTTACTGTTTACATATTCAGCTACTTCCTTTAGATAGTTTTCATCTTCCCTACCCTTTAGACTATATTCAATTCCATTTATTTTAACGGTAACCTTTATCATACTAAACACCTCTCGAAACCTTATATATTTAATTATAGGTGAAATTATTACATAAAACAATTATGTTTTACAAAAAGTACCTTACTTATTTACAAAAAGTAAAGAAAATATTTATTTTGCTTCTTTCATTGCAAAACTTCAAATTACAGAAAACAAATTTTCACTCAAATGTAATATATTTTATGCCTCATGGTTTTTGTAATAAATTTACAAAAATTTTACTTTATGATATTATTTTTCTAGTGAGGTGCTTATATGAAAAATAAAAAAGTAATTCTTTCAATATTATTAACTTTAATTTTATCATTTACAATTATATCTTGTAATAGCTGCAATGAACCAACTACCCCTACCATAGCTGAAAAGGAAGATACAACCATCTCTGTACTTGGTGCAGGAGATGTTCTTATGCATATGGAACAAGTTTATTCAGGATACGATTCAAAAACAAATACTTATAATTATGATAACTTTTTCACTTATGTAAAAAATTACGTATCCACTTCTGACTTAGCCATATGTAACTCTGAAACCACTTATTTAGGTAAAGGACATAATTTTAGTGGCTATCCAAAGTTTAATAGCCCTAAAGAAATATTAAACTCTATAAAAAATGCAGGTTTTGACATGGTCTGTTCTACTCATAATCATATTAATGATATGGGAGATAAGGGTATTGAGAGTACTGCTAAATTAATAAAAGAAGCTGGTTTAGACCTTCTTGGAATAAAGAATACAGTTAAGGATAAGAACTATATAGTAAAAGATATAAAAGGTGTTAAGATTGGAATAACTAATTATACTTATTCAACAATAGATAAAAATGGTTATAGATATATAAATGGACTTCCCTTATCTAAGGAAATGGAGCCTAAAATAAACTTATTTAGTGATTCTAATATAGAGAATGACATAAATAATATGAAGTCTACTTATGATAATATGATTAAAGATGGAGCTGAATTTACCATTTTCTATATACACTGGGGAAATGAATATCAGCTACAACCAAGTGCTCAACAAGAAAAATTGGCAGGTATGCTAAATTCTATTGGGGTAAATGTTATCTTTGGAAGTCATCCTCATGTGGTTCAACCTATAAGAACGCTAAAAAATGATACCAACGGAAATGAAACATTGGTTTGCTATTCTCTAGGAAATTTTATATCTAATCAAAGATTTGAAACAATGGGAAATATAAAATCAGAAGATGGGTTAATGGTTAAACTGTTTATTACTAAAGATTCTAATAACAAATTAAAGTTAACTTCTTATGAGACAGAACCAACTTGGGTATATAAATATGTTAATGCTTCTGGAAAGACAGTCTATAATATATTACCTACAAATAAAATTCTAAAATCAAATGATATAGAAGGCCTTAGTGAAGATGTCTTTAACAGAGTTAAAGATTCAAATAAGTCTACTAACGAAATTATAAATAGTTAAATTAAAGCAGTATATTTGCTCTAAACAAATATACTGCTTTTTAAATATCTATGAGTTGGGTGGATATTATTTATGTCACTTGGAACGTAGCTACGGAACATGCAGAATAAATATCCATCTAACCTTTTAAATTATCTTAATTGAGCTCCTAATTTATGCTCTAATGCTTTTAATATCTTATCATGAACCTTATTTACATCATTATCAGTTAATGATTTCTTAGGATCTCTATAAACTATTGCATAAGCTATGCTCTTCTTTCCTTCTTCAATTTGAGCTCCCTTATATATATCAAATAGAGTTATCTTTTCTACTAAAGGACCTCCTGCTTTTCTTATAGCCTCTTCAATGTCACCAACAAGAACAGAATCGTCTACTAATATAGCTATATCTCTTGTTGCTGCTGGGAACTTAGGAATAGGTGTATACTTCTTAACTGTTTCAGAAGCTTCATATAGTAAATCTAAATCTAATTCAGCAATGTAGGCTGCAACATCTAGTCCATAAGCTTCTTGTACATCTGGATGTATTTCTCCAAACACACCTGCAGACTTACCTCTTAATTGAATTCCAGCAGTTTTACCTGGATGGAAGCTTGGATTTTCACTTTCACGTACAAATCTTGCCTTAGTTATTCCTAATCTATCAAGTACATTTTCTACAACACCCTTAAGGTCTAAGAAATCACAGTTTCCATACATACCAATTGTTAAAACATTCTTTTCTGTTGGTAACTTGTTGTCATCTTCATTCTTAAGATATACTTTTCCTATTTCAAATAATCTCGCATATTCATTGCTTCTAGAATAATTTCTTCCTAAAGAATCCATCATTGATGGTATAGTTGAAGTTCTCATTACAGAGTAATCTTCTCCTAAAGGATTCTTAATTTTAACTACATCTCTTAATGGTGAATCTTCTGGCAATCTAATTTTATCAAATACCTTTGGTGATACAAATGAATAAGATATAGATTGATTTATTCCTGAAGCTATTAAAGCATCAACTACAATACCTCTTAATACTTCATTTTTGTGTTTGTTTTCCCTTGTTGGTGTTTCATCAAATACAGTAGTAGGTATTTTATCATATCCGTAGATTCTTGCTACCTCTTCAGCTATATCTTCTTTTATAGCTATATCAACTCTAAATGTAGGAGATGTAATTTCTAAATCATCACCATTTATTGTTGTAGGCATATCTAAAGAATCTAAGTATTTCTTCATATCCTCTACAGGTATTTCTGTACCTAAGAACTTATTAATCCAACTAGCAGAAACAGTTAAATGACCTTCTTCTTTCTTATTTGGATATAGGTCTATAGTTCCTTCCATTACATCTCCAGCACCTAATTCACATACAAGTGCACATGCTCTATTAATAGCTAATTCAGCTAGGTTTGGATCTATATCCTTTTCAAATCTTGCTGAGCTTTCAGTTCTTATTCCTAGTGCTTTTGAGTTAACTCTTATATTAGTTCCATCGAAATTAGCACATTCAAATACTACTTCTGTAGTACCTTCTTCTATTTCAGAGTTTAATCCTCCCATTATACCTGCAAGACCTATTGTTCTGTCTCCATCCTTAATGCAAAGAACAGTTGAATTTAATTCTCTCTCTTGCTCATCTAAAGTAGTGAACTTTTCTCCATCCTTAGCAGTATCTACAACAATCTTCTTTGATGTTATTTGTCTAGCATCAAAGGCATGCATTGGTTCTCCAATTTCAAGCATAACAAAGTTTGTAATATCTACTATATTGTTTATAGGTCTAATACCTGCTTCAAGAAGTCTTTCTTGCATCCAACCTGGAGAAGGAGCTATCTTTACATTTTTTACTCCTCTTGCCATATATCTGTTGCAAAGGCTACTCTTTATTTCCACTTCTAACTCATCATTTATATTCTTTGAAGATTTTGTTTCAAAGCTCATGTTTGGCATTTTGTAAGTAGTTCCTAAAGCTGCTGCTGTTTCCCTAGCCATACCAACCATGCTTAAACAATCTGGTCTATTAGAAGTTATATCAAAATCTAATATTGCTTTATTAAGCTTAAGATACTCTTTAATATCCATTCCTACAGGAGCATCTTCAGGTAAAATCATTAATCCATGAACTGGTTCATCTCCAGCAATTCCAAGCTCTTCTTCTGAGCAGAACATACCGTTAGATACGACCCCTCTCATCTTACCTTTCTTAATTTCAGTTCCATCTGCTAAAATAGATTTATGAAGAGCTACTGGAACCTTATCCCCTTCCTTCATGTTTGTAGCAGCTGTAACTATTTGAATTTCTTCTGTTCCTATATTTACTTGACAAACATTTAATCTATCAGCATCAGGGTGTTTTTCTATCTTTAAAATATGACATACAACTACATTCTTTATATTGTCACCTTGTATTTCTACTTCTTCAAGTTGAGAACCTGTTAAAGTCAGAATATCACCTAATTCTTTTGCATCTACATTTATATCAACATAATCATTTAGCCAATTATATGGTACTTTCATTCCCTTATCCTCCTCTAGAATTGATTTAAGAATCTCATATCACTTTCATATAATAATCTGATATCATCTAAGCCATAGCTAAGCATTACCATTCTATCTATACCAAAGCCAAAAGCAAATCCGCTATACACTTCTGGGTCTATACCACAGTTTCTTAATACATTTGGATGAACCATTCCACAACCAAGTAATTCTATCCAACCTGATCCCTTACATACATTACATCCTTTTCCTCCACATACATAACATGAAGCATCCATTTCAGCTGATGGTTCTGTAAATGGGAAATGGTGAGGTCTAAACTTAGTTTGAACCTTATCTCCAAACATCTTCTTTGCAAATAGTTCTAAAGTTCCCTTAAGATCTGCAAATGTTACTCCCTTAGCTACAACTAACCCTTCCATTTGATAGAATATTGGTGAGTGTGTAGGGTCTACTGCATCTGATCTATAAACCTTACCTGGAGATATCATCTTTATTGGTGGTTCTTGATTCTCCATAGTTCTTATTTGAACTGGTGAAGTTTGAGTTCTTAAAACTATATTATCATTAATGTAGAATGTATCTTGTTCACTTCTAGCTGGATGGTTTTTAGGAATATTTAAAGCTTCGAAGTTATAGTGGTCTAATTCTACTTCTGGACCATCTTCAATTGAGAATCCCATAGATATAAATATATCCTTAATTCTTTCAAGAGTTAATTCTAGTGGGTGTCTCTTTCCTAATACATTCTTCTTTCCTGGAAGAGTAATATCTATAATTTCATTTTGAAGTTTTTCATTCTTTTCCTTTTCTTTTATAGCGTTAATAGCTGCATCTAGTTTTTCTTCAACAACCTTCTTAACATCATTAACCATCTTACCAACTATAGGTCTTTCTTCTTTTGATAAACCACCCATACTTTTTAAAATAGTTGTAAGTTCACCTTTTTTACCTAAATACTTAACTCTTATATCACTAAGAGCTGTACTGTTACTTGCTTCTTCAATTTCTTTTAAAGCAACTTCTTGAATTTGCATTAACTTTTCTTGCATTTTTATTCTCCTTTCTTCTTTACCTCTAGGGCCATTGAATACTTCATAGAAAATTCTCTATAAAATAAAAAACCGTCCCTAAAAAAGGGACGGAATATCCGCGTTACCACCCTAATTGGTTCTATAAAAATAGATACCCAACTCTAGTTAATTTAACGGTTCCCCGCTAACTACTACTATTATTTCATAGTTAGAACTCCTGAGCGAACTTCAATATAATTCTCTATAAAGAGGCTTTCAGTCTATGACCTCTTCTCCCTGAAAAAGTTCCTTATATTTACTCTCTCAATCATAGTTTATTTAATATTCTATTACTTTCCTATTATACAAATGTTTTTCTAAAAATTCAACTGATTCTGCCTAACTTTTTCATAAATCACTATCGAGGTAGCTATTGCTACATTTAATGACTCTGCTCCTCCAGGCATTGGTATTTTAACTTTCTTATCAGAAAGGCTATATACTTCTTCACTTACACCATTACCTTCATTGCCTACGGAGATAATAATCTTCCCGCTTAAATCTTCTTTAAAGAAATCCTTATTCCCTTCTAAGGATGTAGCTAAAAGAGAAAACCCCTTATTTATTAAGGATTTAGTAATAGTAAAATCACTATCCTCTAAGATTATTGGAATATAAAACATAGATCCCATTGTAGAACGTATAGTCTTTTCATTATATATATCAACAGTTCCCTTAGTTAGAATTACACCATCCACACCTGCTGCATGAGCAGTTCTAATGATAGTACCTAAATTACCAGGATCTTGAACCTTATCACATAGAATATAAAAACTACCTTCTTTGTTTAAGTCAACTTCATTCATCCTAACAACTGCAACAACCCCTTGAGGTTCTTCAGTTGAGCATAACTCTCTTAACAAGCTATCTTTCAATGTATAAAGTTTCATACTATTTGTTATATATTTCCCTAAATACTCTTCAAACTTGTTTTCTTCTAGCCTATGGCTTGTAAAAATATATTCTATAGGCAGATTTGCTTTACAAGCTTCTTCTATTAACCTAAATCCCTCTATTAAATACTTAGAGCTCTTATTTCTTCCTTTTCTCTCTTTAAGCTTTTTGGTTTCTTTAAATAAATTGTTATCTTTACTTTCTATAAGAACCAAAGTTTACACCTCAATTATTTAAATTTAACTATTACACCTTCAAGATTTGCTAAATCTTGAGCTGACCCTATAGCAACAATAATATCTTTAGATTCAACAGTATCATCTGCTGAAGGAGTAAGATTAATTTCATCACCTTTCTTAATAGCCATTACATTTATTCCGTACTTACTTCTAAGCTTAAGCTCTCTTAATGTTTTATCTTGCCATTCATCTAAAGCTTCAATTTCCATTATACTGTAATCAGGTGATAATTCTATATAATCAAGTATACTTGATGAAACCAAATTATGAGCAACTCTAACTCCCATATCTTTTTCTGGTAGAATTACCCTATCAGCACCAATTTTATATAATACTTTTGCATGCAAATCACTATTTCCTTTAGCAATTATATATTTTACACCTAATTCTTTTACTAATAGTGTTACCATTACGCTTGATTGGATATTAGCACCTATTGTAACTACTGCAACATCAAAATTTCTAAGACCTAATGTTCTTAATGCATTTTCATCAGTTGCATCCATTTGTACTGCATGAGTAACACTATCTGATATATCTTGAATTAAATCCTCATCTTTATCTATAACCAAAACATCATTTCCTAAAGAATATAATGTTTTAGCTACTGATGCACCAAATCTTCCAAGTCCTATTACAACAAATTGTTTATTAGCCATAAAATCATCCCCTAACCTATTAATATCTTTCCTTCTGGGTATTTATAATCAACTTTTTTCTTTCTATTAGTAAGTGCAAGAGCAACAGTTAGTGGACCAACTCTACCAAAGTACATCATTATCATTATAATAATTCTACCTACTGTACTTAATTTTTGGGTTACACCTGTAGTTAACCCTACTGTAGCAAAGGCCGAAGTTGCTTCATATAGTAAATCTATAAATTCTATTCCTTTTTCAGTTACTGATAATAACATTGTAACTACTATTATTAATCCCACTGCTATTATCAATAATGCAAAAGCCTTATATACTAATTCCTTGGCAAATCTTTTTCCAAAGGCTTCTGTATCTTCTCTACCTTTAATTACACTTATAACTGTAAGTATTATCAAACCAAAAGTTGCTGTTTTAAGACCTCCAGCTGTTGATCCTGGTGATCCTCCAATAAACATTAATATTATTGTCAAAAACTTACCAGCTGTTGTCATTCCATCTGTAGATATACTATTAAACCCTGCTGTTCTTGGACTAACAGATGCAAAGAAGGAATTTAACAACTTATCTTTTAATCCCATGCCACCAATAGTTTCTGGATTGCTATACTCTATAAAAAACATAGCTACAAATCCACCTATTAATAAAACACCTGTAATCAATAAAACTATTTTAGCATGTACAGATAACTTTCTTATTCCTTTATACTTATAGCTATATATTTCAAGCCATACTGTAAAGCCTAACCCTCCAATAATAATAAGTGCACTTATTGTTAAAATTACTGCTATATTACTTGAAAATCCAGTAAGACTTGAAAAATTACCAAATAAATCAAAACCAGCATTACAAAAAGCAGATATTGAATGAAAAATACTATAAAAGAATCCCTTTTTCAATCCAAACTCAGGTATAAACTGTGTTGATAACAGCATTGCTCCAAAGAATTGAACCGCAAAAGTAAACCCAAGTACATATTTAACCATTCTTACAAGACCTTGTATACTAAATGTATTTAAAGCTTCTTGTACCATTAATCTATCTCTAAGGGTTATTTTTTTACCTAATAATATTGCTACAAAAGTAGTAAATGACATGAACCCTAAGCCACCAATTTCTATTAATAGTATTATTACTGTTTGCCCAAATGCATTCCAATGAGTCCCTGTATCTAATGTTACTAAACCAGTAACGCATACAGCAGAAGTAGAAGTAAATAAAGCATCTAATAAGTTAGTACTCTCTCCACTTGCAGAAGATATAGGTAAACTAAGTATCAAGCCTCCAATAATAATTACAGCAATGAAACCAAGGGCTAGCGTCTGTACACCATTTAATTTATATTTATTAATCCTCTTTAATTTTTGCATAAAATCACTCCAAAAGTTCATGCTTTATTATATCTCTTTATATACCATTTTTTGTTTCTATATTTATATAAAAGTAAGAGTATATAATATCTTGCCTAATAGTATTATCAAACTGAACAAGATATAATATACCCTAAGTAACTTTTTTCTTTAGATAGTAAAGCATTTTCCTACTTTATTAATATTAAAAGAAAATGCGACCTTAGGCCGCATTCTTATATTAAGCGTTTAATTGCTTCTTAGCTAATTCAACTAAATCTGCAAATGCTTTTGGATCGTTGATAGCTATTTCAGATAACATCTTTCTGTTTATGTCAACTCCAGCTAACTTGATTCCATTCATGAACTTTGAATAAGAAAGACCATTCATTCTTGTAGCAGCATTTATTCTAGCTATCCATAATCTTCTGAAATCTCTCTTCTTTAATCTTCTTCCAACATAAGCATTTCTTAATGCTCTAATAACTGATTCGTTAGCAGTCTTAAATAACTTGCTCTTTCCACCGTAGTATCCTTTTGCAAGCTTTAAAACTTTTTTATGATTCTTACGAGAATTAACCGCTCTTTTTACTCTTGCCATTCTTTAAACCTCCTGTACCAATTCTTATAGATATGGTAATAATTTCTTCATTGCTTTTTCTTGAGTAGTTGAAACATATCCTGTCTTTCTAAGATTTCTCTTTCTTTTTGAGCTCTTCTTAGTTAAGATATGGCTCTTGAAAGCCTTAGCTCTCTTTAGCTTTCCTGTACCTGTCTTCTTGAATCTTTTTGCTGCACCTCTATGAGTTTTCATTTTTGGCATGATAAATTTCCTCCTCTCAGTTTATGCCTTTTTAGGGCCAATAACCACTGTCATATTTCTTCCTTCTTTTTTAATTGGCTTTTCTATATTACCTACATCAGCCAATTTGTTAGCGAAGTTTTCAAGAATCTTTGCACCTAAGTGACTAAGTTCCATTTCTCTTCCTCTGAATCTAACAGTGATTTTAACTTTGTCTCCGTCTAATAAGAACTTTCTAGCATTTTTAGCTTTAATTTCGATATCGTGCTCTTCTATTGTAAGACTAACTCTTACCTCTTTAATACTAACAACTTTTTGCTTCTTCTTAGCTTCTTTTTCCTTTTTTGATTGCTCATAAATGAACTTTCCTAAGTCCATTATTTTACAAACTGGAGGCTTAGCATTTGGTGATATCATCACTAAATCTAACTCCGCTTCTTCAGCCATCTTAAGGACTTCTTTTGTTTGTAAGATACCTAATTGAGAACCATCAGCACCAATAGCTCTGATTTCCTTGTCTCTAATATCCTCATTCACTATATAATTTTTATTAATAGTTTTCACCTCCGAAAAAATTAAAGCAAACTTTATAATATAAAAAAAACGGCGTTGAACGCCGTTTTCTATTATCGTAATTACTTCACATAAATAATCTAGATAAATAACCAAGCTAACTCAATTGTTGCATGGTGAGAAACGGCTGTTTCTTCTTAACAAATGTTATTTTATCATTGCTTATATACATTGTCAACATCTTTTTACATTTTTATATTAGTTTTTGAACATAATTTACATCCATCACAAAATACTACTCTTTCACCAAAGACATTTATTATAGTTTCTATAAACTCTTTATTTTTACATTCCTCTCTTTTGTGTATTACTATCTTTTGAGGAGCATTAGTTATCAAGCCACTTATAACTATATCTTCAACATTGGCATCAATTCCTATTTTACAGTCTGATAATTCATTTAAAAATGTAGGAAATATATCTTCTCCATATCCATCTGTCACTATATATCCTCCTGATGGTAAGGCTGTCAAGTTAATTTCCTCAACTCTACACTCTTGAATTTCAACAAAGTATTTTAACAGTCGTATAAATTCTTTATATTCTTTTTCAACCATATATCTTTCAACTACTTTATCTACAACATCTTCAATATCTTTTCTTAACTCTCGCATCCTAAAAGTAATGAATCCATTAATATTAATCTCATTATTTTCTTCAATACATTCTTTTATTTTATCTATAATTGCGTTTGTTTTATTAGAATAGAATATAAAATTAGAGTCATGAACGCCTTCCTCACAATATAGAACCTTCATTATTTCTTCTTCTACTTCTAACATTTCATCTCGCTTCAAGAAAAAGTATGTGTCTGTCAAATACTCAAAAAGTTCTTTTTCTTTATACTTTGTAATAACAATTTTATAAAGGATATTACTAATATATAAATTAATTATATTACCTGTTCTATCACTATAATTCGAATCATCACACATAACTTTTATTACATGTGTCTTCCCTTCTAAACTTTCAACCACACCTATTATTATGTGCTTCTTTTTCAATAGTTCCTTTAGCTCTTGAAGTTCTTCAACAAAATCTAGTTCACCCGAATAAGCTAACTGTAGTACAAGCATGGGTTTCACTCCCTTCCATAGTAATAGTATGTATTAAAATCTCTTCAATATACGGAATTTATTTTTACCCCTTTGTACATATTGATTTTTGTTTACACGATATAGTAATGTATTCTTATATAAATAATTAGGAGTTTTTATCATGTATTGTTTTTTAGACTACAAAATTAGTAATGAAGAATTAAATAATATAATAAATTTAAATATAGAACCTATTTTAATACCAAAATGTCCAAAGGTTTATGAAGCTATAAATGGCCATGTTGATATCCAACTTAACATCCTTGATAAAAGGAATAAGAAAGTTATTGTACAAAAGGATATTTCTAAGGATTTTTTAAACTTATTATCCTCTAAAGGAATTAATTATATACTCTCTGAGAATTCATTAGGAACTAATTACCCAGAAAATATAATTATAAACGCACTAATTACTGACAATCTTTTTGTACACAACTTAAATTATACAGATCCAAACCTCCTTAAATTTCAGGATAGCAAAAAGACAATTAATGTTAAACAAGGATATACCAAATGTTCCGTATTACCAACAGGAAAAAATGCATACATTACAAGTGATAAAGGAATTTATAAAAAACTAATTCAAGAAGACTTAGACGTACTTCTTATTCCCCCTGGGGACATACTATTACCCTCTTTGAATTATGGATTCATAGGAGGAGTTGGCGGAATGATATCTGAAAATAGATTAGCCTTATTTGGCGAATTAAATTGTTATGCTTATGGTAAAGAAGTTTATAAATTTCTTTATAAGCATGATATAGAGCCAATAGCATTAAAAAAAGGAAAGCTCATAGACCGCGGAAGTCTCTTATACATCTAGCTTTCCATATATATTACGTAGGAGTTATAAAAATGTTTCTATGAAAATTATTTACCTTTAAATAATTAAAAATAGGATTAAGTTTTAAAGCTTAATCCTATTTATATAAGAAAATATAAAATTTTAATTTGCTATAAATCAAAGGTATTGTTACATTTTCATATTAAAAAACTATAAAATCAAGAATAATAATTTTATAGTTTCCTTACCTTAAATACTAAGGGAATAGATATTTATTTTTCTGTGACTTGGAGTTTGCAACAGAACAAGCAAAAATAAATATCTATTCCACATTTTTTATTGTTTCAAAAACTTATTTCTAAATGACCCTACTTCCTTTTCTACCTTCTCTATCTCTTCTTTATCCATTCCTCCTCTACCTAACCTATCACTTAAAAATACATATGATAAATCATGTAGATTAGCTTCTTTTTTCATTCCCTTTATATCTCCATAAGGCAATTTATTCATTATAAATAACAAATGCATGTGATATCTTACCAATATAGAAACCTTACTTTTAAATTCTTCATCCAATTTAAAATAGCTTAAAAAATCATAGGAATCTTTTCTTCCAACCTTATCATGATCATATGAAGTCCATCTTCCTTTTCTTAGCTTAGTTGTACTTCTCTTCCCTAAGTCATGCAATAATAACGCCCACATAAAGACCTTTTTATCTTCTACACACTCTCTATAAGAACTCCCTTTATCAACAACCATCATAGTATGAATCCATACATCTCCTTCTGGATGATGTTTAGGTGATTGTTCTATTTTTTCTAGACTTATTAACCACTTAAAAGGTTCAACAGATAGTTCTCCTGAAGTTTTTAATTCATTTAAATATATGGAAGGCTTCTCATCTTCTAATAAATGTTTTTCAATTTCATTAAATTTCTCTTGTAATTTCACAAGTATCACCTCCTATTACAACTAGTATTTCCTTTTGTCCACTTTATTATAAATCAATCTTTATAAAAGTAGTGTCAAATCTAAGGTTAATGTATACATTATTAATATAAGCTTTGGCGCTGTAGCCAAGTGGTAAGGCAGAGGTCTGCAAAACCTTTATTCCCCAGTTCAAATCTGGGCGGCGCCTCCATAAAAAAAGACTGCTACAAAATATTTTTATTCTGTAGCAGTTTTTTTAACCATGGCATTTTTACTATAGCTTCTTAAGAACTTATATTTTTTTGAATATAGAATATAGTCCTGGCAATAGAAAATAAGGTTCCTTATTTATTCGTAGCTTTTTCTAATAAATCTTTTATATCTTCATTAGTAAACTTATATTTTCTATTACAGAAGTGACAAACAACTTCTTCTTCTTTACCATCTTCATATATTTCTCTTAAATCTTTTTCACCTATACTAATTAAGGCCTTTTCTATTCTTTCTCTTGAACAATCACAAACATACTTAGGTTCAACTTCATCTAATATCTTTAAATCCATTCCATCAAAAATGAACTCTAATATTTCTTCAATTGTTTTACCTTCACTTATCATTGTTGTTATTGAAGGTACCTCTTCTAATCTATACATTAATAAATCTGCTAATAATGGATCTGCACCTGGCATCATTTGAATTACAAATCCACCTGCAGCTTTTATTGAATAGTCCTTATCTACAAGCACCCCTAAAGATACTGCTGAAGGAGTTTGCTCAGAAACAGTAAAATAATATGTTAAATCTTCAGCGATTTCTCCAGTTTGTATTGGAACTTGACCTACATATGGTTCTTTTAACCCTAAGTCCTTTATTACATATAATAAGCCATCCTTACCTATTGCTCCACCTACATCTAATTTACCCTTAGCATTTAGCGGCAATTCTATATATGGATTACCTATAAATCCTTTAACTGATGCATTTTGATATCCTGTAACTGTTACTCCCTTAGCTATTCCTCCGCCATTTATCTTTATAGTTACAACTTCATCATCTGATTTTAATGTTCTTCCCATTAAAGCTGCTGCCGTTAACATTCTACCTAATGCTGCAGATGCTAAAGGTGTACATTCATGAACACTAGTTCCATCATTAACCATATTAGTTGTGATACCACCAAGTATTCTAACCATACCATCCTTAGCAGTTGCTCTTATAATTTTATCTTTCATACTATACCTCCATATTCTTTCCTACAACATATAAAATTCTTTCACTTTCTTGTTGTACTTCATCTATATTGTATCCATCAAATTTACCTAACAAAGTAAATCCTACTTGATTTAAAACTTCTTCAATTTCACTTTCTTCATAAGCTCTCTCAAAATGCTCTTCTTCAAATCTTTCATAAAGTTCATTTTTCTCTTTAACAAAAAAAGTTAAAAACATATTTACAACATTATCTTCAATTGTATTTTCCCATGTATAAAAAACATCCTCAGAACTGTATGTGTAAATATTGTTTCCTAAAATATTGGTTAATTTATAAAAAGAATTGATATCAAAAATAAATAATCCTCCATCTTTAAGATGTTCATATACTCCTGTGAAGTATTTTTCTAAATCGCCATCTTCTATAAGATAATTAGTTGAATCTAATACACATGTTATTACATCAAATTTATGATTTAAGGAAAGCTCTCTCATATCTTGACATATAATTTTAGCTTTAATCCTCTCAGCTTTAAATTTATCAAAAGCCTCTCTTAACATATCTTCAGATAAATCAACTGCATATGTAGACTTAAAATATTTAGCCATTCTTACGCCAATATTACCTGTTCCACAGGCTAAATCTAAATAATCAACTGGATTACTTTGATATTTATCAATTATTTCTTTCAATCTTACTACCATTGAATCATAGTTAATATCTTCATTTATTAACTCATCATAAATCTTTGCAAATTCGCCATAGGCCATAACTTTTCCCCCAGTAGTTTTATAATTACTACAAATATATTAAAGCTATTCCTTCATTAAGTCAATTTATTTTCTACCAAGAATTTCATTATTGGTAGGTATATGAAGATCTTTTTTTCTTTTTGTCATAATTCCTCCAATTCTACCAGTTTCTTCTGCTGTTAGTCCACCCCAACCAAAGGCATCCACCTTATCCTTTAATCCAAGTTCCTCTGCTATTTCGTATTTTATTTTTTCTCTTAACTCCTCTTCAGGTGTTAATTCTTTATTTCCTTTTAATTTTGCTTTTATCACTTTTTTTAATGGTGTCTTACTCAAAACTTTCACTCCCTCTTAAATTTCAACCTTATTATTCCCCCTTAGCTTATATTTATTCCCTCTTGTAAATACAAGAAATTTGTATTATTTTTACCAATACTATTGATATTTCCCAATACTTTAACTATATTAATTGTATATAAGAAATTATATTAATAATATTTAGGAGGGATACTTTTGTATAACGTTGCAATTGTTGGGGCTACTGGAAATGTAGGTAGAAAATTTTTAGAAATATTGGAGCAAAGAGATTTTCCAGTAAAGAATTTGTATCTTTTCGCATCTAAAAGATCCGCAGGTACAACATTACAATTTAAAGGAAAGGACTTCATTGTTGAGGAGACTTGCGATGAAAATATAGTAAACAAGAAAATTGATTTTGCTTTATTTTCAGCAGGGGGAGGTGTAAGTTTAGAGTTTGCACCTAAGTTTGCTAAAATCGGTGCTGTTGCTATTGATAATAGTAGTGCTTGGAGAATGGACCCAAAGGTACCACTAGTAGTACCTGAAGTTAATCCTGAAGATATAAAGTGGCATAATGGAATAATAGCGAATCCAAATTGTTCTACTATTCAAGCTATGCCTGTACTAAACGCTATTCATAAGAAGTATGGAATCAAGAGAATTGTATATTCAACTTACCAAGCGGTATCAGGGGCTGGAATTCAAGGAATAAAAGACTTAGAGGATGGTTATAAAGGAATTGAACCTAAGAAATTCCCTTATCCAATAACAGGTAATGTATTACCACACATTGATGTATTCGAAGAAAATGGATACACTAAGGAAGAAATGAAGATGATTAATGAAACAAGAAAAATTCTTCATGATGACACATTAAAAATAACTGCTACAACTGCTAGAGTTGCTGTTTTAAATTCTCATAGTGAAAGCATCAACTTAGAACTTCAAAATGAATTTGAATTAGATGATATAGTTAACTTATTAAGCAACACTGAAGGCGTAGTTGTATATGATAATACTAAAGAATTGAAGTACCCTACACCTTTATTTGTAACAGGAAAAGATGATATCTATGTAGGAAGAATTAGAAGAGACTTTAGTGTGGACAACGGTTTAAATTTATGGGTGGTTGCTGATAACATTAGAAAGGGTGCTGCATTAAATGCAATTCAAATTGCAGAGCTTATGATCGATAAAAAGTAAGATTGGAGGATTTCTAATGTCAATTTTTGAAGGTTCTGGTGTTGCTATAGTTACTCCTTTTAATGATAATGGAGTAAATTATGAAAAGCTTAAAGAATTATTAGAGTGGCACATCAAAGAAGGTACTGATGCCATTATTATTTGTGGAACAACCGGTGAAGCTACAACTATGAGTGAGGAAGAAAAAAAACTTACAATAAAATTTACCGTTGATGTTGTAAATAAAAGAATCCCAGTTATAGCAGGTACAGGTTCAAATAACACTCTATCATCTATAGAAATGAGTAAATATGCTGAAAGTGCTGGTGTAGACGGACTTTTAGTAATTACACCTTATTATAATAAGACAAATTCAAGAGGTTTAATAAAACATTTTGAGGCAATAAATAATTCTGTAAATACACCAATTATTTTATATAATGTTCCTAGTAGAACTGGAGTTAACATTACTCCTGAAAACTTAAAGGAACTATCTACCCTTTCAAATGTAGTTGCTATTAAAGAAGCTAGTGGGAATATTGGTCAAGTAGTACAAATGAAAGCTTTATGTGGTGATAAAATAGATATTTATTCAGGAAATGATGACCAAGCTATACCTATATTATCTTTAGGTGGCAAGGGAGTTATATCAGTGCTAGCCAATATTATTCCTAATGCTGTGCACACCATGATAAAGTCTTATTTAAATGGAGATGTAAAAAAAGCTTTAGACCTTCAATTAGAAAATCTAAAACTATCTAGCACCTTATTTATAGAAACAAATCCTATTCCTATTAAAACTGCCTTAAATTTAATAGGTAAGGATGTTGGTCCTTTAAGACTACCACTTTATGAAATGAGTGATAGTAACTTAATGAAATTAAAGGACACATTAAAAGAATATAATTTACTTTAGGGAGTGACCATATGACAAAAGTAATTTTAAATGGATGCTCAGGAAAAATGGGAAAAATGGTTATTGAATCTGCTAAAAATTTCGATGATATTGAAATTGTAGCTGGAATAGATAAATTTCCTTCTGAAACTAGCTTTCCTATTTTCAAGAATGTTCATGATGTAAATATAGATTATGATGTACTTTTAGATTTTTCAAGAGCTGATGCTTTATCAAATCTTCTTGAGTTAACAGAAAAAACTAAAAAACCTTTAGTTTTATGCTCAACTGGATATTCTAAAGAAGATTTAGATTTAATAAATGAAAAGAGTAAAACTCTTCCATTATTTAAATCAGCTAATATGTCTCTTGGAATTAATCTAATAAATTCTCTATTAAAGAAGGTAGTTCCATTATTATATGAAAACTATGATATTGAAATTATAGAAAAACATCATAACCAAAAAGTAGATGCTCCTAGTGGAACAGCTATTCTACTAGCAGATACAATAAAAGATTCTATTCCATATGAAACAGAATATATTTATGGAAGAGAAGGAAATTCAAAGAGAAAAGATAATGAAATAGGTATACATGCTGTTAGAGGTGGCTCCATTGTTGGGGATCATGATGTAATTTTTGTTGGAACTGGCGAAGTTATAGAATTAACTCACAAAGCAATCTCTAGAGAAGTTTTTGCTGTTGGCGCTTTAAAGGCTTGCCAATATATGAGCAAAGTAACTGAGGCAGGCTTATATAATATGGAAAATGTTATAGAAAATAAATAACAGTAAATTAAGCTATTATAGGTAGAAAATTTCTATCTATAATAGCTTCTTTTATATTTTTAATAATTATTAAATTTCACGGTATAAGAGTAATATTAGTTATACATACTAAATTAGTAGATAAAAGTAACAAGGAGTGATTAACTTGACAAAAGATAGCCAACCTGATAATAAACACGCTAGAATGGAGAAATGTAACTACCAAACTCCAATAACTAGTGAAGAAGGAAAGAATAGTAATAGAACTCGAAAGAAACATTCCGTAAAAAGAGAAGGCTTCCAAAGCGATCATATAAATTAGCAAGTATATTTTCTTTGTTTTTTACAAAAGATATCCTTGTGATATTGAATATATCTCCTTACGCATTTTTGACATAGAAAAACATGTGACTATTACTAGCCACATGTTTTTTTAATACTCTATTCCCTCTCTAGCAGGTACACCTTTTTCATAATAATGTTTTACCATTTTCATCTCTGTAATTAAATCTGCCCTATCTGCCAGTTCCTTAGGCACATCTCTTCCTGTCATAATAATTTCTATATCATGGTTATTTCTATTAATTATTTCTACAATATCTTCTACTGATAAAAAACCATTCTTTAATACTCCCATAATTTCATCCATTATTAAAAGATCACATTCTTTATTTTCCACAACTTCTAAAATAAAATTATATGCTTTAATAACTTCTTTTTTTAGTTCTTCAATTTCTTCTGCATTTAAATTCCAAACAAAATCCCTTTTCTCTTCAAATCTAAAAACTTTAAAGTTATCTATTTTCCTTAAAGACTCTAACTCTCCTGTAGGGGTACCCTTAAGAAATTGCACCATATATACCTTAAATCCTCTACCAGCTGCTCTAACTCCTTGGCCTATAGAAGCAGTTGTTTTCCCTTTTCCATTACCTGTATATATTTGTATCATACATCCACCTCATTTCTAATTCATATATATTATAACCAAAAAATTTTATAATTTCTGCAAATATTACTACTCTTAATCATAATTATAATACTAAGAGTAATTTTAGGAGCTTAAATATGGAATATAATTTTACTGATCCCTACGAATTAGCCAGATTTATCAAACAATCAAAAAAATCCACACCTGTACAAGTATATGTTAATGGTGACCTTTCTAAGGTGGACCTTGAACAAACTGAATGGTATGGATTTAATAATTTTTATATATTATTTGGAGAGTCAAATATAATTACTAATATAATTCTTGATAACAAAGATATAATTAAACATTTTAGAATAGAAAATGATAGAAGAAATTCTGCAGTACCTATGCTGAACTTACTAGAACAAGATGCAAGAATTGAACCTGGCGCTATAATTAGAAGCAAGGTTAAGATAGGCAGAAATGCTGTTATAATGATGGGTGCTGTTATAAATATAGGTGCTGAAATAGGAGAAGCCTCTATGATAGATATGAACTCAGTTATTGGAGCACGTGGAAAGATTGGCAAAAGGGTTCATGTAGGTGCAGGTGCAATTATTGCTGGTGTCTTAGAACCACCTAGTATGTCTCCTTGTGTTATAGAGGATGATGTAATGATTGGAGCCAATTCAGTTATTTTAGAAGGAGTAAAGATAGGCTCTGGGTCCGTTGTAGCAGCTGGTTCAGTAGTTACAACTGATGTTCCAGAAGGTGTTGTTGTAGCTGGTTCTCCTGCTAAGATTATAAAAAATGTTGATGAACAAACAAGATATAAAACTAAGTTACTTGATGATTTAAGAAAGTGATACATATTATATTTTCATATACATTAAAAAAGCAGTCTTTCATAGACTGCTTTATATCTTACTTTATAATTTTCTTGTGGTTTTTCTTATATTTATCTAAATATGTTAAAATCTTAATTTACACTGCTCCTTCTTCATCTTGTGAAGCACTTTCTTCTTTACTTACCTTCTCCATCTTAGAAATAGAAACTTCATATGCTATTTTCTTTATTGCTTCTGTTTCTGTTATCTTCTTTTGATATTCTCTACTTTGTAATCTTCCCCACACCCTAATATTGTCACCAACACTTAAAGTTTGACAAAATCTAGAATTTCTTCCCCAAGCTATAGTTGGAATATAATCTGACTTATTGTAAGCTCTATTTACAGCTAATAAAACATCAGCTATTTCTCTTCCAAATGGTGTTGTTCTATATACAGGTTCCTTGCATATATATCCATCTAAGAAAATTTCATTTGGATTCTTACTTCTTTCTATACAAGGCTCTATATTTCTAGCAAAAACAGTTAATATTAATTTATTAGTACCATCCATAAATTTATTGTAGGATCTTAGTTGACCTTCAACAATTATATCTTTTCCTATAGTAATATCTATCCCAGTTAAAAGTCTTTCTGATACAGTAATATTTAACATGTCTACTGAATCACTAAGTCTCATAACCTCCAAATTAAAACTATAGAACCCTTCCCCATACATTTCATGACTGAATTCTAGCTCAGATACTATCTTACCTTCAAGATAGATTTTGTTATTTAACATTAAATTATCCATTGTAACCCCTCTCTCCCTTAGTAATAAAATTGTAAATAAAGAAGATCCCACAAGCACCTATTTCCATTATAATACATTCCACATTCCATTTTCAATATTAAATAGAATTATTTTCTATGTTGTACTCCATCTTTGTCAACATAAGCATCTTCTTTATAAATTAATTCTCCTACAGTGACAAATTTATACCCTTGCTTTTGTAGTTCAGGTATTATCCTATTCAAATTATTTGGAGTATATTTTGCATTATTGTGATATAAAAGAATAGATCCTGCTTTTACCTTCTTCATGACTTTGTTATATTCTACTTCTTCACCTTGTTCCTTCCAATCTACAGAATCTGCATCCCATTGAATACATTTATATCCTAAAGATGTTACAGTCCTATATGATTGTGCATTATAATCTCCACTTGGAAATCTAAAAACCATTGGCTTTTTTCCTGTGTATTTTTCAACAACCTCATCTGTTTTTCTAAGTTCCTCTTTAATTCTTTCTTCTCCTATCTTGCTAAAGATAGGGTGCTTATAACTATGATTCCCTATCTCATGCCCCCTCTCGTTAATCTTCTTTAACTTTTCCACATTTTCATCACTATAATTTACCCATCCCCCCATTACGAAGAATGTTCCCTTTACATTATATTTATCCAATGTATCTAATATGCTATAAATGTAATCATTTTCCGCCCAATTGATATCGAAAGTTAGTGCTATTTCTTTTTCTTCCTTATCTACTGAATAAATTGGTACTTCTACCACTTCCCCAAAAGTACTTTTAGTCTTTCCATTAAGCAAAAAAGATCCACCTATTAAAATAACTATTAGTAACAAGGATAAACCAATTCTAACCTTTTTCCACTCCAAACTTCTTACCCCTATCATTTCTATCTCTAAATTTATATTCACTTAATAATAATTTATGATATAATAAATCTATACTTTCAGTGGAGATGGAGGTTTTATTATGTTTGAAAATACAGCAGAATTAGCTGAAAATAAGCTATTACTTTTACATATTTTAAAAGAATTAAACAGGCCTATATCAAATACTCAGCTTACAGAAATAGTGCTGGAAAACAATCTTATTAACTACTTTACACTTCAACAATATATAAGTGAACTTGATTCTAGCGAGTTCATAAGATATGAAGACATAAATGAAAAAAAGTTAATAGTACTAACAAAAAAAGGAGAAAATGTTCTATCCTTTTTTAAGGACAGAATTTCCCCTTCAAAAATATCTATAATAAACAATTATATTAACGAAAAAATAGAGTTAATAAAAAAAGAATTAACTATTCAAAGTGATTACACTTTAGCTAAAAATGATAACTTCTTAGTAGAACTAACAGCAATCGAGGATAAATTACCTTTAATTGATTTAAAAGTATCTGTTCCTACTAAAAAACAAGCTTCCTTGCTTTGTAGTAAGTGGCAAGAAAACCCTTCTGAAATTTATAATAAAATAATTAATATTTTATTTGAAGAAACTAATTAATAAGGATCATACCGTTAGGTTCATTACCTATAGGTATGGTCTTTACCTTTTGTTCACTAAAGTCTATAATTCTTAATTTTCCCCCCATATAATCTCCTATATATATATAATCTTTTTGTTTTATAATTCCTCTTGGCATTCCACCTACGTATATTTTTCTAGTCTCTCTTAATCTTTTTATATCTACAACACTAATAGATCCTTCAGTAAAATTAGATACATATAATTCTTCTCCATATTCATACATATCAACTGGTGTAATACCTACCTTTATTCTTCCAATACTTTTATAATTTTCTGTAGAAATTATATCTATATAACCTTCAATGTCATAACCTAAATAACTTTCACATAGGTAAATCTTTTTTTCATCCTTAGATAGTAAAATCTTTGTTGGATACTCTGGTGCTTTAATTCTTCCAATCACCTTATTATTCAAACAATCTATAATAGATACAGAGTGTCCATCCATATTACTAATGTACATTATTCCCTTATCTTTATCTAATGCAATGCTATGGGGATATGATTCAAGTTTTATATCAAATGCTATTTTCTTACTTGCCATATCCATTACTAATAATGAATTACTTTCTCCACAGGCAATATAAGCCTTATTTTCATAAAGCTTAACATCATTAGGATGTGCTCCAACATATAGATTGTTTACCTCTTTCTTTGAATGCATATCTATTAAAGATATGCTATTGCTATAATTATTTGATGTGATTATAGTATTATTTTCATACTCTATACCATGAGGTCCAACAGGTTTTTCTCCTAAATCTAAGGGGATATGATCTACTGAATAACTCTCTATATCTATTAAGCTTAAATTATCACTGGATGTATTGCAAATTGCTATAGAATTCATTAAAAACAACCCCTTTAGGAAACCTTATTGTACTTATAATATATGTGTCTTTATCTCTAATGGGACAACTTTCACCATATTTTTTCCTTTATTTCTACGCCCTTACCATATATAATATAATTTGTTATAAATAAAATTACAGGGAGGTATGTTCATGTATTCATACAAGACAAAGGGGACATGTTCTACAGAAATTACTTTTTCAATAGAAAATGATATTATTAAAGAGGTTAACTTCTTAAGAGGTTGTGAAGGTAACCTTCAAGGTATATCTAGATTAGTAGAAGGCATGAATATTGAAGATGCAATAAATAAATTACAAGGTATAGACTGCAGAGGGAAAGGTACTTCTTGCCCAGACCAACTTGCTAAAGCTCTTAAAGAGTGGAAAGAAAATAAATAGAAAGAAAGCCCCTTGTCTACTTGACAAGGGGCTGTTTAAATACTTGAATTTTTAATCTTCTATAAGAAATTTGAATTTTTCATTTATTATATTACTTAACTCTTTAATTAAGTAATCTCCCTTTTTATATAGACTTATATACATAAAATCTATATTATCATCATATTTCTCAATCTTACCTGCAATTCTTTCTCCTGCCATAATAAGATTTCTAATAATTTCTCCTTCCCTACTGCTTAACTCTCCAATAACTAACCCAAAGCTAGTAGTAATAAATATTCTATCCTCTTTATAACCATCTAGACCATTTAAAAGAGTCAATACATCTCCTTCTTTTACTAGCTCATTGTTATATTTAAGCTTGTTGACAGTAACTGTAGGTATAATTATATTAGTTAAAAATATATCTTCCCCATCAATCTCCTCTTCTGGATTGTTAATATCAGTAATTATAAAATTATTGTTATTTTCATATATAATGAAAATTATTTTTTTTCTTATCCAATCAACAACTTCATTTTTAATTGCCTCCTCAAGTGAAGATAGGGTTTTTCTTGTCCATCGATCTTCTATAGACCATAGCTTTTCAATTGCTGATAATCTTATATCTATTAAATCAGCATTTAAGCATTCTACAAGGAAATCTTGATTTTTAATTATGCTCTCTCTTGTTAGTGACTCTAAAGCTATTAAAAGTAATGAATAATCACTACTATCCTCAACATAAACTTCCTTTGACAAATCCTTTGGACCTATAAATATTTCCTTTAAATTTAGAGATTTCTTAACTGTACTTATTAATAGATCGGAGTATGATGTTTCATTTAACATTTCTATATACTTATACCAAACATAATCTCTAGGATTCCTTTTTAAGAGCATATTTAACTCCTCTACAGTTAAATCTTCATCCATTTCAACAGCTAATTGAAATAATAATGGTGAATCAACAGTTTCATCTTTTATAGCATCATTAAATACTCTTGTCCAATCTATTTTTAAATAGAGCTTTTGAGTTTTTTTATAATATTCATCTTCCATGACTGATTCATCAACTATATATCTATACACATTTCCTAAGGTTAAACAACTTTTAACATCTTTATCATACTTCTCAAATAAATCAATATATCTTTTTACTAACCTTTTAAATATAGATAACTTTTCATAATTATAGTATACAAATATATTGCTTACTACTTCTCCAAAAGCTTTAAAAGTCTTCTCATTAATATTGTCATTATTTAGAAAGTAATCATACCCCACCTTAATTATAGTGGTATTCCAAAGAAAATTCTTGAAATATTCCCCTTTCCAGCCTTCACAGACCATCCACTCTTTCATATCTTTATTAAGTACATCTATATAATTTGCATAAATCACCCTTCCTGCTGCCTGAGATACTTTAGCTAAATCAAATAATATCTCATCAGAACCCTTTAACTTTAAAAATAATTTAGCAACATAAAAAGAATACTCATTATATAAAGCTAAAACTAAAAGCTTTTCCTTTATTTCTTCAATTTCATCAAAAAACAAAAGAGTTAATCCAAGCTTTATTTCTTCTTTTGAGTTACCTTTAAAAGCCATTAATCTTCCAACCTTTATTATATCCCTTTTGTTAATAATATTAGATTCAATTCTTCCATTAATTAATTCTATAAACTCCCCATAATACTTTATTAAAGGATGTTCTTCTATGAAAGATATTGCTTCACTAATATTAGATTCATCTTCAATTATTAAGTCAATAATTCTTAATAACCTTTTTGAATTTCCAATCATATCAAAGGTAGGTAAATCATTACCCATAAAAATTGAGTTTATCTCATCTTTTCCTGCTTCTTCAAAGTTTTGGTTTGTGTATACCTGGCCCTTATTTTCCTCATAAAATGTTTTTAAGTCCTTGTAGCATATATCCTTTTCTTCACAGGTCATAAAATCCCCACCCTCTAGCATATTTTATTTATTGAATTTCCTTCTAATAATGCCTCTCATATCACCTATCATATATAGTGACCCGCTTATTAAAATCAAATCTTCTTCATTTGCCTCTGATAAAGCTAAAGCTAATCCTTCTTCGTAGCTATCTAGAGCAACACAATTTGAATTGTACTTGTCTATAACCTTCTTTAAATCTTTTGATAATTCTGCTCTATTGCTATGAGGTGTTAGCGCATACACCTTTTTAGCCTCTGGTGTAATAACTTTCACCATATCTTCAACTTGTTTATCAGCTAATATCCCTAATAATAAATATATATTCTTATAAGTAAAATACTTATGTACATTTTCATTTAATGTTTTTATACCTTGAATATTATGAGCCCCATCAATAACAACTAAAGGGTTATTTTTCATAACCTCTAGTCTACCTTTCCATTGTACCTTTTTTACCCCCTCTTTTATATCATCTATGGTAAACTTAATATTTTCAATTTCCTCAAGTACACTTATTCCATTTAATGCTACTAATAAGTTAGTAATTTGATGTTCTCCAAGAAGAGCAAAATCTAAATCTATTTTTTTATTCTTAAATTCTACTTCTACTTTTTGATATATCTTATCCTTATTAACAACACTTAAAAAGTGACCTTTGCTTTTATCTACTATATATAAAGAAGAGTTATTTTCCTTACATACCTTTTCAATAACCACCTTTGCTTCCTCTTCCTGAGGATAACTTATTACAGGTATAGCTTTTTTTATAATACCAGCCTTTTCACCTGCAATCTCCTCTAAAGTACTTCCCAAAAGGTTAGTATGATCTAAGCTTATAGAGGTAATTATACTAAGTATTGGAGTTATAACATTGGTAGAATCAAGCCTTCCACCTAAACCTACTTCAATAACTCCATAATCTATATTTTCCTCTTTAAAATATAAAAGCATTAAACAAGTAATTATTTCAAACTCTGTTGGATGATTATATCCCTCTAAAATAACCTGGTTAACAGAAACTTTTAAAACATCCATTAGTCTACCTAAAGTATCCTTAGGAATATTATTTCTATTAATTTGTATTCTTTCTTCAAACTCCTCTAAAAAAGGAGATGTATACATGCCAACCTTAAACCCCTTCTCCATAAGTAAAGAAGTTATTATAGATGTGGTTGAACCTTTACCATTTGTTCCTGCTATGTGTATTAATTTTAATCCTTCTTGGGGATTACCAAGGATTTCTAGTAGTCTATAGGTTCTTTCAAGGCCATAATTAGAGCCAAAATTACCTACCTTATGTATATAATCCATTGCTTCATCATACTTCATTTATATCATCCTATCTATATAGTAAAATCTATCCTTTATCTAAGTATTATAAGTCAAATAGTTATAACTAACAAGTTAATAATACTTCTTCCAAAAAAAGAAAGAGATGTATCATAAGTATTTTTTGATACATCCCTTTTCTATCTATTTAGTTAACTCTATAAATTGCTCTATATCTTCTTCTATAGTCTTTAGAGAATTCTTCCAGAATTCCTTATTATGAATATCAATTCCTACAACCTTAGTTATATCGGCTATAGCATTTTTACCTGTAATTGAAAGAAGATTTTCATATTCAGTAGTAAATTCCTTACCCTTCTTTAAATATTCAGCATATAATCCCTTAGCAAATAATAATCCAAATGCATATGGGAAGTTATAGAAGTTAGAGTCTGCATAATAGTAGTGTGGCTTCCATGTCCACATATATGGATGTAAGTATTCTGGGTCTAATCCATCACCATATGCTTCTCTTTGAGCATTTAACATTAATTCTTTTATCTCTTCTACTGATAAAGCACTTTCTCTTCTCTTTTCAAAGAAAGCCTTCTCAAATAAAAATCTAGAATATATATCTACAATAACTTGTGTACAATCTGATATTTCATTTTCTAGAATAGCTAAAGCCTCTTCCTTAGTTGCATCTTTTATAGCAGCTTTTTTAATAATAGTTTCACAGAATGTAGAAGCTGTTTCTGCAATTGGCATTGGATAATCAGAGTTTAATATCTTTTCATTCTTTAAACACTCTCCATGGAATCCATGTCCAAGCTCATGTGCCATAGTTACAACATCACCAAACTGTTCTCCATAGTTTAGTAAAAATCTACTTTCACCTAAGAAATGAAGGTTATGACAGAATGCTCCCCCAACCTTACCTTCTTTAGGGAATACATCTATCCAGCTTTTTTCAACTGCAGTTTTAGCAAAATCAGCTAAATGGTCACTGAAAGTTCTAAAGTTCTTTTCTACATACTTTGCAGCTTCTTCATAAGTGAATTTCATTTCAGCTTCTGAAACAGGTGCATACATTTCATAGAATGGTAATCCATTTTTGTATCCTAAAAGTTCACCTTTTCTTCTTAAATACTTTCTAAATAAAGGCATACTTTCCTTCATAGCTTCAAGCATTGCATCTAATGATTCTTCATCCATTCTAGAATTAACAAGAGTCATATCAAGAGGTGATTTATATCCTCTTAAATCACATACTGTTAAAACCTCACCTTTAATTCCATTTAAGGCTGCTGCTACACCCTCTTCAACTTTTTTATATGATTCAATTTCAGCAAAATAAGCTTTTCTTCTTAATTCTCCATTTGGATCATAAGCCATATTTAATACTACTGTTAAAGGTAGTTCTTTCATTTCACCATCTATTTCTATGTCCACCTTTAAGTTAGATATTAAATTATCCTTTAATTTTAGCCAAGCATTTGATCCTGTATTCTTCATTTTAGAAATTATAGATTCTTCCCTATCTGAAAGAAGATATTTACTCTTTTCTATTATTTCTTTAATGTAAAATTCATGCTCTTTTAAAACTTCTGATCCCTTAATAACGATATCGATATCTTTTATATTACTAATCCATCTTTCAAGCTTTGTAGTTGCTTCAACAATCTCAGTGAGTTTACTATCTAATATATCAGAATATCTTAACCCTTCTGAATTTTTAGTATCTGCACTTAATGTAAGAGAAATAAAAGCCTCAAGCCTACCAATTAGCTCAGATAATTTTGAAGATCTCTTTATATATTCTTCAAGCTTTGGCCTTACATTGCCTTCCTCACAAACCACTTCATCAGCCCAAGTATTTAAGGACTTTATACTTTGGTCTAACTTTTCTAAATCATTTTTAAATTCTTCACTTTCAAATGAAGGATATATTTCCTTCAAGCTCCAATTTAATTCCATATTATCCCTCCTCAATAAATAATATAATACCACAATTCATTATTAAATTACTATTACTTTTTAATTTTTCATATCATATACTTAATTTTCTATGTATTTTTCCATGTATTTTGTATTTTGTTAGAATAAAAATAAAAATTTAATATTTTAAATTCTCATACCCAACAATTCATGATAAATATGAGCAGCATATGAATCTGTCATTCCACATATAAAGTCAGTAACTAATAATAATCTACAATACTCTTCACTACAATCCTTTTGTTCAATACTATGTTCACATACAAATCTATAATTTTTAGAAATAAGTGAATATAGTTTTCCATCATACCCCTCATAGGGTTTTACATCCTTGTTTAATGCAACAGGTATAAAGGTATCTAACAAAAATTCTATTATTTTATACCCTACAATTTCATTAGATACAATTCTATCATTATTATATACATATTCATTAGATATTCTTCTTAAAAATGATGATACCTTATTAGCTTTAGAATTTTCTATAAGATTCCCCTTATATTCCCCCCTCATAATCTCATCATAAGAGGATATAAATTCTTCCGAAACACAGTCTTTAAAATATCTATTTAACTTTATTATAAATGACTTTAGGGCATATTCCCCTGGATCTTCATATCCATATTCCTCTTTTGCAATATCATAGTTCTTAGAAAGATAGAAAGATAAGCTTTCCTCAAGGGTTTTCTCTTCATATCCTTCTTCCTTTATAAACTCCCTATATTTATTTTTAAATAATTCATGTGAGAATATTTTCTTGCTAAATGCATCTTCTAAATCACCTAAGAGATATGCAATATCATCAGCAGCCTCTAATATATATACTAATGGATTTCTATTTTTACCTATCTTTGTACTATTAACTATATAATTAAAGGTATTCTCCTCTGCTTTAAAATATCCAATCTTCTTTCCACCAAACTTCTTATTTCCAAGTTCCAAGGATGATATAGGATACTTTATAATTGAATTTAGCACTCCAGTAGTTAAATTCATTCCATATCTATCTATAACAAAATGTAACTTAGTCAAAATTCTAAGACCTTGAGCATTCCCCTCAAAGTTCAAAAGGTCTAAGGCTTCTTGCCTTTCTAATTTAAATTCATATTCCTCAAATTTAAAATAGAAGCTTCCATCCTTATTTTTTTTTAACTTAGAAGTAAACCATTCTCTAATGGCAACCTCCCCAAAATGTCCAAAAGGTGGATTTCCCAAATCATGTATAAGTCCTGCACAGGACAACACATTTCCTATTTCTTCTACCATTTGAAAGTTTATTTCGTCATCTGTTCCTTTAGTTAGAGGAATTAACTGTAGTCCTATAATCATTCCTAAGGACTTTCCAATTGAAGACACCTCTAAGGAGTGAGTTAACCTAGTTCTAACAAAATCTAATTTCTCAAGAGGAAAAACTTGAGCCTTATCTTGAAGTCTTCTAAAAGATGCACTAAAAAGAATCCTATCATAGTCATTTTCAAATTCATCTCTGCCATCAAAATTCTTTTTAGCCGATCTATATTCTTTAATTCTATTTTTATTTAAAATATCATTCCATTTAAATCTAGTCATAAATATCATCTTTCCTTATGTTTCAATTATTTATTATATTTTTTACAATATAACTAAAGTTATACTTATCATAAAAATGGAAATAATATTATAGACATTACTATAAGTATTTTTAGGAGGATATAAATGAGTTATAGATATGATCCTGATTTAGAATTTTTACAAAATTGTTCTAATGATGACTTAGAAAAACTAGCTAACTATCTTAACTTAAAAGATTACAAAAACAAGAATACCCCTTGGATCTATATAGCTGAAGATATACAAAGGTTAGGTGAAACTTCCCTGCAAGATTACTTCTTAAATGGCTCTGTTTATTATAAAGATATGCTTATTGATATATGTAAGAAACTTAAGATAAATTTTAATTCTAATTATTCAACAGAAAAAATAGAAAGCTGTTTGTTAGATGAAATTAAGAAAAACTCAATAGTATACTCGGATTTTCAATCTGAAATATACAAACAAATAATGCCTTCTTGTATTCAAATTGCTTATATACGAAATAAGTACAACAACTCTGTGAATACTCATTAATTGTTTGTCACATACTAATTTTGTTCAAAATTATATATAGAGGTGAATACAAATGATAAAAAGATATGTAAGTGCTATAGCATTATCTCTTGCTTTAGTTAGTGGATCTTCTGCTATAATAGCAAGTGCTGTAGAATATCCAAATGAAACTACAACAGTTACAGCTACAGAATCTGAAAAGAAGGATGCTGAAAAAAAGGAAGATGAAAGCAGACATCATAAGCATAAGCTTGGAAAAGAACGTGCTGCTGAAGATATTAAGATGCTATCTAAAGCTGAAAACCTAAAATTATTATCTGATGATGATAAAAAAGCACTTGGAGAAATCAATAAGTGTTTACAAGAAAATAATGATCTTTCAAAGGATCAAATTAAGAAATTAATATCATTAAAAAATAAAATAGCTAAATGTAAGTTAGGAGATAAAGATTACGAAAAATTTAAAGAACTACTAAAGAAATCTAAAAAAGATTGTTTAAATGATGATGAAAAGAAAGAATTAGATGGCTACTTGAAGAAAATTTACTGTAAATAATTTAAAACAGGAAGATGATACCTTCCTGTTTTATTTTTACTCTATGTTTAATCTCTAATATAATATTAATATTAGGTTTATAAATTTACTCCTATATTAAAAGGTGTATCAGTATGAACGTTATAAAAAAAAACGGTAAAATAGAACTTTTCTCTATAACAAAATTAAAGCTTAGCTTGGCAAGTTATGTAAAAAAATATAGGAATTATACTACAGAAGCTGATTTGAATTTATTATCAAAACTTTAAAAAACTTAAATTCTGATAATATAACTTCAACATATGAAGTAACTGGAGTTGTAATTCAAGCTCTAAAAATGAATAGCTTTGAAAAAGTTGTACAAAGATATATAAACTATTAAAGAGAAGCTTTTATATAGCTTATCTTTAGAATATAAATAAAAGTATTATTAAATCAGGGATATATATAGTTATACCGAAAAAATAGTTGATTTAACTTATACATTGCTTATCCATATTTCATCGTTGCCTTATGAAGTTCTTAATAAAAAACGAAGGAAGTAACTTTTCAGTCACTTCCCCTCGTCTCTACATACCTAGTAAAAATCTTTATTTTATATCCTAAGTATTAAGTATATACTTAATCTATACCTGCATATTTTTTCATCTCTTCAACAGTCCCATTTCTTTTTCCATTCATTGCATCTAAAAATTCCTGCTTATTATATGAAGAAATAGTTTTTGCCATATCAAAATTTTCCGGATTAGTAATTCGTGTAAAGACTGCACGTTTTACTTTTGACATTGTAGTTGTTTGTACTCCATATCCTTTTGTTATATCTGCTTTAGATCCGTTACTTGACCAATAATAAATAATATCATCACGTTTTCCATTACTATCAGTATTGGGTTCAGAACCTAAATAAACCACCATATGACCTGATTCATCTACTTCCCCACATCCAATATTTTCATTCCAGAAAATTTTCATAAAATCTAAACGTTGTGCTTGGTCCCATGCATTATAATATTCTTGTTCTTTGTTATACTCATTACGAGTTCCAACATAAAAGTTTTTGCCTGCTCCTAATTCATGGATAAGAATTGAAAATCCATTTGCATTAGCATTAGCACGTCCCCAACATCCATAACCATCGTCTTGTCGAGGTTTCTCTTCCGCACCAACAGTAATCGGTTTCAAATTTCTCCATGCAGATTGTGAAACATGACGTTCCTCTTGTTTAGAATCCCAATTTGATATTGTCTTTAATAGTAGCATATATGTGGCACTTGAACAAAAGGATGGTCTCGCTTTAGAAATATCAATTGTTGGATACAAATCATTATCTTCCATCTTAAAGGCTTCATCCATCCCTTGCCATGTAGTTTGTGTAAATCCTTGAGCAAGCAAATTGTCATTCAATTTTAAATTAGTTAAATATCCACCACCATCTTGAAATTCAGATATTGCTCCCAATAATGCTGCCTCCCAAGAATTTAAAGTGATTGGTTTATTAGTGGCTGAATCTCCCTGTGCTCCCTGTACACCTTGTGGTCCTTGCGGCCCTTGTACACCTTGAGGTCCTTGTGCTCCAGTTTCACCTTTATGTCCTATCATTCCCATGATACCCTGTAAGCCATTTACTCCATCTTTTCCATTCTCACCTTGAGGTCCTTGTGCTTTTACACCTGTATCTTCTCCATTAATAGCGAAGTTACCATTTTCTAAAATAGTAATAAGCCTTGCTAAATCTTCAGCATTAACTTCATAAGACTGTGATGGTGCTTGTACAGTTTCATTTTGTTGAGATTTCTCACCACTTTTACACCCATTTAATAGAAGCATTGCACTAAGACATCCTAAAACAATTTTGCTGTAACCTTTTTGCATTTTTCTCCTCCTTTTAAAATTTAATTTCATATTAATTATATAAAAATTAAAAATATATTTCAATGTTGATTTTATATTTTTCTCAGTTTTTCATTATATTTAAAGTGTTTTTTATAAACTGTAAGATTGATATACTATATAAAATAATTAACAAATACATTTTAATCATAATATAAATACCAAATAAGAATATACAAATATAATTCTTTAGAAAGGTAAATATAACAGATAATAAGAAAATTCACTGTAAATAATTTAAAACAGGAAGGTATCACCTTCCTGTTTTTCTTATAACTAAATTTAATATAATCCTATTTAAATATTTACATTTTTATATTTATCCTAACTTCTAAATACAACCTCTTCCCTTGAGAACATTATTTTAGCACCTACAACAGCAGCAATAACATATACTATTTGCCATCCTAACACAAAAAGAATATGCTGAGTATTAAAAATTCCAACCATAGCTTCCTTTATAACACATACAGAATTTATTATTGGTATGTGAAAGAAAACTTCATTAATACTTTTTGCATCTAAAAACATTGGAATAAATGAAAGTATCATCATAGGCATCATTAATCCAGAAAGATAAGTATTAGCTTCCTTCGTACTTCTAGCAAATAAGCTTATACATATTTGTAGTGCACAAATTATAACTATAAGTAATAATGAGAAAACTATTGTTAAGGCTATAGACTTTCCACTTAGTGAAAGAGCTATCTCTCCTCCTCCTGACAATTCAGAAATATATTGTTTAAATGAAATCCATAAAGATATCATGCTAAAGCATAATGTAATTGCTCCCATTATACAAAGGCTACCTATTTTCCCCCAAAGTATTGAACTTCTATTTCCTGATGTAGATAAAAGAGGTTCAAAAGTATTTTTCTCTTTTTCTCCTGCTCCAAGTTCAGATGCAAGTCCAAGTGTTAAAGATAAAAGAAGTAATACAACCATGCTTGGTAACATTCCTGTCATATAATTTCCTAATTGATTCATATTACCATCTTTACTTACTCCAGATTTTATTTCAAGATTAAAAGGCGTTAAAATTTCTTCTTCTATACCTTGTTCTTGTAATCTTGAGGTTAGTATTTGCTTGCTATATGCCTCATAAATAGAGGATACAATTCCTGCTGCAGCTGTTGATTTATTGGATTCGTCATCCATTAACATTTCTACATTAGTAACTTTACCACTAGCTATATTTGCATCAAAATTATTAGGTATATTAATTATTAATTGTATATCCCCACTTTTTAAGGCTTCTGATGGGTTTTCCACCTCTTCAATTATTATACCTTCTTGACTTTTTAATAGAGCTGCTATACTTGAATCCTTGTCACCTTGAAGTACAATTCTACTTTCCTTCTGTGCTTCAGTTGTTGAACTAGTCATGGCTGTTGACATAACCTTAAACATTAAAGGATATATAAGAATAGGTAGAATTATTGTAAAGGCTAAGGTTTTTCTATCTCTAATAATGTCAGTTAATTCTTTCTTTAAAACTGTTAAGAAATTACTCATCCTTATCACCTCCAATTAAAGATACAAAAACTTCTTCTAAATCCTCTGTATTATACTTTTCCTTAAGTTCATTTATTCTCCCCTGCTCTACAAGCTTGCCCTTATGAATAATAATAACTCTATCACATAGTTTCTCTACCTCAGCCATGGAATGGCTAGAAAATAGAATAGTTTTATTTTCTTCTTTACACTTCTTTATAAACTGGTGAACAACCCTAGTAGCTCTTACATCTAACCCTGTACTTGGTTCATCAAATAACATAACTGATGGATTATGAACTATTGAACGAGATATAGATACTTTTTGTTTCATCCCTCTTGAAAATTTACCAACCTTTTTATCAATATAATCTTCCATACCAAAATCCTTAGAAAGTTCATCTATCCTTTTGTTTGCCTCATCATTTTTAATTCCAAAAAGGTTAGCAAAATATCTTATATTCTCTCTTCCTGTAAGTCTATCATAAAGTCCAATATCACCACCAAAAAGTATTCCAATTTCTCTTCTTACCTTTTCAGGTTCCTTTGAAGCATCATAGTCATTTACTTTAACTTCTCCAGAAGTAATTTTTAGCATTGTTGATATCATTCTAAGAGTAGTTGTCTTTCCTGCTCCATTCTCTCCAAGAAGACCAACTATCTCCCCTTTATTTACATTAAAAGAAAGCTTGTCTACAACCACGGCGTCTTTAAATTTTTTACTTAATTCCTTTACCTCTAACATAATCTTCCCTCCTTTTACTAGTAATATTTTACTATACTCTGTTTATTTCATCAAACTTGTAGCTTCACTAAAAAAAGAACTACAACCAATTTGTAAACCTTGGTTATAGTTCTTAAATTTAATCTATTTACATTCTTTATCCACTATGTAAGCTGCAAGTCCAGCTCCTGTTACATTCGTAAGAGTTCTTGCCATATCTATTATTGCATCTACGCCTAAAATAATAGCCATACCTTCTATTGGAAGTCCTAATGTTGTTAAAATAAGTGTTGTAGACATTGTAGCTGCACCTGGAACTCCTGCAATTCCTACGGAACCAACAACTATAGTTAAAATCATTAAAATATAATGAGTTAATGTAAGTTCAATTCCAAATACATTTGCAACAAATATAGCTACTATAGCTGGGAATACTCCTCCACATCCATTCATACCAACTGTGGAACCTAAGGAAGCAACAAAACTTGCTGTACTACTTGATACTCCAATATTATTTTCTAAGGATTCTATAGTTACTGGAAGTGTTCCAAAACTACTTTGAGTTGTAAATGCAACAACTTGTGCTGGCCATATTCCTTTAAAGAATTTAATAGGACTTCTTCTTTTAAAAATTAATATAAACAAGCTATGTATTATAAGAATTTGAAAAGCTAGGGCTAAATAAATTGCTACTACAAAAGTTAAAAGTGGCATTAATGTACTTACACCATTTTTTGCTCCTACAGCTGTCATAAGACCAAATACTCCAAATGGTGTTAATCTTAGTACAATTCTAGTTATTCTCATTAATATTGTACTAAATGAATTTATGAAAGCCTTAAAAGGTGCTACCTTTTCCTTATTCTTTTTCTCTTCCATAATAATTGCAAAAGCTATAAATAATGCAAAAATTATAACTGGTATAATTTGTCCTTCAGCCATTGATTTTATAGGGTTTGTTGGAAGCATATCATTAAATACATCCATAAAGCTTGGAATTTCCTTAGGAACAAAATTTTCTGCTCCTTCAAATACTATACCTTTACCAACAGAAAAAATGTTTCCAAATATAATACCAACAATTCCAGCTATAGCTGTTGTTCCTAAAAGCATCCCCATAGCTCTAATTCCTAAAGATTTTAGTTTACTGCTATCCTCAAAATTAGATATACTATTAATTATAGATACCATAACTAAAGGAATTACAACCATTCTAATTAATGAAATATATATCTTTCCTATAGGTTCTACAATTAGTGAATTCTCCTTTAAAGTTAATCCAAAAATAAGTCCTAATCCTAACCCAATTAAAGTTCTTACTGAAAATGAAACTTTTCTTTTATTAAGGTACCAAAGTAAACCTAAGGCTAATATAGCAAATACAATAGCTGCTACTAATTCAATATTAAACGTCATTTAAACTTCCTCCACTTATCTTTTGTAACTAATAATTTAATTCATACTATTTTACTATGAATAGATTATAGTAGATAACTTATTTCATGTCAAATACTTATTCTTAAATATTATTAATAAACACTTAAGAGTTTTTTTATACAAAAAGGGGTAAATCAAATTGATTTACCCCTAATAAAATACTAACTAATTTTTTCCCATGCTCCCCATTCTGATGATCCTGGTATTTCACCTTGTGTCCACCATTTACATCTATAAGTTTCTCCGTTATAAACAACTATATCTCCACCATTATATACTGTCTTAGAATCATAGGTTGGATATTTTTGATCTTCAACGGTTATATTACATGAAACTTCTGCCTTACCACCATCTTTGTCTACAACAGTGTAAGTTAATTTATATACTCCTGTTTTAGAAGTATCTACAGTTCCTGCCACTTTAATAGCATTAGTTAAATCTCCATCTTCCTTGTCTGTTGCCTTTACCCCACTTAATGGATTGAAAGTTGAACCAAGCTTTACAGTTTGATCTTTAACTCCAGTAATCTCAGGATTTGTATTTACTACAGGAGCATCCTTATCAAAAACAGTAACAACTCTTGTAACTGTTGTTTCTTTCCCACTACTGTCTTTAACAGAATAAGTTAAAGTATATTCTCCTGCCTTTAAAGTATCTACAGTTCCTGCTACTTTAATGGCACTAGTTAAATCTCCATCTTCCTTATCAGTAGCTGTAACACCACTTAAAGCATTAAACTTATCACCTAAGTTTATAGTAATATTATTAGCTCCAGATATAACTGGTGCTGAGTTTGTATCACCCCAAATTGTTTGTTTCATAATTTCAGGAGATGTTTGATACATTCTTTGTGATACTTCAACACTTATAATACTGCTAGTATCTTCAATAGCTTTATCAAGATTTAAATCAAAAGTAAATTCTGTTCCTGGTTTCATTAACTTACCATCTGACATGCCGCCAAAGTCTATAACGTAGTAATCTCCTACCTTTGAAACTGGACCTGCTGGATATTGTGAACCTGTAATTGCTACACCATTAGTCTTAATATAAACCTTCATATTTTTAACAGTTTTAGCTGCGGTTTCAACTGTTGATAACACTTCACCAGACTCACTTAATTTTTCATTATTTTTTATTGATACATTTAGTACTCCACCAGTTCCCCATGCTTGAGTTACTGGAGTTACTGTACAAGTTAAATTAGGATTTGTATATTTTACATCGTACTTAGGTAATTCACCTGAACCAAATAATGCTTCCTTAGTAGCATTTGTTAATTCATCTCTCTTAGTAGAAGTTGTAGTTGCATCTTGTGATGCCATCCAAGCAATCATACCACCAAGATTATTTTCTTTAACATACTTAGCTTTTTCTTGAATTGACCTTACATTATCGTAAGTAAAGAATGCACCTGTTTCTGGGTTATATAAATATGGAGCCTTAGCACTATCATCCCAGTACTCTTTTAATCCAGTGTACTTAGCCTTTAACTTATCTAGGGCATTGTATCCCCATACTCCACCAGCTCTTCCGCCTTCACCATTCTTCATTGGAGCTTCATTAAGTGCTCCTGGTGTTGGTGAAAGGTCTGCATTCTTATTAACTACTGCAGCTTCTCCAAATAATCCAGGATTTTTTGGATCAACACCTTTATCTGAAACTTTTTCCCAGCCACGTGTATAGTATGCTGCACCAACAACTATTTTTTCTCTTTCTGCACCTTGAGATATATAATACTTAATACTTTCATCTACTGAAAGCCCTTTATATTCTTCTGGAGCATTAGGATTTGTATATAATGCAGTTTGATGACCGCTTGTTGTACTCCAAGCTCCTGCCATATCATAAGTCATTATATTAGCAAAATCTACTATATCAAATAACTTATCAACATCTATACCAGCCTCTATTTTAGATACTCCTGCTGGTAATGCTACAGATAATTCATAAGTTTTTCCAAGCTCTTTACCTTGTTTATTTAAGGCATTCTTTAAATCTTGTAATAACAAGATGTAATTATCCTTGTCTTGTGGACTTGCATTTGGTGTTCCTTCATCGTTTGTATTATCAGTCTTATCAGGCTCTCTATAGTCACCAGGATACTCCCAGTCTAAATCAACAAAATCCATATTTGTATATTTAATAAACTTCATAACGTTTTCTACAAACTTAGCTCTTGTTGAAGCATTTGCAGCTATTGTTGAGAAATCTCCAGACTTAGACCATCCACCTAAAGATACACCTATCTTTAAGTTAGGATTTTCTGCTCTTAATACTTGGAATGCATTTAAGATACCACCATTAACATCACCATAAGTTACACCTGCGTTTCCTAACGGATGTCCTATAGCTGCATCTTTATCACAATAAATCAACTCACCTGAAGCATTAAAATCCATAAAAGCAAAATTTAAATGTGTTAATTTATCTGCTGGTATATCCTTTGGATAGAAATTACCTTGTCCTCCCCAAATAGACCAATCACCATAATACATTACATTACGTAACCCTGTAGTAGCTTGTGAAGTAACCTCAGTTGTATTGGAAGACTGAGTTAAAGCACTAATTGGAATACCATTAGTTAACAATAAAGCAGTAATAGCACTAAATGCAACAAAAGTTTTTAAGTTCTTTTTTAACTTTCTCTTTACCATATTATCATCCTCCTATATTATGATATTTTTTCCCATGGTCCCCATTGAGCACCTGGTGCTTGTCCTTGAGTCCACCACTTACATTTATAAGTTTCTCCATTATAAATAACTATGTCTCCACCGTTATAAATTGTATTAGAGTCGTAAGTTGGATATTTTTGTTCTTCAACAGTTATATTGCAGGAAGCTTCCGCTTTACCACCATCTTTATCCACAACAGTGTAGGTTAATTTATATACTCCTGCTTTTGAAGTATCTACAGTACCTACTACTTTAATAGCACTAGTTAAGTCTCCATCTTCCTTATCTGTTGCCTTTATTCCACTTAATGGATTAAAGGTTCCTCCAACTTTTATAGTTTGATCCTTAACTCCAGTAATTTCTGGATTTGTGTTTACTATAGGTGCATTCTTATCAAAAACAGTAACAACTCTTGTAACTGTAGTTACTGCACCTTTGCTATCTGAAACTGAGTATGTTAAAGTATACTCTCCTGCCTTAGTATTATCTACTTTACCATTAATAGAAATTTTACTTGTTAAATCACCATCTTCACTATCTAATGCTTTAACTCCATTTAAAGGATTAAAAGTATCCCCTAAGTTAATAGTAATATCCTCAGCACCTGAAATAACTGGTGCTTCATTATTACCTATTGGATTCATTCCATTAAATGTGATATTTCTTACTCCTGAGAAACATAATCCAATCATACCTTGTATTGTAACTGTTGCCCCTGAAGAAATATTTTGCCATGCTCCTGAGGTTAATGTTACTCTAGCAAAGTCACCATTATCTTCTACAGTATAAGTACCTCCCCATGAAGACTTATATAAAGCAGACTTTGGTAAATCAAAGGATACAGTCCATCCTCCCTTAATTTCTTCACCAG
>OGSH01000010.1_pt1 | contig 197086 bp, 211 predicted proteins | sample 1573821 | NCBI WGS metagenome assembly OGSH01 (sample SAMN03295845, study PRJEB24534) | human gut metagenome | isolation source: fecal sample 5 from infant 6 | host: Homo sapiens | place: USA: Pittsburgh, PA | collected 2014-07 | reverse complement strand
TTTTTACCGACCCCCAGTTTAACTGGGGGTTTAGTCATGCCTATTCGGCGTACAATGCAAAAGCGGATAGCTCATTACGAGCTATCCGCTTATTTCTTTGGTGATCCAGGAGGGATTCGAACCCCCGACCCACGGCTTAGAAGGCCGTTGCTCTATCCAACTGAGCTACTGAACCATGTGGATTACCTTTATATGTAATTATCTATTATAGTATAAATTATGTGGCATGTATCGTCAACTAATGACGTCATTTTTCGTTCACCCTAAAAAAGGCAAAAAAAAATGGAGCGGGTGAAGGGAATCGAACCCTCGCGACCAGCTTGGAAGGCTGGGGCTCTACCATTGAGCTACACCCGCAAAATAAAAAATGGTCGGAGCAGCAGGATTCGAACCTGCGACCCCCTGGTCCCAAGCCAGGTGCGCTACCAAACTGCGCTATGCCCCGTCATTAATTACTTGCTAATTATAGCAAACCCGGTAGTTGATGTCAACCACTACTTTTGCTGAGTTTTACTCAGTTGTGAGTACCTCTCTGCAACGAAAATTATTATATCATCGGACTACTATTCTGACAAGTATTTTTTTATAACTTCATTAAAATTTTATGTAAAAAAACATGCACCCCGCAGGATGCATGTTCAAAATCATATTTGATTTAGTTAAAATTAACCTTCGTAATGACCGTCTTCAACGATTTGAGGGTTTTTGGCAATGCCTTGTTTTACAGCTACTTCAGCAACTGCTTTTGCCACTGCAGGAGCTACGCGAGGGTCGAATACGGATGGCATGATGTTTTCATCATTCAATTCGCTGTCTGAAATCAAGTGTGCCAATGCATCGGCAGCAGCCAATTTCATTTCGTCAGTGATTTTAGATGCACGAACATCGATAGCACCACGGAAGATACCAGGGAATACAGCTACGTTATTGATTTGGTTAGGTGCATCGGAACGGCCTGTACCTGCAATGCGAACGCCAGCAGCTTTCATATCAGCGTATGTTGCTTCTGGGTTAGGGTTCGCCATAGCGAATACGATAGCGTCGTCAGCCAAGTTTTCCAAGATTTCTTTTGTGAAAGCACCTGCTGCAGATACGCCAAGAAGGATGTCAGCGCCTTTAGCGTTTTCAGCCAAGTTGCCATGTTTTTCTTCAAGGCCAAGCAAATCAATCAATTCAGTTTGCAAGGAATCAAGGCGTTTGTAATCTTTGTGCAATACGCCAGAGGATACCAATACGGTAATATCACGAGCGCCTGCAAGGTATAACAAACGAGCGATGTTTGCACCAGCTGCACCAGCGCCGTTTACTACGATTTTAGCTGTAGCTAAATCTTTTTTAACGAGGCGAAGAGCGCCTTTTACACCAGCCAAACATGCGATTGCTGTACCATGTTGATCATCATGGAATACAGGGATTTCCAATTCTTCTTTCAAACGATTTTCAATTTCGTAGCATTTAGGAGAAGAAATGTCTTCCAAGTTGATGCCAGCAAAGTTCTTTTGCAACAATTTTACAGTGTTGATTAATGTATCAGCATCTTTAGTATCTACTACCAATGGAATGCAGTCTACATCGCCAAATTTTTTGAACAATAAGGATTTACCTTCCATTACAGGCAATGCGGCAGCAGCGCCGATATCGCCAAGGCCGAGTACACGAGTACCGTCGGATACAACAGCAACCATGTTGGAACGGCAAGTTAATTCAAAGGATTCTGCTTCATTGTCTTTAATACGCAAGCATGGTTCTGCTACACCTGGTGTGTAAGCAACGGATAAATCATGAGCGTCTTTTAATTCATATTTAGTTCCTACTGTGAGGAAGCCTTTTAATTCACGTTTTTTTTGTACTGCTAATTCACGTACGTCCATAATAATTCTCCTTTGTGGATGACAACGGACACAATAGTTTCTTGGTATTAATTATTAATACCCCTTACAAGTTCATTATACAGAATCAGAAACAATAATACAAGATTTTTCGATATAGTTTTTCGAAAATTTTAGAATTAACCATGAATTCATATTCTTAGCATTAATTACATGTCCACAAATAACTAAGCGTTTTAAACCATCTAGGCTTTCACAGATGGCAAATTGCGTCCGTAGAAGATTTCTGTCATTTCTTGTCGCAATTGGTGTTTAATTTGCTTAATTTCTCGTTCGCTCAATTCCGCTTCGGTAATGCCGAATAAGTAATTATCCAAATCGAAATCCTTGAGCATCATCTTAGTGTGGAAGATATTTTCTTGGTACACGTTCACATCGATCATATTGTACAAATTGCGCGTTTTCGCATTAATGTAGTTTTGAATAGAGTTGATACGATGGTCGATGTAGATTTTCTTGCCCGACACGTCGCGCGTAAAGCCACGCACATGATAGTCCAATGTCAAAATATCCGAATCAAAGCTATTGATCAAGTAATTGAGGGCCTTTAGCGGAGAGATTTGACCACATGTGGACACTTCGATATCGGCACGAAATGTACTAATACCCTTGTGCGGATGGCTTTCAGGGTACGTATGAACTGTAAGATGGGATTTATCCAAATGCATAACCACATCTTCTTTTTCAATTTCTTCTTCAGATATCAAAATCGTAACCGATGCCCCTTGTGGGTCGTAATCTTGTTTCGCAATATTTAAAATGTTAGCACCGATAATATGACTCACTTCGGTCAAAATATTCGTCAAACGTTCCGCGTTGTATACTTCATCAATATATTGAATATACTGCTTTTTTTCTTCCTCTGTACGAGTATAACAAATATCATAAATATTAAAACTCAACGTCTTCGTGAGATTATTAAACCCATATAACTTCATTTTAGGCTTTGCTTTAACTGGTGTATCCATGATATGCCATAACCCTTTCCATGCATAGACTTACTATTTTTTTGTGAAAGTCATACAAAATGTAGCTTTCACACATATACTATATAATATCCTGTTTATACACAAATTCTACATCAAAGGCACCATTTTCATAGGTGACGATGGCAAAGGTACCACCCGATCCATCCCGCGGCAATGCAATGCTGCCAGGATTGATAAATAATGTATCACCTAAAAGTTCTTTTTTATAAACATGGCTGTGCCCGCACACGATGAGGCGCGCACCCATAGCATTGCCGATGTGTATCAATTCTTGTATTCGTTTATCATATGATACCTCATGACCATGGGTCATGTAAATATAGGTATCCTCTAAGGGAATCAATTGTTCCTTAGGTTCTAAGGGCTGCACGCGGTCATTATTACCGCGCACGGCGTAGACCGGCACATCAATACGCGTTTGCATATATCGTGCATCATCGCCATAATCGCCGGCGTGTAGCCAGATGTCGATATCTTGGTCCATCGTTGCATCTAGCACGAGATCAATGGTGTCCAGATAGCCATGTGTATCACTAATAATACCTATTCGTTTCATTTGTTCACCTTTGCAACCAATTCTTGCAACGCCTTGCCACGATGACTGATGGTTTCCTTCGTATCGATATCGAGTTCCGCCATAGTTTTGCCAAATCGGGGAACAAAGAAGTATGGATCATACCCAAATCCATTGGTGCCAACCGGTGTATCTTGAATTTCACCATCACAAGAGGCTTCGGCCGTCACGCTAGCACCGTCCGGATGTACCAAAGCTAAAGCGCATACATAGTGCGCCGTTCTATCCGATTTACCTTGTAATTCGCGTATTAATTTTTCATTATTTGCTTCATCATCGCCATGAACGCCTGCATAGCGTGCGGAGTATACGCCAGGTGCCCCATCAAGAGCATCGACAGTGAGCCCCGAATCATCAGCTAAGCACGGCAATCCTGTTTTTTCGCTATAGTATTTCGCTTTGAGGATGGCATTTTCCATAAAAGTTGTGCCCGTTTCCTCTGGTTCCGGAACGTCCACTATGTCTTTCACAGGCACACAGGTGATGTTCATATGAGAAAAGGCCCGTTCAAATTCGCGTATTTTCCCCTTATTGCCCGTTGCTAATACAATACGTTCCATATTATTGTTCTCCTTCAGCGGTTTGAACAGGTGCATCAGGATACACCTTGCCAATTTTGTCCGCTACAGAGCCGAGTACATTGCGTTGCACAGCCATCAATTCGTCAGTAGCAGATTCTGCAAGGTCTAATAATTGGTTAAGTTCATCGCGGCTAAATGTGCCATGTTCACCCGTACCTTGTACCTCGATAAGATTACCCGCACCGGTGCGCACCACGTTCATGTCCACGACGGCAGCGCTATCCTCTTCATAGCAAAGGTCTGTAATAGGACCTTCTGGGCCAATGCCGACGGAAATAGCGGCACAGAAATCGGTAATAGGGAATTTACCAAAGCCGCTAAATGTAAAATCGATGGCATCCACAAGGGCTACAAAGGCACCTGTAATGGACGCCGTACGCGTACCGCCATCGGCTTGGATAACATCGCAGTCTACGGTGATGGAGCGCTCGCCCAAAGCCTTTAAGTCTACAACAGCGCGCAATGCACGACCGATTAAGCGTTGAATTTCAACGGTACGGCCCGTTTGTTTACCTCGAGCGGCCTCACGGCTTACCCGTGTTTTTGTAGAACGTGGCAACAAGGAATACTCTGCAGTCACCCAGCCTTGACCAGAACCTTTTAGCCAGCGCGGTACATTTTCCTCGATAGTAGCTGTACAAATGACCTTTGTTTTACCACATTCGATGAGTACAGAACCTTCTGCATATTCTGTAAAATGTCTTGTTATTTTAATCGGTCTCAATTGACCTGCTGTTCTATTATCACTGCGCATAACAACGCCCCCTTTATGTCTAGTATACCATGCTGAATTGTTCATTATAGGATATGTATTACAATAGAAACGCCCCTCACACGAGGGGCGCTATCTCGTCTATTCTATTATATCATGAACAATGGTTCCCATTCGACAGGCTAAATTTCAACTTGTCCCTGTCCCATAGGGTCCACCACTACATAGCGATTGAGACCACCCTGTTCTTTCATGCGACGTGCTTCTGTGAAAGCCTCTTCGCGCGTAGCATTATCGGCCTGCCATGGAATAAACATAGCGTACACACTTTGCTTTGCATAGGGCCCATAATTTCCATAGGATTCAATGCTATGCCAACCAATTTTATCAGGATAGAGGCGCACTGTTTCACGACGCTCTTCTTGTACACCAGATTCGTCGTAATACACAGAATAATCACGGACCCATCTATCCTTATGGCCGATGAGTTCATCTCGTGCTATTTCCTCACGCCGTGCCCATTGGTCCTTCCATTTCAAAATAAGATCATCAATATATCTCGTTACATCAGCCGACTGATGTTGTTCTACATAGTTTGGCTCGATAACGCGACTGTAATCTAACCCAGCCATCGATAAAATGATACCCGTATTTACATAAGGCAAGGCCTCTTGTACAGAATAGCCCCCTTCAAGGACTGCAATATCTGCCTGCAATAAATCCACTAATTCTGCATAGCCCTTAGCGGTCACATTCATATTAGCTAACGGATCAGAGAAGTGATTGTCCTGTCCCGCCGAATTAATGACGATATCCGGTTTAAATTCATGGAGTATAGGCAGCACTAGCTCACGCATAACCTTTAATAAGCCTTCATCGCCCGTCCCCGGTGGCAACGGAATATCGATATTAGCACCAATGGCTTGAGGTCCACCAAATTCATCCATAAATCCTGTACCCGGATATAAGGTTCGTCCATCTTGGTGAAAGCTTATATACAAGGTATCCGGATCGTGGTAGAACACATCTTGCGATCCATCTCCATGATGTACATCAGTATCGACGATGGCCACCCGTTTCACACCATAGGTTTGACGTATATGCTGAATCATAACAGCTTCGATATTGATGGTACAGAATCCATGGATGCCATGAACCATAGCCATCGCATGATGTCCTGGTGGTCTAACGAGGGCAAAGGACCGATCAACTTCACCTCGTAGCACCGCATCAGCTGCTGCAATGGCACCACCAGCCGATACGCGATGCGCATCGGTTACCCAAGATGCTAAATCAGGGGCCCCAACGTGAACTCGTTCTATCACATCCCAGTCGGCTACGATAGGATTATATTCTCTAATATTCGGTACATCGAGCAATCCTTCTTCTACGATTTGATCCCGCGTATAGAGCAACCGTTCTTGCCGTTCTGGATGAGTAGCAGAAATTTTCCAATCAAAGGCAGGGAAAAATACAAGGCCTAATGAAGGATGTTCTATTGTGCTAGCCGACACGATTCCATTTCGCACACGGTAACTGTCCTTATGATTCCACATAGCCGCTCACCCCCGCTTTCAATTGTACTTTCACAGTAATAATGCGTTCCATCGATTGCCATCCATCGACAACAGGGAAATCTTCAACGCTTATCGTTTCTACATCAGGTATTACGCCTGCTGCTACAAGGCCTTGTTCTTGAGCAGCTTCACATAATAATCGATACGCCACCTCTTCCACAGCGTCAGCAGAGCGCAAAGAGCTACCTGTATCCTGAATTCCCAGTTCTGGCACCACCATAGTACGACGTTTTGTATCGACGTGAACCGTTATCGCCATCGTATGATTAGCCACACCAGCACCGATGGCATTAGCCACGGCCGCATCGGCTGGAATATGAACAGGCAATCCTAGTTGGTCCCCAATAATAGGGCCCAAACTAGCCGCCGTGCCACCGACGATAACAAGCTGGGCCGGCACAAATGGATCAGGATGCACAATATCGGCCACTACATAGATAGGTCGTTTATTTTCCTTCGCCACGACCGTATCAATCCCTTCCTTTACAACACGGACGGCTTCATCTACGATGCGTTGAGCCATAGTGCTAGCATCAATGGTCGTATCAATCTGTGCAATGGCATCGTACGCCTTCTGTTCATCGCCATAATGCGCGTTACCAAGCACGATGAGGGCATCCCCTAATGTAGGGATTGTGCCGCCCAATGCAACAGATGGGCCAATCCGTTCAGGGCCGACCATGAGTTTCCCATCTTCATAGCGCACCGCCGATTCACCGCCAATGCCCACCGAGGTAACCGCAAAGGAACGTACAGCACTTGGATATTCACGAATAGATACGCCCTCCTTTGTCATCAGTGGTTTGCCCTGTTTCCACAAGGAAATATCCGTTGTAGTCCCACCAATATCAAGGGCCACCGTATGGGCGTCTTTAGTGCTGCGCAATGCTTCCAAGCCAAGTACCGTTGCAGCTGGTCCGGTAAATACAGTCTCTACAGGAATGGATTCCACCGTATCTATCGGTAGCGAACCACCGTCAGCTTTCAAAATATATACCGGTGCCGTAATGTGAAAGGTATCTAATGCGTGGTAAACAGCGTTCTTAAATTCCTTAAATACAGAGGCCACGGCGCTATTAAAATAGGCACTGATGGTGCGACGTGGAAAATTAAGATTGCCACTTAACGCACTGCCTGTAGAAATCGTATGGTATGTGTCAGCTAGAGCCTGAGCAACATCGATTTCTTCCTTCGGATTGCGAACACCAAATTTTGCGGATACAGCAGCCAAATCGGTACCACTCTTAGCTTGCACCATGTTCGCTAGTTGATGAGTCCCCTCTATATCTGTACGTTCCACCACGATGCCACGATGGTCCGTATACCCTTTAAGATACACAGGTCTTACAGGGAATATATCATCTACATTGCGCCCTGGTCCCGCTACTACATAGAGATCTACAGGCTGTTCTTTATGCTCCACAATTGTATTTGTCACTACCGTAGTGGATAGCGTTACCTGTTCTATTTGTGCAGGGTCCGTACCACGCATCACCGCACCTAAGGCATCCGTTATGCCATTCATGAGGTTCTCCTTCGTGGTTCGCCGCTTCGCCGATGAAACGATGGTACCCCCATCTATAATAACGGCATCCGTAAAGGTGCCGCCTACATCTATGCCTAATAACATATATCCTCCTTTAAACAGAAAAGAGACCGCCGGAGCAGTCTCTTTTGTTAATCTCTAGACTTACCAGTTCTGCACCGGAAACATCGAGAATCTTTTATTTTGCTCCCGAAACGGAAGCGTAGTTTTTAATAATAACGATTGGTGTCATTTGGCTATCATTACCAAACGGATTATCAATCAACAATTTAGCGATTTTCTTCGCATCAATACCGCGACTTGTACCGAGAATTGCAGAGCGTTTCAAGTCGTTTACGTCTGCTACAACAGCGCCATAGCAACCTGTGCGTTGAACGATTTTTTCAGCCACCTTATCTGGATCTTTTGGACCAAATACGATGTGTTTATCAAATGGAGGCATTGTACCTGTTACGTCATCGGTTAAGGATGCAGCACGGGCAATAGCGTAAAACACGCCTGGTTTGCGGAAAATTTTAGCAATAGCACCTAAGAAGAAAGCACCTAATACCTTCCATTTACCATCTAAGTTCATAGCGGATTGCATACCATAAATAGAAGCCATGGAACCATCTGGATGGATAAAGCGGTTGATCATACGCGCTTGCCAACATACATTGAGTTCTTCAGGACGTGTAAAGCGACCTTGTGTAATAGCCACAACGGATTCTGCTACGCATACGATATCTTCTGGTCCAATATTGTGACCACCAAATTCAACGATAGCATCAACGATGTCATCATTATCTGTAAGAATACGTGTAGGAACACATACTAATTCTAATTCTGCCATTGTTATGCCTCCTTAGTGAACCAATGCTGCTTGTACTTCTTCTGCAGTCAAACGAATACGTTGTTTATCGATATGGTAATCGGTACGACCTACGATTTGGTAATAAATATCGATGTCCATATAAGGGAATCCCTTAATATCTTCACGAATATTACCATTTCTACCAGTTAAGGTAACGTAAATGCGGATTGTACCACCCTTGCGAGGCTTGATAATGATAGCTTCAAAGTAACCATCGTGACGAGGACGATCGATATCCATAGCCCAAGCATCTACTTTCACACCATCAAAATGTTCTTCTGGAAGCAAAGGACGTGGAAATAAATCCATGATTGTACCAAGTTGACGGCCTTTGTTTACAAATGGCACATCGCAGAACAATGTCATGGAGCTCATATTCATATCTGCCAATTGAAAGCTTGTTTTTCGCTTTGGCAACAAAATAACTCGTTCGTTACCTTGTTTTAATACGAATAGACGGAATAGTAAGTACAAAATAGCTACGATAACTGCAATGGCAACTATCACATTTATTATGTCATAAAACCACATGTGAATTCTCCTTTATAGTGTAATCAATTCCACCGAAAAATCATCAGTATCTAAGAATTGGGCACCCAAATCAGCCCCTAGGGCAATATCCTTTGTGAAATACAAGGTGCTACGGCCCTTCTCAGTAGATGGATTATGCAAATGATTGCTGTCCATCGTACGTCGTACTAGATCACTAGTCTCATAAGCAGGGTCGATATATCGGATGCGGTCACCTGATAACTCCTGCAGGACAGGGCTAACAAATGGGAAATGAGTACATCCCAATACGACAACATCGATATCCCGTTCTAGCATAGGTGCTAAGTACTCCTTAGCGGCTTTACGAACAGCGTCATCATGCAAATGACCTTGTTCAATTAAGCCGGCTAGTTCTGGGCATGGTTGTTCCCATACAAAAACCTCATGGTCGATGTCCATAGCCACATATTTATGAATATGACTATTAACGGTCGCCACCGTCGCCATGATACCGATGGTATTACTATTGCTTTCACGAATAGCAGTCTTAACACCTTGCGATACACCGATAACCGGCACGTTGACGCGACTACGCACCTCATCGAGGGCCACTACGGTGAAAGTATTACAAGCGATAACCATCAATTTTACAGGTACTTGATGTAATGTTTCTGCAATACGGCAAGCGATTTCTGTAATCTCCTCGGTTGGACGATTGCCAACGGGATTATTAGCATTATCCCCTATATAGATGAAGTTTTCATTGGGAAATTGTTCCTGTAGAACTTTCAAAACGGATAGACCACCTACACCTGAGTCAAAGACGCCGATAGGCAGTCGTTGTGTATCTATATTAGTCATGAGGCATCTCCTCAACAGCATTTAGAATAGGTTGATAAAAGCGATCCTCTAATCGTACGATTTTCCCAGACGATTTAGACATAAAGGCATTCTTAGTCTCACCCGTCGCCAATAGTGCACCATCGCTAGCGCGGCGCATGCGGTATTTAAATACCATCTGAGCACGGGTCATTTTGACTAAATAGGTTTCTATATTAATCGTGTCATCGAACCGAGCCGGTTCCTTATAGTTACACGATACATTCATAATTGGAAATACTATATCCTCGTCCATCATATCCCACAAGGTGACACCGATGTGACGAAGGAATTCAATACGCGCCATTTCAAACCACCGAAAATGATTGCTATGGTGAGCAATTCCCATCATATCGGTTTCATAAAAACGGACGTTAATTGTCGCTGTATACATTTATTCATCCTTCTTATTACAATACAAATTTAATTGTATATCTATTAACAAAGGGTGTCAAATAAACAAAGGCAGTCCAACCAATAACAATGATTAAACTGCCTTTTTATGTACTTGTTAGTTGCCAAAAGGGAATAGCTTTTTCGCTTGTTCTTCGTGGGATGTTTTGATATAGCGGTTGGCGATTTTGAAAGCAATGCCGAGAACTGCTACATCATCTACCCAGCCAAGGCCCGCAATCGTATCAGGAATGATGTCGATTGGTAGGACGAGATACCCTAAGGCGCCGGCTAAAATAGCCTTTACATATTTTGGTGTATCTTGATCGCGCAAGCAAAAGAATAACACCACTGCTTTTTGTACAAAGGCAAGTTTTTTACCATAGCGAGTGGCAAACGCCAAGAATCGAGACTCACTAAAATACTTGCCATATTTGATGATCTTTAATGGATTCATACCAATCCTTCTAACTATTTACGAAAACCGTTAATTGTGGATTTTGTCGTTTCTTTTACTGTTTCAACAGCTTGGAATGCAGTATCTTTTGCATTTTCCACAGCTTTAGTCGCTGTAGTTTTTGCGTTTTCCACAGCCACTTGAGTAGTTGCTTTCGCTACTTCTACGCCACCTTTAGCCAATTCTTTTGCAGTATCCAATGTTTCTTTTGCTACATCGATTTTTTCTTTTGCCGCATCAGTTACTTTTGCTACTGCTTCTGCTGCATTATCATGCAATTGGTATTTCGTTTCCGTATTCCATTTTTCAATAGCAGGTGCTACTTTTTCAGAATATACTTGTTCTAATTGTTCTTTTGCAAGACCTGTTTCATTGGCAATACCAGCCCATACATCGCGTTGGCCTTGAGTGAACGGAATGCTTGCTGCTGCATCGCGAGCGATTTCGCCAGCAATGGTTTTACCATTTTCATAGAACTCAGCGATCATAGGTTTGTAGCGTTCGATGTCGGATGGCATACCATCTTCGATCCAGATATGAGCTACCTTACCAATAGCATAGGTCAAACCAACAGCTACCGGTACGCGTACTGCTTTAAAAGGTACGAGTAAGGAAATAGCAGCTGTAGCAATAGCAGTGCTCAAGCCACCTACTAAACCTACAACAGCACCTGTTTGTAATTCAACATCATATAAATGAGCAATGCGAGTTACCATGTATGTTGCATTTGTGCATAGTGCAACATTGCTGAATTTTGGAGACAAAGCCAATACGGCAGCACGGCCTGCACCCCAGAAAATAAATTGTTCAACTTGATAATTTAAATCTTGACCACCATCGCTAAGCGGTTCAATTCTAACGCCATTATATTCTGCCATAATCGTTCTCCTTTTTTCTCCGGATTCCACTTGTGAATGTATGTATCGTTCATTAGTATTATTATACCATTCTCAATGTAGAATTGAAATGAATAATATATATTTTACCCTGTATAAACTGTCTTATTATGACTATTAGTAATAGATAACACTCTATTCACTACCAACTCGTAAGACCTCCATCAATCGTCCACGCAGCACCTGTTACAAAGGATGCTTTTGAACTAATTAAAAAAGCGATAACTTCTCCAATTTCATGAGGTTTTGCAATACGTCCTAACGGATAATGTTGGCCCATCTCCTCTTTTACTTGTTCCGCATCTTGATGGGATTGGGCAATTTGCTTATCTACAAGCGATGTATCTACGTCGCCAGGACATACACAATTTACACGTACTTCATGAGGTGCCATCTCAAGGGACAGTGATTTTGTAAAGCTTACGATAGCACCTTTTGATGCACCATATACTGAGCAGGCTACATTGCCCTGTAGGCCTGCATCACTAGATACGGTAACAATACTGCCCTTTACTTGACGTAAATAAGGCAATGCCGCTTGGCACAAGAATACAGTTCCTTTTACATTTGTTCCAAACATTTCATCAAAGGCCGATTCAGATACATCGGCTAGTAGCTCTTCTTCATAATATCCAGCCGCCGTTACAAGAGCCGAAATACTACCAAAGAAATCTACCGTTTCTTTTACGATGCGCTGACAATCGCTAACACTAGATACGTCGCCTTTCACATAGCGCACCTTCGAAGAATATCGGCGCAATTTCATCTTTGCCCTTTGTCCCGCTTGTTCATCGCGGCCATTGATAACGACGCACCAACCTTCTTGCAATAATAGCTTAGCTGTGGCAAATCCAATCCCCGATGTACCACCGCTGATCAATGCCACTTGAACATCATTTTTATGAGGCATACTCACACCTCCTACAAGGTAGAAATATAATCAAATACTAATTTTAACAACATCACTGTCGTAACAGACAGGAATACAACACGCACCAAAGAGGACCCTTTCGCAATGGCTAAATGAGATCCTAAATAGGCGCCCACAACTTGTCCCACCGCAGCGGCAAGACCATACATAATATTGACGTGTCCTAAATATAGAAACACAAGTAAAGATGCTAAATTACTGGTGAAATTTAAAATTTTAGCATTCGCCGAAGCATGGAGAAAATCAAATCCGGTAAAGATAAATCCCATAATGAGAAATGTACCCGTACCAGGGCCTATAAAGCCATCATAAATACCGATGCCAAGGGCAAAGGCCATACAAATATAAAGTGCTCGCCCCATTACTTGAGAGGTGCGATTTACTTCGCCCCAGTTCTTTTTAAAGACTACAAATAATGTAACGGCCACGAGTAATACGATGATAATCGGTTTAACATATAGCGGCGGTAATGATACAACCGCCAAAGTACCCAGCATAGAACCTATAAAGGTAAAAGGCAATAGTTTACGAACCAGCCTAAAATCAACCATATGGTTTCGTAAAAATGTAATTGATGCACTACCGGCCCCAAAGATACTAGACAATTTATTACTACCTAGAGCCATGCTAGGAGGCAAATTAGTTAGCAACATGGCCGGCACAGATATCAATCCACCGCCACCCACTATGGAATCCACAAAGCCCGCAAAGGCCCCTGCTACAGCAAGCAATATAAGTATCATTACCTCATAGGGTAATCCGGTTATTGCAATTAGCCATTCCATATACGACCTCCCATATCTCATATACATATACTATCATTTTACCATTCGTATAAGTAAAAACAATAGTCCTATATACAAAATAACGGTGACCAGGGTCACCGTTATGTATTATATCCTACTATGAATATGTTACGACTATTTTTTGTCTGCCAATCGATCTAATACCACTGTATAACCATCAGCACCATATACAAGGCATCGTTTCACACGACTAATCGTCGCTGTACTAGCGCCGGTTTCTTCTACAATCGTTTCATAGCTATCACCAGCGCGTAACATTTTAGCCACTTGAAGTCGTTGCGATAATGCTTTCAGTTCATTAACAGTACAAATATCCTCAAAGAATGCATAACATTCTTCTACAGTTTGAAGTTGTAAAATGCCTTCAAAGAGCTCGTCATGTTGAGCACTTCTCAATTTTTCATTGACGCTCATAACGCCTCCTATTTCTTATTCATCGCTTTGGATAAACCGTCACCAATCATTTGGATAACTTGAACCATAATGATAAGAATGATAATGGTAGCAAGCATGATATCTCCTTGGAAACGTTGGTATCCGTAGCGGATAGCAATATCACCAAGGCCACCGCCACCAATAGCACCAGCCATTGCAGAGTAACCAATCAAGTTAACAATAAGCACCGTAACATTATCGATAATAGTTGGCAATGCTTCTGGTAACAATACCTTGCGGATAATTTGGAATGGGCTTGCCCCCATCGATTGAGCAGCTTCGATAACACCGAATTGAATATCCTTAATGGATGTTTCTACAAGACGTGCTAAAAACGGAATCGCCGCCAATGTCAACGGTACACAAGCAGCCGTCGTACCAATGGACGTACCAACAACCATACGTGTAAACGGAATGATGGCAACCATTAAGATGATAAACGGAATGGAGCGAGTCGCATTAACGATAGCCCCTAGAATCTTATTAAGCGCTGCATTTTCTAAAATATGTCCCTTAGAGGTAACCACCAATACAACGCCGAGTGGAATACCAATAATCATGGCCATAATCGTAGAAATAACGGTCATTTGCAATGTATCCAAGGTACCGGTTATCAACAATTTAATTACTTGCTCTGACATAACCGATCACCTCGCTTTCAATTGGTAATGTTCTGATATAGTCTAGCCCTTCTTGCGCCTTCATAGGATCACCATTCAAAATGATGATGAGACGGCCTACACTAGTGTTTTGAATGTAGTCGATGCCACCAAATAAGATGCTTACATCGAGGTCAAACCGACGTACTAAACCTGCTACAACAGGTTCATCTGTGGCTTGGCCGGTAAACTTCAATTTTACCAATGGTGCCGTACCAGCAATCCAGTCATCATGAAGTTCAATATGTTCAAGCGCTTCTTGTGGTAGGTTATCGCTTACTACTGAGCCAACGAAATCTTTTGTAGTCGGTTTCTTCGGATTTGTAAATACTTCGAGCGTACTACCTTCTTCTAAGATAACACCGCCTTCGATAACGGCTACGCGGTCACAAATTTCGCGGATAACCTTCATTTCATGAGTGATGAGCACAATGGTAAGCCCCATCCGTTCATTGATATCCTTCAACAATTCCAAGATGGATTCTGTTGTTTGTGGATCCAACGCAGATGTAGCTTCGTCGCACAATAATACCTTTGGATTAGATGCCAAGGCGCGAGCAATGCCAACGCGTTGCTTTTGACCACCGGATAGCTGGGATGGATAGTTATTCACGCGGTCCGATAAACCTACGATATCGAGAATCGGAGTGATGCGTTCTTTGATTTCAGCCTTGCTAAGCCCTTGCAATTCCAATGGGAATGCTACATTGTCATAGACCGTGCGCGATGATAAAAGATTAAAATGTTGGAAAATCATGCCAATGTGTTTACGCGCTTTGCGCAGTTCACTAGCACTCAATTTCGTTAAATCTGTGCCGTCTACGATTACGGAGCCCGATGTAGGGGCTTCTAGCATATTGATGCAACGAATCAATGTAGATTTACCGGCCCCTGATTGACCGATAATGCCATAGATTTGCCCTTTTTCAATGGTAAGGCTAATATCCTTTAGCGCTTCTACACGATTAGCACCTTCGTAGACCTTGCTAATGTGTTCTAATGTAATCAAAATATGTCCTTTCTTTATGAAAGCTCCCCTTACTAGCCACTATAGCTACCATATCGTTACCTATAGTATGCTAATTAAGCCAAGCCTTCTTCCATTAATTTTTCTAGACCATGACGTAATTTCATAGTCACTGCACCTGGTTTACCATCAGCTACAGGATTTCTGTCGAGTTTTATAATCGGAATCACACCACCGGTTGTATTGGTAAAGAATAGTTCATCCGCATCATCAACGAAAGCGCGGTCAAACTCTTTTTCGATAACAGTGATGCCTAATGATGGTGCCACACGAGTAATAACCATTTGACGCGTAATGCCCTTCAAAATATGATTATCCGATGGATGTGTATAAATAATTCCATCTTTTACGGCAAATACATTAGATGTAGCCCCTTCAGTACAAATGCCATCGCGGAATAACATCGCTGTATAAGCAAATTTCTTTTCCGCCTTTGTTTGTGCCAAAATGTTAGGAATCAAATTCGTTGTTTTAATGTCTACATGACCCCAACGTTCATCAGGCAATGCGATAGCTTTCACACCGGATTCCAACTTGTTCACTGCATCCATATCGAGATTATGAATGGACATGAGCATTTGTGGTTCAAGTTTAGAGCGATCGTACGCATGATGACGTGGCGCCACACCACGGGAGATTTGTAAATAAATGTAACCTTCCTTGATTTCACTTTGTTCAATCAAAATTTCGTGAAGTTCGGTCAAATCATCTGGTGTCATTTTTACAGGAATGTCCATTTCACGCATGGACCGATATAGACGGTCTTGGTGATAGGACAATGCAAAACAACGACCTTTTGTAACACGTACAACTTCATATACAGAATCACCGAATAAGTAACCACGGTCATCAATGCTGATTACCTTAGCACCTGGTTCGACGAATTCACCGTTAAAATATGTTAATTCTTTCATAAGAGCACCTCATTTTCCCTTGTTGTAACTCTAATCAGTATGATTGTATTATAGCACAATCATAGATTAATTTTCACACTTTACATTGTGAAAGTTTTCAAATTAGTCATAAAAAAATCCGCCCTCTACCGATAACTATAAGTTATGGTAGGAGCGGATTCTATTGTAATTAGTTATATACCAATCTTACAGGGCTTGTATAAGCCTATTAGTTGCCAAGAATATATTTTCGAATTGGCTTTGGTATTTGTTTTAAACCTACTGTCGTCAAGTAGGATAATCCTACGGCCATCACATACAACAGCACTACGTGAGGCACTGTAAATAGAAGATTATACTTGGCCATGATACCGGTCATGATCAATAACCAGAATGGATGTGCCAAATAGATGCCGTATGAAGTATCCCCAATTTGTGACCAGAACGCCTCCATCGTATTGTTGAGGGGCATCACTTGGAATAGGAATAAGCTAAACAATGTGCCTAATGCCGTATAGAATACACCCATTGGACTCAACTGATGCACTGTGTAAATCGCTTCGAGCACCGTATAATGCCATACATCCATGACATAGTAGTAGGCGCCCAACATGGATAGAATCGATAAAATGGCACATGTGGCCAATAGATATCGGTAACGCCACATATAATCCTTCACCTGTTCATATCGTTCGGCTACAACAGCACCAAAAAGGAATATCCATACATAATGAATCACCCAATAATTAAGGCGCATATCGAAGAGATATTTTATGGCTGGAGAATCACTAAACTGTTGTGTCACCCAGGCCCCCAATCGATAAGATGATATAAAGTCAACACCTAATTGGATAGCAAATAAGATGACGAGCCAAGGAATAGGGGCTTTCAAAATCCACCGTACCATCACACGCCATAGTGGCATGAGCACATAGAACCACACCAGTATAACCATAAAATATAAATGGTACATACTGTTACCAAACAAGAGGTTCACAAGCAATGGTCCGGGATGGAGATTTCCAAAATTGTGCGCCGTTATTCCTGTATAGATAAGGTAGAATAGAGACCACACAATGTAAGGATAGAGCACCACTTGAAAGCGTCGTTTCATAAAATCCTTGTAGCTAAATGGATCGTTTACCGATGTATGGTAGAACAAACCAAAGGCTGACAGGAAGAAAAATGCAGGCACTGCAAAACGCGATAAGATTTCCAACACGCTAATAAGTTGTAAATTAACGAACGGATTTTGTAATGCATAGGAGCCGACATGAATGCCGATAACGCCGAGCATACAAAGGCCACGCATATAGGTTATTTCAGGCAAAAACGATCGTTTCATAGGCGATTATTGTTGAGGCACAGCGGCCGGTGTTGGAACGATGCGCGGTGAAGTCGATGCTTGATGTACTACCGTTGTCGAAGTTGCAGCTGGTGCAGCTTGAGTTGTTGTAGTTGGCACAGCTGGAGCGGCTTGTGCTTGGCCATTGGCTTGTGCAGCCGCAGCAGCAGCTGCAGCTGCTGCTTCAGCTTGTCTCTTCGCTTCTGCTTCCCGTTGCATACGAATTTCTTTTTGAAGAGGTACTACTGGTTTATCATAAACAGTAATATCCGTTTCAAACAAACGGCCCCATGGGAATGTAGCCTTAACTGTACGAGGGTCTACCTTCAAATAAGTTTCACTGAAATCTTGTACGCGTTCTTGTAAATACTCTTCTAATTTTGAATTCAAATCACCAGAGTAGCGTACATTGTCGGTACGAATGGAATCTTGCATACGATAAATATCCTTGCGGATATTCGCTTGGTATGCCCAGTTATCCAAATATTGTTGGGTCAACATATCGCGATGCCCTTCTGGGGACATAGTTTGTAGCAATAAGCCTTGTGCAATCGCATAGCCTACCGTATTACTTGCTGTATTCCAGCCATTGTAAGCGCCGATTTTATAGAGTAAATCGCGTTTATATAAAGCACCTAACAAGGTATTATCAGAGCCATTGTTATAGGCAATATCCGCAATGCTCACGTTTACACCTTGTTCCGTAGCTTGTTGAATACGATCTACAAAGGCAGTCGTAGCTTGAGAAATCATTGGGAAGTTACCAAAGGTTTCAGATTCAGATGTGCTCGTAGAAAGCGGTGTATTAACAGCGAGAAGAACGGTTGGTTTACCTGCAGTTGTCATCGTACCACCAACGGCTTCTACGTGTTCCGCAATCGTTTTATCAACGGTTTGGTCTTCGTAACCTGGCAATGTTTTGCCGGCACCACCTAGTGGATAGATAACGGAGAACGTAGGTTTTTCCGCACTTTCATCGGTACGAGAACGAGCCATCAACAATAAACCGAGTTGATCTGCCCCAGGGAAGCTGCCATATTGTGTACGTGGAATGCCCTTGGAGTATTGATTTAAATAGCGTCCTTCCAATGCGGATTGAGACAATTGGGAGGTATCATCATGGCCCAATGCAAAGTATGCAAAGACACCATTACGCGCTTCATCGATCAAGTCTTTATTCACTTGCATATTTTTTTGACGGCGAGAGAACCAGTCTTGTAGATATTCTACAGGGACAGAGGCTTGCAAGCTCATCAATTTTTGTGTTTCCGCTTGTGTCAATGTGCCGGCATCCAATTTATCTTGTAGCGCAGCAATTTGGAATATGGTTGGACCATAATCTGCATAGTAGGATGGTTCTGTACCACCCCCACTAGCGCGTGGGGAACGCATTACGGTACCAAAACCATAAATGCGTATATTTTTATGGTTTGCCTTAAGCGCTTCGATGCGTTTTAAACGATTTTCCAATGTGCTCAATGGCAAATTATGTTTACGAGAATCCACAAGGCCGCCATAGATTAAGGTATCTGTACTCAATACCATAACATCGGCACGGCCCGCATTTTGCTCTACCCAATTCCAGATTTGATCGGCTTGCCCTTTGTAGGTTTTACCAGAAATCAAATTTTGTGGTGGTGTTAACACCGTCATTCCCGCTGCCTTTGCAGTATCAACTGTATATTGTAGGCTTACTGGACGATCATCTTGCGGAACATATAACACAGTTTCCGCATCAACTTGAATGGATGTACCCGTAGCAATAGCCGTAACCATTAACGCTACTTTCAACCATTTTTTAGACATAGGTTAAACTCCTTTATCAAGCACGCTTGTGCGTACCATTTCACAACTGTTGTAAGGGATACAATCATAAAAAAATAACTAATATTACAATTATATCACTTAGTCATAATTTGGCAAATATATCGCATAAAACCGATTATTATCTGACACGAGGCAGGCTCCAGTGATATTTTATAGCTAGTAGACGAATAACAAGCACAATGGTGAAAGCCCCATATACGGCTTGGCCCGCCCAATCGCTAATTACCAGTAGATAATAGGCTATACCGCCAATAATACTAGGCAACGCATATACGTCTTCTTTCAGTACGGAAGGCACGCGCTGTGCCAACATATCGCGCAGAATGCCACCACCTACAGCGGTAATCGTACCAAGCAATACGATGAATATAGGCAAGTCCGGATATAGTGTATATCCTGCGGAGGCACCCGTTACGGTAAAGGATGCTAAGCCAAGAGCATCGGCAAACAAATAACTAGCGCGGCTGCGAGGCCCCATTATGTTGCGATGATAGCGACTGTTATAAATAGCAAATACAATAAAGGTTACCACGAGGACGACCGTAACATACACTACATTACGAAGTGAATTGGGCGGGAAATAGCCTAATAGTACATCACGAATCACACCGCCCCCAATAGCGGTAGCAAGCGCGAGCACGGCCATGCCAAAAATATCCATTTTACGGGACACACCCACAAGTGCGCCTGATACGGCGAATGCGATGGTACCAATCATGTCAAACATATACCAAATAATATCCATACTAGCCTCACACAAGCAACTGACACAACGATTAAATCTATTCGCAAAAATACGATAAAATATGATAGACTCTATGTAAGATATTATACATTAAGAGGTGCAATAATGACAAAAGACCTAATGGATTCAACCGAACTTAATACAATGGACGAGCGCAGTCGTGACGAATACTTTATGAGCCTTGCCATCGAAGAAGGCAAAAAAGCGTATGCCCTTGGCGAAATTCCTATTGGCGCCATTTTGGTCCATGATAATCAAGTCATTTCACGTCATCATAACCGCCGTGAACTAGATCATGATGCAACAGCTCACGCCGAGGTTCTCGTCATCCGTGAAGCCTGTAATAGCCTAAGACGTTGGCGGTTGACTGGATGCACCCTGTATGTTACGATAGAGCCGTGTCCTATGTGCGCAGGGGCCATTATTAACAGCCGTATTGATCGCGTTGTATATGGTGCTAGCGACTACAAAGGAGGCGCCGTAGAATCTCTGTTTAATGTGCTATCCCACCCGGGATTGAACCATGAGCCACAATTGCAAGCAGGCATCCTCGCTGATGAATGCAGCCAATTGATGAAAGATTTCTTTAAAGAGCGTCGTAAAGCACGGAGGAGTACCCAAGAGGCTGAAGGGTCCGCACTCGAAATGCGGTAGGTCGGGCAACCGGCGCGGGGGTTCAAATCCCTCCTCCTCTGCCATATTTTTAACAATTAACTAGCACATATAAAAAAGACGGTACTGGGGGTACCGTCTTTTTTCTTTTGCGTTAAGCAATCAAAATACTCATTGCCTTAGTCACTTATTATATTACATCTTGCAAATAAATCTGTAAAGATTTTCAAATTCTCAATATGCATCGTACAATTTATATTTTGGGATACATATAGTATATAATATAAATATATTATATACCATATCATCAATCAACGAGGTTTACTATGCAAAAGTATTATCCTTATCTCATCACGCTGAGTCACATGATTAATGACTCATGCCAAAGTGTATTACCTGCATTATTGCCGTTGTTTATCTATACGTATGGACTGTCCTTGGAGCAAGCAGGTTTTCTTATCTTAGCAAACACAGCATTATCGTCATTGCTACAGCCATTGCTAGGGTATATTTCAGACAAGCTCAATCAGCCACGACTCATCGCAGCAGGCACGTTATTATCCGCATGTAGTACGGGGATGATGGGTTTTGTTTCTTCTTATGAAAGTCTCCTTATATGTGCCACACTAGCTGGTGTGGGTTCTTCCATTTTCCATCCTGAAGGAGCAAAAATTATGAACCGCCTCGGAGGGGGCAAGAAGGGCAAAGCAATGGGAACCTTCGCCATCGGCGGTAGTTCAGGCTTCGCCTTTGGTCCTCTATTTGCTGGCGCTATCGCCTATACAGTAGGTGCACATGGTCTAGCAGCTTTCACCGTAGCCGGTATTATTATATCTACCGTTCTATTCCTGCTCATGCCACGTATCGTAGCTCATGCCCAAACTATCGACCAAGCTGTAGCCACCGAAAATCCAACAGTTGCGGCTCAGCCTCTGAAAAATTATTGGAAATATTTTGGCATATTGTTCATCATTATTCTAAGCCAATCGGTTAATTTCCGCGTTATTAATGCATTTATCCCTGTATTCTGGACGCATGAACTCGGCACGAGCCCCGAACAAGGTAGTTTTGCATTAACCGTATTCTTTAGCATCGGCATCTTTATGACCTACATCGGTGGCTTATTGGGCGATAAATACGGTCCTATCAAAATCATTAGATTATCTCTGTTGATTTGGTTGCCATCCATGTTCCTATTAACACAAGTCCCTGAGTTTTCTGTAACGATTATGATGCCACTCGCCTATCTGATTTTGCTCATGATTGGTGCTGCAAAGGCCATCAGTTATAGCCCTGTTATTGTACTGGGCCAAACTTATCTAGCTAAGAGCATCGGATTTGCATCAGGCATCACCCTTGGCGTAAGCCAAACAATCGGCGGCATCATCGCACCGGTTGTAGGGAATTTAGCAGATACCTATTCCCTACCAGCAGCCATGATGACACTAGTTCCATTCCTTATTGTGGGACTGGTCGCATCATTGCTACTAAAGGATCCTAAAAAATTACAATAATATTAGAAAAACAGCGTTATAACCAAACGGGCCATAACGCTGTTTTCTTATTTATAGGATTATAGGACGAACTATTTTCCGTATATAAAACCAATTAATGCTTCAACATTTCATTCAAAATAACCACATCAGTTTCTTTCATGCCTTGTGCTACAACACCGATACTTTTAATCGTATCATCAACGGAGTGGGCTACGAGGCCATCACCCTTTTGATAGCTCTTGTTAAGGCGAGCTTGTTTATAACCCATGAAAGCTCCATCTAAGGAGATGGCAATTTTACCGGCACAAGATGGTTTCGCCCCATCACATACGATACCGGATAGGCTAACAAGGCCATTTACAAGTGTATCTTCGATAATATCTTTACTATCGCCTTTCAAGAAGGCAATACCAGCTACACTTACAATGCCAGCCGATACAACGCCACAATATGCCGATAATTTACCAATACCAGATTTAACGTAAAGCGTTAACAAATTGGCAAACACAAGAGCTCGGTACAATTCCTCATCGGTTTTACCAAGCTCCTCCGCGGTTGTAATGATAGGCATAGATACGGTCAATCCTTGGTTGCCAGAGCCCGAGCAAATAACTACAGGCAACGGGCACCCACTCATGCGAGCATCAGATCCTGCTGCAGCACGAGCCTTACACTTTGTTTCTAGAGATGGGGTTTCATCATCAAGCAATAACAATCGACCAATATTGGCACCATAATCATTGGATAACCCTTCATTTGAAATGGCCGTATTATATTCTACCTGCTGCTTAATGCTGGGTAAGATACCGGAAATGTCACCAGCTTTTGCAAATTCGTAGATACTATCGAATGTCATCGGGCAAGTACTACGTTCAGCCTCTTTAATTTCGTTAATGGTTTCAGAAATCACATTTCCATCTACGGACACATAGGTAATATTGGTATGTGCATTTTCAATGCGTACCACTGCCGTATGTTCATCGGTGGTTGCCGTAATTTCAATGTAGAGATTATCAACACCTTCCGCTAGTTCTACAGTGCAAAAGTTAGCATCTAATAAGGTGCCTAACCACTTACGATCTTCATCGGTAGCCGATTCTAACACCTCTAGTTCTCGTTCTGGATGGCCTACGATGGCGCCGAGCACGGTAGCCGCAGCTAAGCCTTTGCGGCCTCCAGAGTTCGGAATGACCACGGATTTTACGTTTTTAATGATATTGGCACTGCATCGCGCATGAATGTGGTTGGGAAACTCATCCAATACGGATGCGGCCTTGGCCGCTGCATAAGCCAACGCAATTGGCTCTGTACAGCCAAAGGCAGGTCGCATTTCTTTTTGTAATAATGAAATATAATCCATATTATACTTCCGCGATGATTTCCACTTCTACTGCAACGCCCAATGGAAGATCTTTTACAGCCACGCAAGAACGAGCTGGTTTAGATGTAAAATATTTTGCATATACTTCGTTGAAAGGTTTGAAGTCATTGATATCAGCTAAGAAGCATGTTGTTTTGATAACCTTGGAGAAATCAGAACCTGCTTCGGCTAATACAGCTTCAATATTTTTGCATACTTGTTCAGTTTGTGCTTCGATACCGCCTTCAACTACGGAACCTGTAGCAGGGTTAATCGCTACCTGACCAGAAGCGAACAAAAAGCCGCCAGCTACTTTAGCTTGGGAATAGGGACCTACTGCTGCAGGCGCTTTATCTGTGTGAATTGTTTTCATAATAGGACTCCTTTTTACAATACATATATATAGAAATTATTATACATTAATATCGATGTTTTTCAATATATTTTATTTAATAGATTTGAAAGCATCTGCAAAGATTGGCATAAAATATTGACGTTGTACATCACTAGTCAATGCCAAGAACAATGTAGGCTTTTGTGGATTCATTACGAGTGCCGCTTTTGCATAATATGGGAATTTGATACCTTCCGCATCAACTAATACACGAGAACCTACCGTATATGTTTGATACTTTGTATTATTCATTTTCTCCATTTGTTCTGTGTTTTCTACAGTAATGGTAGTAGGTTTTTGGCTTTCACCAACTACACCAAAGGCAGCACTGTAACCTGTACCAGCACTTACATAGATGGAACCGGGTACGTTCTTATCTGGCAATGTAAATGTTTTAGATTCTTTTGGCAACAGATTATTAACCGTAGTCAACATGAGTTGTTCTGTAATCGGATCCAACTCACCATTATTGAGTATGGCTAATACAGGAAGGACAGACGCATTAGCCTTAGGGTTATCAAACAATGCATTGGCTGCTGTTTTCAAATCTACGGCTACTAACAAAGCGTCCTTTTGGCCGGTTTTATCTTCCCCTTGTAATTGATATACATCATAAGAAACGCCCATATAGTTAAGCGCAGATAATGCATCCTCATTACTTTGGCGAGTCCGTTTATTCGTAGTTGGTTTTGCATTATCCTTGATAAGCAAATCCTTTATAATATCCACAGAATCTGTAGTAGATGCGGTTGCTACCGTAACTGTATTCGGAACAGACATGGATCCTGCTATGGTTTTTACATCTTTTGCACCCGCAAAACTAGTAACTGCACCAACTAAACAAGCTGCTAGCACAAGAGTTTTTAATGGTTTCATTATTTATTGCCTCCCTTTAGGGTTTTCAATCCATACATGGATTCTAATTGTCCTGACCAGTAGTCTCGGCTCGTATCTTCGGTTGCCAAGATTTGTACTGTAAGCCCATCGTTTTGTGGCATTGCATACATAGTTAAACTACCAGGCAATACAAAGCCATCATATTTTAAGCTGCCGCGCACACTCATACCGGCCATAGCACCAAACTTAGATGTATATGGTTTAAATGATATTTCTGTAGCACCCATTGTAAAGTTAGGGATGACTCTCTTAAACAGATCTACGCCCTCTTGCACACTTTGTTTATTCTTTTGCGACAACGATGCATCTTGCATAGCATTTTGTTGTATTGTTTTAATCATATCGCGATGCATAGTAGCATTTAAATTTGCTATTTGTGGCTCTAACATCTTGCGATCAAGTGTAACTGTGGCCATTTTTGAAATAAACTTCTCTGCATTAGATTTTGTGTAAGGCTCGCTAACAGATTGTGCTTTCACTTGTTTATCGGCCATTGCTACGTTAACAATTTGAGTAGCTGTACGATCGAGATAATTAATCGCCTCTTTATTTACATTGTATGTAAGCAACCAACCTGTATGATGACCTAATGTACTATCCCCAGATAATTGGTACAAACTATACCCATCTAAGGCAGTACCTTTAAATTCCTCTTTTACCATTGGGTAGGATGTTTTTATGCGGTCATTCATAGATTTTGCAGCTCGCTCATTAGCTGTTTGAAGGGTCTTATTTTGTTCCATCGTTCTGAAAGTAGGATTTGTAGGAATCGCATCTACAGCTACCGCGTGTACACCATTATTAGTGGTAGCATACTGACCATAGCCTAAATCAATTGTATCGGCACAAGCTACAGCCGCCATACCTACCGTTAAGCAGATCGCGCAAGCTAATGTCATTACCTTCTTACTCCACGTTTTCATAGTCTCACCTCATGAATATATGAATTGAATTATATAAGTAAGTTAAATTAAGAATTTTAAATATACATATAATATTATACTATATAATTGTACTAACATGATAGGTGCTCTAAATTTACATTTCTCCTAATGTACTATACAATACTTAGTGATAAGAAAACGTATTTCTAACAGAAAGGAGTTGGCATTTCGCCACACTAGTATGATACAAGAATTAATTCCCCTCACTAGACCTCGCACATTGGCCGCTGCATTGGGGCCAACCATCTTAGGTGCTGCATTTAGTTATTATGCCTTCGGTGCACTTCATGGCACCGGACTCGCCATATTCCATACAATTCTTATATTTTTATCCGTCGTATCGGCTCAAATCATCGCCAATTTATGGAATGAATTGAAAGATTTTAAATCTGGTCTTGATGCGGGGCAAAAAATAGGTAATGCTGGTTCCCTTACCCGTGGTGCAGTGACGCCAAAGCTCATCTCCACTATGATTAAGATTCTTATGATTGTACCTATCATCATCGGCCTATACCTATCAGCCACCATTACATGGTGGTACATTCCGGCTGGCATCATCTGTATTTTAATTAGTTTTTTGTATTCAGGTGGCCCAAAGCCAATTTCTCGCACACCATTTGGGGAGATCTCATCCGGTATCGCCATGGGTTTTGCTATTGTCCTCATTACAGGCTTTGCGTGGACGCGTGAACTTTCACTAGCATTCCTAATCCCTGCACTACCAGCTACCCTATTAGTTGGATCCATCATGCTCACCAACAATATTCGAGATATTCGAAACGATGAAAAACACGGTCGTCGCACATTACCAATTGTATTAGGCCGCGACCGTGCCATCAGCCTAATGAGCATCACCTATATCTTTAACTTCTTCTGGATTGGTGCCTGGATCTATTTGAAAGTCCTCCCAATCCCAGCATTACTCGCATTACTCGCCATCATCCCAGCATTTAAAACCATCAAAACATTCTATACCCATGTGGACGAAATCAAATTAGATAAAGCCATGGGTACTACCGCTGGTGCCGCTATGTTATACCAATTACTACTAGGTATAGGGCTCATTATAGGTAAGTAAAAAAGAAGATAAGCCATCCTAAATTACGACTTTGGCCCTGCGGAGGCCGAAGGCCGGAGACAGACCCGGCCGGTGGAGTTATTTAGGGTGGCTTATCTTTTACATTTACGTATAATGAGCCCTATAACTTTTAGTTATGGATAACTTCTAATAATACATAGTTGCAGAATAGGAAATAATTTAGTACTATAAGTTTATTAAATTACATTTAATTTTCTCGAAAAGGAGAGTGTTTGTATGAACAAATTTTTAGCATTAGCGGCTACAGTCGTTCTCGGCGGTGCGCTATTAATCGCAGGTTGTGGCAGCGATAATAATAAAGCGGCTAGCAGCGGTGACAAACAAGTATTAAAAATTGGTGCTACTGCAGTACCACATGCGGAAATCTTAGAACAAGTAAAACCGATTTTAGCAAAAGATAATATCGATTTACAAATCACAGAATTCACTGATTACAATACACCAAATCTAGCATTGGGTGATAAAGAAATCGACGCTAACTTCTTCCAACATGTGCCATACATGGACGAATTTGCGAAAGCTCATAACCTTCCTCTAGTATCTGTGGGTGGCGTTCATCTTGAACCAATGGGCTTATATTCCCGTCAAATCAAAGATTTAAAAGACCTTCCTAAAGGTGCAAAAATCGCTATTCCTAATGACCCTACAAATGGTGGTCGTGCATTAATGTTATTACAAAAAGCTGGTCTTATCACATTGAAAGACTCTAACAATATCTTATCCACTGTACAAGATATCGCTTCTAATCCTAATGGTTACCAATTCGTAGAATTAGAAGCAGCTCAAGTGCCTCGTTCCATCGACGATGTTGCACTAGCAGCTATCAACACAAACTATGCATTAAGTGCAGGTCTTAACCCTGGTAAAGATGCATTGTTCATCGAATCTAATGATTCCCCTTACGTAAATGTCGTAACTGTTCTTAAAGGCAATGAAAACGACCCTCGTATCAAGAAATTGATGGAAGCTCTTCATAGCCCTGAAATCAAAAAATTCATTCAAGATAAATACCAAGGTGCAATTGTTCCTGCATTCTAATGGTCATTATCTTATGCTAAAAGGCTGGAGCCACGTGCTCCAGCCTTTTTCTTATAATCTTACACAAAGATTGTTTACGACTATATTTTTTTGTAGTTATCCCATTTATGAAAACGATAGCCTACACCCCAAACGGTATCAATATATTCCTCTTCTTGGAATTGTTTGTCAATTTTGGCCCTTAATCTATTGATATGAACCATGACAGTAGATGTCTCACCTAATGAATCAATACCCCAAATACGTTCAAAAACCTCTTCTTTTGTGAACACACGGTTAGGAGTCGATGCAAGAAGTACTAAAATATCGTATTCGCGCGGTGTTAAATTTACCTCAGATCCACCTAAAAACACTTGATGTGAATTTAGCATAATTTCTAAATTTCCTGCACTGATTTTGGGATCAACAACGTCCACTATAAGATTCAAGCTATTGCGTATTCTATTATAGCGTTGAATATGGGATTTAACACGAGCTACAAGTTCAGCAGGGCTAAAGGGTTTTATCATATAATCATCAGCACCCAGTCCTAAGCCTCGTATCTTATCAATATCTTCTCGCTTAGCACTAACCATGATAATGGGAATTTCTTTTTCTTTACGAATATCACGACAAACAGCAAATCCATCCTTTTTAGGAATCATAATATCAAGTAGTATAAGGTCATACTCATTATTAAGTGCCCTATTCAAGCCATCTATACCATTTGTTTCAATATCGACTTCAAAGCCTTCAATTTCCAAATAATCACGTTCAAGTTCATAGATGCCCATATCATCTTCAATAATCAAAACTTTACCCATACCTTACTCCTTTATGCGAGGAAATTCCATCACAATAGATAATCCAGTACCGCTTTCATTATGTTCAGCGTAAATAACACCATTCATATCTTCAACAATTTGTTTTACAATGGCTAGACCTATGCCATTGCCATTGGCCACTTCCGTACGCGCCTCATCAGTGCGGAAAAAGATATCAAACAAACGGTGTAGCTCCTCTGTAGATACGCCTCGCCCATCATCAGAGAATCTTAATCTATAACCATCAGTCGTTTTAGTCGTTGCTATATTAATTACTACAGACTCACTACGCCTATATTTCAAGCTATTAGACACAAGATTATCTAAAACGCGGTAAAACTGCTCCCGATCAATGGAAATCATGTCATCACCGGCATCATATGTTTCATATAAATGTATATGTTCGTGTTCATCAAGCTGACGACTGACGACATATTCATGCAGTAAATCATCTAATACATAGATATGACGATCATAATGAATTTGTTTTAATTCTAGCTTAGAGAAATCAGATAACATGGTAACTAAATGTTCAATACGTCCTGCCATATCATAGATTCGCTGTACATATTTAGCTCGTTTTTCCTCTGTATTAGCAACCCCTTCAAGTATGCCGCTAGCATACCCTTTTACAGAGGTAAGCGGTGTAGAAATATCGTGACAAATGCCAGCAATCATTTCCCGTCTCCGCTCTTCATAAACAGCCTGTTCTTCTCGGGCTTTCAGCAGAGTGGATTGCATATTATTGAAAGCCTCGCAAGTATCCCCTAGTTCATCATATGTTCTGACCGTAATAATTTTAGGATCTATACCATCCTTAAGATTGTCAGCTGCTGCTTTCAAATCTTTCACAGGTCGCAAAATATATCGTGCTAAGCGATTAGATATATAGATGCCTATGCCAACAATAATAGCCAACATCACTACGATACCAAAGCCAAATGCGCCCTCGACGAGTTTCTTATCCATCGACTCTGGCCCCATGCTCTTGGCCATAAATGGAATTTGCCCATATCCATAAATTGTGAGTCCTGTTCCATACGAATTCACATAGGTAAATTGATTGCCCTGCCAGTTCAAATAATGAACAGGTTCTGATAAATTTATCGTACTATCAAAGTTCTTCAATAGACCATCTACATCTAAACCTGATGTAGAATAGGCCACCTGATTATCTTCAAGAATAACTATATTTAAACCCTGTGCTTCTAATATGGCGCTACTATCTAAGATATCACTTATAGATGTGGATTCCGTCGAAAGTTTTTTATTGATTTGCTCAAGTCCTAATTGAAATACTTGTGACTGAATCGTACTAGGTGCGAGCATCATCCATTGGCGGTGGGCAACTGGATTTGTATAGCGAATAACACCCCATACCATAGCCAAAGAAGTTATTAGTACTACAAAGGGTACAATGATAATTAATAAGTTGCTAATTATCATCTTTTTCTGTACACCTAAATGGTTAAACCAATTAAATAACATAGCAACCTCCTTTTCATTTATTATACAAGGTCATATCCTAGCAGTCATGATAGAAAACTAATCTTTTTCAATACGTAATCCAGTCGTTATAATTTCGTAATATTTACCCTTTATGATGTACTCATACAGTTAAGTCATCACTAAAAAAGGAGATATATATGAATTACGAATTATTTCAACTCATTAATAACCTCGCAGGCACCTACACTTGGCTAGATATATCCATGATATTGATCGTTAAATATCTGGCAGGTTGCTTCGCTGCATTACTTCTTCTATTATTAGGACTTGGAATCTATTACAAGGACAAAACACTTTTAAAAACAAGCATACATACCGTAGTATTTCTAGGTATTATATTAATCACTCACAGTATTATCGGATTCATAGTTCAGGAACCTAGACCTTTTATTGCACATACAGTACATCTTCTAATTCCTCACGCTGCTGACTCTAGTTTTCCTAGCACTCATGCAATGGCTATGACAGCTATTGCATTACCGATTTTTGCCACTTATAAAAGATTGGGATCAATACTACTAACAGGCACTATCGTAACAGGATTTGCAAAGGTATTTGTAGGGCACCATTACCCACTTGATATCATCATGGGGATACTCATTACCTACTTATTATTTAAAATTTCTCAAAACTATATTTCTTCGATTATTGATAAGATGTTACATCACCCTAAATATAATATTTTCCGTTTACTTGTAAATATAAAACAATGTGTGCAACTTATAAAAAAATCAAAAACACCAGTGACTAACCAATTTAATATAAGGGGATAAATCGATGAAATATATGTTAAAAAATAAGGACTATCATATTTTTATAGTTCTTCTTTTATCCTCTATTGTCTATTTTATTGGCAATACTTGGCTCAGCATTACAGATCCTGTAGAAACCAATTATGCCTTAACTGCTAAGGAGATGGTACTCAATCACAACTATTTATCTCCACAGATTTTTGGACATTATTGGTATGATAAACCAATATTTTATTACTGGGAACTCATTGTAGGCTTTAAACTCTTTGGCATTTCAAATTTTGGGGCTCGTTTCTTCTCTAGTCTATTAGCACTTTGTAATGTTTTCCTAGTATACCGCTTTGTAAAAGCACAAAGCAGCCATATCATCGCTATTCTTAGTGCTATTATCGTATCTATATCAGCTGAATATTGGATTATCGCTAAAGCAGTTATAACAGATATGACACTAGGTTTATTCTTTAACGCTACATTGATGAGTTTCTATATGGGCTATACTCGTCATAAGGAGCACAACAAAAACTATAAGTTCTATTATCTATCAGCTTATACTGCATCAGCTATCGCAGTATTAACAAAAGGACCTATCGGATTCTTATTACCAGGGCTCATCATACTCATATATTTAATCATTCGCAAAGATCTTCGCGAGTTATTAAGCCTCCAGCTCATACCAGGTCTATTCATCCTTCTAACTCTTGGTGGTAGTTGGTATTACTATATGTACGCAACACATGGAAGTGACTTTGTTAATGTCTTTTTTGGCGTCCATAATTGGTTACGCGCCACAGTATCAGAGCATCCTAAATTTAATGTTTGGTACTATTATATTCCTATTACTATAATCGCTTTATTGCCTTGGTCCATTTTACTGCCAAAACTAGTATATACAAACCGAAGAAATTGGTTTACGAACGTTCCCTTTCATACTTTTTTAGCAGTCTGGGCTGGCACAATAATCCTTTTCTTCTCATGTATGGCAACCAAGTACTCCACCTATACATTCCCTGCGCTAACACCACTAGCTATATTAATGGCTATCATGTGCCATAAGCGAGCTTCATTCATATGTAAAACTGCACTGGTTACAAGCATTGCCTATATTACACTGGCCTTTACGATTGCTATACCACAAATGGATATGGCATCTAGTCCAACTATTAGTAACTATATTGGTCAATCAATAAGCCAAGATGCTCTCGTTGTACAAGGCAGTGGCAGATATCGCGTTTCACCTACCTACTATAGTGGTCATGAAGTCTATAAATTAATTGGTCCAGATGAAGTGGCCCCTAATCCAAACACAATTTCATGGAATGCCAAAGAGGTTATGCCATTTATATCCGTCAATAATCTTCCTACAGATAAAGACGTCTACCTACTCATCTATGGTGACGATAGTTTTCCATCCACACTCAATCAAAACAACTGGACAAAACTCTATTCCACTTCAGAAGGATCTATTTACCAATTACATCGCTCTCCGAAAAGCTAAATGGTAATAGTTCCTCCATAGATACTATTTTTATATCCCCCATCAAATTTCCCATAATAATAAGAGGAATCTTAAATTCCACCATCACCTGACGACACGCACCACATGGAGCACAAGGCCCTTCCGTATCAGCAACTACGGCAAGGGCCTTAAATGTTGTATGGCCTTCAGATACAGCTTTGAAAATAGCCGTTCGTTCCGCACAATTGGTAAGCCCATAGGATGCGTTTTCTATGTTACATCCTTCGTAAATGGTGCCATCTTCGCATAATAAAGCAGCGCCAACAGCGAAATGTGAATATGGACAATAAGCATTTTCACGAGCTTCTATCGCACGGTTTATAAGATTCTGAATTTCTAATTCCATCATATACTGTTCCTCATTCTACAATATCAAGGATGGTATCCACTATGTTTGGCATTGTTTCGCCAATTGTAATCGCCTCTATATAGGCCTTAGCCGCATTAGCAAGTAGGCTTTCATCAGAGGCATACAAGGTCGCTATACTTTCACCAGTAGTAATAGTATCGCCCGTTTTTTTGTGCATCACGATACCTGCACTATAATCAATAGGCCCATCTTTTACGGTGCGTCCTGCACCAAGCATGACTGATGCAATACCGCATTGTTCCGTATTCATATGCGTAATAAAACCGGTCTGAGTTGCAATCACATCATATGTATATTGACCGATAGCGAGTAGGTTTTCATCATCAATCACAGAGCTATTACCACCTTGAGCGTCAATCATGAGGCGTAAACGTTCGAGTGCAGCGCCAGAATCGAGAGCCTCACGCACCCGAGTTAGGGCGGTTTCATAGTCGCAGATGTGGCTTAAAACGAGCATGTGAGCAGCCATGATAATACATTCATGAGTCAAGTCCTCAGGGCCATGACCTTTTAATGTATCAATGACCTCACGAATTTCTAAGGCATTGCCTATGGCATGACCAAGGGGCCGATCCATATCCGTCAAAACAGCCTTAACGGAACGACCGTTTTCACGTCCAATATCTACCATAGCCTTAGCCAAGGAACGGGCCTCTTCAATGGTTTTCATAAAGGCTCCACTGCCGACCTTTACATCTAGTAGAATGGCTTGCGCACCAGATGCCAATTTCTTGCTCATCACGGAGGAAGCAATAAGAGGAATACTGTCCACTGTTCCCGTTACATCGCGCAAAGCGTAAAGTTTTTTATCGGCTGGTGCCAAGCCTTCTGATTGACCTATAACAGCAATGCCTATTCTATTCACTTGGGCGATAAAATCTTCTTGACTTAAGGATACTTTCAAATGAGGAATCGATTCCATTTTATCGATAGTCCCCCCTGTATGCCCTAGGCCTCTACCAGACATTTTTGCGACCTTACCACCACAAGCAGCCACTAAAGGAGCGATGATAAGTGTCGTCTTATCCCCTACACCGCCTGTACTATGTTTATCTACGGTAATGCCATCAATGGATGATAAATTCACCATCTGCCCAGACTGAGCCATAGAGAGTGTCAACGTACCGAGTTCACGAGCATTCATGCCATTAAATACGATGGTCATCAATAACGCACTCACCTGATAGTCAGGAATAATACCGTTCACATAGCCATCGATGACAAAACGAATTTCATCATCTGTGAGAGCCAAATTCGCTCGTTTTTTCAAAATAATATCATACATGCGCATAATTACACCACCATTCTAAGAAACCACCTAAGCACTGCCTAGGTGGTTTTTCTTTATACTTCTTCGTCCAAATGATTTTTTAGGAGCTCTACGGCCGCACTCGCCCCGATACGACTACATCCTTCTGCAATATAGGATTTCATATCAGCAATGGAACGAATGCCTCCAGCCGCCTTAATCCGTACATTAGGGCCAATGTGCTTCTTAAATAGCTGCACATCTTCTAATGTAGCGCCACCACTACCAAATCCAGTCGAGGTCTTGATAAAATCTGCGCCACCTTCCGTTACACAATGGCATAGTTCAATCTTTTCTTCAGTCGTTAAGAAACAGGCCTCGATGATAACCTTTAAAATTTTATCACCACATACGGTTTTAAGGGCCTTAATTTCCTCGGTTATGGCATGAAAATCACCTTGTTTAACATCCCCTAAGTTAATAACCATATCCACTTCTGATGCACCTTCTGCAATGGCTTGCTTCGTTTCTGCCACCTTAGCTTCTGTCGTTTGATAGCCTAGTGGAAATCCAATAACGGTACAAACATTCAATTCTGGATACGCATTACGAGCGGATGCTACAAAATCAGGCGGAATACATACAGATGCCGTATGATAGATTAATGCATCTTCACAAATCACCTTAATTTCGTCCCATGTCGCAATAGGTCTTAACAATGTATGGTCCACATAGGTTAATAATTCTTTACCTAACATGACTACCTCCCAAACAATCTAGTATACTATCAGAATTCATTACAATCGTAACCGAGCACGCATTTAGAAAAATGACATCTGTTCTGGCTCTGGTTCTTTATGTAATTCTGCTTGTGCCGCTTTATTTTTTTCATCGATGAAAGGTTCAAGAGGTACGCCTGTTTTTGAAAGCAGTTCTGGTAGTGAGTTTGCCCCTTTTAAACGAGCTGCCTCGATGGCAACCTTAGCACAAGTTTCAGCATCATCCAATGCATAGTGATGTTTAAATTCTACGCCTAAGTACGCCGCCATTGTATTCAATTTGTGATTTACCAAATCAGGCCATACGGCGCGAGAAATTTTTACAGTACATGCATAATCAAGTTCTGGCCAAGGAATTTTATAGTAATCAAGAGTAGCTCGCAATACATTCATATCGAATTTTGCATTGTGGGCAATCATGATTTTTCCCTTCAAATGATTTTCATAGATAGCAGGCCATAACTGATCAAATGTCTTTTCATGCAACACTTCTTTAGGCTCAATTCCATGAATTTCAATGCATTCTGGGTCAAAAGACATAAACGGTGGTTTAATAAGACTATACGCTTTTTTGGTAATCTGCCCATTTTCAACGGTAATAACCGCTAAGGAACAGGCGCTATTTTTATATTTATTAGCTGTTTCAAAATCCAATGCTACAAAATCTAACATGGCAATCCTTTCTTAGCTACAACAATATTATATACATACATCTGATATACATATATCAACTCGTATTAGGAATCATCTTCACTTCTCTATTATTATATCATGAACGCGAAGAAAATCGATGTACAAAAGCAGTTCTTAAGCCGACTTTCACAACGGATTTTCATTGACAGGACGCCCTATTCTATGTGAAAATTATTTAGATATATAAGTACTATGGAGGTTATAACATGGCAGATGACAGATTAATCGTCGCCCTCGACGTATCCACAATGGATGCGATGAAATCTATCGTGTCCTCACTCGGGGACTCCGTTAGTTTCTATAAGGTGGGCATGGAATTATTCTACGCCGAAGGGGACCAAACGGTTCGCTATTTGCAAGAGCACGGCAAACATGTATTTCTCGATTTGAAATTACATGATATTCCTAATACGGTGGCCCATGGCGTATCTTCCCTTACTCGTTTAGGCGCCAATTTAATTACCATTCATGGTCAAGGTGGTCCTATAATGATGAAAGCTGCCGCTGAGGCTGCTCGTGAAAGCGCTGAAAAACTAGGCATCGAACGTCCAAAACTATTAGCGATTACCGTATTAACAAGCTTTGATGACGAATCTTGGACATCTATTGGCGGTCAATTACCAATTGCAGACCAAGTAATTCGCCTTGCTAAACTAGCAAAAGAATCCGGTATGGACGGTGTTGTATGTTCCGCTTTAGAGGCTAAGATGATTCGCGAGGCCTGTGGACCTGATTTCCTTATCGTTACACCAGGTATTCGCCCATCCTTCGCAGCTACAAATGACCAGAAACGCATTGCTACACCATCGAGTGCATTACAGGATGGTGCATCTCGCCTCGTTATTGGCCGACCTATTACGCAAGCTGAACACCCACAAGAGGCGGTACGTTTAATTATTGAAGAAATGGAGAGTGTATCCAAATGATGTCAGAACAAGAAGTAAAACAATTACTTATCGATACTCAAGCAATTTTAGAAGGTCATTTCTTATTGACTTCCGGCCTACATAGCCCTATGTACGTTGAAAAATTCAACGTGTTACAACATCCAAAATACACTGAAACATTGTGCAAAGAATTGGCAGAACGCTTCCGCGATCAAAACGTAGAACTCGTTATTGGACCTATGACTGGCGGTATCTTATTAGCTCACGAAGTCGGTAAAGAATTAGGCACACGCGCTATCTTTACAGAACGTGAAAAAGGCGTTATGACATTGCGTCGTGGATTCAAAATCGAACCAGGTACACGCGTACTTATCGTAGAAGACATCGTAACTACAGGCGGTTCCGTACAAGAAGTTGTTAACGTAGTTAACCAATCCGGCGGTGAAATCGTAGGCGTAGGTCTTCTCGTTAACCGTTCTGGCGGCAAAGCTGAATTCGGTGTACCAAAAGAAAAAGTACAAGCATTGCTTAACCTCGAAGTTCCTACATACAAACCTGAAGAATGCCCTCTTTGCAAAGATGGCGTAGCTATGACAGAACGCGGTTCTAAACACATTAAATAAAACAACACAAAAAGAGCTCCTTCACCGAGGAGCTCTTTTTGTTTGTGTGTAGTTATTGTGTGTAAGAGAGAGATTCTGATACGAATGTATCACATAGAGTGTGTGGCTCTACGGTGGCCATGAATGCACTTTCACGACCACGTTCTCTATTATTTTATGAGAGAAAAGGACTCATAAAATATTGTTAGTTTTGTGTAGTTTGTGGTGCACCTTGACCAGTTTGTTGTTGTGGTGCATTACCATTAGATTGTTGTGATCCTGGACCTTGTGGAGGCATTTGACCATTTTGATTCATATACTGACCATTATTTCGTCCCATACCATCTTGAGGCATCATTTGGTTTTGACAATTTTGGTACATATGTTGACCATTATTTGGCCCCATACCATCTTGAGGCATCATTTGATTATTTCCATCCATCATATGTTGGTCCATATGCATATTAGAACCATCATGTCTATGTGGTTTTCTAAACTGTTGTTCATTGGTTTTCATCCATTCACCAAAATTTGGTAAATCATTTACAGCAAAGGATGTACCTACCCCTACAGCACTGATTACAGTTAGAATGGCAGCAATTATAATTCGTCTCATAGGTCCTCCTTAATCTACATTGCTGAAATAACGTTCGCGTACACCACGAAGTTCAGCACCGATAAATATACATGTAAGGCCACCAAAAAGGCCTACACCTGCGAGTGCAACTAAAGTTATCATAGATAACGCAGGAAATGCGGTTACATTTTCAAATGGTTGCCATGAGCTACCTAATAAATATAAAATAGCTGGCGTAATCACCAATATAAGTACGCCTACAATATAGGCTAACGCACTGCCAATAGCAACTAATGTCTTCGATGCCTTTTTTGCCATTCCCGGCAGTTGTGGTAATAAGCGTTCTTTATACTCATCAAATCTAGCATAGATTTCTTGCATATTCACAGATTTACTTGTATTACCATCCTCATTTAACGTATCTGTAATAATTCCAGCATCTACATAGGATGCATAAATTTCCTCTGGAGTCCCCAAGGATTTAATAATTTCATCATCTGTAAGGCCTTTTTCATGGCCTACAGCAAAGTGTTCTTCATAAACCTCTATAATACTTTCAACATCAGCAACACGTGCCTTTTTGAAGATATTACGCAGTGCTTCTAAAAAACTTTTCTTATTCATTATAGTCGACTCCTTTCAACAGGATATTTACAACGCCAGAAAACTCATTCCATTCTCGTCTCATCTCGTTATAAGCCTGTCGGCCTGTATCTGTTATATGATAATATTTCCGAGAAGGCCCTGTAGAAGATTCCTTTAAATAGGTTTCAACATACTTCTCTTTTTTTAGCCTATTAAATAATGGATATATCGTTCCTTCAGAAATTTCTATGTATTCCGAAATAGTGCTTACAATTTCATATCCATAGCGATCCTGCTGTGTTAATAATGCTAGCACCAACATATCCATAACACCTTTTTTTAATTGAACTTGCATAGTTCCTCCCTTTAGGTTGTGCCTACCTGCCAATGTGAAAGCTCTCTTACGGTCACTATCTTATACTGACAAATACATAATATCACAAGGTACCTCGAATTGCAAGGTACCTTGTAAAAAATGTTTTATAAAATAAAAAATCCTTTCAACGTGCTGAAAAATGCAGATAATATCTAGAGTTCCACCAGTCGAAAGGATTTTATATATAATTTTCTATTTCTAAAACTATTAGTTAGACGAGGATTGCCCTAATGTAACTTGAGTACTTTTCATTTTACCATTATGAGTATAGGATACTAAAATAGTATCGCCAGGGCTCTTGGCGTCAATTTGCTCTTTCAATTCGATTAATGTACTTACATTCTTACCATCGATTTGAGCAATCGTATCACCTTCTACAATACCAGCTCGAGCCACAGGACCGGTAGGATCCAATTGTACAATAAGAAGGCCTTCCCCTTCATAGCTTACATTATTGCGAGCCGCTGTTTGCCGATCTACAGCCCATACGCCTAAATATGGGCGAATGACCTTACCGTTTTTAATGATAGAGTCAATAATAGGTTTTGCAGAATTAATAGGAATGGCAAAGCCCATTCCTTCTACACCCTCTTTAGAAATTTTAGAGCTATTAATGCCAATTAACTCACCATCAGCATTTAGCAATGCACCACCAGAGTTTCCTGGGTTAATGGCAGCATCAGTTTGAATCAATGGGAAACGTTGTCCTTGATCATCAATGGTACGAGCTAAAGCACTAATTACACCAGATGTAACAGAACCTTTAAATTCAAGACCTAATGGGTTGCCAATGGCAATTGCTGGTTCACCTACCTGTAAAGAATCGGAGTCACCTATAGCAACAGGTTGAATATTTTTAGGTGGATCTATCTTTACGACAGCTAAATCAGATTGTTCATCAGTGCCCATAACAGTACCTTTGACGGTAGTACCATCAGACAGCGAAACTGTAACCTCACCATTGCTAGCACCGGATACAACGTGGTTATTCGTTACAATATGACCTTCATTATCTATTAAAACACCTGAACCAACGCCTTCACCTGCATAAATGGTACGATTAAAAATATCCTTTTGGAATACTTGTGTTGTAATACCTACTATGGCGGGGCCCGATTTTTTAGCCGCTTGTACAACATAGGTATTACGAGCTTCAGTCAACGGTTTTGTTTGCTTAGTTTGATTTGTCACAACACTCTGTTGCGTACCTGCTGGTGTACCAAAGAAATAATAACCTCCTCCTACACCTACGCATAGTGCAATAGCACATGCTATAATCTGTTTCTTATATTGTTTTATATTCATATTTTGTCTCCTATTTTTAATTGCATACAATCAATGCACAATTATTATAGGGCTAATTCTTTAGATTTGCAATATAACAATTATTACCATTCCTAAATTATATGTAAAAAGATAAGAAAACAAAAGAGGTATTCATTAGCATTAACTAATGAATACCTCTTTTGCATATAGTTTGAGAGTGTAAGGACTGTGAGAGAGAGTTATATATGAAGACGGAAAAGTTGAGAGAGAACTTATTAAGAGAGAGAAGTTAAGTGTATCTTTTCCGTATATCTTCATAATAATCCTTACAGTTATAGTATACACAAAATCTCTAAAAAATAAAGCATAGTATATAAAAAATATATAAAACTTCAATTATTTCTCTATAAGATAGTCCCTAAAAACATATATAACATCAACAGCTCACCAATCCATGAACTAAAAGTGAATTTAGCTATGCTTTTTATACAAACTTGTAACCTACGCCCCAAACTGTAATGATATGTTTACTATCAGATGGATTTTCTTCGATTTCTTCACGCAAACGATTGATGTGAACTGCTACAGTTGCATAATCGCCATACGAATCTAACCCCCATACACGGGAATATAATTCTTCTTTAGAAAATACGATATCCCGGTTACGCATAAGAAATTCTAATAATTGGAATTCTTTTTTCTTAAGATGAACTTCTTTGTCATTTACCCAAACTTTCATCATCTTAGGATCAAGGCGAATATCACCGGATTGAATAGCATTTGTATCAACGACATCTTTTTCAGTAAGTCGTTTATATTGTGCTAACATAGCCTTAATTTTTGCAATCAATACAGATGGAGAGAATGGTTTTTCGATGTAATCATCAGCACCTACGCCAAGGCCACGAATTTTATCAATATCATCGAGGCGTGCAGTTACCATCACGATTGGTACGCGCACTTTATCACGAATGGCGCGACACACTTCAAAGCCGTCCATTTCTGGCAACATAACGTCCAAAATAATTAAATCTACTGGCGTATTCAAAGCAGCTTCAATACCATCAGTACCATTATTCATAACAGTTACGTCATAACCAGCAACCATCAAATAATCACGCTCAATATTAGCAATATCAATATCGTCTTCAATTATTAGAATATGTTCACTCATGATTTTCTCCTTTTTTCGGGAACTCTAAAATAATTCTAAGTCCATGTGGTCTAATATTTTCTATCACTACACGACCTTCGAAAATTTCCATAATACGTCTAATAATCGAAAGACCAAGTCCACTCCCCTCCTGTGGATTAGTGCGGGACGAATCAACTCGATAAAACGGACGCATAAGTCGGTCAAGCGACTCTGGCGGAACCCCAGGGCCATCATCACTTACCACACAGTACACATGACTTTCATCTTCGGTGACATCAATAACACTATGTCCTATATCTGCCATCTTATATTTTGCACTATTATTTAAAATATTTTGCAAAACCCGCTGTAATAACTGCGGATTCGCCATAATAGTAGCATCCTTAACTGTAACACGTTGGCTCAGTTCAAGACCTCTAGACTTATAATGTTCTATATGATCTTCTACAAAACCTTGTACGTATTTCCCTAATTCTATTTTCTCTGATGGTCTAGATTCCTTTTTATAGTTCAATGTTGTAATAAGGAACAATTCCTCCAACATAGAATCTAGATCATTAGCGCGCTTCAAAATGATTCCCATGTAGCGTTTTTGTTGCTCTTCGGTTGGCGCGATACCATCCCGAACGCCTTCTGCATAGGCCTTAATTGCAGTTAATGGAGTACGGATATCATGAGAAATACCTGCAAGCAATTCTTTTTGTTGCTCCTGCTCCATTTCGATTTGGTAATTAGCAGCTCGTAATGATTCCGTCATATTGCGGACGTGAATCATAATGAACTTTGTCACAAATCGGTTAATTGCAAAAAATGTAACTATAAACAAAAGTAATGCAACAATGCTAATGTAGAACGAAACGGTCTCCATCAAACTATCACTTCCATGCACAGCTCGTTTAATAGCTATGTGATATAGATATGCATGACGTCCTTCATTCTTACGCATTTCGTACACAAAGGTATGATTTGACTGATAGACAATCCCTTGTAACTCAGGATTTACATCAATCAAGCCAACGATAGCAGATTCATTATAAATCTGTTGTGTACCGTAAGAATACAGAACCTTTCCCTGATCGAGAATTTCTACATACACCTCATTAGGGTCTAACAAACTATAGCTTGGTTTAACAAGAGAATCCATTAAACCATTGTCTATACCATAAAAGGTAATAGTCTCAGCCACACGGCTAACACTTTTAAACTGTTGTTCTTGCTCGATACGCAAATAGTATCCGGCATTCGCTAAAATGCGTAGTCCTGAAAAATATAACAAAAATAGAATAATTGCAATTAATATAGGAACTACAAATAGAACAACATTGGATATCCAAATTCTAATTTGTAAATTCACAGGATTACCTCAATATCATAATTAGTAGATACTCCTTATAGTGTACGCTATTTTACTCATGATTAGCAAGAGAAAATATAAAATTCGTATAAACATAAAAACAGCCCTACCTAAAAGGTAGAGCTGTTAATATTAAGATTAACGACGGTTAGCTTCGAAGAAGTTAATTGCAACTTCTGGGAACATAGCATATGTTAATACGTCTTCTTCAGTGATGCCAGTGTAACCTTTGGAGTTCAAATCTTCTGTGTAACCTGCCAATTCAGGTTCAATAAGATCTGCTGGACGGCAAGTGATAGGTTCTTCATCATCAATGATAGTGTGACGAATTTCGTCAGAAATTTTACCAGGCAATGCACCATATTTACCGCGTACAAGGTCTTTAACTTCGTTAGGAACCATTTTATAACGGTCGCCCATCATAACGTTCATCATAGCCATTGTACCAACGATTTGGGATGTTGGAGTTACCAATGGAGGGTAACCCAAGTCTTCACGAACGCGTGGCATTTCATCCATTACGTCGAAGAAGCGATCGCCCATACCCATTTCGTTCAATTGGTTTTGAGTATTGGACAACATACCGCCAGGAATTTGGTAACGACGAACAGCTGGAATTACATCGCTAGCTGGTTTCAAGTTGAATTCTTCAGCGATTTGTTGTTTTACTTTACGGAAATGATCAACTAATGGAATATATTTATCAAGGTCAAGACCAAGATCCCATTCAGTGCCTTTGAACATTTCGATCATAGTTTCAGTAGCTGGTTGGCTAGTTGCATGAGCGAATGGGGAGATAGCAGTATCGATGATATCTACACCAGCTTTAGCAGCTTCCCAGTATGTAGTGCTTGCAAGACCACAAGTGAAATGGCTGTGCAAGTCGATTGGCAATTCACCAAAACGTTTTTTGAAAGTAGAAACTAAATCGAATGCATCAGCAGGTCCTAACAAACCGGACATATCTTTAATGCAAAGGGAATCAGTACCCATTTCAACCAAAGTTTCAGCAACTTTCAAGAAGCTTTCAGTTGTATGAACTGGAGAAATAGTGTATACCATAGCGGATTGAACGTGTGCGCCTGCTTTTTTGGAATATTTAATAGCAGCTTCCATGTTACGAGGGTCGTTCAATGCGTCGAAAATACGGATACGGTCGATACCATTTTTTACAGCAGCTTTACAGAATGCTTCCACTACATCATCAGAGTAATGTTTGTAGCCCAACAAGTTTTGGCCACGAAGTAACATTTGTAGTGGTGTATTTTTTACATTAGCTTTTAATTTGCGAAGACGTTCCCATGGATCTTCGTTCAAGAAACGAAGACAGCTATCATAAGTAGCGCCGCCCCAACATTCAAGAGCTTCATAACCGATTTCATCTAAAAGGCCAAGCACTGGTTCCATTTGTTCGTAACGCATGCGAGTTGCCAAAATAGATTGATGACCGTCACGAAGAACGGTTTCACAGATTCTTAATTTTTTAGCCATGTTAATCCTCCAATTCGAAATAGTAAGGTGATGTAATTTTATACATACACTCAATGACTATCTCATACCTATTTATCAACAATTCCTATAGTTCCTACTTATGTAGGTAAAATATACTAGGAATTATTGGAACATACTTATATTAGACTACTTCTAAAATTCTTTGTCAACAAGTATATTATGCTTATTTATCATCAAAAAGCATGCATTTTTGATATAAAAGTGTAAAAAAAATCACCAAAAACTCTCGTTATGCTAGATTTTATCTTGCATTTTTAATCATTACCAAATGAGTATGTTAATGAGAATGTAAAAGCAAACTAATCCTCATATCGTTATAATTTTTATTTATGTACGAAAGTATATCAGTATTTATTGATGTAGTACAACGAATTATCTTGATTTACAGATTTTGTTATCACTTTTTTTGATGACTGACAAAGATAATCTAATATTCATGAATATACATTTTCTATTTCAAATATACTTTTTATTTTACCTTTTTAGGTGCTGTTTCAAGAACAATATTCTTGCCATCTCGTTTTACTTGGATAGAGAATGCCCCTTCGCCCTCTTTAAAATACTCCATTTTAATATCTAACAGCATCTTACCGATAAGTGTTTCCACCTTCTCAGTTAAAAATTCACGATAAAATGCATCTTGTGTTTGCTTAGGACTTTGATGAATCACAGGTTTCGCTGCATTGCGTTCCGCCTGCATCATAGTTTCTTCAAAGTTATCATTTCCACCCCATTGCTTCATCATTTCTGCGTCTGATAAGCCTTTTTGAATTTTAAACTTTGCCATTATATACTCCTATTCTACTAGTTAGACGACCAACATAATGCGTATTCTAACTAACTTTATATATTATCACTCTTATTTAAGTCTAATTCTTTACACCTAATAATTCAATAATATGTTCCTTCACCATAACTGGATCAATACCAGACATACAGTACGCTTTTCCCTTTGGACATTTTCGTTTACGGCATCCTAAGCACTCCATATCATGATTTTGTAGCACTTTATAGGTTCCAGTCAGAGGTCCCCACTCTGCGGGGTTTGTAGGGCCAAATAAAGCTATTACAGGGCGTTGTAGAGCCATGGCCATATGTAGTGCACCCGTATCACAGGCCACTACCACCTCACATTCACCAAGAAGAGCCGCCATTTCACGTAAAGTAGTCTTACCTAATTTATTGTAAACTGGCAAATTCTCTCTCTCTACATGTAGCATCAATTCTTCAAACTCTTGTGCTTCTTTTGGTCCACCTAAGCATATAAAATTGCTTCTATAGGACAGGGAATCAATTAGTTGTTGCCACTTTTCATAAGGCCAGGACTTAGTCTGCCAGGATGAACCTAAAACTAAACCTATCAACGGTCTATCTTTTTCTGCAAACGCCGTTTCCACTTCGAATTTAGCCTGTTGTTGCTCATCAGCTGTTACAATGAGATCCATTAGATTCATATTCTTAGTCTCAACAGGGATAGTTTCTGTGTTTAATGCACCTGGCAGTAATTTAGCTACATCAAGATATTGCTCTATAACATGCTTTGACCGATTCTTCGATTTGTAATTAGTAAATAACCAATTCAACTCCTTGGTACCACCTAATCCTAACCGTATAGGTGCACCAGATGCCAATAGTACAAGTCCCGTAATAAGCCGGCCTTGTACATCAACAGCTATATCGAAGTGATAAGGCTTTAAACGTTTTCGTAAATCCCACCACATATTCCACATGGTACGAAGGTGTAATTTTTTTGAATGAGCCTCATATTCATCCCGTTCCCAAGGAATTATATAATCTACATAGGGATTATGTTCTAATAGTTCAGCCATGCTAGGTGTAACAATCCAATGTAATTTTGCATTCGGATACTGTTGCTTTATCCACCTTGCGGCGGCTGTGGCATGCAGTATATCACCAATATAACTGAGCCGTACAAACAATATATTCATAGACAACCGCCTTTCTCATGTATTATCGTCGCCCATTAAATCATCATCTCGTATACTCATATACCGATTATAACGAAATATATATGAGTTCAACTTGAATTATGTCGTATAAAACTAAATAATTTTATAAATAAAGCCTTTATAACCTACGATTATAAAGGCTTTATATTAATTCTTTTTCTTAGAGGTAGAGTCTTTAGATGATTTATCGTTATCTTCTGTTACTTTGGTCGTATCATCACTGCCATTGGCAATAATTTCTTTCACCGCATTCATAGTTACTTCAGACAAGGTAGTCGGATTATTATATTTATAAATAGGTTTAAATCCTACGCCTAATTTACCAGAGTATACAGTTAATACATTATTATCTTCATCGACACGAGCGATATAGATGGTCTTGCTAGTATCTACACCAAGCAAACGGAATCGTCCAGGTGGATTGATAACACGCCAACCACCTTCGATACCATTAAACATGAAGATGTCGCCAGTTTTAGCATTATCATAGAAGAAATTATCTTCATCATAGAATACAGCAATACGACCAATGTCCGTAGCTTGCATGTAAACGCGACGCGTATCATAGTTCGCATCAGTTCTGTAAATCCGGTATGCACCTTCACGAACTTTCACCTTCATGTACACCACATTTGTCGCTTCGGAATATGCCGCATCAACAATGCGACTTCCCTTTGGTACATCTTCAAGTTCTGTATCTACTTCGTGTTCCGGATCATCTGCATTGAGTCGGGCCATAACAACCTTGTTGTCCGTATACAGGCCCATAATTGCGTAGTTACGATCTGGCATCCAGTCAAAATAGCTAATGGAGCGACCTTTCAAACTAACCGTTGTAGGCTTGCTTTCACCAGCCTTATAAATCCGAAGAGATTCATCTGTAACAACAGCCATAAATTGATGGTCATAAGATACGTATTTACGTCCCTCCTTTACGTCTGGGAAGTTTTTCGTGTCATCCTTAGACGCACCAGAGACGTTAAATTCCGTAGTCGGTGCAAACATATATTGATCAAGGTACAGATACACCCCTCCTTGCAGTAGAATACCTACCGCAAAGGCGCTCAGTACACGCGTAAAAGGTTTCATTGTTCCTCCTATTTCACGATAAACGCCGTAGGAATCATCCGTTCCCCTAACAAATCGGCTGGTTTATTTACAACTTTGCCATTTAAATACAATGTAGAGCTAGAGCCACCATCGAGGTTAGCCGCAATGTATGCGCCCTTTTCATAAAGTACATCTTGCACATCACGCAAGGTAGCACCCAAGGAATAACCTGGTTGACGACCGTCGATTACAACGAACAACACAGTACCATCCTTACGTTGACCTATGGCCGTACGAGGACCTACGCCCCAACCGCCATCGCCATCGGTAATCATCTTCTTACCATCTACGATAAGAGGTGGCCCAAAGGTAATACCTTCCATAGCTTTCATATCAGCTAATTCAGTTTTATCATAGTTGCCCGCAATGAGGTTACCAGATTTGGAGAAACCTACGAAGTCAACAGATTCATCAGGACCTACATCCTTACCGATGATATAATCCCCTTCGTGAAGGATAAAGCCATATGGCAAGCGGCCTGTACCAGTACCATTAGGATCGTGGAAGCCACCGCCATTGATAGCTGCTACAGCACCATTCATTTTAGCAATATTACTTGTAGTATCCCCTTTTTCTTGAATGTTTGCAGCTGTCGCAACTTGGATACGGCGAGGATCTGGTATTTCAAGCACGTACCCAACATAACGAGAAGACTCAATTTTTTCCAATTTTAAGTCTTTATCTTCGCGAGCATTAAATTTAAACAAATCTTGACTCTTTACAACGCCTACTGTCCCCAAAATAGATTGCAATTCATCGTTGCTGAATAACCATGTAATGTATTGAGGATGACGAGATTGTAAGATAGCACCAATAACGGCACGTTTTACATTATTAAATGGTCCAAACAATACCACGAATGGTGATGTGACTGCGGTAAATAAGAACACCATAATGATGAACTTTACCCAATTCTTTTTAAACAATGTATATCTCCTTATAAATCACTGTAATGTTCAGTGCTAATTCGTTCTTCAAAATGCTTGATGTCTACGGCATTACCAACCCAAACACGTAAAATATTGTATGGATTATCCCCTGTATGAGCCCAACCGGACTTCATAGCCATTGCCATCTTTATACCACTGTCTTTTGTGGCAGCATCTGTATCCTTATTTTTGTCCCCATAGGGATAACAGAACCAAGGGTTATCTGTAATTCCTAACTTATCAGCTAACGCTTGTTGTGCTTTCTGAATATTTTCCATTTGTGCTGCTTTTGAAAGTTGGCCCATTTCCACGTGTTGGAATCCATGATTAGAAATAGTTATACCATTATCTTTCATTTCTTTTAGCTGTTCCCATGTAAGCCGCGTTCCTACATCGCCTGGATTAACAAATACAGTAGCAGCAAAACCATATTCTTTCATCAATGGATACACGATAGAGTATGTATCTGCATAACCATCATCAAAGGTTAGTACTACAGGCTTTTCAGGTACCGCTGCACCATTAACTACATAATCGTATAATTGATCCATCGTCAACGGATGGTATCCATTATCCTTGAGGAACTTCATTTGCTGACGGAATAAATCCTCGCGAATAACCGCATCATTATCTTTATCATCGCCAATCTTGTGATACATGAGTACCGGAACTCCCGACGGATGTACCATCGTAACCTGTTGTGTAGGTGGCGTTTTAGTTTCATTTTCTGTCGTTTGCTGTGAAAGCATTCCACATCCTGCTAACGCTGTAGCAATTACAATTGTGAAAAGCACTACCAATGAAAATCGTTTCATAGGTCCCCCTTTATATAGACACAATTTAATAACTTATATTATATCATTTATAAGGAGAATAGTAAAAACTAGCGAATTGTTTACCCGTGATTGTAATCTACTCAATAATGTTTTAATATTTTAATTATAATATATTTCACATAAACGATACCATTTCACCAGATAAAGGATGTACTATGAAAAAACGCCTAACTATTATTCAAATGGACGTCCATGTAAATGACGTAGAATATAACTATACTCGTGTTCAAGAATTACTCTCTCAATCACTTTCTGAAAACCCAGATATTATCGTATTACCAGAAACTTGGAATACCGGGTTCTATCCATCAAAAGAATTAATCAACATCGCTGATAGAAACGGAGATCGAACTCAATCATTATTAAGTACATTTGCGAAAGAGCATAACGTAAACATCGTAGGCGGTTCCGTAGCAGTTGCTAAAAATGATGTTGTGTTCAATACCTCCTATGCCTATAACCGAGAAGGCACGCTCGTTGGAGAGTACTCTAAAATGCACGGCTTTAGTCCAGCGAAAGAAGATCAATACTTCGCAGGCGGTACGCACACCACACATTTTGAGTTAGATGGCATTCCGTGTAGCACCGTTATTTGCTACGATATCCGCTTTCCAGAATTAGTGCGCATGGCCGCATTACCGAATACAGAATTGCTATTTGTGCCAGCTCAATGGCCTACTATGCGCCTACGACACTGGCAAGTACTTAATGAAGTACGCTCCATAGAGAATCAATTATTCGTGTGTGCTGTAAACGGCTGTGGCACGGTTGGTCGCGTCCAAAGTACGGGACACTCCGCCGTATATGATCCATGGGGTACAAATCTATTAGAAATGAATACTGAGGAAGGTATTGCTACCGTAGATATTGATTTCGATGTTGTCGAAGACATTCGCAACAAAATCAATGTATTCAGGGACCGTAAACCAGAACTGTATAATCTATAACATAAAAGACACATTGCTATAATTTGCAATGTGTCTTTTACATTAGAATTCAATAAGCTTCCACATATCCTCTGGTACTTGTTCTAGAGGTTTATTTTTTGCTATCGCTTCTTTTAAAATATCAATCGTATCTTGAACCTCTTGCTTGTCCTTTGTATTAGGATCATGAAGGATAACACGATTTAAGGAATCTTCACCAAATTGTTTTAAATATTCCTTTTCTACTTGGTTTAATTCACGACGTAAGTATTTCATTAATATGACCTCTACTTATAAATAAATTTTCGATGACCTACTTCTACCGCTATAATCACACAATTCGTATCACTAATGTCAACAATAACTCTATAGTTGCCAATTCTATACCGCCACAATCCTTGTTTATTACCAGTTAACGATTTACCAGAATATCGTGGATTTTCTACATTATCCAAATGTTTTATCAACCAATTAAAAATATAACGTTGTGTTGACTTATCCAACTTTGAAAATTGTCGGTCAAACCGTTTACTAAACTCTAGCTTATAAACCATACTTTGCACGCATTTCTGCTACAGAATATGTAACAGGATCCTGTTTATATTCTTTCAAAGCTTCTTGACCCACCCTAAGATCAAAGTCATTTTCGATTTTTTCTAGTAAAGCTTTTTTAAATAGTGTTGACAAGGTTTCATCCATAAATTCCGCATAAGTTTTAAACAGTGTTTCTTCTTGTTCATTAAGTCTCACAGAAATATTTGACATACAAAGCACCTCCTTGTGTATTACATTGTAATACATAGGGAGGTGCCTGTCTATAACTATAATTATATTATTTTGTCATGCTTGCTTTTAATGCAGCAATTTCTGCACGAAGTTCTTGTAATTGAGTGTCTTGTGTAGCATCCTTTTTTGACATTAAAAACAACTCGATACACCTTATTCATTTGAAAGTTCCCTTCTAAAGCTCTCATACTATAGTTGTTATATCATTTTCTCTATCTCTATTTATGAAAATGAATATCACCATCAATATATCTGTTTATAATTCTAACGTCAATATTTTATTTATTTTTTAAGTATATTTATCAAATGATTAAGTGTAAAATGAAAATATTTTTATGAGTAAAAAGTGAGCTATCATCTATTTTTAGGCATACAAAAAAGACATGTTACTCTTCTCTCGTCTCTCTCGTAACATGTCTTAATTTGTATATAGATCTCTCGAACTATATCATATTGTATCTGGCTGAACTCTCTAATCCCTTTTTGACACGCCAGTATGTCTACAATTATTTTATATTTTAAAATAATTTATGTCAATAATTTATTTTTAGTTTAACAATTGTCATTTGTAAAGAGATTAAACCTGCTAATTACAATATTAGACCTACAATTAACCGCGCTGACAGAAATAAATAATATAATTTTTCTCAGGGCTCACCGCTGCGCCTAACGCATATGGATGATTCCAATTACCACCAAAATCAAATAAATATATTACATAATCATCAGGTATTTCTACCGAATCTTCATTAAAAGAGAATCTATGTAAATATTGTTTCTGTAGTTTTCGATTCTCCGACTCTGTATAAATAGGATATTTCTTCTTACCTAAACCTACCGTATCCGTCGGTTTAGGTTTTAATCTATCTCGCTCAGCCTCTACTCTCTTGCGCGTTTCTACATAACGTTTATACTTAGCTTCGCTATCCTCACCATCAATCTTAATCTTATTAAATTCAGCCAACACTTGATTCTGTAATGCATACATTTCATCAACAGATTTCTCAATAGGATTTTCCACTTGATTTTGTACATATTTGCCCATAGGTACTGTTGTATTTTCTACAATAACTATCGATGTAGGCATTAAGGTTTTCAAAGTATCTGCATACTCCATATTTGAATCAACATAGTTTTTTACATATACATTGGATAGATCAGATTTCGAAATGACAACTTTAGAATCTGTCCTTGCCTCATCAATGTAAGGCTTCAATTGATCTGGTGTACCACCAAAAGCCAGTTGTACATATGAACCACCTTGCAAGAACGGAGGATTACTATGCAGATGAATATTCTTTGCAAAGCTAGGTATTTGTTTAGGAAACCCTGGAATCGTAGCAACTAGCTTATAATCCTTAGGATTATTAATAGGATACTCAATTAACTCTATGGGCTTAAAAAATGCCTCTATTGATTCTTTTATCTCCTCTTTAGTTCTAGCCGTATACAGATCATAAGATTTCCCTTTATTCTTTTCTAGAAAGGCTTTAAATTCTTTATCACTTGCTTTATTCTTATCTGCACGCGTTCTGTAGGATGGAATATTAACTGGGTTCGTTAATTTAATTTCCCCGTGTCCATTTTTTCTCATATAAGGACTTACGATACGTAATGGTTTATCTCTACTGCCATATCCATAGCCTTGCTTATTTGTTTCTAACGTATTGTAGCGTGTAATTTGTTTGAGTGCCTTTTCATCCCGATCATTATAAAGGAGATCAAAAATTTGATACTCCACCTTCATATCTGACTTTTGTAGTTCTAATAATCGTTGGTTAGCTCGTTTCTGACTTTGTGCTTTCAATAACTCAATTTCTTCTGCTGAAAGCTTTCTTGGTGTTTTTGAATTACCCATCCCAACTCTTTTAAAAGCACCAGGAACAACTTCAACAAACTCTGACTTTAAAGAATCTTCAGATTTTATATTACTTTTGATTGTAATACTTGACGTCTGACTTTGATTTTCTACTGATACAGCCAAACTAGATTGACAAGACAATGCTAGCGAAAGCATGCATAAGGCAATACTTTTTTTAATCATATCTCTCCCATAAAACTCTGCTCATACAGATATAAAAGAAGGACCTACAGTGAACTGTAGGTCCTTATATTTGGTGCGGTTGGAGGGACTTGAACCCTCACGAGCGTACGCTCACCACCCCCTCAAGATGGCGTGGCATTTAATAAATATTTATAAAATCAAGGAATACAGCATTTATCAGCTTTTATACTACATATATAATTATATATTTTAGCATATTTTAATATAAGTTGATGTCAAAATGATGTCAAAAGTGCAAAAAAAATAAGGGGCACCTACTTTTATAGTAAGTGCCCCTGTTTAATAATCAAAAGTTGTCTGCATATCCGCCTTTATGCAGTAAGGAGAAATGGGATCACCTCCGAATTATCTTCGTAAAGCACCAGCTAAGAAAAGAGCAGCATTACTTATAGCCCATGTATCACGTTGACGGCGTAACCTTTGTTCAGTTCTTCGGTTGTTCTTTAGTTCCGTTTTCAACTCGTTCAATGATACGGAGGCTGTTTCCAATGAGTTCGCTTGCTCGGTTATTACTTCCGAGGCTTTCGCCAACTCTTCGCCCTGTTTCTTGTTGATATCCTTCAAGGCGATTAAGTCCTTCTCCCTCTCTTCGTTGATAATCTTCAATTCTTGCAATTCGGTCGCCTGCTTGACTGTTAAGGCTTGTGCTTCGTTCAATGACAAGTTGGAGCTCTTGATTGAGGCGTCGGCTTCGATTAAGTTCGTTTTGAGTTTGTTCCAATCTTTCAATGGCACGGTGATAGTTTCCTCTTGCTGTGAGGTAGCCGTCGATGAGCTGGCATGTACCAATGACGAGCAACAAAGCACAAGCAAACATAATAAACCGCTTAACAGTAATTTGAGATTTAACCGCATTGAGGTATATTTTACATTTCTCATACATATTAACCCCCTTATATCAGTCCTGGTCAGTCCATCGAGCGGCCCAACCTCTAACATCAACATGAACGAAATCTTGATTGTAGTATCTACCAATACCATCGGCGCCACATTCCTCGGCCACTTCGGCGAGGTAGTCAACGTTAATGCCGTCGTAGGTGATGTCGGCCGCCGTTCCCTCAACGTGTTGAGAATTAGGCACGCCCCCTACTTCTGCATTATGTTCTAGGCAACGATAACCGCTTAATACTTCGATTGGTTGCCCAATACGTTCGCGAATGGCGTCTAATACATCGACGAGCCTTTTATCGATGATGTGGTCTAAAATAGGATGGCCTTCACCGTCATAACCATGTCTACCGCATTTGCAAGCAAACTCAAAATCATCAAAATAAGTTCCTACTTTCATAAGTACACCTCTTTCGAATATAAAAAGCTACGTTTCCAATAAATGAACGTAGCAACAAAAACAGCACCATATTATTTTTTTAAAATCAAATCTACCTTAGCATGTACTATATCAAGAAGTCCTGCTATAGCTGTATTACCACCATCTCGCATATTTTCTAAAATGGATAAAAATTCTACGGATCCTAAATACAACCATACTAGATTTACAGCGAACGCATATGCACCTGCCATGTAATCAAAACACCAGGCAGCACCAGTCGCTAGGCAATAGGTTAATACTTTTGTTACAAAGGGTTTTCTCATGTGTTTAGATGAGATAAGCCCTTTCCCCCATGCTGCAGGAATAGCAACATATTTATCCCAACCGCTTATATTATCAGGATTAGCTCCCATATCAATTAGCATTGTATAGCTAATAGCTGACCAACGAGTGATTAAATCAAGAAATACCAGGATAATAAATATCCCTAATACCTGAATGTGTTTTAAACCGAGAATATATATTGCTACTTCAGCAATAATCGCAAGTACAGCTTTAATGGCAAACGACTCGGATAAGGTCTTCCACGCTTCACTAATAAAAGTAACTACTTCTTGCATCTATTCTCCTTTCGTTGGTTCGGTTTCGCTTTCGTTTAAAGAAAGTAAATCATTGTGCACGCATCCTACAGTTGGACACGTACCATCATCATTAAGAACTTCCCAACAGTACTCACAGAATTCCATTACTGGAACTTTACTATCACCGATATATTTAGGCATATTATTGCACCTCCTTAATTCGTGCTACCATTTCGCTGTTCAACTTAATATATTGAGTGCTAATTGCATTAGTAGGTTTTCCCATAAGTAGCAATCGGCGTTGAGCTTCTTCTAGTGTCTTAAAACGTGGCTCATATTCGGCTTTTATGGCGTTTATTTTTTCTTCCTTCGTCGGAATGTATTCAACTACTGGTGCATCTTCGAATACACCATCCTTATAAATTTTTCCATCGAGAAAGGCATCTAACATGTCATCCCCGCCATATATATATTGGGCTGCATCCGGATATTGTTCTTTAGCTTGCTTAAGCAAAGCCTCTTTACCGATAGGTACTAACATATTATCTACAATTGATGTGATGCGTTTCCCTTCCGCATCAAGGACGTGGATATAATTATTCATTTCTTTTATCCTTTCGTTATTAATAAGGAGGAACATATGAACAGTACTGTTAAGCACTACCCAAGAAATGCGTATCTTCGCATGCACCGCCAAAGTGCATGCGTTGAAACGCTTAAAAGTATTTATGAAAAATGGCTGCCTACTCGCATTGGAATTGTGAGTAAATCAGCCATTGAATCCTATCGCATTGCCTATGATCATATTCAATCAATTGCTAATATACCTATTAACTTAATTAAATATTCTGATATGCAATGCGTGATTGATAACATGAGAGATAACGGCCTTTCCTATGCATCTGCTAAGAAGGTACGTACATTACTTTCATTATTATCTAAATATGCAATTGTTAATGATATTGATATTAAAGATTACACCCCTTTTCTTAATCTTGGCCACGATGTTAGTGTTTATCCGCATAAGCCATTTACTCGCCAGCAGATTAATCGATTATGGAGCCTTAATACTACCGATATTTGTGGCATTCTAATACTTTTATATACAGGTATGAGATGCGGTGAATTACTATCGCTACGTAAGAACGATATTAATCTCCGCACTAAATGCCTTATAATTCGTCAATCCAAAACTGAGGCTGGCCGTAATCGCTTAATTCCCATTCATAGTCGAATATTTCCAATAGTTACAACCTTGTATCACAATTCATCAGATAAGATACTACCTATTTCTTATGCTCAATTCAGTAAGCAATTTAAATCAGCAATGACTTCAATCAACTGTTCCCACTCAACACATGACTGTCGTCATACAGTAGCTACTCTACTAGATAAATACGGCGCATCACCTACTGCAACTCGTGCTATTCTTGGGCATAAACATGGCGATATAACTACTAAAGTTTATACACATAAGGAATTGCGAGAACTCCGCAAAGCCATTGAGTTATTGCCATAGAACCAATGGGGATATATAGCAGATGGAAAAGATATTAATAGAATTATTTCTGTTTCATTATTACTTCCTTGCAATGGTAAATATGTAGCACTTCCAGTAGGTGAATCTAATAATACTAACTTCAATAATTCACTAGATCATCCGTGTGTTGTAATAGCTAAAACGTCAACAGCATTTAAAGTACAAATAGATGACTATATGTCTGGTATAAGTTGGGTATGTATTGGAATCTGTTAACCAATGGGTAAAAACTAAAGAGACTGCACAGAATAGCCCGTTGCCTTTCCCTATATCATATAGTACAGATTTCATTGCTGGGGTTGCTTGCTTCAATGACGGCCCTACCAGCTATGCTCCATGGACTAAAATAAATAATAAAGCAAGCTATTTTGCTGGGTTAAGTGGAGATTGGAGTCCGTATTATGTAAATAAGGAAATAACTTGTATATTCGTAGGGATCTAGCCAATGGGGAATAGTTAAAAGGGGCCGTCTCGATTCCTGGTATACATCACCTACACAGTTTTCGATTGCTTTTAAAGAAGTATATGTGGGAGTTGGTACTATATTAGAATCAGCAACGGAACGTTCCTCTAGTAACTTCGACAATGCTGTTCGGCTAAGCTTAGACAAAATCGAATTTGCAAAATTTGAACATTATTATATTGCTCTTGGCAAATCCTGACCAATTTCCTCCAATGGGGACAGACTTCTCACAATACATCAGAATATCAATCAAAAGCGACATTACCGATTAGATTTATTACTCCATTTAAGGCGATTGGCTCAGTTCTTGATTCGACAAGCGTGTCGAGTACCAACAATTATGACGACGCAATAAAATTAACATCAACTGATATTGCATTTAGATTTTATGGACATAGTTATATCGCTATAGGATTATCGTAACCAATGGGGAAAATCACTACGAGGAAATGATAGTTCATGGTATTTACAAACGACGAATTTCCCAATTGCATTTATTGAAGTATATGCGGTTACAACAGGACTACCAGATAGTGCCAAAGGACCATCCTCAAATAACTCCGATAATGCTATAAAATATACAACTACTACAATATCATTTGCTCGATTTGAACACTTCTATATAGCAATTGGTAAAAGTTAGCCAATGGGGAGTAAGTGGCGAAGATGGACAATATCACAATTGGATACTTCCTTATTCTACCTGCTTTTTCGCCAAGGCTGAATACAAAAATCCACGTGAAGCAGATTGGAATTTAATCACCGAATATGATCAATTAAAATTCAAAGTATGGTTCACAAACGATAATGTATTTAAGTACCCCAATATCAAATGTTGCGTATTTTCGTTTGGTATTTCTGCTTAATGCCCAATCGCTAAATAGACTACACCATCAACAGTATATGGAGAGTGGCTAGCATCTGCGATAAGAGTAAATCCAGTTGTACTTTTATTGGTATGATAGAACACCTCATTACCTCCTACAGATGTTTTATGTTCTATAGATGGCCAAATGCCTAAACACTCATTATCAAAAGCTGTAGCAAATGTAACAGGATAAGTAGTTCCATCATACACATATACGCTTTTCTTGTATCCCCATTGGTTATGCACGGCCTATATTTATCCAAAAACCATTATTTATAGCTTTTGCAATATGATTCCCAACATAACCGCTGTGCAATTCAAATCCAGTAGTAGTAATATTATTTGCTCGAACACTGGCTTCATATAGTTTCTTTGGCTCATCTTTCATCATAGTTACAGTACCGAATATTTCTATGTAAGAAATTAGATAAGATACAAACGTTTGATTTTCTTTGAATTGTCCCCATTGGCTAAAATCCAATAGCACCCAAACGTATAGAGGTAACGTTATTTTGTGCAGACATATAAGTGAAGTTATTTATTGTTATTTCTTTAACGGCACTACTCGTCCAATTATCATTATCTAACGTTGACGGCGCTATGTTAGTGACTGCGACGAACGGAGGAAAAGTAAAAGGTATTATAAAGTTACTAGCTCCATCATATATAGTCCTAGCAACTGTAATGTCTGACTTTCCCCATTGGATAGTGAATCCATTAGCATACTTCACGAAACCGTTTCCTCCAAAGCGTTGCGCCACTATTCCACCTTCGCCTAGCTTGGTTTTTATATCCTTCAAAGTGGCTACAGGTTCTTCTTGCCAATCAGATGAGCCAAGGATTTTTGCAATCATAGCTGTTATAGCTGGGTGAGATGAAATATCCGTATTATGAGTGGCTAATTCAGTTTTTACTTTTTGTAAAAGTCCACCATGAGCATGCTCATCTGTGTTATGACGTTCCATTTCACCAGCTGTGATATACGCTGCATCACTACGTTGTACTACTACGCTTGCTGCATTATCGACTGTAATTGTTACTTCAAACACTTTAGAATTGATAGGTGTATCTTTTGCCGGAATGTATGTCCCATAATCATCACCATTCGTATATGCGATCATAACCGCCGTGCTATCATCTTCACCATATAATTTTGCGAATATACCAACTTCACGAGCACGAAACCCATGTTCCAAATTTTTGTTGCTTAATGCAAAATCTAATTGAAATTGTCCTTCTTTAATAAATCGCCCTGGTGATGCAAAAGGTAGTTCTAACAATGGATTAATTAAATTTTCCATTGTTTCAATGTTTTGATTAGCTAATCTACCATCACCAGCAACTACCTTAATAGGTACCAACGCTTTACCAGTCGCATTTGATTTAGCAATCAAGATACGGCCATTTTTAGTTTGAGAAATACTAGGATATTTCGCCATGTTACCTCCTAAATTCTAATAATTTCTTTTGTGTCAACCACACCGCCGATATATGTATTGTTCGATGTGCTTAATTCATCAATATCGACTTTTGCATCAATTCTGATAATTTCTTTAACATCAACCACACCGCCGATATATACGGATTGCGATAGTCTTGTTGTACTTTTAAATTTGATAAGTAAGTTTTTAGGAATGATTGGCTCAACGTATTCCCAAACATTAAATAATAGGTATTCATTGCCTGGTTTAAAATCTAGCCAATATTCGTATGCATCGCCGTTCACGCTATGGGTTACTACGCCTTTACCATATTTAAAATCAAGCATTTCCTGTACTTTGGGCATAGTAAAAGGACGTTGACCGATTAATACTGAAAGTATCTCGTTTCTACGTCCTTGCGTGTCTTTTAAATTAATAGGTGTAATATCAAGTATTTTCTCCCATGCATCTAGTCCATAATCTGATGCAGTATAGATATATTCTTCCTTGAATATTCCAAGCATTAATTCCCATAGTATATTTAATTCTGTATTTTCTACACGATACACTTCTTGTATATCACGAGAATCACGAGTTAATGGTACGGCAAATTGTGATATATCTATATCACGCTTAAAAATTCCGAAATCTGTAATCATACTGCCACCAAGTTAACCGTACCCATTACAGGTATTTGATTATCCTTTAGTTCTAGTTTTGATACATTTTGTCCGTTGATTTGAATGTGTCCAACATCTAACACGTTTGGTAGTTCAACTGTCAATGCGGTTACAATGCTTGAACGTACTGTGATGAATTGCTTTTCATCTTGTTTCGCCCATTCTTTACAACGATTGATTAAACGTTCTTTTATAGCCGTTTCAATAGCATTCTTAATTTCTGCTATTTGATGACCTTGCGTCATAGTTACTTCGATTGTGTAATTGATTGGAACAGGTTCAGCCTTAACTACTGTTACAGTGTGTCCAATAGGTGCTAGTCCGTATCCTTTACCTTTTGGCATCGGATCTATAATATTCTCAACCTCTTTGATGAGTTCATCATCTGCTGGGCCGTAATCACTATTAAGGACTACCAATTTAACAGTACCGCCACCATTCCAACATCGGTATACCTTAACACCACCAACACCAGGAATGGCTAATACCTTTTCTTTATAGTCCGCACCATTACCTCCATAGGCCTTAGATTTCAACGCCTCAAAATAACGTTGACGGAATACTTCTGTTTCTTCTTCATCTTCGCCTGGTGTGATATTTTTTAAGATTTTAGCGGTAGTTAAGCCGTTAATACCTTGAATTGGTGTGATATCACCTGTTACAAAGTTAGGGGAACGGCCAAATTGTTCGCAACGCATTTTGTATTTATGCTCATCGGCATTCAATACTTCCGTTACGATAAAGTTGTATTCATTGTAGTTAAACCTAGAGCCAATAGGCACCGCCATATTAAATTGTGCCTCAAATTCCCCTTGTGTAGCTGGCTCAGGGTAGATATTAAATTCAGCTGCACGTAGAATTAAGAATTCTCTATCAGCAGTCCTTGCAAACGCTTGTTTCAAGATAACATCGGCTAGGATATAGAGTTCTGCAAATTCGATACTAGCTGGAGCAGTAGCATCATAGATTACACTACCTTCACGGCGGTCGAATTCGTCTTTCACCCTATCAAGCATTCGCTTTTCTATCCTATCAGCCGTCATATGCTCATACAATACCGCTCACCCCTTTCTTAACCCCTTGCAATGTACCATATATAGTATCAACATCAAATTCAGTCATAACATCACCGCCATTATTGGTGAATTCAAAGTTATACACCTTTGTTATTCTATCGTCATTCAGTAACGCCTCTTCTATACGCCGTTGCAATTCAGCGTACACATATGGAATAGGCTGTCCGAATAAGTCTTGTAATTCGATACCATAATTCCAACTGTAAATAATGTATTGATACCGCTCTGTATTGATGATTTTATATATTGCTTGCTCCATAGCACGCAATTTATCCGCATAACCTCTAATTTGGCTATCCATCCTAAAATCAACATCATATGTATGCGATGGTTCAACATATTGTACAGTATCAGGAATTAAGGCATCATTAGTTTGTTTTGGTAAAAGTAAATTTTCCGCCATTACTTAGTTGTACACCCCCTATTTGGGTTATACCAACGGTCTAACGCTATATAACGTTGTCCGCCAGTTTCCTTTAACATAATGACCTTATCACCCATAACTAACTGATTATGCACTAGGAATTTCTTCCGCCCTACGTAGTCGTGGTTATGGCTTGCGTATTCAGCCATACCTCCTCCACCTGCTCGGTTTTCTGTAACATGATCAACGCTCATCTCCATAGTCCATTCGCAGGTGTTTTTTGTAAGAATAATATTCTCTTCAGGTACGGTCAGTTTAGGGTCAATCTTAATAGCAAGCGGTGATTCACTGACAACTTCGCCGACGATTACTTCCATAGGTTCGCCGTTTGCTATTACGTTGCTCGCTATTTCTTTAATCGTATTAACGATTTTCATGTACTCACTATCCATTATGACGCCCCCATTCGAATAATCTTAGATGGCGCCTCGTCATTATGCCATGCATAATTTGCGTTACCATACTTCATAGCATAACCTCGGCTCGATGAGTTACCGAAGCACCCGCCGGCACCATCAGCAATTACCACATGATCATCATCGCCATAAATCAATAAATCGCCTTTATTAGCATAGCCGTTAAATTGTTCAGTAACATAACCTTTTGCCTCAAGGTTTTGTCGAAGTGTAGGAACCGATGCAGTACCTTTGTCATATTCTGCTTTTAAATCGGAATTGTACCATGAACCAGTCGCACACACTGTATCAGCACACCCAACACTACCATATTGAGATACACGGCCACTATTAGCACTAAATGCAGTATCGACTTGTCCAGCTGTGCCACCAGCACCAGTAGTAACGCCGCCATTTGAACGTGTTTTCTTACTAGCCTCTATTTTCTTAACTGCCTCAGCATCTTCATCTTTTGCTACTTCATATGTTGCATCATTTTCAACGTATCGCAAATCTAAATCCATTCCGTGAAATCCTGTTTTAAACGTATGAGTAACAGATGTTACCATCATGTAATTATTTACAATCATATCGCCAAAGTTTCGATTGATATACACCAATGAACCACCACGCACACGCACATCACCAATGACATTTTTTAACTTAATTTCACGGCTCTTTTTGTTTTTATGGGCCATAATTGCCTTGGCTTGTGCCACTGCATTGATGTCTTTTTCTTTAGGGATAAGTAGATATTGCAATCTGCCCCATTTTTCGATGTTATTATCATCTTTGGCTATAAATGTATTCTCTAACTTACTTGATGCCCCATTTGGAACAGTACGCACGATTTTTACATAGTTGTATGTATCCTTATCGATGGAAGTGGTATATTGCACATCTTCCATACACTCATCATCGATGTATATGTCTGTTTTCATGGTTTCAAACGATGCTAATCGTAATTCACCAGCATCATCATACAGATGATAGAATGCATGATTAGGTGTGTATATTGCCGTTTTATCAAGCAACTGGCATATCATTTCTTGTAATGACTTATCTTTGAATATAGTCTGAGGCTTTTCAGGTGTTTTCCACACTGTATCGTCCATGTAACCACATTTCAATCCAAAGTCCTCGGCTACCATTTTGATAAACTCAGTAGCCGTCATTGAACCGATGACATAGCAATCTTTATTTTTTAAGTAACGTAATTGATCATAGCAAGTAACTGATATCGTATTCTTGCCATCACGCTGCTTTTCAAATACATAACCAAAGAATACCGCACCACCATTTAAAGTGAATTTAACTGTATCCCCTTCTTCAAAATTTAGATTAGGGTCTTTAGGTACTTTGAATGTCATCTTACTAGGAACACAATCAACGGCCCTTGTAATCTGTACATCGTCCTGTGGTTCGATTAGCCATAAATCACCAGTGCTTTTATTTCTAATAGTCAATTCATAGTGCAATTGCACAGGCATAGGTATAGGAGTGATAACGCCGTTTATTTGAGATTTTTCAACAGTTTTATTTTCTGCTTTCTTTTCTTCTATAGCCATTCGTTATTACCTTCTCTTTTAAGCTGGATAACTTGACCTACACCCAAGATGGCAGGAACAGCGATTTTGTTAAGTGCTGCGATTTGGAATAGGTTATCCGTATTGCCTAGTTGCTTCTTAACGATTTGCTGTAAAGTCTGCCCTTTGGATACTTTAGCAGTTGATGCGGCCACCTTGCCGTCCGTAGGCCTGTCCGACTTAACGCTACCTTTCGCGGTACCATCCTTATCAGTCTTTACTTCGATGCGTTTGGCACCCCAAGGTTTCCACTGCTTCAAAGTAACACTAGCATACGAGTCAAAGCCGTTGTCTGCATCTTCTTCAATGACGTAGTTTTCGAGCGTACATTTCATGTTAGTCATGGCTAGCATCTGCCCGCCCGGTTTCATTCGAACTACGATAAATTGGAAGATCGTCTTTGTGGTCTTAAGTTTTTCAAGTTCATCGATATAGTACTTAGCCTTCTTAGATTTAAACAGCAAGGACTCATTAAATGGATAATCGGAGTTAGGCAATAAGAACTTAAACGCTATATCAGTAAGCCCTGCTGGCTTAATAACGTTAACTTCGCCTTTCCCCAATAACTCCATTGTTTCGTTCTTGCCATTGATAGTAGTGGTTAATTCTTTAGGGGGAATCGGTATCTGCATCGTCCCCATATAGAAGTAATACATTTAGATTCCCTCCCTTTGAATTGTGAATGCGTCTTTCAAGCCTTTCGAGATTTGACTTGTAAAGCCGTCTAAGTCAGTGCCGTTGTTGATTTCTACATCGTTATTCATTTGAATGTGAATCACGTTGGCATCTTGCCATTTCTTCAACGATTTATCGATAGCGCTTTCACGGAGTGCTTTAATTTCCTCGTTTGTCATGTCAATTGATTTAGCGATTTTACCTGTGTTTTTAGCCGTTTTACCTGTATTTTTCTTTGTCTTATTCGCTGCATCATGGTCTGAGCCAGGTGTAAGTTTGCTAGGGTCAAATTCCTTAGGAGTTTGAACACCCTTCATGTTAGGCATTAGATTTTCTAGGCTTAAATTAGCACCTACATCGTAGCCATTCATCGCTGCTTGAGTAATACTAGAATATTCCATCTTATTCATAACAGTGGTTTCACCGCCTGCCGCTTCAAATCGTTTAAGCATACCAGTTGAATCGCCAACTTCTTCGATTTTGACACCTGGTATTTTATTAATTGCACCGATAATGTCATTAATACGAGCTTTAATAAAACTCCAAATACCATTCCAAATATCTACGAACAAATTACCAACCGCCGCTAATGGATCTTTGAATACGTTGGCCAAGAAATTGACAAACGCTGCGATGATATTCCAACCAAGAGCGAACACATTATAAATAACAGAGCCGAACGCATAGAATGCACCAACTACAATACCTAATACACTAATATTGGTATCACAGAAATAGTTGATTACTTCAACCGCAAGGAAGAATACCGCAATGACTGCTACGATTAAGCCGATTATCCATGTTAAAGGACACGCATATAATGCTGCGTTCAAGCCTTCTTGTGCTACTATCATTGCCAAGATAGCTGCCGTTTCTACCCAATCAGCGGCCGCTTTAACCGCCATAGCACCAGCTGCAATTACAGTTCTAACTGCTGCAATACCAGCTTGAACAGCGTAATACGAAAGCACACCACCCAATACAATCATTGCCAAATACATGATAGATGAGTGTTGACGAATAAAGTTAGACAACGTGTTAAACGCCCATATAGACGTGTTAATTGTTTCACCAACCACACCTACGAGCCAATAGAATACAGGTGCTACCATTTGAATGGCCCCTGTTACATTGTCTACTAACTCCCTAATACCTTCACTATTTGCTAGGTCTGATATTCGTTGGAACACAGGTTCAAACGCTTGAATTGCTTTGTTCTTGATTGATTGCATATGATCGCCCCAAGTTTTCGGTAACGATTCAAACTGCTTTTCAATCTCAGGCATATTATTCATGATAGCGTTCTTAATTACATCAGCGGTAATTTTCCCTTCTGATGCTAATTTCTTAAGTTCGCCACGAGATACGCCCATAGATTTAGCAATGATATTTTCAATCATAGGAGCATTTTCTGCGATAGAACGGAATTCATCACCCTGTAATTGTCCACTTGCTAAACCTTGTGTTAATTGGAGCATGGCGTTCTTTTGTGCCTCTTTTGATGCACCGCCAATGGCGAATACCTTTTGAATACCTTCCATGAATTCTACGGCTTTTCGAGGGTCAGGGAATGCATCATGTGCCGATTGCGATACTTGAATAACCGCATCAGCCATTTCCATGTATCCGCCTCTTGCACGTTGAGCAGATTCAAATATCTGTTTATTCAAGTAGATAGCGTTCTCTTGACTGCCAGCCACTAACTTCAATCTAGCTTGTACACTTGCCCATTCTGTGGCCGTATCTGTGATTGAATTTACCGCCCCTTTAATCATTCCTACGCCGTTCATGACTGCGTTGGCCAATAAGTTACCAGCAAAGCTATTCATGATACCGCCAAGGCTTGCTTTTAGCGTTTCACTAGCGTTAGATACACCATTCATTTTATTGTGCAGTGTACTCATGGATTGATAGGCTTTTGTAGTTGCATTTGCGGCTGCGTTCATTGCGTTAGGAATATTAGTTGATAGGCTTATATAATTTGAAAGTGTAGCCATTCATTACCCCCTCTTCGCTTTATCCAACTCAGCTTGTTCATCTTTTGCGTGTTGTTGAATAAAAGCAATTACTACCGCTTTTTCATTTATACTCATTTCCGCAAAAACAGAGGGTCGCATATGGTATTTAACAAATGCCAAATATGCGAACACAGTTTCCGTTTCATTGGAATCTAGGAGTTTTTTACTTCTTTTACCTTATCTTTCATGCCAGCATCGTAGCCTTGTGCCTCAGTTGCTGCAGCTAAAAGGTCAGCATATTCACCTGGTGTGAGCATTGCTTTTACAAGTTCAACAGGTTCAGTTACACCCCAACTATCTTGCAATTCCGCATCATACAAATTAGGGTATGTGATTGCTTTAGAAATCAATTCTTCATTGTATGCAGTCATATCAAAACGTTCTTCTGTTTGACGTGTGATGCGGTCCGTAATGCGTTTAGTATATTTCTTACGCATCTTTTCGGTTTCATCAGTAGCCAATGTTTTGATTTTCCATGCGATAGGCTCGCCATCAGCACCTTTAATACGTTTAGATGCTACATATTCAGTTTCATTTACTACTTCGACGTTTTGTTTAAGAAATGCACTTAAATTTTCAGCCATTGTAAAATTCTCCTATATAAAAAAAGGAAGCAAGCACTAGGCTTGCATTCCTTCTAATTCATCAAAATGTTTAGCATATTGAACGCTTTCATAAGTGAAATTATGTTCTTGTTCAATATATTTGCCGTCAGCATCAAATTCTGCTGCCGTTAATTCATCAAGGTTTACGCCTTTAAGAATTACGGAACGTCTACCAGCTTTAGATGTTGGATCATGATTAACTACTTGCATATCAAAATATGTATCAACACCAGTTTTCAAGTATTTTTCAACCATTTTGTCAAACAAAGCTGTATTGTGGTAAATCGTCAAGCTACCGCTATATTCAACGGATGTTGATTTATTACCAGCACCGATACGGCCTAAAATTGCCACTTTTTCTTTATTTTTCTTAATTTTTGCAGTAAGTTTTTTTGCTTGGAATAGCAAATATCTATTACCGCCAGTTACGATATAGCAAGATGCTAATTTGGAAGAAACTACATCGCCTGCGTCCATCGTTTTTAAAGCATCTAAAATTTCATCTGCCATGTGTTACCTCCTACGCTACTACTACAGTCATGTACAATTTTTCCATAGCTACTGTTGGTTGTAATTGCACATTTACCAATACATCTTCTTTGTTATCGCCTTGCGTTGGCACGGGGATATCCTTATCATTAAAGTTTTGGATAGCACGTACCTTTTGATATTGTTCAGCAAGGTAAACTAAATCACCCCATAAGGATTCACGGCCAGCTTGGTCATTAGGGGATTTATCAAGATGAGTTTTATTAAATAGTCTAGCACTATCAACCGCCCAATTATCGAGTACACGAATAACTTGGTTAAACGAGAAATCACGGTTTTTAGTTTTACTAAACTCTGTGAATGTGTTGATATCTTGCAATACTCGCACATCACCTTGAATGTTGCCACCTACCGCATCAGTTACGCTATGGAACATGAACATACCATCTTTAATAGCTTGTTCAAGTTCATACTGTTTGTATTTAACATTTACAGTATATTCACCATCATAGATCATATTGCCTACTGTTGCGTTGATATTACAAGATGCCTCTTGTCCTAATGTCCAGTACACCAAAGAACCTTTTTCAGCACCTTCATCGGTTACATCATTAAGAATAGAGATAACACCTTCATAATTTACTTTTTGTTTGCCGTGAATAACTAATTGGAATTTAGCACCGCTTTGTTCACGGCAACGTTTTGTAAATGCAATGAGTAAGTTTTTAACAGTATCATCAGCACCAGCATAACCGATTGTATTAAAGTAGTAAGGTTCAAGCATATCAAGGCCATCTTGATAGTTTTGAACAGTTACCGCACTACCATTAGTACCACCAGTTAATGCAGCATATGCACTAGCAGTCAATGCACCAGTTTTCTTGAATACGATGTAATCATTGTCTTTCAATTCAGTTGCATCTTTTAAGTTCTTTTGCGTGTCTACCACTTTACGAACATCACCAGTAGTAAGATAAGTAGTTACAATGAATTTACCGCTATTGTCTGGGTCTGCTTGTACAGATACGCCCAAATCATTGCCACGAACGCCCTTATATTTAGCTTTGCCAATAGTACCAGTTGCCTCAGCACCATCAGAATTTAAGCGGTAAAAATAGCCAGTTTTTAAACCACGGAATAAATCACGCAAGCCTTTCATTTTTTCATGGCCGTAATCATAACCAAAGTACTTTTGACATTCTTTTTGGAATGTATCGTTATCTACACGGAACACTTCACCGCTAGGGCCCCAATCAAATGCAAGCATCATAGCACCAAAGCCTCTATCGGATACTTCTGCATATGCTCGGTCTTTAGATACGAAATTAATGTAAGTACCTGGCAATACTTTATTGTGGAATAAGAATGTGCCACCACCTAATGCCATATTTCACTAACCTTTCACAGGCGTTGTTAATGCCTGATTTAAAATTCTATCAATGTCGCTTTCCGTATACATTTCATCTTCGTTAAGAAGGCACGTAAGTAAATCACGATACCGTCTGTATTTGTCAGATGCGATGATAGTGTAAGCATCAAATTGTTGTTCAGTCGTAACCGCGACTGTTTGTTTTTCATCTGCCATCTTTTACCCTTTCCGTTAATTCCATGTGCTTCATCCGCTCGACAGGTTTGGCCACTCTCCGTAGTATGTTTTCATACGTCACGAAGAAGTGCAGCACACCGTCTGAAATCTTATATTTCATGCCAGTGCCCATAATTGTACGTTCCCCAACTTGTACAAATTCGAGTAACAGATATAGCACACTAGGAATATCAATGAGTTTTCGCGTATCAGTAACCACATCAAGATTATTGGCGTAATACATGATGTCTAAATCCAAAGAAGTATTGTAAAGATCACCGACATGTCTGCTCAAACTAGGCTCAATCACCTTGATGTATGCGCACGGGAATGTCATATTGTTTTCTTTGAATTCTAGGTATATAGGCACGTTGAGTGCCGTATGTACGGCTTTAGATACAGCTGTTAATACATCAGAATCCACCATGCTTTTCAATCCATTTCTTTAATGTAATTTCCATAATACGTTTAGCGTTTTTACTGAGTGCCTTTTCAGCTTTCTCGTGCATGTACGCACCATCTACCCAAGGCTTTTTCAGTCTACCACCTTGCATAACTCCGCCTTTAGATTGGCCTATCCACGGAAGAAATCTCCCAACTTCTTGCCGATGGCCATCATTTAGGAATGATGCATAAGACGATGTATTAAATACCTCAACTTTACCACTCGTATTGTTCAATTGATATTTACCAATACTCCATGATTGGCGTGTATGTTCACTGTTAAAGTATTTAGTCTGTATTTTTCCATGCTGCATGAATTTTACTGACCTTTTGCCAACTGGCGTATTCAACTTTGCCTCACGTACATACATACTTGCCATGTTTTCAACTACTTTTTTATTAAATGCTTGAATATCCCCTGATTGACTTAGTTTTATTAAACTATCTTTAAAATCAGTAAAATCTTTGAGGTCAAATTTTACACTCATACTAATGCACCTCTAAATTTTCAAGTTGTACCTCTTGATGAGTGTCATATCGTGCAGAAATCGAGGCACTGCGAAAAAGTTGCTTCGTATTTCGCCCTGTAAGCTCAATTCGAGCCCCATTAGGTATGATTACATCCGGAGCGATGAAAAGTACCGTGGTGGTACTAAATTTTGCAATCTCAGCGATTTGACCTGTAGAGATAGTTTTATAGCTAATTCTACAAGCAAAAGGACCCTCTCTACTGGCAGTTTTACTCATAATTCCAGTATCAGGGTCCATTACATCCACTTCGGAGATAACATAACACGTACAATCGTATAATCGTTCTAACTGCTTTCTAGCAGCATTTACCATCTTAGCCGACGGAAGCATGCTAGGTCACCCCTTCCATATCCACTTAAAGCGGTGGCTAATTCTTGGAGACGGGATGCCTTGTCGGTTCCTTTAAATTGAACTTCAGTGTCGCCCATTTTAATGGAGCTCGCCATTTCTCCGTCAGCTTCAATCAATTTGTTTTTGTTCGTGGTGATATAGCTGCCAATTACACGATATACGAGAACGTACTGTAATTCGCTAGGTAATTCTTTCTGATTGATATCATTGAGGATATGTTGTGTTTCTGCATCAATCATATACTCAATGATATTTATATCAGAAATTGCATCATACCCGAGCCACGATTCAAGAATTTGTAAAACTGTCTCTTTCGTGGTCATATTATTCACCTACTATTTTTTGAATGTAGCTTTTACAACTTTGGATTGGTTAGTCAACGCAACAACGTAGTGTTCGTTAGCAACGATTTTGTCCAAACCTTTTTCAGGAACACGATCAGCTTCAATCATAACGTCACGTTTAAGGTAAATTGTTACTGCAGGTAATACAGGTGTACCATCTTCTACTTCTGCAGTTACACCAACGATGAAGTTATCGATAGTTGCTTTAGAATCATCGATACGACGGGATGTTACAACACGACAACCGGCAATCATACCGATTTCACCTGTCATCATAACGTCATTACCGTATTTTGTTTTGTCGATGAAGTTAGCATCTTTACGAAGAGCAGTAATTTGAGAAGGTGCTACGAACAAATATTTTTCAACGTAATCTTCTTCGTTCAATTTGTCTACTGCGTTAACGATGCCTTCATAGGAAATAACTTTAGTGTCAGTTACTGTAAGAGTAGCACCACCGAGGGCTGTTACTACGTCTTGGTCGATTTTAGAAGCCAAGGACAAACGTAATTGATGAGTAGCTTCACCTATTGGGTCACCATAACCGGATAGTTTAGCTTCGTCTGTGATATCAACGCGTTTCATTGCTTTTTTCACGGTAGCTTTTGCAATGGAAGTGGACATTTGAGTTGCGGTTACTTCCACACCTTCTGCGATGTCTTCCGCATCACCAATGTAACCCCATGCTGGAATAGTGATTTCGTTACCAGGTACACCTTCCAAAGTTCTATCGATTTTAGCGATTGGAGTAAATTTAATAGCTTTTGGTAAGCCTGCGGACACCATATCCGCCATTACTTGAGGGTTAACTACATTAGCAGTTTGCGTAGGACCTGCTGCGAATGTTTGTAAATTAAAAGAGAATTGTTTATTCATTAGCGTTTCCTCCTGTTAATGAATGGTAAAGTTCAACATCGTTTGCGAATAACTCCGCCCGTTGAGAATACGTCATTTTAGCGAAGTCTTCTTTAGTTACTGCGCCACTTGGTGCTTTACCGCCAGGGTTACCCGGTGCCACACCTTTAGGGGCTGACGCTTCCCCAAATAAATAAGGATTAGCTTTGGCAACTTCAGCAAGTTGTTCATCTAATCCCTTGATTTTGCCGTCCTTCACTTTTGCATCGGTTAAATCCAATAGCGCACGGACTGCAACGTTGTTTTTAGCTTTTGCGTTGGACAATGCTACGTTCACAATATTGTCGATTTCAAGTTGTGCGATTTTACTCTCGTATTCAGCTTTACGAGATTCCGCATCAGTTTTCATCGTTTCAATTTGTTTCGCAAGCTCCGCATTATCCGCATTAGATTTTTTGAGGTTATCAATTTCGCCATTAAGAGTCGTGAGCTCCCCTTTAACGGATTTGAGTTCCTCATTCTTAGCATTGAATTGATCCTTAGACACATAATTCTTGCCATAGTCTTCAACGACCTTAGCAGTCTGTTCCTCAGTTAATCCTAGTGCTAACAATTCTTCCTTAGTCATAGTGACCTCCTTAAAAAATACCCATTTCGCTTTATTTTCGTGAGCCACACCTCACGGCTACGGTCTTGTTAGTTATCGCCCAACAATACTAAAATGGCAATAAAAAAGCACCCACCTGTGTGAGTGCTATATAAATTAAAGTATTACCAGTCGGGATGCATCGTAATTTTAGTAATAATGTCCTCAGCTATATCCCGCTGAGATGCATTTAACGCTTGCAAAGCATCTGCTAGTTTATTAATTAAATTGTCGGCTGCTTCGTTGCTGAGTTCATCATTATATTGGATATGATGGGCATCTAGCAAAGCCTTTTCCTTTTGTGAGAAATTAATCTTCATCCTTTTTATCCCTCTTATATTTCTTTCTATTAGCTTTCCCTGTTGGCCAAGATGTGATTACAGAACCAGTATCAGGGTTCACATTTACCGTAACAGTCTCACCTATAAATCGCTGAGACCGTCCATTACCTTTATCTGTGATATCGCCAATGTGTAACGGGTTGGTCAATGCATCAATTATCCCGCGTGCGTCTAAATTACGCTCATCAGCACGTTCTTGTTGGTGCTTCGATAACGCCTTAATAACAATCCCATTAGCAGTAGTTACGCCTATTACCGTATCATTTCTTACATATTTATTATACCATTCTTCATAGCTTAAATCACCTTCCACAGGCACAGCTTTGTTGGTTAAAGGGTCTCTTGCGGACCGTGTTTCCCCTTCAAGTCCTGGGATATATGGAATTGTAGTTGAACGGCAATAGCAATGAAATGGCGGAACGGTAACGCCTGGTTTAGCATCAACGACTCGGACACGTTTACGATCCATGTATCTGCAGATAGATGAAGTATGACTGTCGAGTGTCGCCAGTATTTCCAGCTCCTCGACGTCCAGGTCTTTCATGCTGTCAAGAAATCCTTGCTCGTGCACTCGTGCCGTCTCTGTTTCGATTAACCGCTTAGCGTTACTGTACGATGTTTTCATCCGCTTATGCAGATTATCTGCCATCGTGTCCGCCCCTTGCCCGATAATAAGGGCTTGCGTGAAATCATTCTGTAAATTAGCGACTAACTTACTCGTATCGCCCCAAATCCTACTACTGAAATCCTTGCCATCACTCGCCCATTGACTGTGAACTACACTTTCAACGCGTTTACTATCAATCGTATTAATAAATGAGTATTCTCCGCGTTGCGCCTGCACTGTATATGCGGACTTATACGCAGAGGATTGATACACATCTATTAATAAATCATTAAGCGAAATACTCTGCTTTTGAGCCAGTATTTCGAGCTCGTGAACCACATTGATATACAGCATCTGCTCACGGCTTAACCGCTCACGAATGGACGCGTTCGACAGCATTTGCTGGTGTTCTTCAGATACGCCTAGCTTCTTAGCTTCTGCCTTAAATTCAGCTAAATCCATTTTAAAGGCTTTCATCTCGTAGGCGTTCAGTAGTTTCCTAGCTTCAGCTAGTTGAAGTCCATTTTCTGTTGCAAAGCGTCGATACCAATCGTTGATGGTCTTTTCTATCCTGCGTAACGCCCTGGCATAGTTAGATTTGATTTCGTCATCGGTCAAACTGGCCTTTTGAAATGATTCATCTAGTAACCGCTCATACCGTTTCTCCCAGTAATCATTCGCCATCTGCCTCACCGCCGTTCGGTACAACAAAATCTGCTGTTACTTCGGACTGTTCCTTTTTAACTTTTGCAAGCTCTTCCGCAGCATCAGTTGTCCACGGATGATTTGCGATAATGGTTTCATTGGAGATAATGCCAACGGAATTTTTGCAGTTATTAATCGTGTCGCCTTCATTGATAGGCAAGTCTCGATTGAAGATGAAATCCACTTCTTCGACTGTGTCTTGATTAGTTAATCCGCGATACGTGTTAACGAACCACATCAAATCGTGCAAGCTAGATTTGAACTCTAGCTCCATTTCATTGGCGTCTAAATCAATGTCAGAGTACATCGACATAATGTTCATCTGATTCGGATTGTTAGCCATACGATCGTCCTTAGCATCAAAGCCTCGGCCATTCTCGATAATAGCTTTACGCAAAATGTTAATCAGTAATTGGTAATTATCACTATTCACCTCTATTTTTAAGGCTTTTACATCGCCATTGACACCATCGACTGTGCGAATCTTAATCGCGCCATACGATGCAAGATTTTGACGGAACTCAGCGAGATTTTCGCCATCATAGTTCTGCAAAATCAAAATTGTGCTGCGGATATCTTCTTCCATATTATCTTGGAAGTTAGATAGTAATCGGTTAAGTGCATCTTGTAAGGATTTGACCTTAACGATAAGCGGTTGTTCGAATTCATTAGAACGGAACATAATAAGAGGAATACGTTCCCAGTTATATGGCTTATCATCAATAGCAAAGTTGGCTGTGTTTGTTTTATCTGCATCGGGAATTAGTTGTTCCATATCCCATATGTAATACTGAATACCATTCGGCGTATAGTATTCGACTTTGTGGATGGTCTTAGTTTCTAGCCCAGTATAGTACTCAATATCATACAAGTATAAGAAAGCATCTAATTGTGTGTGTTCTTCATCAGCCCAAAACGGTAACACCTGGTGCGGTTTCATCATTTTGAATTTAAGGGAGCCGTCAACACCAATATAGGGGTGAATATAGGCCTTTCCAGCCATAGTGGCAAATTTCCCAACAGACTTTAATAGCCGTTGAAATTGAATACCAAACAACTTATCTAATTCGTCATCATCTACATTAATATCTAACGGCTTAGATAATAAGTAATTAACCTTTTGGTCAACTAGATCATCAAATCGATTATCTACAATCTGATTATTAGGCACGCCTTGTAATGCAAGTTGCTTGCCACCCTCACCAACAACATATCGTTGCTTAGTTAAAATGTCGTGATTTCCATTGTAATAATCAATAGCAGTAACCATTGTTTTTCGTTGTTCGCTAGCTAAGAAATTACGAAGTTGCACTCGCAAAAATTCTCGCTCTGACATCGTAGCTGAACCTTTTATAATACGGTCCCATAACTGAGATAGTATCAATCAAACGACCACCTTTCTACATTAATATCTTCCAAACCATATCGCATAGCATCCATAGCATGGTTGTTTTCGTCTTCAGGTTTTCCTGTGTATTTTTCAAATCGATCTTTTGCCCATTGGTACGTGGATAACTCACGCAGCACGTTAACGCATATTGGGTGAACAATTAATTCGTAGTCTTGTATTCTCTGAATGCCGTTTAATATACTGTCCTTACCCTTACGTGCCCTGGTTATCCCTTTGAGCCCTGCCTGGTATAGTTCCTCAATAGATTTAGGCTCGGCACTATCGGCTCGAATCTTCTCTTTAGCGTAGCCCATATCAATAATACGAGATGCTAATTGTTGATTCGTAAGCCCTGTTTCGTACAGCTCATCAAATATATAGATTTTCTTATTCATCGTATCGACTAGCATGCACACTAGCGCTGTAGGGTCTACGGTATAACCAAAATCAAGGCCAAACGCGGACTTGATACCGGTTTGACCTCGAATATAACCAACACTAAATTCTTGTTCTTTCCAGTTCTCGTAAACCAGGCCTTCAATAACACCCCAATTGCCAAGTCCTGCGACCTGGTAACGTTTAGGGTTCTTTTTCATCTCTTCAAAAAGTGCTAAGTCTGACTCACTAAGAAATTCATTACACATGTAATTAGTGGTCAAAGCCAACACATTGGGACTAGGCTCATCAAAGAATCGTTTCTTTAACCAGTGTCTATCAGACCAAGGGTTAAACGTAAGCACTACCTGGTGATACATGCCTTGTGGTAATTGTCCTCGGATAGATTCATCGAGTCTGTTGAATGCATCCTCACTCATAATCTCGTAAGTTTCTTCAATCCACAGCCTGCACAACGCGCCGACTTCAACAGTAATGGACGTAACCTTTAAAGGATCGTCGAGACCACGAAATAGGATTTTCTGCCCCGTCGGGATGTACGTAATCTCAAGTGGTGATACGGAACATTTGAAGTATCGCTCCACTTTCAACTGGCGCATAGCCCATTTGAGTTGCGCGAAACAACTATCACGCAAAGTCCGTTCTGTCTTACGAACGACTAACCAGTTTATGCATGGGTTCTCCATTATCTCCATAATGACTTTTAGAGACTGCGTGGAGGACTTCTTACTGGCACGACTGCCCTTAACTACTTTATACCTGCCTTTGAACCGCCAAAAGGCGCCGTATCCCTTGCCTACAATATCAGGCAAGTACACTTTGTTAGTCGGCAATATCATCACCACCCACGATGATAACTGGTTGCACATCAATAGTAGTATCACCGCTAAGAATCCGATGTCGCTTGGCCATGAGCTCTAGTGCTTTTAACCTAGATCGCTCATCAGGCGGTTTATCAATGATACGTGCTTCAGAGCACCCTTCTCCAGTCCCCTCTATAACAACCTGTTTCTCTTTTGAAAGGCCCAGCGCAATTCTCGTGAGCTCGTACTCGACTTGTTTGGCAGTCATGATGTTTTCGTCTAAGTAAGCATCACGTAGCTCGGCAACCCTTGATTTGATGTCATCATTAGTCATCAATCGACTACCTTGCATCTTGGCCGTTTTTTCTGAGTAACCAGTGCGAATAGCGGCCTGTGTCGCATTCATATCCTTGATATACTCGTGACAAAACTTTTCATGTCGTTTATTTTTTAATGCAGCCACTATTTCACCTCCTAGCTACTTTAATACACCTTTATTTTGTTTATATTTACCGCACTCCTTATGAACCTTTGCGGTTTTTGTCTTTACTAACGAATGTGATGGTGCATACGATTTACACATATGGTCTATATGAATTCCGTTGGCCTTACACCAACCTTTCACATTATTAAGGCATCGCCTCTTTTCACAATACACATCTGTCAATCGTATTCACCTCTCATACAATTACTTATAGTTATATCAATCACTATATTATGCCTAATTGGAATATCTATACTATATTTAGATACAAAATTATCCACAATACAACATAGTGTACTGTGGATAACTTCTCATTTGACTTTCGGTTTTGTAAAGTTTATATTAAAAGTGAACTTTTGATTGGGTCAGTCTATGAAGGATTATAAGTTTTTCGCGGAACTTATGAGGATAAAAAAGCGAAAGTGTGTGCTTTGTTCATCCCTACCCTGTTTTAGAGGTCGCAGATTATTTCTGCGACCTCTTTTTCATTTCACAATGAATCTATTCCAACAAATATGGTATAATGCAACTGTGCGGGGCCCCGTCATAATCTAATTATGAAAGGAGGGCTGACCTTGAAAAATCAAAAGTTCAAAAGCAATATTGTCTTTAGAGCATGGCGGATTGATAAAAAGACCGGTAAAAAACTATGGGCAAAAGACTTCGGCTACAAAGCCTGGCCTATTCCCATTTCTGATTTAAAGAAATAATTGCACAGCCTTCATGGTAAAACGCACAAATGAGGTGTCGCGAACCTCATGTAAAAAGAGGCCTTTCATAGGTCTCTTTTTATTACATATAGCAAAAAGCCCTTGCCGAAGCAGGGGCTTTTTCGCTTTTGTGTTCTAGGTATTCACTGTGTCGAGAGAGATTAATCGTTTCCCTATTAACTCACACTATCATTATAAACTGTCAAGAAGGACAGGTCTAGGACAGTTTTGGGACAATTTTCAGGCTAGCTTTGTGTTTAGCCCAATAACACCCCATAGCAAAACTGATAATTCTTCAATGCCTCTTGCAATATAACGTTTGATAGTCCGTACATCAGGCTTTTCAGGAAATGATTCTGCAATCTCTTCTAATGTTTCTCCATCAATATAATACCTGCGCATGCACTCACAATACTTAAATTGTTTTGCACTACACTTCTCAGCATAGATATCAAGCATGTTATTTACATGCCTCATCATCAATGCTGTTTTTTCTTTACTTTTAACAATCGCATTAACTTTTACAACGCTCTTATCGTCAAACATATCCATTAACAGTTCATTGAGCCATATATCCTCGGCTTGTGTCGAATCCGTGATAGCATTGTCTACATATGACTGTAACTGACTATAATGCTTAAGTAGCTTGATCGTGTTGTGTCGAAGTTTACGACCTAGCTGTGCATTTTCTTGCTTGGCTAATTCATAGTAGGTTTTAGTAGCCACCTCAGTGGCCAACCTAGTAATTTTTTCTATTTCGTATTCATTCAAATACATCTCCCCCTTATAATTTTGTAGTTTAGTCCGAATTGTGTTTATACCAGCTTCATAAGAATCATCTAACAATAATTAAATCATGTTCATTGCTTTCCATTCGCTTAACACAAATGTAGCAATGCCATGTTTCTTGGCGTATTCATATTCGCCTTTACAACCTCGGCTAGTCTCCCAGCCATCACACAAAACCAGTACATCACAATGATTGAGTAGGCCTAAACATATCCCTAAGCCAAATTGATATTGGTCTCCAGTTAAGTACATGAACCCATAATTATGGATAGGTGATACATAGTCATGTGTAATATCAACCATCACCAGTTCTTGCATGATTTTGTCTATTTTTTCTTTATTGCTCTTCTTACCACCATATGGATGAGCAACATATACTAGCTTTTTCTTCATAATACCTCGCTTTAAACACACTTTACAGAAATATACTCATACACTCCGATATGTGCAGGATTACATAATTCTCTGTATCAGTTATAATTTCATCTGCCATCGTGCCTATGAACTTTCTATTGTCATTTTCTAGCACACCTGCCAATTGTAGGCCATCAAGAATAAATTTCTTAGCGAACGCTACATTGTCAGGATCATGCCTGGTTGATGAGTGCCATTCAAATAACAGGTCCACTTTTCCCTTTACCGATTCTATCTGTTGTGATAGACATTGTTCTTTCACTTGCTCTGTACATTTCTTTTTCATAGCAGCAGCAGCTATAGTCGAACCACGTTCACAATCAATGTACTCATTCAACGTGGGGAACCTGTCGTGAGTTTTCTTTCTAAACCGAAACTGACAACGTAAGATAATCTTCATCGGTGTGATTCTCCCCAAAATATAGCTTCCTCATAATCTTTTCCACGTAATCTATCAATCACTCGTTCGCTATAATGGTCTTTTGTTTGGTCGTTATTATAATTAGTTGTCAGTATAACTGGCTTCATATCATGGTATCGGCCAATAATAATGCTTTCAACTTTTGTGTGCACCCAATCGGATTTGGAATACTCCGCTCCAAAATCATCTAACAACAATAGCGGAATATTCCTGAGCTTTTGTTCATAATTTAGAAACGCAACTCTATCACCCTTAGATAAGGTGAGCATGATATCCAATAGACTAGGCATAGAAATCATCATACAGCCCCGTTTTAGCGCTAGAACCTCTTTCAGGATACTAACTGCTATTGAAGTTTTTCCAGTGCCAGCAGGGCCCCTTAAAATCAATCCTTTGCCACTTTTAAGATTTGCCTCTAGGTTATCCACATACTGTTTTACTACAGCATATGCTTCTGAATTTTCTTTGGGGAAGCTGCCATGTTTACGTAGCCATCCAAAATCCATATCATAATATCGCCGAGGGATACCAACTGCAGCATAATGTCCATTGATATCATTCTTAATTACTACGGGCTTATCATACACAGGATAGAAAAACTCATCCTTTACCGTGGACTCGTTCATACTCTGCTTGCCAGTCGACTTCTTCCTTTTTTCGAGAAACGTTTCTAGCATTTCCGTTATGTTTACTTGCTCCAAAATCTTTTTGCACCTCCTTCTTTAGATTCCCTGCCGTGACTGTTTCAACATACTTGATACTATTACCGCCATTATCAGCTGTGGTATTAATAGCAACAATAACTCGTTCCTTCCCATAAGACTCAACCAGATCATCCAGTCGGTCTTTAATGACAGGTGATACATCTCCGATTGCTTTCATGTACAAATCGTAAATGGGCTTATTTTTTACTTCATCATCGTCAAACATAGATAGAGGATTTTCATCTTCACACGCGCGCGTATCTCTCTCTATATTATTTTCTTTTATTTTCTTTTCTTTTATTAGTTCGTTTTGCTCAACATGTGTTCGTTCTTGTTGAACACATGTTCGTTTTTGTTCGTTTTTACGTCTGGCCTCTCCGCTCTTAATGCCTGCGAGCCTACGTTTTTCGCGGAGTTCTTCGTTTTTAACTTTTCGAAATTCAAGGCGCCGTGTTAAACTCGGAGACCAAAAATATTCATCATCACAAGCCAATAATTCATAGTCTGAAATCAATGAATTTACGAACAAAAATGAACACATTGAACATAACTCATTTTGTTCAAGCACATGTTCGTTTTGTTTGAACACATGTTCAACACATGTTGAATTTTCTTCATTTTTTACTCCTAACTCATTATCAAGAGCAAGAAATGTATATCTTTTTAATGGCAGTTTGTAATCTTCATATGATGCTAGCTTTTCAAGAATAATCCACCACCATGCATACGCGATCATTCCATATTCAGATATCATCGCCACTATCTTGGGATCACTGCTCGCTGTAACATCATGGCTAAAATAATAGGATTGGTCTTTTGCCATAAATCATCATTCCTCGTCTGCAAATAAAGCCCCTTGTGCACGTTTACCAGCAATAAACCTTACACATTCATCAATCAAGTCTTGTACTGAAATAGCGAATGTACGGTCTGCATACTCTACCGGTAACCAATCAGTCTTGAATTTCAGTTCATCAGTTGAGGTTGCATCTTGTATAATGCCTTCAACGCTGACTTTCTCCACCACGTCCTCGATAACACCATATTTAAACTTGAATTGCCTTACGACAAACGGGATATTAAACTCTTCCAGGAATTCAAAGTTCTTTTTCATAATAGCCTGTAATCGACTGAATGCTTGCATGAGTTCAGGTCGTGGATCATCTTTAGATTTAATGGTAAAGACATCGGTCAAGCCTGTAGCAGATGGTTTCTGATAGGCGATATTGATATCGTTATCTGTAATTTGAATCGATTTAACAATCATAATGGACTCCTTTCTTGTTCTACGACTACATATTTACCGGTGGCAGCTTCAACAGCTTGTTTAAACATAGCGGCATCAGAGTTTTCATCGGATAAATGAAGCAGTCGAATGTCCTGGCACTTAGTAAGGTCCATAGACTTTAGAAATTTAATAACATTCTCTAACGAAAAATGGGATTGAATTAATCGTTCCATGCGTTTCTCATGTAGGCATCCATCGTCAACACGTTGGTTCAGGATTTCATAAGAATGATTACACTCGACCATAATGTGATTCACATCTTTAAATGTGTACCGACAATAATAGGTGTCGGTAATATATAAGAGTTTCTCTTCCCCATCAGAAACTAGAAACCCTACATTCTTAACATCATGCTCTAATTCAAATGGTAGGATAGTAAAATTGCCAACAGAAAATTGAATCTTCGGCGTTATATAGACCACTTTATGATGTCCAGCAACGTAGATAGCCTCAGCTGTATCTTTTAGCATGTACACGCGATGTCCGAGTTTTAATAAATCAGGAACAGCCTTGCAATGGTCTCCATGTTGATGAGTCACTAATACGCCGCATAGATGCACAAAATTAAACCGACAATAACGCTGTATGTCTTTAAATGGTAATCCTGCATCGAGTAATAATTCATCCCCATTAGTTGAGGTTTTGATTCGGTAGCAGTTCCCTTTTGAGCTACTACCGAATGCTTGAATACTAATCACAATTAATCACCAAACATATTGACGACTTCGCCTGTTTCAAGATCTATGAATTCACTTGTAGGAGTAGGTTCAATATCGATTACTTCGCTATTAGCATTCTTTTCTATTGTTTCTGCAACTACATCTGCAGTATCAACAACCTTGCCTTCAACATCGATAATTTCATCTGCAGTCTGTAGTCCCATACTAATTTCCGGTGCTGTAGTTCTAATCAACCAAGCTGCTGCCCTGTAGCGTAACATTTGGTCCGGCATCGTTTTCCATTTACTGCCTTTTTTATCGTACCAACCTTCTTGCTTTGCTAGTGCGATAGTTACTTCAGGGCCCGCTATAATTTCATCGCTCCCTTTTTCTCGAGTATAAGCGACAATGCCTTGGCTATCGGTTCCTCTTTCTCCAGTTGGTCTATATTTAATAGCTTCAAACCGCCCACATTGATTAAACGTGGCAATTAAAAATTTAGAGGACCAACCAGGATTACCATATACGATATATAAGTTTTGCATCACCATTAATGGACTAGCGTTCATTCGGGTTGCCATTTCTAAGGCGATAATAGCGTTCCCCATATTCTGTTCCCCCTGGAATTGTTGCGGTACTAGCGTGGAATGTGTAAACATTTTCGCTTGCCGTTGTAGCAATTCAAACCCCTCTGCAGATTGAAAACCGGGTAGATTAGTATTGCTTCTTGTTACTACTTCATTTGCCATTGTGTGCCTCCTATGCTACGTCTTCACATACAGCGTGAATGTTTAATTTAGTTAAGATACTATGAATTTCTAAGCGGCCTTTTTGCGTCCATTTAGTCGTGATTTTTGAATCTAATCGGCCATCACTTCTGCAGAATGTAAAGGTTTCTGATTTGGTAAAACCTTTCGCCATATGTTGCTTGTACAGAATCCATTGATCACCGACCTTACGTTGTAGCCCAGCTTCATGCAAAATTTTATTTAACTCTTGAGCACTAAGGCCATAGTCAGCTGCAATTTGAGTAATCGCTAAACAGGATTTACTTGAGAGAATTTTATCTACGTAATCCTTAACCGGTTTAAATTCTGCTATCTGCTGCTCCTGTTGAGCTACAATGGCTTTCGTTGCATTATGTGATTCTACTTCATCAGCATATGCTCTAAGGGCTTCCGGCAATGTCTGCGGAATCACCATAGAATAAGAACCGGTTTTTCTAATAGCCGGGATTACATCATGCGTAATCCAACGTTTGAAATCTTTGGCTTCAGGTTTTCGACTTGATAACACCAGGCTATATAACCCATATTCATTTACAGTCAATAAATTCTGATTGCCTCCAGGGGTAGGAATTGAATTCGTACCCTTTTCATCTTCATCTAAACGCCCTACAGCTTTAGATGTATCATTAATGCCTAAACATTCGCATACATCTTTTGCTACAAACCACACTTCATTGTCTAACTCCTGGACTCTAACTTGCCCAAAAGAAATGTTATTGAAAACTTGCAATTCGTCCATATTTACACCTCCTTAACCACTAATTGTGGTTCTGATTCATCAACAATGAGCTTAATGGTTTGACTATTTACAGGAACAAACTCAGTCACCGCTTCAGCGTTATCAATAAACACCGGAGCGTTTACTTTGAAATAGCTAGTTAGTGCGTTGATAATATCAAGGCCTACATTAATACGTGCAGCGTTATTCATGCTGCGATACGGAACCCCTTTATAGGTGGTTTCGCAACATTCCTCAACGTTGCCGTTCAACATAACATTAAACATCTTGAATCGTGCTAGTTTGAATCTCGAGTTAATAACATCTTCCAGCATGTTAACCTTGGCCTTAACGAATTCATCCATCAAATAAGATGCTTCATCGAGCTTTGATTTTTCTGCTGCTAATTCAGCCTGTTGTGTTTCTAGTTCCGCTACACGAGTATCAATCCGTTTAGCCTCTTCGTATTTATTTAATTCAGTTTCAAGGTTAAAGCGGTGTTCTTTCGTTGTAGCAATACGTTTGTCTATGTCTGCAATCTCTTCAGAGTGATCCGTGTTAGATTCATCGAGTTTCATCTGCAGCATAAACTCTTCTGCTTTTAAATCAGCATATATAGAATCATCATCAAGTATTGGCGCTGTTAGCTGTCCAATCTCATCGGTTATGGTTTCCTTAACGAGTTCTTTCGCCTTAATAAGAGCCTCTAATGTTTCAACAGGCTCTAAGCTAGCATCCCGCTTTTTAATATTCTCAATATCTTGTTGCTTCAGTTCAATAGACTGATTAATTTCTTCTAATCGCTTAGATTTTCTAAGGTTAAAATTCGTTTCAGCTTTTTCACGTGCGGCTTGAATTTGTTCTGCAGGAAGCTTTTGTCCGCAGGTCGGGCAATTCTCATCAATATCCATTACAAACGCATCCTCGTTGACCTGCTGACGTTGATGCATCAGCTCGTCAATAGCACTCTCGATACGTTGAATATCCTTACTTGATGTTTCAAGTCGATGCTTGGTGTTCTCAAGCTTAGAAGATAGATTGTTAAGTTCAGATACAACCATATTGTATTCATTCGACTTCAATGCAGATTGTTTTTTATATTCCATCTGCAGTTCACTTTCACGAGCCATCAATCGACGTTGTACATCTCTAAGCTCCGCTCTAGTATCAACAACCGCATGTCCATTCACTAATAATGCTTTGTCTGCCTCTAGAGTTTCTAGCGTTGTAGTTGCTAAGCTAATCTCCTGAATAAGAACATCTCGAGGCGTTTCAATAACAGGTTTCCCTCGTAATGCCTCATCAATACGAACAGGTATCATGTCCAACTCTTTATTGATAGCTGCTTTCTTGGCTGCTACCACTTTACGATGATCGTCTACACTATGTCCGGATAAGATATCAGTCAGTGCTTTTAATTCGCTGTATTCTGCGATAACCTCTTCATCGGTTACATCACCGCACATTTCAAGGAGGAGCTTCCGGCGATTCTGCCAGGAGTATGTCTCATTAAAATATAGAGGGTTCGTAATCAACTTAAATATATTCTCGTCGATGAGAGAATTTACAATTTCCTTATATTCCTTTTCTTTTTTAGGAACGCCATCGACAAAATAATCTGTCGTATGTCCGGTCATAGTGACTTCTCCACCACGAGGGGATGAGTACTTCTCACGGTACACGCGCTTTAATGCAACAGTACCACCTTCATCCAAGGTAAAAGTGCCTGTTACCTCGTGATTGACTTTATGAATAGGTTCGCCACCATCCAATGTTTTGATTTCAAAATCAGCCCTATCTAGGCTATCTTTGCCGAATAGTAACCAACACACAGAGTCAAATACAGTCGTTTTACCAGTAGCATTATCCCCACGGATAATAACATCACCGTTGAAATTTATAGTAAAGGCTTTCAAGCCTTTAAAATTTAGTAATTCTAATTTTGTGAGTTTCATAGTGATCTCCTATACAACATTAGCGTCCACATCAATGGTATGAGGTTCAATCTTCAAACGATTGGCCCATTTCATCACTGTAGAGTGAATTTTATTGTCTTTTTTTAGTTGTGCATTCGCGAATAACTTCGCTTGTACTAAATGATTAAATTTAGGTTGACCCTTTTTAACCTTATTACCAGTGGCTAACTCTAGGCATGCAATAGGATTCATGTCATCATCCGTGACAACCACAATTGCTGCTTGCCCTTGAATAACACGGTCACGATATGAACCTACACAGTTCTTCAATCGCTTTCCATATGTCATTAAATCAGCTGCAGTTTTTGGCACCATAAAGTGCATGCCATTCATATCAGCTTGTAATTGAGGTTGAGCAGGCAATATTACATCTCCATATTCCTGCTTGTTGAATATGTTGATTACTTCGTCATGGAAGTTCTTCAACTTGAATCGTTTCTTCCATAATGCCTCTTGGTATTTTGGCTCGAGTTTGGCATGCATATCCACACAATCCTCTATAACACGAATGTCCTCACCTAATAGCCAATGTAATATGGTAGGTTCACCGCACCGGTTAATTAATTGTTGCCACATAAACGTTGCATGTGGGCTTTTTAGCCTCATCGCCTTACGTACATCATTAGCATTATGAGCTTTGCTAAAATATGAATCTGTGCCATAAGCTCTAGTACGCTTTAATGTAAGAATAGTGCGCCTGCAATTTTCATCACTAAATAGATTTAATACATCTGACATGTATACGCTTAACGGGTCATCAACCATACGCTTTCGCAAGGCTCTACTATTAGGAGCATTATATGATTGTCTAAGCGCTGCTTGAAAGTTCACACCCTTTCTTGTAGCTACTAGCACATCATCTTCAAAAGGGATATTTGTATATCGATACAAGCAGTAAGCATTGGTCCAATACACGTATTGTTTCATTAAGCTAACAATGCTAGGCATATCAGGTGCCGATAGCTTCAGAATCATATTGAGCAGCATCGTAAAATGGTAGCCGTTTTCTTCCGTAGCGCCTGGTGCTACATATACATCCTTTGTTCCGTATCCGTAAGTGTCCTTCAATCGTTTTTCAAACATTAGCCGTAACGCCTTGAATGTTTTGTTTAAATACTTCCGGTTAAAGTCTGTCATGGCGTATGAATCGCCAAAGAATTTCAGTACCGGCATGATCTCGTTCTCACGAATATAGTCAACAGTCAATTCATGATGGATTCTAAATCTATCAATAAATGTTGCCTTACGTTTCTTGAAGTCAAATCGTAATGTTTCTGTACACATCCCTAAGTCATTTTTTTTGCCATCAAAGAAAAGCTGGATAGCTTGATATCGAATCTTCAAATCCAGGAAATGCTTGTAATTGATAACCTCGACATAAGCCGATACAGGATATACGCTCTCATCATTTATAGAGAAGTAAATTTTATGATCATAAGGATTAGAAGAAGCTCGACAATTTGGACAGGTATAGTATTTCGAACCGGTAACATATCCATTCTGATATGAATATCTACGTTGCCAGCTGCCTCCAAACGTAAATCCACAATCGATATGGTGTATAGTTGTATATTCCGCACCGTAAGGAGCCTCTAGAATTACACTATCGAACATTTTGTGAATATAGGTACTGGATACAATCTCCACAGTGAATACCCCCTTTAATCACCAAACATAGCGAATAGGTCTTCTGCTTCCTTCTCTTCGACAGGTGCAGGCTCTACTTCTATCACTGGCTTTGGTTCTTCTTTAGGCTTAGACTTTTTAGCCGTAGTCTTTGCTTTCTTGCTTTTAGTTTCAGCTTCCTCCGCTTTAGGCTCTTCCTTTTGCTTTTTAGTAGGTTCTACGATTTCACAAGCTTTTACAATAGCATTGGATGCTTTCATGACACCTTCTGTATATGCTATACCTGCTTGGTATTCTTCAGCATTACCAGGGTCAAGCTCGATTGCTTTATGTAATATATCCAGCGCTTTTTTACAAATATCCGCTTGAGCTTTAAATTGTTGTTTAGGCATATTATTCCTCCCCTGCCATTGCGGACTTCAAATCAGTAATAATATCATCTGTCAAAGAGTCACTAGATGGACGAGTAACACCATGCTTGCTAAAAATTGCAAGTGCTTTTTTTGCTTTTACCCCATCTTCGCCCATCCATTCACGGAATTCTTTATAGAATGCTTTTTTATCAATCGGTTCAGCAGTTATATCTAATGCTGCATTCTGTTCTGGGGTTTCAATAGTCGCTGGTTCCTCAGTTGGTGTTTCAGCAAGAGTAGGCTCTGCAACCAATTCTGTTGCCGGCTCAACCTTTTTTTCTTTTTTAGCTTTTGTTGGCTTACCTTCGAAATCTGTTACAGGAACATCATCTGCAGGCGCTAGTACTTCATTTTCCAAGATTTTCACCTTACAACCTTCAGCTTCAAGTTGATTTATACCTTCTGCAATCTTCTTACTCCCCTTTTGAATTGCTTTCTTGAATGTATCCTCGAGTTTACTTTCTGCTAGTTCAAGACTAGTGCCTGATGTTACTTTAACAATTGGCTTTTCCGACATACATTGGCCTTGGCATTGATGATTTAATCGTTCATTCCAATCTGCTACTTGCACTGCTAGATCATCCAATGTATTAAATTTAATAGTTAAGATATTTTGATTTTCCATGATTTAATCTCCTTTAGAATTGAAATATTAATTCTCCATCAACTAGTTGACCTTCTACAACTTTTGGCATTCCTAGTTTTATCAACTTATCAATGACAGCTCGCTTTTGAGTAATAAAAATGCATCTGCGTTCAATCTGACTCGCCGTCGGTTTAATCACAAATGGTTCGGTCTCCACTGCAGGGGATACACATATTACTCTGTTGTTAATATCAATACCGACCTTGAAATACTCTGGACCTTTAATTTTCCGATAGGCCATCATTGATAATTTGATATAGCTCTTACATGTAACAATAGCAACTTTCATAGCTCTATCATGTTTACCGTTATGTTTATCAAAGAAGCTAAAGTCAAATGTATTTATAGCTGGTTTTGATTTTTTCTTTGCTACAAGTTCAGGCATGATACCTCCTTTTTAGTAACGACTTAATGTGTTACAATTAACTTGGTTATTTAACTAGAGCTCGTATCTCATTGCCGTGAGTACGGGCTTTTTTACATTTATTTTTGATATGTTCGTCGTGGCACCTCTTACACACCCTAATAGCTTTTCGATTTACTTCATCGAATATATAGCTATAGGTATATGGGATAATCCGTACGCCACATTTTGAACAATTAACACGCTTCATATATCACCTCCTAGAACCAAAAGGGCATCAATGCAAACAGAGAAACAAACACCATGAAACTAACCAGCATGAATACAGCCAAAAATAATGCTTGCATTAATGTTTCCATTATTCACCTCCATGTTTAACTACATATAGCAACATGGCACTCGCCCATAATAGCCCTATGACCATTACCAGATCAGGTATGACGAAGCCTTGTACATCTGAACCCTCTAGCAACCCGAACATTATAAGGGACGCTATCATGATAAGTTTATTCATCGTTCACTCTCCTATTCTTGCCTGGCATCGTTTAGCTAACCAGGCATTAAACGAATCTAAATGAATTAAGCGTTTACCGCCACGCTGTCCGATTTTCATGGACGGAAAATCAAAGTCTTCCGCCCATTGGCGAATCACTGCAGGTGCTACACTTGCCATTTCCGCAGCTTCATCGACAGTGATACATAGCTTGCTTCTATCCATTGAGCCCTCCTTATCAACATTTCATTCACTAAAAGGCTACTTATACTTAGGAGTTAATACAGCAATATAATGCGGCGCCGGTTCAACATCATCAGCAGTAATAACAGCGACCACTGTATCGTCATCTTCGTTTTTAATAACTATTTTTGTAAACATATCAGTATTCAGAATTGTATTTTTTGTCATGAGAATCTCCTTTTATAAGTCGCATATTATGCGACTGTATTTGCAAAAAAAATTTCATTGATATCGTTGTAAGTTAGGCATAATGCTTTAGCGATTTTATCTACATCACTAACTGTAAAAGCCTCTCCCGACTTATTAAATTTCCTGTAAACAGTCGATTTATCAACATCTAATATTGTTGCTAAATCTGCAATAGATACATCTTTTTCTACTAATTTTGCTTTTAATTTTCTAGTGTTCATAATTTACACCTCCTTTCAGTCGCTTTTATGCGACACCTTGTGATTTGATATTAACCCATTGAACAATGCATGTCAACAATATTTTTCGCATTTTGTGCGATTTTATAAATATTTTAAGAAAAATTGTTGCATTTTTGCGAATTGTATTGTATTATGTAAATAACTAGAAAGTGAGGCTTCCCATGAGAATCGGAGAACGTATAAAACAAAGAAGATTAGAATTAGGGTATTCAGCTGATGCGTTGGCTAAGATGTTAAATAAAAATAGAGCTACTATATATAGATATGAAAATGGTGATATTGAGAACATGCCAATTGACGTTCTTGAACCATTAGCTAAAGCTCTTAACACTACACCTGCATATTTAATGGGTTGGACGGATTCCCAACAATCAAGAGAACCCAAGCCTACTGAAGGATATTATGATGACCCTGAAGCGGCAGAGTTCGCGGAGTACTTACGGACTAGACCAGGTGCACGCATGCTCTTCTCTGCTGCTAAAGATATGTCTAAAGAGGACATGGAGAAAGCGGTTGAATATATAGAACTGCTAAAACTAAAACATAAGTAAATACACAAGGGAGAGTGTTATCGTTGGTTGTAAATTTGATTTACTGCGACTTGCCACATGCCAATGCTGTGTCAGAGGAATGTGAGGATGTAGATACTCATAACATCTACATAAATAAAAACCTCCCTCATGATCGCATGAGAGAGGAAATTAAGCATGAATTAATGCATATTATTAACGACGACTTCTATTTAGACCAACACGTCAATCTAGTTGAGCAAATGGTCCGTCGGACAAGCATCGATGATGCGGAGTTGGAGAACATAGATTTCTACCACCATTACGTATCAGTATTATAAAAAAGGGAGATGTTAACATGAAAAAGACTTTATTAATTACTACTATGCTTGCCTTAGTTACGGTTACGGGGCTCGCTAGAACTGAGGTATCTCACGATGAATTTAAGGCCTTAGACGGCCCTAAGGTACTAGTACATTACGATGATGGGAGCACCGAATTACTAGATGAGCAGGAATATCTTGAACGTACTATCAGTATGACAAAAGAACAGGCGGACGATTTACACAAAGTCGATGAAGGTACTAAGAACGCGTTGGCAAAATGGCAAGCTGATAGTGAAATACACCGAACTTCTGAAGAGGTTCAACAAGAACCACCTAAAAAGGAAAAGAAAAAGCACTGGTATGACAATGTACTAGATTCTGTATTTTAAGTAAAAAAAATAAGCCCCCACCGCAGTGGGGACTACTAAAAACTACATACCTAGCCTTAGAGAAAAGGTACTTCATTTTTACTCCAATAACATTATACCACAAAACCTCTAAGGCTTATTTCTTATACCCAAATTTAAGCCAAGGAGGTTATTTTAATGGCAAAAAAGAGAGCGGATGGACGATACCAGGTATCGAAAACCATCAACGGTAAGCGTAAGTTCTTTTATGGCACCACCAGGAAAGCAGCCATAGAAGCTATGGAGAAATACATAAATACAAATCAAGCATGTGCTAATTTCGACGATACTATTTCATTAAACACCTGGATTAATATATGGTTACAACTAAAGGAAAAGACTATAACGCCTGCCACCTATCAAAGTTATACTGGTATTATCAATCGTTACATAAGAGATAAAATCGGTGGCGTGAAGTTAGCTGAAATTAAACCTAATACATTACGTTATGTCTTTGAATCAATGGATGGATTGTCATCAAGGACTATATCCTACACCATGACAATTCTAGGATCCATATTAGAGCAGGCGGTAAAAGATGACATTATCCCTAAAAACTATATGAAAAACATAGACCGGCCAAAGCAGGTTAAGGTTCGACACATGGTTACCTTATCTGCAGATGAGGTCAAAAGCTTCCTATCTAATATATCTAACGTAGAGCATCATGCACTCTTTAAATTAGCATTTGCAAGCGGTCTGCGTAGATCAGAATTATTAGGCTTAACTTGGTCTGATATTGATTTCAAGAAATCAACTATATCCATTTCACAAACGGCCCTCAAAATCGGATCTACTGCAGTTATATCCCATACAACTAAGACCACATCCTCAAAACGGATAATTGCCATTGATACGGAAACACTCCAGGAGCTTATGAAGCATAAAATAGTCATAGACAAGCGCAGAATTAAAACCATGAACTGGATTAATAACAACCTTGTATTCCCTGGTATAAAAGGCGGTCCTCGCTGTCCTGATGAAGTCAGCAAGCTATGTAAGAAATACGCCAATTTAATCGGTAAGCCATCTTTTACTATGCATGGTACTAGACATACCCATGCCACCCTACTCATTGAAAATGGGGCCAATATGAAAGCCATACAAGAACGTCTAGGGCATGCTTCATTCCAAGAAACAATGGATACCTACTCACATGTGACACCTAAAATGGAAGATGACATCGTGGAACGTATTTCTAAAATATTCTGATGTCAAAATGATGTCAAACCACGCAAGACTTTATGATGTCAAACAAAAATAAGGGCTTACAGAATTACCTGTAAGCCCTTATTTAATCAGCTTGGTGCGGTTGGAGGGACTTGAACCCTCACGAGCGTACGCTCACCACCCCCTCAAGATGGCGTGTCTGCCATTCCACCACAACCGCGTGGAATACAAAAATGGTGCCTCAGGACAGAATCGAACTGTCGACACACGGATTTTCAGTCCGTTGCTCTACCGACTGAGCTACCGAGGCATGTTTTTTGTAAAAAAAAATGGCGACCCCGATCAGATTTGAACTGACGATCTTCGCCGTGACAGGGCGACATGTTAACCGCTACACCACGGGGCCGCGTATCAACTCTCGTTGACTACTCGTATATATTAACATGATGCACTAATATTATGCAAGTACTTTTTTCTAATTTTTTGATGAATTTTTCCAAAATATATAGAAATAAGAATTATACATCAAAAATCGTATATAATAGCCATTTATATTCAGTATACTTTAATATACTCTAGATTAGACCAAAACGTATAGATATAAAATTAGCACCTAGATTTCTATAAGGAAACCTTAGGTGCCAATTCAAATATAATTATATGAAATTGTTGATTATAGTATTTCTACCAGCATGATACTGATTATAGATGATCCCAAGGACCGTCACGCAAGTCTTGCTCCCAATAATACTCAACCTTCATATCACTGCGTTTTACCTTATCGAACAGCTTAGAACGTGCCGAAGTCATCACATTTTCACTATGCTTACCACCAAAGTACGCATATTTAGACTTACCTAAGGTATACATAACAGATACATACGGTTCTACAGAACTAATATTACTTTTACCAATTCCTAGATCTACAGAAATATGAGGCGTCACATTCATTTTAGCGCCTACCTTTAATCCATGTATAGATTGCCACTTATGTTGGTCAATATAGTACATCTCTTCTGGATGTTCTCCTGGCGCTTTTGTTTTCCAATGATATCCTTCCACATAACTAGATAGCCAACGAGCATTCTTATAATCGCGTGTATACCGTATATCAAAGCCATCCAATACATGTTCATAAGAATATCGAGGTGTTTTTCGAATACCATTAGGCGGTGAACTTAAGCTATCATGAAAATCTATTGCCCGTGGTACTTGACGCAAAGGTGTGTTAATGTGATAAGGACCCACCGTTTTTTCTGATAGTCCATGGTATACATTGACACTAATCGTATTTAGACCAGCTACATATTCTAATCCTGCACTAACACGAGAAAATTTATCCTTAAATGCATAGTCATAGAATACATTGGCGCCGACGTAGGCATGCTCATGTGTACTAAGGCGACGATAGCCAACACCAGCAGTACCGACAACACCAAGCGTATCATGTTCTACTACTTCACCTTTATCAATATAGGTACCTTGACCGTCCATTCTTCCAAAATCTGAATCCGAACCATTCCAATATGTAGTAGTGGAAACTTTTTCGCCACCATTACCATCTAAGCGCCCCTGTACAAAAACCATAGATTTATCATATTTCTTTATAGGTTGCAATGTTTCTATAAAATACTTTGCGTTCATTTTCTGCTTAGAGTTATGATTACTATAATGGAATCGTGTATCATAGCTTAGATTATTATCAGTCATTTGTTAGGCATTGCATAATCATGATAAGAATCTTTCTGAGTACCTTGTAACCCAATACCAATATCCGTACGATCCATCCAGCTACTTTGTTCAGTATCCCCACCTTTTACATCGGTGCTCACATCTGCAGCCATCGTTCCCACACTTAGACTGCACATAAAAGCACTGCAAACCAGAGCTTTTAGTATTAATTTATCTTTCATTTCTAACTCCTCTCTTACACATTCACTTTAATGATGAATATAAAATGAATACACTTTATTATACCTATAATCTAACGCGCTGACAACTATAGAGAAGGAGAAATTTATGTGTTAAAATATATGTATTATATACATCGGAGCAACATTATGAGATCAAAAACATTAACAATAGCAATTATTATTGCCATCATAGCTGCACTGAGCGCTATGTGGTATTTCTTATGGTATATCCCTCATACACCAGTCTATACGTTCCAAACTATCCGTGAAGCCGTTGAAAACAAAGATGCAGATACGGTATTAGAGCACATCGATACAACATCATTGGTTAAAAACATCGTTACCCGCGAGGGCAACACTTATGTGGATACATCCTCACCATTAGGCAAGGCCGCAGTAGCAGCAACGAAAACATTCGGCCCAGCCCTTCTCGATGATGTGATTCGTAAATATGTAGAGGATCCGGATAGTTTCAAATCGCAAAATAGTAACGATTCGGCTACTGAAAGTGAAGATACATCCAATACCTTCTCTATGGTAGACCGCATCCAACGAGGCGAATTATTTAAACAACGCCATTTAGAGATTAAAAACATTACCTCTGAAGATGATGGCAACACCGCTACAGTAACCGTAACAATTCACAATACAAAAACAAATCAAACAGCTCCCATCCGAGTGCTTATGAAGCACATCGGTGATGGAACTTGGGCCATCTATGATATCCCTGATATCGAAGCACTCTATAAAATCACAAGAAAATAAAGACCTCTTTCGTAGCAAATACGTTTATAGAGGCAGATAACAGCAAAATTCTCCACCGGCCAGGTCTGTCTACGCCCTTCGGGCTTCGCAGGGCCAAAGTCGAATTTTGCTGTTATCTACCTCTTTTCCGTATCAGCTTACCAAAAGAGGTCTTTTTTTCTTATCGATTTTTAGGTACTATCGCACAAGTTACGGTAACCTGTGATATCAAACGGTTGCTTTCATCATACATATCAAAGCGCCAAACATGAGATGTTTTCCCTTGTAAGAGTAGCTGTCCTTTAGCAATCAAATTGCCTTCTGCTTTCATAGGGCGCATATGATTGGCGGTTACCGATTGCCCTACAGCAAATTGATCATCTCGAATCAGTTGATTGCTGAGCATACCCGATAAAATTTCGCCAAAGGCCAAGGTAGCGCCACCATTGAGATAGCCTTGTGGTTGCGCGTGATAACTAGTTAAATGCATCACCCCTTGCCCGCTGGCAGGCCCTGTTAACTCAACACAATCAATTTGTAATGCTTCTATCATTGTCATAGCGTTCGTTTCTCCACTGAATATTCCTCAATACGACTATCTAATACATCGACGCCAAGGCCAGCACCATTAGGCACCTGCATGGCCCCATCGATAAATAAAATTTCTGGGCTGATAAGGTCATGTTCAAAATAGCGATTAGAATCAGATAAATCCCCTGCCATATAGGTATCACCTAAGGCAGCAAGTTGAACATGTAATGTCTTTGAGATGCCTGATTCAACCATGCTGCCAATCCAATACGGAATACCTGCTTCGCGGCATCGTAAAATAGCGGCTCGCGTCTGTATTAAGCCCCCAAGACGACCTACTTTCACATTGAGTACATCGATTAATCTATACTCGATCGCATAAGATAAGTCATCATAGGATAAAATCGACTCATCTAAACAAATAGAGGTCGTAATAGGCCAATTAGGCAACGATTCCTTCCACGCTTTATAGGTAGTCAAATTCGTCATGCTAAAGGGTTCCTCTATGCATAGTAAATTCAAATCATTATAGGCAGCCACCATATCCAGCTGGTCATAGGTATAACTTTGATTAGCATCAACAGCTAAGGCTAATTCTGGATAAGCATCACGCACAAGTCGTGTCCGTTCATAACCATCACGAGGCGATACCTTGAGTTTAATTCGTTTACAACCATTGGCTACATGCTGTTCCACGATACCTAATAGTTCATCCATGGACACGTCACCAATGACGATGCCATTGGAAATAGTTGATTCTAAAGACTGCCCCATGATATACGACACAGAGTTCACGCCTTTTCGGTTGCAATCTAGATTAATTAAAGCATTTTCAAGGCCTGCTATCGTCATGGGCATATTATCGCGCTTTAACCAAAATTGTAACTGCCGAATATAGGCCATTAATGGTTTTGGCCGCATCAAGCGCAACTCTAGAATATAGGTATCCACCAATTGTTTCCATGCGGAATCAACAGTTTCCGCCGTATAAAAAGGGTCTGTGAAAGCGACACATTCCCCGTATCCAACATAGCCTTGTTGATCCTCGATACGAACGATGATACTTTCACGAACACGAACAGTACCCTTAGCCGTTTTAAATTCAAACTTTAACGGCAAAGCCACACGATACGTCGTTATGGATTTAAAGTTCAATACATCATTCATGAGAACCTCCATTTGACGCAGTCATATCGAGATGGGCGGCCAACGACTTACGCATAATCTTACCTGTCCCATTACGTGGCAATGCATCCATAATTGTAATGTATTTAGGCACCTTGTATTTGGCTAGCTTACTAGAAATATAGTCTCGCACGATCATTTTCGAATCGGTACCTAATGCATCTATATCATCAAAAGCAACAAATAGTGCGGGCACCTGCCCCCATTTCGTATCGGCTACAGGAATAACCGCACATTCCTTCACACCTTGCATAGCATACACAGTATCTTCAATTTCCTTCGGATAGATATTCTCGCCTCCAGAAATAATCAAATCTGTACGGCGATTTAAGATGTATAAAAAACCATCTTCATCGACATAACCCATATCATCGGTATTAAAATCGCCATGAATCGGCTCGCGATTAATATAACCCCTCATAACCATAGGCCCATTCAAATGGATTTCCCCGACCCCATCGACATCAGGATTTACGATATGTACGGTCATCCCCGGCAAGGGTTTACCTACCGAATCGAGTTTATTTAGATTTAATAATACAGGCATGGTCACACTTTGACTAAAGGTTTCTGTCATGCCATATGTTTTATAAATCGGAAGTTGTTTCTCCACACATGCATCAACTAGAGGTCTTGGTATAAACTCACCGCCCAATAAGATGACACGCAATTGATGGTGAGTAATGCGAGGTTCCAAATTTTTTAAGATGGTAGGTACTAAAGACATCATATTGATGCGACCATCATGAATACATTGCAACACTTGTTCTTCATCATAGGATTCCATGATTGTCATTGCGGTTCCATTGTAGAGTGATCGCATCAAAATAGATAAGCCACTCACATGAAATAAGGGCAATACCATGAGCCAATTGTCCTGTTCAGACCTACCTAACACCTCTTGTGATGCTTGTACATGCGCCTTAATTTGACTCCAACGAAGTGGCACTGATTTAAACTGCCCTGTTGTAGCACTGGTATTCATGATAGCTGCTATGTCATTATCAGCAAAGGTCCAATCAAAGATATCCTTTTCCCCATTATGCAACATAGACTCCATAGATTCGAACTCCATAGACGTTACCGATTTAGGTACTTGGCCACATCGCTTAGCACTGTGTAACACAGTTGTAATATGCAGCTGGCATAACTGTTTTTCTATTTCACGCGCTGTAAGATGAACATTTAATAAGAGTACCTCTTTACGGACTAGCATGGCTGCCAAGAGATAAACGGCCATGGTTACGGAGTTATCCGACACTATAGCGATACGTGTATCTGACAGTGTTTGTAATCGCGTCGCCACGTTCACAACAGCACTATATATATCCTGATAGGTGTAATTATTCATACATATACGATTCGGATAGTACTGTTTTCCATATCGTAACCATTCCATCATCTCACCTCTTAGCTAGCCATAATACTATAAAACATATACGTATAAGAAAGGCGCCTCATATAGAGGCGCACTGCTTATTATGTAAAGGGTTCAGGTCCATACATAAGGACTGATAACCATATTCCGATTAAGGGAATTTAGGGAATTGTTTGAAGTCTGGTTTGCGTTTTTCTTTGAACGCATCACGGCCTTCTTTAGCTTCATCTGTTGTATAGTACATCAATGTTGCATCGCCTGCAAATTGTTGTAAACCTGCAAGGCCATCAGTATCTGCATTGAAGGATGCTTTTAACATGCGCAATGCCATTGGGGACAATGCCAAAATTTCATTACACCATTGAACTGTTTCTTCTTCCAATTTGTCGAATGGTACCACGCAGTTAACCATGCCCATTTCATAAGCTTGCGCAGCCGTGTATTGACGGCAAAGGAACCATACTTCACGAGCGCGTTTGTGACCAATCATGCGTGCTAAGTAGCCAGCACCATAACCAGCATCGAAGGAACCTACGCGAGGACCTGTTTGACCGAATTTTGCATTTTCAGAAGCGATGGTAAGGTCGCATACGATGTGCAATACATGTCCACCACCGATGGCAAAACCATTTACCATAGCGATAACAGGTTTTGGAATGATGCGGATTAAATGTTGCAAGTCAAGTACGTTAAGACGAGGAATATTGTCATCGCCTACATAACCACCATTGCCGCGCACACGTTGGTCACCGCCAGAGCAGAATGCCTCTTTATCTTCACCTTGGCCGTGGTTAGCACCAGTCAAGATAATAACGCCGATTTCTGCATCGTCGCGAGCAATTGTGAATGCATCAATAAGCTCAATTACGGTTTTAGGGCGAAATGCGTTGCGCACTTCTGGGCGATTAATCGTGATTTTTGCAATACCATTATAGGTTTCGTAAATTACATCTTCATAATTACGATCCAATACTTTCCAATCAAATTTGCTCATGGATGTTACCTTTCCTTATATAAAAAATCTGCTAAGGCCGTCATAAACGGACCAGGCTTTTCTAAATGTACATTATGTCCCGCTCCATTGACGATGACATGTTCACAGTTTGGTATATTACTAAACAGTTCTTCTCCTATTGTAGTATATTTTGTATCTAGTGCGCCACTAATATATAAAGATGGCATGGATAATTCTTGTAAGCGATGACCCACATAGGGCATTACACCTTGCCCCGAGCCACGCAATGTAGCTGCTAATGCATAAGGACTATTATGGGACCGACGTTGAAACAACTTATCTTGTACAACTGGTGAAAGCTGATGTTGACTTTCAAAAATAGAAATGTTAGCCCATTTAGTAGCAAACCACTCTCCATCATTATCTTCTATAGCTAGTGCTAATTGTTCATCAGTAGCTTTACGCGCTTGTCGCTCTACCTCTGATTCAATGCCAACAGAACCACTTTCTAAGATGAGGTTTTCAATTTCAGAACTATACTCAAGAGCATATAGTAAAGCTAATCGTGCCCCCATGGAGTATCCCATGAGAGAATAGCTTTCACCAGCCACGGCAGAAATCACCGTATGCAAATCGTTGAGCATAGTAGGAATAGAAAAAGCAATCTCATCCTCTGGAATATCCGAATCTCCATGTCCAATCGTATCGATACGGATAAGTTGATAGCCTGGCACAACGATGCCATCCCAGGTATAACTAGACTCAGAAAAACCATGTAAACACACAAGAGGTTTACCGGCGCCAGCTAGCGTCACCCCATATCGATACTCACCAAGATCGACATACATGCGAAGTGCCGGATTGTATAGGGAGTTATCTATAATACTGCAAGCATATTGGCTCATAGTCGGTCCTCCTTGTTTGTAGGAATCGTCGTATATAGCGCATGTAATTCCCGACTTCGTTCTTTAGATGTGGGGATTTCAATGACGTGAACACCTACTGTTCCTACATAGTTTTGTAACGCATTTTTCAATTCATCATTGCTCGACACACGTACAAAGTCGATACCATATAGGGTCGCAAGGCCACTATAGTCTAGGCCTTGTGCGGTACTAAATAAGTAATCAAAATGCGGCGTTCCCTTTTGCGGCAAATATTCAAAAATGCCACCCCCATCATTATTGTGAACAATGATGGTTACATTTAAGGGGTGCGTTTTCGCCACGGCAAGGCCATTCAAATCGTGAAAGAAGGTCAAGTCCCCCGTAAGCAATACGGTAGGCATGCCACTTGTAGCGATGCCAAGGGCGGTAGAAACGGTACCATCAATACCGTTAACGCCACGGTTACCATAGATAATAGCACTGTGACGATTGCCTGACCAGAAATAATCCATATCTCGAATACTCATACTGTTGGCAACCACAAGTTGGCTATTCTTCGGCAACAATTCTTGTAAGAGATGAATCGTATATCCTTCAAATAGCTCTTGTTCCCTAGCTACCGTATCGAGTTGTTTACGGCCTACACCGTCTGCATCAATCCACGTAGCCAAATAGCCATTATCAGCTGTATTGAGTTCCTCATCAGCGACTTCTGCATGGACCTCATTTGCCATTACATGAAGCTCAGAAATCTCATTATTCAGTGCATCAACCAAACCTTGTGGTGTCGATTGTACAAAGAGGGTCGTGTTTCCTGCAGGGTTTGTATAGTCCATTGTAGGGCTAACAGATATGATTGGGATATGTTGCATGGATGCCACCCACTGCTGAATGCGTTTAGATACGACCATCTGACCAATTTGTAAAATACAATCTGGTCGCAATGTATCTCGATACACCTTTTGTGAAAGCAATGCATCATAAGATGTAATGACTCGTTCATCATAAACACGACGCATATTGGACAATGGATCACCTAATATTGGCGCATGGAATATATTAGATAGACCAAGAATGGCATCAGCATCCTCAAGATTCGTACTTGGCCCCGCTAAGATAAGCACTTTTTTATTCGCAAGGAGGTCATAGATAGTGCATGCATCACCTGGCTGAATAGCAGCCGGAACAACAGAAAATGGTTGCCTGCCACATTCAAAATGTTTTCTATCTAACTCCGGTACCAATGGCTCAAAGAGCGGTACATTAATATGCACGGGTCCCCTTTTCACATCCATAGACTTCATATAAGCCTTACGAGCTACTAGGCGCGGATATGTATAGTAATACTCCTGTTGTGGTACTGCCAATTCCTCGTAATAATTAACAGCTGTACCAAATATTTTTTGTTGATCTACCGTTTGTGGAGCCCCTATATGTTGCAATGTGTGAGGCCTATCTGCGGATAAAATAATCAAGGGTACACCGCTATATTGTGCTTCTAGTACAGCCGGCATATAATGTGCTACCGCTGAGCCCGACGTGCACACGAGAATTACAGGCTTTCTATGGGCCTTTGCGATGCCTAAGGCCATAAATCCTGCGGACCTTTCGTCAATATTCATATAGGTTTCAAAAGCACCGTGTTCCCTAAATAGCATGGCCATTGTTGTAGAGCGCGAACCAGGGCTAAACACAGCATATGTGATGCCTAATTGGGCGAATTCATCCACCAAGGCGGCGATATATTCATTCATGTAATTTCTCCGTAATATAGATGAGGATATATTCCTCATCATATTTTTTCGCACTAGATCTTTACCATTTACAATGCATCTAGAATAGTACGCATTTTATTATTAGTCTCTATATATTCTTCATCCGCATCAGAATCGGCAACCACACCACATCCTGCATAGGCATAGAGAATATTATCCATAATCAAGGCAGAACGAATGGCAACGACAACAATGCCATCCCCCATATCCTTCATAAAACCAAATGGTGCAGCGTACATACCGCGCTCATGAGCTTCGTATGTTTCTAAAAGAGCCATCGCCTTCTCTCGTGGTTCACCACCAAGAGCCGGTGTTGGATGTAGTAATTTTGCCCATTCTACGAGAGATTTTGTGCTATCTTTTGCAGTAATAATGGTACGTAAATGATAGAGATGAGCTAGCTCCATAATGCCAGTTTCCCCCACCGTAACGTCTGGAGTGATTTGCTTCATCGTGTTCACGATACGGTCACGGACGATATTATGTTCAAAGAGATTTTTCTTATCACTTAGCAACTGTTCCTTAGTCCACGCATTAGGGCCATCCTTTGGCGCGGTTCCAGCCAGTGCATAACTAAGGATTTCACTACCACGATGACGCACCAAAATTTCAGGAGAGGCCCCCACAAAGGTGCGCCCATCCTTCTCATAGCCAAAGATGAAACAGTTCGGATTATTTTCAACCAAATTGGTCAAGATACTCGCCACATTAAACGGTGTATCACTTGTGAATTGCACCTCACGGGATGCGACCACCTTTGTCATCTCTCCACGGCCGATGCCATCTGAAATGGCATTCATCAAGCGGTCCCAATCGCCTTTATCATCATTAGTTTCACGGAATTCATGACGAATATGAGGCACTTCTATATCTTCGATGCTAACACTTTCACCAGCATGCAAATAAAAGGCTTCTCCATTTTCTACGATGTAGTAATGGGTGAACGCAATCATTTCATGCCCCATTCCCGACCACTTAGGATCCTTTGATGTGTCAAAAAAAGTATCCCCATAAAATACATACGCATAATTATGGCGGTCCTCATCATCTTTCACTGTGGCTAGACGTTTAGCGCCTACAACAATACGATTACTTTGCCGGTCCACCCAAAAAACACGTTCCTCATTGGGGAAATTAAGCCAAAAGGCTACAGGACTATTCAGTTGTAACGGTTCTTTATTATAAATCATAATGGTATATCGCTATTACAAAGAAAACAGACTCTATTACTTCACCAAATGTCATCTACATTGGTGTTTCTATGTATATCGATATTATTATATCACGGGTACATACTAAATTATAGGCAATAAAAATCCCCTACACCGTATGTATACGCATATAGTATAGGGGATTATGTATTATTTGAAAGCTTTTGCACCAATATCCTTACGATATTGCATGCCCTTAAATGTAATATGGTCAACGCGCTCATAGGCACGATCTAAAGCGGTTCTCAAATCCTTACCCAGTCCCACAACACCAAGAACACGACCACCATTCGTGACATAATGGTCACCTTCTAACTTCGTACCAGAATGGAAAATAATGGATGTATCATATTGTACAAGTTCACCTAAGATGACATCGCCTTTAGACGAGGTTTCTGGATAGCCTTTTGAAGCGAGAATGACACAGGCAGCAGAAGAGTCTTTCCATTTCACCATATTAGGTTGTAATGTACCTGTAGCACAGGCCATCATAATTTGACCCAAATCACCTTCCAACAATGGTAATACCACTTGTGTCTCTGGATCACCAAAGCGTGCATTAAATTCTACTACCTTCGGACCTTCATTGGTAATCATAAGGCCTGCATAAAGACAGCCCACATATGGCATACCTTCCTTTGCCATGGCTGCTACCATAGGCTCTAAAATGGTTTTCATCGCTTCATCGCGCAATGCATCAGTTAGCACAGGTGCTGGTGCATAGGTACCCATACCTCCTGTATTAGGACCTTTATCACCATCAAAGATGCGCTTATGGTCTTGAGAGGCAATCATAGGAACTACTGTTTTACCATCCACAAAGGCAAGAAGGCTCGCTTCTTCACCTTCCATGAATTCCTCAATAACAACAGTACTACCAGCCTCGCCAAAGCGGTTACCACTTAGCATGTCATCAACGGCTGCATTAGCTTCTTCAACAGTCATTGCCACTACAACACCCTTGCCAGCTGCTAGGCCATCTGCTTTCACCACAATAGGGGCCCCTGTTTTGGCGATGAATTGTTTTGCTTCATCTACATTGGAGAATACACCGTAAGCAGCTGTAGGGATATTATATTTTTTCATAAGATCTTTAGCAAAGACCTTAGAACCTTCCAATTGAGCAGCCGCCTTGGAAGGCCCAAACACAGGAATTCCTGCTTCATGCAACACATCTGCAAGACCTGCCACAAGAGGCGCTTCAGGACCTACAACAACAAGGTCCACCTTATTATCTTTCAAAAAACGGATAAGATGATCCGTATGACACCAATCAATGCCTACTAGTTCAGCACAATTTTTCATAGCCGCACTGCCAGGAACGGCATACACCTTTTCTACACTCGGACTGATGGATAAACGCCACGCTATAGCGTGTTCGCGACCGCCACTACCGATTACGCAAACCTTCATAGTTACCTCTAATGTTTAAAATGACGAATGCCTGTAAATACCATCGCAATACCTGCTTCATCAGCAGCCTTAATGGATTCTTCATCACGGATAGAACCACCTGGTTGGATAATAGCCGCTATACCATGTTTAGCCGCTGTTTCTACGGTATCACCAAATGGGAAGAACGCATCAGATGCAAGAACAGCCCCTTTTGCAGCCTCTCCAGCTTGTTCAAGGGCAATTTTAGCCGATCCAACTCGATTCATTTGACCGGCACCAACACCGAGTGTTCGTTTCTCGTTAGAAATTAAGATAGCATTGGACTTTACATGCTTTACAAGCTTCCACGCAAATTCAAGAGCTTTCCATTGTTCTTCTGTAGGTTGCGCCTTTGTAACAACCTTATAATTAGCACGGTCTTCTACGATGTCATCTTCCGTTTGTACGAGCATACCGCCAGATACCTTTTTCACAGTTACTTGGCCAGATTCAGGCTTAGATAACTCGATGAGACGAATATTTTTCTTCGCTTCCAAAACATCTAGAGCTTCCTTTGTGAAAGCTGGCGCCATGATAACTTCTAAGAAAATCTTGCTCATTTCTTCGGCAGTGGCCGCATCAACTTCGCGATTTAATGCTACGATGCCACCAAAAGCAGATACAGAATCGGCTTCATAGGCATTGACATACGCATCGTGCAATGTGGATGCCGTTGCGGCACCGCATGGATTAGTATGTTTAATAATACATGCCGCAGGATCCGTAAATTCCCACACCATATTCCACGCAGCTTCCATATCAACGATATTGTTATAAGATAATTCCTTACCGTGTAGTTGTTTTAATGCCCCCATGCCGTGAGCCTTACCAATTTCTTTATAAAAAGCTGCCTTTTGATGAGGATTTTCGCCATAACGAAGGTCCATAACCTTTTCATAAGCACTTAAATATTCAGGAGGTGTAGGGCCTTCTCCAATAACACCACTCATATAATTGGCAATAGCCGTATCATAAGCAGCTGTATGAGCAAAGGCTTCTTTAGCAAGTGCAAAACGATAATCTTGCGTCAATGCACCATTTGTTCTAAGCATTTCTAAAATTTCATCATAGTGATCAGGGTTAACTACTATGCCTACATACGCATTATTTTTAGCCGCAGAGCGCACCATAGTTGGTCCCCCAATATCGATGTTTTCAATAGCATCTTCTAATGCAACATTTGGTTTTGCAATCGTTTCGCGGAAAGGATATAAATTTACTACCACTAAATCGATTGGCAAAATACTATGTTTTTCCATAGCGGCTTGATGCTCTGCATTATCACGAATCGCTAAGATGCCACCATGTACCTTTGGATGTAACGTCTTTACACGACCATCCATCATTTCAGGAAAACCGGTAAGAGATTCTACAGCCTTTGCAGGAACGCCTGCATCAGAAATAGCTTTCAACGTGCCACCTGTAGAATAGATAGTTACCCCTAAGTCCACAAGACCTTTGGCAAAGTCGACAATACCTGTTTTATCAGAAACACTAAGTAATGCGTTTTGAATCATCGTTCCTCCTAAATATAATGTACAATGCGTCCTTCTATACGTAATGCATCTTCACAGAACAAGCGAAGTGCTTCACGATATGTTGCATGTTCTACGGGCAATAATCGTTCGGACAAAGTATCCTCTGTATCATCTGGATATACAGGAACTGTATTTTGCATGATGATAGGACCTGTATCCATACCAGCATCCACAAAATGAACGGTACAACCCGTTACTTTTACGCCCGCATCAATAGCCTGTTGATGACCATGAAGTCCTGGAAAAGATGGTAATAGGGCAGGATGAATGTTTAAAATCTTATGTTCATAGCGAGCAATAAGGCCAGCACCTACGATACGCATATAGCCTGCCAATACAATACCATCGACACAATACGGCTCAAGAGCATCCAATTGGGCTTGTTCAAAGGCTTGCTTTGAATCAAATTGACTACGTTCAATAGCAATGAGTGGAATGCCCCAGCCTTTAGAGCGTTCTACAATACCTGCATCTGCATGGTCTGTAATAATAACGACAAACTCTCCATTGATAAGGCCCTCTTGCATCGCCTTATACAAGGCTTCGCCATTTGAGCCTCTACCGCTAGCAAATAGAGCAAGCCGCTTTTTAGCTACGGAATTAGTCATTAAATACCGCCCCTTTTACGACAACAGGACCTTCGCCTGCAACGATACGACCAATTTCATATACTGCTTCATTTCGGCTTTCAAGATTAGCTTTCACCGTATCTACATCATCGGCATCGACGATGAGAATCATACCGATACCCATGTTAAACGTACGGTACATTTCATGCCAATCCACATTGCCCCATTCTTGCAATTTTGTAAACACAGGAAGACGTGGCCATGTATCACAATCTACCTCAGCAGTTACGCCATTTGGTAGTACGCGTGGAATGTTTTCATAGAAACCACCGCCTGTGATATGAACCATACCTTTGATATAGTTTTCTTTAATCAACGGTAACACAGCTTTAGGATATAAGCGTGTTGGCGTTAATAATTCTTCGCCAAGAGTTTTGCCAAATTCAGGGATGTCTTGATCTATGAAGAACCCCTTATGGTCGAAAACAATTTTACGTACTAACGAAAAACCATTGGAATGAACACCGGAGGATGGCAAACCAAGAATGACATCACCAGATTTAATATGTTCACCTGTAATCAGTTTAGGACGATCTACAATACCTACGGCAAAACCTGCCACATCATAGTCACCTTCACCATAGAAACCAGCCATCTCAGCTGTTTCCCCACCAAGGAGAGCACAACCTGATTCTTCACAAGCATTAGCGACGCCACGTACAATATCAGCGACTTGTACGGGATCAAGTTTACCAACCGCTACATAGTCTAAGAAGAACAGAGGCGTTGCCCCTTGCACAAGAATATCATTTACACTCATGGCAACACAGTCTTGTCCAATCGTATCATGTTTATCCATCATGATAGCGAGGCGCAATTTTGTGCCAACACCATCTGTGCCAGATACGAGCATTGGTTCTTCCATGGAATGACCTGCTAAGGAGTATAGGCCACCAAAGCCACCTAAATCACCTACAACACCTGCTGTGTATGTTCTTTTTACGGATTCTTTCATCAACTCTACGGCTTTATTACCGGCATCGATATCTACACCTGCATCACGATAGGTTAATCCTGTTTTATTCGAGCACATATTTGACCCCTTCCTCTTGTTCTGTAGGCACATCTACCCTGTAATCGCCATTGAAACAAGCGAAACATAAATCCGCTTCTGGTACGCCGCTAACAGCTCGGCACAAGCCTTCTTTTGATAGATAATGCAATTTATCTGCCTTAATATAATCTCTTATTTCTTCAATTGTATGTGTGGCCGCAATCAATTCTTTACGAACCGATGTATCAATACCATAGTGACAAGAATATTCGATAGCCGGCGAGCTAACACACATATAGATTTCCTTAGCGCCTGCCTCTTTTAACATCTTAACGATAAGGCCGCTTGTGGTACCACGTACAATAGAGTCATCGATTAATACAATACGTTTACCGCCTACAACCTCTGGCATAGCATTTAGCTTCATGCGCACAGCTAGTTCCCGTTCTTCTTGGTTAGGTTTGATAAATGTACGTCCACTGTATCGATTTTTAATCAACCCTTCTGCGAAAGGGATGCCTGACGCACGAGCATATCCAAGAGCAGCCGTCGTGCCAGAGTCGGGAATAGACATGACGATATCTGCATCATATTTAGTTTCATTATATAGTTCACGTCCCATATTGAGTCGTGTTTCATATACAGATTGGCCATCGATTTTACTATCGGAGCGCGCAAAATAAATATATTCAAAGACACAAAGTTTTTTATCAATTTTTTGAGGTTCTGCATAGATTGTGCTGCGCACACCACGATCATCGATAATAACCATCTCACCTGGGTCAATATCGCGAATAAATTCAGCCTTTATAGCATCAAAGGCGCAGCTTTCACTAGATAACACATAGCCATGTTCAGTCTTACCTAAGCAAAGCGGTCTAAAGCCTTGAGGATCGCGAACCCCAACGAGAGAGTCGTTAGTAGTAATAACCAAAGAAAAGGCCCCTTCGATTTGTCGCGCTGCATCAGCAATGCGTTCCTCTTGCGTATCAGCCTTAGAACGAGCAATTAAGTTAACGATAACCTCTGAATCCATAGTTGTTTGAAAAATGGAACCATCTGCTTCAAGTTGACGACGGATGCCTAGAGCATTCGTCAAATTGCCATTATGGGCTACTGCAATTTGGCCACCTTGATAATGGATTACAAGAGGTTGAATATTACGTGGGTTATTAGAGCCAGTTGTAGAATACCGAACATGACCAGTCCCCATATGGCTTTTTAATGTTGGTAATTCCTTGATAGCCTCAGTCAATAAACCCATACCTTTTTTTAGAGCCACTTCATTACCATCGGTAATAGCGATACCTGCGCTTTCTTGACCGCGGTGTTGAAGAGCAAACAATCCCCAGTATACATATCGTGCAACGTCAACAGTGCGGTCAAACACACCAAAGACGCCACATTCTTCATGCCATTTGTCAAAAATTGGATCGTAGTTCATCAATAACCCCCAGGTTATGCACGTTCGCCCGTTAAGCGGAATAACATTTCTTTATAAGCTTCTTCGATATTGCCAAGGTCGCGACGGAAACGGTCTTTGTCGAGTTTTTCACCTGTTGTTGCATCCCAGAAACGGCATGTATCAGGAGAAATTTCGTCACCAAGCAATACTTCTCCATTATGTGTACCAAATTCAAGTTTAAAATCGACTAATGTTACATTCTTAGTAGCCAAGAAGTTTTTAAGGATATCGTTAACCTTCATAGTAATTTCAGAAATTCTATCCAATTGTTCTTGCGTAGCCCAGCCAAGAGCTGTGATTTGAGATTCGTTGGCAAATGGGTCGCCAAGTTCATCATTTTTGTAGCAGAATTCAAGAATTGGATGTTTAAGAGGCGTACCTTCTTCAATGCCAAAACGTTTAGCCATAGAACCAGCAGCAATATTACGAACGATAACTTCTAGAGGAACAATGTTCAACGTCAATACTGTTTGGTTACGGTCATCTTCACGACGAACGAAATGTGTTGGAACGCCTTCTTTTTTCAATAATTCAAAGAAGAATGAGGAAATTTTATTATTCAATACGCCTTTACCAAGGATAGTATCATGTTTTTCACCATTAAATGCAGTGGCATCATCTTTGTAGTGAACAATATATGTTTCCTTGTCATCTGTTTGATACACTTGTTTTGCTTTGCCTTCGTATAAAAGTGTTAATTTTTCTAAATCGATATTAGCCATGATAGTAATCCTCCTATGTAATAATTATTTATTTAATTCTGCTTGTAATGCAGCATTATCTGCTAAAACCTTGTCCGCCATATCTTTGCGATAGGCAACATATTTTTCTTTTAGTTCCTTGTTGAAAGTAGCACCGATTTGTACTGCAAATAATGCAGCATTTTTTGCACCATCTACGGCCATTGTTGCTACTGGCATACCAGACGGCATTTGTACGATTGCCAAGAGGGAATCAATGCCCTTTAATGCTGTCGCATTAAGAGGAATACCGATAACAGGTACGGTTGTAAAACTTGCCACCACTCCAGGTAGATGGGCTGCAGCGCCTGCACCTGCGATAAAGGCGATTGCTCCTTCTGCTTCAAGGCGTTCCACAAAAGACTTAACAGCCTCTGGTGTACGATGCGCAGAAGCGATCACCATTTCATAAGGAATATTGAATTCATCTAATATAGCAGATGCTTTTTTCATCGTGTCTAGGTCAGATTTACTGCCCATGATAATGCCAACCTTCATTGTTCCTCCTTAATAAAAAAACTCGACCTAAAAAGGCCGAGTTTACACACTGATAGCGTTAGCAGAAATAGTCATAATAGTAACGGATGTTAGGTTCATATGTCTCTTCATGATAACGCCTCCTTATCTGTATCTAAATTGTATCAGACCAATTTGTATCGGTCAATCATTTTTCGAATAATAATTATATTAGTTTTTATAATTGTTCGTTATATTCCGAACTATGCAATACTTATATTAAAGATTGCACAGTATGATACGAATAATAATTATTATGTACGAATGTACATTGATAAAAAAAAGACTTCCACACATAGGTATGGAAGTCCCTTGTATTCTATTCCCTATTCACACGATATACTATCTTATAAGGAATATCATATTTTATTGTACATTGCTTTCAAAAGCAGCTTTCAAATCGCCAACAGCCTCAGGAATATAATCCACAATCGACGTCATTAAAGCATACATCAACTCTGGTATAAACTCATCATTAGCACACATGTATACGCAATCTAAATACAATGTAGAATCTTGTTCATCAATATAGAATTTATAGTTTTTATACATTGCATTCTCACGATTGATCAATGTATTAATGGCCGCCATATTCTGTGCTGTTACCTTTTCAGGGCCAAGCACTAAACGGATAACACTGTAAATACTATTATCTAAGATCACGAACATCGGCATATCCCAAAGCGGTGATTTAATATAGGATCGATATACGACTGTACCGTCTTCATCATCAAAATCTTTGCGCTCAAAAGCCGTTACTTCTTCTGCCTTCATAAATTTATCAAAGGCTAATGCTTTAGGATTCATACTAACCTCTTATTTTGCTTGTCCTACAATTTTCAAAATTTCTGGATGAACTTCATCTAAGTGCGGTTTAATAACCTCTAACATAAGATTAACCAATACTGCTGGTTCAAATGTTTCAGCTGTAGATGGCACAGAAATATCAGTGTAAATATTGCTGTCCTCATCATTTACATAGTATTTTGTCACTTTAAATTGTTGGTTAAGCTCATTCAATTTAGGCAATACTTTTTTAATGGCTTCATCGGTAATACTCGTTGTTGTAACTGCAACACGAATATAGGAGAATACAGAATCATCCAACACGATAAAAACAGGTAAAGAATTACCATGAATTTCTAAACGACCATGGTATACAACCGTATTGTATTCATCGCCTTCAATAACATCCTTTGTAAACCATTTATTGCCAGATTTTTCAATGTCCGCTACTAGTACATCAAATTTCTCAGCTTTTACGTTCATTATTTCTACCTCTCTCCGCAAAAAACTATAGGACTAGTCCTCTATAAAAACACATTTATTATCTTTAAATTCTTTGATGCGCACTAAGGATTCAACACGGAAACCAGCATTTTCTAAGCGTTCACGACCTGGTTGGAAAGACTTTTCAATAGCAATTGCCATACCAACCACTTCATCGCCTGCATCTTTTACAAGTTTAGCAAGCCCCATAGCTGCTTCACCAGAGGCCAAGAAGTCATCAATAATTAAAACTTTTTCGCCTGCTGGCAAGAATTTTTTAGAAATTGTAATGTCATAATTTTCTTCTTTTGTATAAGAATATACAACAGAGTGATACACATCATCGACCATAAGAATAGATTTTTTCTTACGAGCAAATACTAATGGCACATCTAGTTCAAGAGCAGCCATCAATGCCAAGGCAATACCAGATGCTTCAATGGTAACAATACGTTGAACACCAGCATCACGATAGCGGTCAGCAATTTCTTTACCAATAGCTTTAAATAATTGTGGATCGATTTGGTGATTCAAAAAACCATCAACTTTTAATACACGATTGTTTAAGACAATACCTTCTTCACGAATGCGTTGTTTTAATAATTCCATTTCGTTTTACCTCCGCATAACTATCTTTAAATTTTAACGTAAATCAACGCTTAGGGTCAACAAAAAAACACACTTTATTGAAAAAAAGAATAAAGTGTGTTTGTAATTCATATTTATAAAACTTTGTCTCGTTTATCTTCACGATTAGTCAATAAATTTGTAAATCTAGCAGCGCCTTCGGATTGTGGAACGAGACGCGACCGAACAAGTACGATATCTCGCGTTGGCACAGGAATATCTGTATCAATTTTTACGACAGTACCTTCTTGCATTTTTTCTTGCACCACATTACTTGGCAACATAGCGATTCCCATGTTAATTTCCACAAGATCGAGGAGAACGTCTACACTACTCAATTCAAAACGCGGTTTACTACAAGCACCATGCGTTACTTCATCAAAGAAAGTACGGCTAGCTGTTCCCTTTTGTAGTAACAACATAGGCTCACTGAGCAAGCGGCCTTGGTCAAAGAAGCCTGCCCCTTTATATTCATGACCGCCCACAAAGATATCTTGGATGCTCGCCAAGGTAGTAACTTCTAATTGTGTATTGCTACGCAAACCTTCGTAGTCATTAACTACAGCTAACTGCACTTCTTTATTAATGACCATTTCCACACAATCTGGGGACGGTCTGTTTATGATATGCAAGCCAATTTGATTTTCTTGCAATTGCCATTTATGAAAGTAGGGCAACAAGAAATGACGACATAGTGTATCTGTAGCGGCAATATTCAAGCTTTCGTAAGCTTGATTCACCCGTTCTTGTAATTGCGTAATCCCATTATCTAGAATGGAAAATGCTTTGGCTACTGTATCGAATAATTCCTTGCCTTCTGGCGTAAATGCTACCGATTTAGTAGTGCGCACAAATAAAGGCATTTTTAATTCGCCTTCTAATTGTTTGATACTTTGACTAATTGCGGACTGCGAAACACCTAGCTCTTTTGCAGCGCGAGAAAATGACAAATACAACCCAACTCCTAAAAATGATCTATATAGATCTGCTGATACTGCCATTTTATCCTCCTCTGTTATATACTAATAGTATAGTAATACATTATTAATATTCTACTTTTTACTCAAAACAAGATGCTATTGTTACGGTTTATGAAATTTTGGTCTTATGACCTTCATGAAAACTTCATATCTATAAGTAGCGTTAATCTTTATATAAGTAAGATTATCTTTACTTATAAGTCTAGACCGACTATACTTATCTTGTCAACACCAGAACTCATTTATTCTGCATATTACAGGAGGCTATATGGCTATTCAACGACTATTTGTAAGAAAACGTGATGCTTTTGCTAATGAAGCAGCACATGTATTAGCTACATTACAGCAAGAATTACATGTACCAGCTACAGCCGTGCAAATCTATGAACGTTATGATGTAGAAAATCTTAGCGATGACGCATTACAAAAGGCTAAACATTTGATTTTTTCTGAACCACCTGTTGATTTAGTAGCAGAAACATTAGATATTCCAGCAAATGCTTTTGTCTTTGCTATCGAATATGTACCAGGACAATACGATCAACGTGCAGACAGTGCAGAGCAATGTATTTCTATGCTCACACTTACAACAGGTCATACCGTTCGTTGTGCAAGAGTATTTGTCATAGAAGGTACTTTTACAGACGAAGAAAAAGAATCAATCAAACAATATTACATCAATCCTGTTGATTCTAGAGAAGCAAGTCTCGAGTTACCTGATACCTTGGCACTTAAACTAGAAGAGCCAGAAGATGTAGCTATCATCGACGGTTTTACAGAAATGTCAGAGGATGCACTACAAAATATGATTAGCGAATATGGACTCGCTATGACATTGGCAGATATCAAATTAATTCAAAAGCAATACAAGAATGTAGAAAAACGCAATCCAACGATTACAGAAATTCGCTTATTCGATACATATTGGTCTGACCATTGCCGCCATACTACATTTATGACAGAGTTAACGAATATTACTATCGAAGACAGTCGTTTCACAGAACCAATCAAGGAAGCACTAGAAGAATATACTGAAGGTCGCAATTTGTTATATACAACTAAGGTGAAAGCTCGTTCTCTCATGGATATGGCCACATTAGCTGTAAAAGAATTACGTCATGCAGGCGGTCTTACTAACCTTGATGAATCCGAAGAAATCAATGCATGTACTATCATCGTTCCCGTTGATGTAGATGGTAAAGAAGAAGAATGGCTCTTGCTATTCAAAAACGAAACTCACAATCACCCAACTGAAATCGAACCTTTTGGTGGTGCTGCCACATGTCTTGGCGGTTGTATCCGCGATCCTCTAAGTGGCCGTTCTTATGTGTATCAAGCTATGCGCATCACTGGTAGCGGAGACCCTCACACACCGCTAGCCGATACACTAGAAGGCAAGCTACCACAAAAGAAAATTACTGTTGAAGCCGCACGTGGCTATTCCTCCTATGGTAACCAAATCGGCCTTGCTACTGGCGAAGTTAAAGAATACTATCATCCAGGTTATGTGGCAAAACGCATGGAAATCGGTGCTGTTATCGGTGCTGCTCCGCGCAATCAAGTGCGACGTGAAGTACCAACACCAGGTGATATCATCGTACTACTCGGTGGTAAAACAGGTCGTGATGGCTGCGGTGGGGCTACAGGTTCTTCTAAGGAACATACATTAGAATCCCTCGCTACATGTGGTGCAGAGGTTCAAAAAGGGAATGCCCTTACAGAACGTAAAATTCAACGCTTATTCCGTCGCCCTGAGGTAACAACACTCATCAAACGTTGTAATGACTTTGGTGCTGGTGGTGTCTCCGTAGCCATCGGTGAACTAACAGGTGGCGTTACCATCAACCTTGACTTAGTACCTAAAAAATACGACGGTCTTGATGGTACAGAACTCGCTATTTCCGAATCCCAAGAACGTATGGCTTGCGTCATTGCACCAACCGATGTTGATGCATTTATGAAGTATTGCGATGAAGAAAATCTTGAATGCACAATCGTTGCCGATGTAACCGATACAAATCGCCTCATCATGACATGGCGCGGAGAAACAATTGTCGATATCAGTCGTGATTTCTTAAATACAAATGGAGCGAGTCAACAACAAGAAGCTGTAGTGACAGCTCCTACTGAAAAATCTTATTTCCGCCGTGGTTCTGCAAGTGCCGACAATTTCAAAGATCAATGGCTCGAAGCAATATCTACATTAAACACTGCTTCTCAACAAGGCCTTGTTGAACGCTTTGATAGCACAGTTGGGGCCAATACAGTGCTCATGCCATTTGGTGGTAAATATCAAAAAACACCTACCCAAGGTATGGTGGCAAAATTACCAGTTCTTCACGGTGAAACAACAACTGCTAGTATCATGACACATGGCTTTGTACCTGAATTGTCCGCTTGGAGTCCATACCATGGCGCACAATATGCCGTGCTTTTATCCGTTGCAAAACTTGTGGCACTCGGTGGTCGTCGTCAAGATGCATACCTTACTTTACAAGAATACTTTGAACGTTTACACTCCAAAGAATCTTGGGGTAAACCGGTAGCAGCACTTCTAGGTGCGTACAAAGCGCAAAAAGAACTTGAGATTGGTGCCATTGGCGGCAAAGATTCTATGAGTGGTACATTTATGGATTTAACGGTACCTCCTACCCTCGTATCCTTCGCAGCGGTAACAGCTCCTGTTAAACATATTGTAAGCCAAGATTTAAAAGGACCTGACCATCGTCTCGTATACTTTGATGTACCTCGTACGTACAACGATACACCTGACTGGGATCACTTCAAAGAAAATTGTGATATCTTACAAGAGGAAATTGAAAAAGGCCGCGTATACTCTGCCTATGTAGTAGACCAAGGTGGCATCCCTGAAGCAGTTTCCAAAATGGCTCTCGGCAATAAAATTGGCGTTAAGTTCGACAAATATGCAGAACGAGCTATTTTCCAACCAGCTATTGGTTCTTTCATTGTAGAAGTAGATATTACAGCGGTTAACCATTTACTTGAATTGTCCGACGTTCGCGTTATTGCAGTTACCCAAGACAAACCTGTCATCGAATGGAACGGCCAATCTGTAACACTTGATGAAATCGAAAAAGCATACGAAAAACCATTATCCGATATATTCTCATTGGAAGCAAAATCCGGTACTGGTGAAGCGGTAGCTTACATTCACGATCAACACGCAAAACCTCGCAGTACCTCCTTAGGTGCTAAACCAAAGGTACTTATCCCTGTATTCCCTGGCACTAACTGTGAATTCGATTCCGCTCGTGCTTTTGAACGAGCTGGTGCTATTGCAGACATCGTACTAATTCGCAATCAAACGCCAGAACAATTAAAAGAATCTATTGACGTAATCAAAGCTAAATTAGCAGAGTCTCAAATTCTTATGTTCCCTGGTGGATTTAGCGGCGGCGATGAACCAGATGGGTCTGGTAAATTCATGGCCACCCTATTCCGCAACCCATATCTTGCAGAAGGCCTCGAAAACCTACTTTATAAACAAGATGGTCTAGTTCTCGGTATCTGTAACGGTTTCCAAGCGTTGATTAAATTAGGTCTATTGCCTGGTGGCCATATTGAAACATTAACAGCAGATCACCCTACCTTGACATACAATACCATTGGACGCCACGTATCTCGTATGGCTAATACTAAGGTTATTTCTACAAAATCTCCTTGGATGTGTGAAGCTAAGGCTGGCGAAATTTATACGGTTCCTATATCTCATGGTGAAGGTCGCTTTATCGCCTCCCCACAACAAGTATTGGAATTCAATAAAACTGGTCAAATCGCTACACAATATGTCGACTTTGACGGTATTGCATCCATGGATGGACGATTTAACCCTAACCAATCCGTAGCTGCTATCGAAGGCATTTATAGCCCTGATGGCCGCGTATTTGGTAAAATGGCACACTCCGAACGTTGTGGTGCAGATATTAGTAAAAATATTCCAGGCAACTTAGAAATGCCAATCTTCACATCCGGCGTAAAATACTTTAAATAATCTATATGGCCCATTCTTCGGAATGGGCTATATTTACAAACTTTCACAATACACATTCTAATATGTGAAAGTTATCACAGTTATAACACATTGACATATATCGATATATTGATTTTTTTCGAAAAAAACTGTATTATAAGATGTCAATATAATTAATTAAACCGTCATCACATGGATGAGGTTAGTTATGTATATACATATGTGTAAGGAAAGGATATTACTATGCATTGTGCTCAAAAAATGACCCATAATATCTACTGGATTGGTAGTAATGACTGGACAACTGAACGTTTTGAAAACTTATTCCCTATTCCAAATGGTGTAAGCTACAATAGCTATTTCATCGATGATGAAAAAACTTGCGTTGTAGACTCTGTTGATGCAGAAATTCGCGAAGAATACTTTGACAACTTATCCCACCTTTTAAATGGTCGTGATCTTGATTACATCATCGTAAACCATATGGAACCTGACCACTGTCAAACATTGTTAGAAACATTGGAACGCTATCCAAATTGTAAGATGGTTGGTAATGCAACAACATTCCGCATGTTCGAACAATTCTACCGCACACCAAAGCCTGATCAATATTACACAGTAAAAGAAGGCGACGAAATTTGCTTAGGTAAACATACTCTTGTATCCTACACAATGCCTATGGTTCACTGGCCAGAAGTAACTTGTACCTATGAAAAATCTACAGGTACATTGTTCTCTGCTGATGCATTCGGTACATTTGGTACAATCAATGGCAACATCTTTGCTGACCAAACTGATTTTGTAGCAACCTATGAAGATGAAGCTCGTCGTTACTACACAAATATCGTTGGTAAATATGGTCCTCAAGTACAAAATGCAATTCGCAAGGTTTCCGGCCTTGAAATCAAACGCATTGCTCCACTTCATGGTCCAATCTGGCGTACACCTGAAACGATTGAATATATCTTGCACAAATACTTGCACTGGTCTAGCTACACAGCTGAGAAAAAAGGCGTTGTTATCGCTTTCGGTTCCATGTATGGCAACACTCGTGACATTGCTCAACAATTGGCTAAACAATTGTCTAAACGCGGTGTTACAGATATTAAAATCTACGATGTTTCTAAAACAAATGCTTCCTACATCATCGCTGATGCTTGGAAATATACAAACTTGGTAACAATTGCACCAACATACAACTTGAACCTATACCTTACTATGGAAAACTTCATTCATGAGTTGAAAGCACTTAACTTCCAAAATCATAAGGTATCCATCATCGGTAACCATTCCTGGGCTTCCGCTGCAATGAAAACAATGGTTGCTCACTTCGAAAATGACTTCAAAGACATTGAAATCGTATCCGAACCACTTGATATCAAATCCTCTTTGAAAGAAGAAGATATTCCATTAATCGAAAAAATGGCAGACGATATCAAAGCATCCATCGATGCAGCAGAAATCAAAGAAGTATTATAATATACAGACTAAAAGCCGTCCTTCGGGGCGGCTTTTTAAAACTCTTATGAAACTATAATAATTCTACTATTTTGTTCTTGACATAAATCTAACTTTTTCATATACTATACAAGTACCTGTTACACAACAGAATACATGGAGAGGTGTCCGAGCGGCTGAAGGAGCATGATTGGAAATCATGTGTGCGGTTATACCGTACCCAGGGTTCAAATCCCTGTCTCTCCGCCACATATAAGAAGGTTATCTGAAGGATGACCTTCTTTTTTTTATATATGAAAGAGGGACTGTATCTAAACAGCCCCTCTCATTTATTTTACATGTATTTGTTTTGCAACTTCACGAATGATATCAGGATTTGTTCGGCAACATCCACCAATTATGTTCGCACCAGCCTTGCGCCATACATCAACATAATCAATAAAGCTTTGCTGCCCACCTGACCATGTTTTAGTTTCTCCATCATAGGTTTCACCAAGATTTGGATATACGGCAATCGGTTTATCTGTGACAGACCGAATATCTTTGATTAAGGACTCTACATATTCCGGTGCTGTACAGTTAATACCTATGCCCGTTACTTGACGCACCTTATCAATCATTTCAGCGCATTTAATGATGGTCTCACCGCTTGAGATATGATGTTCATCTTTACAGGAAAAGGAAATCCATGCAGGAATACCTTTTGTCGTAAACGGATCACACAAAGTACGAGCGATGGCAATAGCTTCATCATAAGATGGAACAGTCTCACACGCTATAACGTCTGGATTTTCTTCACAGAACAATGCCATACGTGGAATATGGAATACCTCGAGATACTCTGTTTGTACACCATAATTTCCATGGTACTCAGAACCATCTGCCAAAAAGGCCCCATAAGGCCCTACGGAAGCTGCTACTAAAGGTTTTGGTAAGGCCCCCTCAGAAAAGTAGCGCACACTACCTTCTGGCAACTGTTCACCTAATGTAATACCACGCAATGTAAGAGCATCATTAGCTTTAGCCTCTAAGAATTCATTACGAGCCTGTACGGCAATACGCACAGATGATTTAACCAGTTCAAGAGCCTCTTCCGTACCACAGCCATAGGATTTAAAACCTGCTACTGTCGCTTGATAGCCAGCACTTTCAATAATATCTGCGCCAGCGGCCAAATACGCAATATGCAGCTTTTTAAGGGCTTCTGGATTTTCAATGAGCATCTTAGCAGACCATAGTTTATCACTAATGTCGTATCCAAGACGTTCTAATTCAGTCCCTAGTGCCCCATCTAATACAAGGTGCCCTTTCTCTTTGATTATATCTAAAAATGCATTACGTTTTGCCATTCTATCACCTATTTTCGCTCTCTAATGAATTCATTATAAACATATCATATCACCCTATATATCCTAGGTCAATAATTCCTACCATATAAATATGCTTTATTTGATATTGATTATATCTATAACAAAAAGGTACTCATCACAATTTGATTATCTCCATATAGAAAACGCTCTCTACGAATTGTATTCATAGAGAGCGTTATTCATAATCCTCTTAGAGAGGATTCATGTTATTTAGCTGTTTTTTTATCTTTAATGTACATAGCTACCTTGTACAAGAATGCACAAAGCAACAAGTACATTACAATACTGAGGTATGTTGCTTCTGGTGTTTCTACCCATTCTTGAGCAAATACATCAATACCTGCAATACGAAGTACAGCACTGAACAAGGATCCAATAGCACCACCGGCTACAAGGCCGGATGCAATTGTACTACCTTTAGAGAAGCGAAGGTCTGCCAACGCTTTATCTTTTGTACTATTTTGTACAAAGTATGCAATCAAGCCACCAACGAGTAATGGTGTGTTGATTTCCATTGGTAAATATGTACCTAGGGCAAATGCCAAAGGTGGAACTTTTACCATCCATAAAATGATTGCAAACAATGCGCCTGCCATGTATAAAGGCCATTGTGCACTACCACCAGTCATCATAGGTTCGATGATAGCAGCCATTGCATTCGCTTGAGGCGCATTCAATGCATGGTCCCCTACGAAACCATAGGCACCATTTAATAAGATCATGACACCTACAGAAAGTACAGCACAGAGAATGGTACCAACGATTTGCCATTGTTCCATTTTTTTAGGTGTAGCACCTGTCATGTGCGCTACCTTAAGTTCGGACATAAAGTTACCGGCCATACCGATGGTTGTACCGATAAAGGATGCCATCATGAGGACTGCAATCATACCGACTTTACCAGTCATACCAGCAGCTGTTAAGCATACAGCAGAAATGATAATCATAAAGATTGTCATACCGGATACCGGTTCTGTACCAGTATAGGCAATGGAGCTAATACCTACTACAGCAAGTAAGAAGGACATAATTAGAACGATTAAGAAGGCTACGCCTGTTTGAGCGAAGCTTTCAGAATACATAAAGTGGAAGTATACGGCAAATAAAACGGTACATAACAAGATGCCTGCACCAATCCAAGATGTAGGAACATCGCGTTGTGTACGAAGCAAATTAACTTCTGTAGTTTTAGATGTAAATATATCTAAAACCGCTTTTTTTACAACGTTGCCAACCACCTTAGACATGCTCAAAAGGCCAATGATGCCGGCCATAGCAAGCATACCAATACCGATATGACGCACATAATCAAGGAATACCTTACGAATTGGCGCATCCGCTAAAAATACGGATTGACCATTGATGTGCATCACATGTTCTGGTGCTAAGAAGTACACAATCGGAATACATACGAACCAAGAGAAGAATGAGCCCGCTGCGATAATCGCTGCATAGCGAAGGCCTGTAAAGTAACCAAGACCAAGCAATGCTGCATCAGTATCTACGGCAGCCGTCAATTTAGTTTGGTCGGCTAAGGCAGCGCCCCATTTAAATGTAGCTGTACGAATGACCTCTTCCCACCAGCCAAGGCTGTTTAGAATAAAGTCATATACGAGAGCAATAAGGCCAGAACCTAACATCAATTTAGCTTTGCTACCTTCATTACTCATCAATACTTCAGCTGCAGCACGACCACTTGGGAACGGATACACATAGTGCATTTCTTCTACAAAGTAGCGACGGAACATAACGCATAATAGAACACCAAGTACGCCACCGAGAATAATTGGAATTGCCATTTGTGTAAAGGTTACATCTGTTACACCCCAAATGTAAAGGGCTGGCAAGAAGAACATAGCCCCAGCTAATGTGTTTGTACTAGAGCTAGCGATTGCTTGAATGTGTACAGTTTCAGCAAACGCATTTTTCCGTTTCAAAATAACTGCTGTACCCATGGCAAGTACAGATACTGGCGCAAAGGCATCTACTGTTTGACCAATTTTCAAACATAGATAGCCAACAGCCAGTGTAAAGATTGCTGCATAGAACAGGCCCCAAAATACTACATATGAATTAATTTCTTCGTAGTCCTTTTTAGGATCAAGTACCGGTTCTACGGGCGGAATAGAACGAGTTTCGTCCGACATAGTAAAACCTCCTCATAAAAAACACAAACGTATATCTATCCACCTTTATACTATCATGGCGCTATACACGTTTCAATTGCTTTATATGCATAATACGAATATTTTTACACATTATGCACCGATAGACTTTGCTTTTTATGTACTACTGGTCTACAATTAAGATATATAGGCTAAATAGGTCTAACGATGGTATCAACCAATTATATATTCAATACATTCTCTCAAGGAGGCTTATTATGGAACCAATGGTTGAACGTTTTGTACGCTACACAAGCATAAATACAAGGTCTAACGAGGAAAGTACAACGATTCCTAGTACGCAAACGCAAGTCGATTTTGCTACTAATGTGCTCGTTCCTGATTTGAAAGCAATCGGTCTTGATGAGGTCATCTACAATCGAGAAAACGGATTTGTCATCGGTACATTAAATGCTAACACAGATGCAAAGGCCCCTTCTATTGGTTTTATCGCCCATATGGATACGGCCGACTATAACGCAGAAAATATTAAGCCACGCATCATTGAAAACTATGATGGCAACGATATTTGCCTCAACGAAGAACATCAGATTTTCACACGTCGTACAGATTTTCCTAATTTAAAGAACTATATTGGTAAATCCTTGGTCGTAACAGATGGTCTCACACTACTCGGCGGTGACGACAAGGCTGGCATCTGCGAAATTATGGAAGCCCTCTCCTATCTCGTGGCTCACCCAGAAATCAAACACGGTAAAATCATGTGTGCCTTTGGCCCTGATGAAGAAATTGGTACTGGCGCAGATCACTTTGATGTGAAACAATTCCCTGTTGATTTTGCCTATACGATTGATGGTGAAAGCCTAGGTCAACTCGAGTATGAAACATTCAATGCGGCTGGCGGTACTGTAACGCTCAAAGGCGTATCGGTTCACACGGGTACAGCAAAGGGTATCATGATTAACTGTGCTAAACTGGCTATGCAATTTGACGCGTTATTACCTGGGGCGGCCGTTCCTGAACACACTTGTGGTCGCCAAGGTTTCTTTATGCTCATGAGCATGGAAACACAAGTAGATACTGGTAAGATGAACTACATCATCCGCGACCATGACAAAGAATTGTTCGAAGCGAAAAAAGCATTTTTCCTACAAGCAGGTCAAACATTAAATGAAATCTATGGCCGTGAAGTTTGCGAAGTCTCCGTAAAAGATCAATATTACAATATGTACGATATCATCAAAGATAATATGGAATGTGTAAACGTAGCCAAAGCAGCCATGGAAAAAGCAGGTATTACACCTATTTGCGATCCTATCCGCGGTGGTACCGATGGTTCTAAAATTTCTTTTATGGGCATTCCAACACCTAATATTTTTACTGGTGTAGAAAATCTCCATGGTCGTCATGAATTTGCATGTATTGACGATATGAAAAAAGCTGTTGAAGTTATCGTTAACATCGTAAATATCGAAAAATAGTACCATAAAATAGCAAAATGACTATTCGAACAATGTCTCGAATAGTCATTTTTTATTACTCTATGAAATTATATATCCAATGTAAAACATTGTTCTACGCAAGTTTACCATTACGTTTACGATTTCTAATTTGTTCTTCTTCAGCACGTGCTTTCAAGGAAAGGTCTTTGTCGGTTCCTACATATCGGCCGTAGAATAAGTAATATGAAACTAAAGCTACAAGGGCAACTACTACAGTTACATGGAACATGCTTGTATAACCGACTACCTCCTTAATGGCACCTAAGATATATGGACCAAAGCCAAGGCCCACATCCAAGGCGATAAAGTATGTTGATGTGGCAACACCAATGCGGTGAATTGGTACAATTTTAACTGTTACCGCTTGACCATTAGACATGAATGTACCATATCCAAGTCCGACGAATACGGCGGATAAAAGTACAAGCCATGTAGAGTGAGCAATGGATAGTAAGAAAATACCAAGCGCTAAAGATACGAAACAAGGATATAAAACGAAGTTTTCCCCTTTCATATCAAATAGAATACCAAGTAAAGGTCTTGTAATAGTGATCACTACGGCATAGACAACGAAGAAGAATGTACCTGCCATAATAAGATCTAAGTCTTTTGTATAAGCTGCCATAAAGCCGATAACACCAGAGTATGCAAAGCCTACAAGCACAGAAACAAGGCTAATAGAATTCATACGAGGTTCAATATAATCGGAAATCTTAATACCCTTATGAGCTTCAGAATCGATATCAAGCTTAGGCTCCTTAAACTTCATAATTACGGCGCCAATGCCACAAATAACGATAAGTGCAACACAGAATGCGATGATAAAATCATAGCCAAGACTGTGAAGCATTAAAATACCTAAGAATGGACCTACTGCAGCAGCAAGAGAAGTAGATAAACCGTAGTAGTTAATCCCTTCGCCACGACGAGATTGAGGTATAATAGCAGCAATAATCGTACTTGTTGCAGTTGATGTAATACCGTAAGCAAAACCATTTATGAATCGAACGCTATCGAGCATTAACAAGTTAGGTGTGTAGAAGTACATGGCTGTTGAAGCCAAATAAATAAACAAACCTAAGTACAGCATCTTTCGGCAACTTAAGACACTAATAAAGCGTCCCGCTAACAATCGTGCCACGACGGTACCGATAATATATATACCAACAGCTAAGCCTGCTTGACTGGCTGTGGCGTGAAGGTTATCTTTTGCCACTACGGCAATAATAACAATTAATAAATAATAAATCAAAAATACTAAGAAATTAATCAAAGTATCGAGGACAAATGATCTTGTCCATAAGGCCTCCTTAGCCTTATCCATAGTATCAACTCCTATTTCTAAAATATTTGTCAACCATATAATGACATTGGTTAATTATAGACCTCTCATCATAAAAAACAAGAATTAAATAGTTATTTTTGTTATCACTTTTAATTATGACTAATCTCATAGATTTATATATAATAAGCAAATTACCATATCACCTATTTACGTAAATTTTTAATAATAAAAACACCTTTGATAGGTTCTACTCTAATTTACCAGTTAGAATAGACCATCAAAGGTATCCTACTATTATTCAATTATTTTGTTTCTAATCCACAAGCTTTAAAAAATGCTTTATAAGCCTCCGCCTTCTTCACAAGACTCAACGGATAGGCTCTAGAGGTAGATGGCAAACGCGTCAAAGAAAGTTCTCGACCTTCATAAACAAAAGGAGTCGTTTCTCCTGTTTTAGGTAGTTTTACCTTTTCAGGTAATAAACTAAGTAAGATTTCTGTAGCCTTGCCACCTGTTGTACCAATATGAGTACAATCTGGTATTTGTGCTAATACGTCAGCGAGAGGAACGGGCTCAACTACCTTTAAAAACGCATCAGATGCATTACCATGCTCACGAATAGCTTTCAATACCGTTGGACAAGAAGCTATACCAATTTGAGATAAAAAAGCTTTAATCTTTTCCGCATCAAATGCTTTTTCTTCCCCTTTTCTAAAATGTTCTTTATCATCAAAGAACACCAAACCGAAAACACGCCACATATCATTTTGAAAATTCGGATAATGAAATTCCATGGCTCGCTTTTCAGATGTTGGTGGAAATGTTCCCATCATCATAACCGTTGCATTCTTCGGCAAGAATGGCGGAAATGGTCTCGTCTCTACAACTTCATTAGAATGTACTTCAACAGTAGTATTATCTTTCACGATACACATCTCCTTATTGTTTATGTTAACTATCTACTCTCACATTAACAAGTTTAGATGATTGATACTATGATAAAACTCACCTTTTATTGAACCATAGGTTGGGTCATAATCGTATTGACCGCATCAAATCCTGTTGGTACAGGAGATACGAGATATAAACATACAACGGCAGCAATAGCAAATCCAATTGCTAGGTAAGAGAAGGTGCCCCGTTTAGGGAATTCATACAAACCAAACATGCGTATGCCAATAGCCGCACCAATGGCTGTAATAAAGGATGGCAATGAGAACATACCATATACGCCAAAGATAACCATCAATCCCGCATAACCGCCTACTACAGTGATCATTGGTAGCATACGATCCATAGAACTCTTATAGTCTCGAGTCAACCCAGATGGATAGTTGGAGCTTTCAATACCGAATAAACCAAGCAAAATGCCGAAATCAACCCAGATAAATTCCCAAATGCCTTTAAATGCATTTCGATTACGGCCTGCATACCAAGCAAAGGCAGTAATGGCCAAGATGGCTAAACCAACTAAGCCAAAATAGTAATCCCCACTAATAGTAGGACCTACATAGGCGCCAATAGCGGTTACAATAGCACTGAGAACGGAAAGTACAATAACACGATGAACAGCAGGACGTTCCGATTCAGGAATGCGTTTGAACACGGTTGCTAGCAATTCCAATACAAAGCAAGCCATAAAGACAGCAATACCAATAGCTGGATTAATGAAGATACCAACTACCGTCAAAACTAAAGGAATTAACAAGCGCCATTTAGGAAATAATACGAGATCCTTGTAATCAAGGCGTACATCTTGTGTTTCAGATGTAAAATTATTATACACTACAAAGAGGAGCATAAACGCAACCACATCTAGTGGTGTAGCGCCCCAAATCAACAAGGTTGGTACGATAATCATGGATAACGCCACACCAGATATTCTAGATAGGCCAGCGGCGATGAACCCTAGCAGTAAAAATGGTAATAATAATGTTAAATATTCGAACATAATAAACCTCCCATCATCATATAAATCTAAGTATATAGTAATTAACTACAAATTTCTATACCGAATGAGTTGAGGTTTATATAGATTTACCATACGACACCATACTATACTACGTCTTTACTAAGATTGTTGCTGCTTTAATCGGTTTCTTATAACAGACGGGGAACATTCGAGTTGTCGTGCAATAGCTGCAATGGATAATCCTTCCATCCGTAATCTACTAATCTCATTCGTATCTACCTCTAACCGTTTACCACGCAAAGCAACACCAGATTCTCGTAAATATAAGGCAACCGTATTAGCTTGCAGTTGATAGGCAATACCTATATCCTTTGTACTCAACCCATGATAGCTATACAAATAGCTCATTTCATCGATAGGCATCACCTTACGCCGCCCACCGCGTATATTGACCCCCATGTGATGTAAGATATGTAATACCTTCCATCGTGAAAGCCCCATCATATGGGCAATACGAGTTGTACTATTACCACTTTCATAAGCCTTTTTAATACGATCTGGTTCTACACTATGTATAGAATGGTCATGAGTACACAGCAGTCCATACTCATGTAATCGATTAGATATGGTCGCAGTGGATACATTAAAACGACGGGCCAAGGCTTCAATACTAGTATGACTCACTTCATATAAATTTACCAAGGTTGCGCGATTGATATCTTTACGCGTTTCACGTCGCGCAATCTTATACATCTGCATACGCCTTACAATTGTATCTACACTACACCCAATATAATCGGCAATATCTCGTAAGGTCCATTTCTCTTTAACATATAGATTCTCTAATAATTGTTTTGGAATATTTCGTACGCTGCGATACATATAATCGCTCCTTTCACATAATTTAGGCGAACTATATTCACACACCTATTACACTTATTATGAAAGGCTAATTATAGTCTTAGCAATAGAAAAAGGGTTCCCAATAGTCACCCCGGTGACCATTGGGAACCCTGCCTTTATCAGGAACAGATATACATTATCGAGCCCTATGACGCAATGCCTTCGGCTTTTCTAATATAAAAGCCCATTTCATACCTTCTTTAATATCATGACACGACTTGCGAGCCTTCTTCGTTACAGGCTTCGTATGAGTCTCTACATCAACAAGAGGAATCTTTACTTCTTCCATTGCTTTTTGGCGCTTAAATTCTGCTAGGCGCTCAGTCAATGTAGAAACTGCAACCGTTTTACTAGTAGATACTTTATGTTCTTCTCGTTGTTTAGGTTGCTCTTTTTTAGATTGTTCTGCAGATTGATTATAAGAAATCTGAGTATTAGACGACTGATAGCCAGCATCATTAGATGTAGCATTAACCGGAGGTTCTTCTATTTTACGTTCAATAGAAATACCGTATTCACGCTCCATATCCTCCCAAGTCTTTTCAGCACCTGAGGTTTCATACTCATCAGCATCTTCAGTCTTTGAGCTTTTCAAAAAGGAGAACACGATATAAGCAATTATAGCTAGAACAAATATAGGATTATGCGTAAAGGCCGATAGTATTGTAGACAAAATAGAGTCCATAGCTACTCCTATTCACCATCTGCTAAATTCTCACGCATCTTAGTGTCTGCAATAATATTATTCATATTGTAGTAATCCATAACGCCAAGATTACCGTTTCTGAAAGCTTCTGCCAATGCTTTAGGAACTTCAGCTTGTGCTTCCACAACCTTAGCTTGCATGTCTTGTGTTTTAGCACGCATTTCTTGTTCTGTAGCAACTGCCATAGCACGGCGTTCTTCGGCACGAGCTTGTGCGATTTTTTTATCTGCTTCCGCTTGGTCTGTTTGCAATTGGGCACCAATGTTACGTCCTACGTCTACGTCAGCAATATCAATGGATAAGATTTCGAATGCAGTACCCGCATCAAGGCCTTTACCCAATACAGTACGAGAAATGTGATCTGGATTTTCCAATACATCTGTATGCTCTTCAGAAGAACCTACAGTTGTTACGATACCTTCACCAACACGGGCGATAATTGTAGCTTCACCAGCACCACCAACGAGGCGATCAATATTAGCACGTACCGTTACGCGAGCACGAACCTTAAGTTCAATACCATTTTTTGCCACTGCAGAAATGATTGGTGTTTCAATCACCTTAGGATTAACAGACATTTGAACCGCTTCCAATACATCACGACCAGCGAGGTCGATAGCAGCAGAACGTTCAAATGTCAAAGGAATAGATGCGCGTTCAGCAGCGATTAATGCATCTACAACGCGGTCAACGTCACCACCAGCAAGGTAATGTGCTTCCAATTGATTTACATTAACCTCAAGACCTGCTTTATTCGCCTTAATCAAAGGCATTACGATTTGAGATGGATTTACACGACGTAAACGCATACCAACTAATGTAAAAATGCCTACGTTAACACCGGCTGCCAATGCGGATACCCAAAGGCCTAATGGCACAACATACAAGAATACCATAATCCCAATCAGTAGAATGGGAATCAAAATTAAAATACCTACATCCATAGTAACCTCCATTATATACGACGATGTGGTGAAAGCTTAGTCGCGCTTTCTAACAATATTGCGGCCGCCTACAACACGAAGCACCACAATGGGTGAACCGGCATCGATGAAGTCCCCTTCGGTTACAACATCTACCAAATTACCATCAATTTTAGCAATACCTGCAGGGCGTAATGTTGTATGCGCTACGCCCTCCTTGCCAGCTAGATCCTTTAATACATCATTAGACACATATCCAGCTTTTGTGGTAAATCGTTGCCCTAAGGTAAAGAGCTTGCCAATCCAGGTTTTTGAAAAGTGATTAAAGAAGGTTAATAATACCACGACTAATACAATCGTGATACCAAGCACCGCATATAAGGCTATATCTGTACCACCAAGGCCGATAAATACGCCCCACATAAACAAACAGTACCCGATAAGACCCGCAATACCACCAGGTATAACTAGTTCAATAGCCATCAATACGAGACCTATAATAAGCCAAAAAATATAATCCATATAAACCTCCTTTCACAAATCATTTCATACAATATATTATACAATAGACATTTATATTTTTCCAATAGACACGCTTCTATGATATATATAAATGCCACTATACAAAAACGCGTAGCCGAAAAGCTACGCGTTAATTATAAGTCTTGCTATATAGTTAAATGTATAATCAATTATACATCCGTTTTCTTTAATTGATCATTACCAATACCTGTTTTTTGTAGGATAAGAAGTACAATGCTCATCCCCATACCTACAACAGTTGCCAAGCCCATTCCTTTTAAAACAACAGGACCAATTACGAGCTGTGCACCACTAAGGCCTACAACAAGAATAACAGATGTAAGAATCATGTTAACAGGATTTGTATAGTCTACCTTGCGTTCTACGAGCATACGCAAGCCAGAAGCCGCGATGATACCGAACAATAGAATCGATACACCACCCATAACAGGGATTGGAATGGCATGAATAAGAGCGGCTACCTTGCCCACGAAGGAAATAATCATAGCCAATATAGCTGCACCGCCGATAACCCAAACGCTAAAGCACCGTGTAATTGCTAGTACTCCAATATTTTCACCATACGTTGTATTTGGTGTAGCCCCAAAGAAACCAGAAAGAATATTGGCAAGGCCATCACCTAATAAAGAACGTTCTAAGCCAGGTTCTTTCATAAGATCTTTTGATACGATGTTACTTGTAACAACAAGGTGACCCACGTGTTCCGCAAATACTACAAATAATGCTGGCATAATCATGACGATGGCATTGATATCAAATTCAGGCATACCATAAAACTGTGGTAGCGAGAACCATGGTGCCGCTTCAACAGCGGAGAAATCGACAACGCCCATGATAGCAGATAAGATATAACCTGCCACTACGCCGATAAGCACAGGAATTACAGCAAGGAATCCTCGGAATACGACGGTTCCTAACAAGGTCACAATCAAGGAGAACATAGATACTATGATAGCCTGCTCATGAGACATGCCAAGATTTTGATCACCGATAAGTCCAGCCATACCCATAGCGACTGGAGCTAGTTCAAGACCGATGATAGCAACGATAGCCCCCATCGCAGCTGGTGGGAATAATTTATCAATCCAACCGATACCAATATAGCGAACTAAGAACGATAAAATAACAAAGGATAAGCCAAATACAACAAAGGCACCTTTAGCGGCCTCATAACCCAAGCCTGCAGCCAATACCGCACTGACAGGAGCAATAAAAGCAAAACTAGAGCCTAAATAGGCTGGAATCTTGCCTTTACATACAAATAAGTATAGCAATGTACCAATACCATTCATAAATAATGCCGTTGCTGGATCGACTTTCAACAAATACGGTACAAGTACGGTAGAGCCAAACATAGCAAATAAATGTTGAAAGCTAAGTGGTAATAATTTACCCAATGATGGGCGTTCTTGAATATCAATAAAATCGTTCATAATTTTCCCTCATACACAACACATATATTATCGTTTATTTGGTGGTACAAAACGTCCCGGTAATTTAGATTCAACCGTTCTATTCGGTCTAAACCGACTCTGCGTTTCCTCGCGCAACGACGGCAACGTTTCCTTATTACCTACTGCTTTAACACCTTCTACGCCACGTCTCGCAATACTTGCTAAAATACCGATAGCTAAACAATTCATCATTAGAGAAGAACCACCATAGCTAACGAATGGCAATGGCACACCTGTTACAGGCAACATACCACAAACCATGGCGATATTGAAGAATGCTTGACCACTGATGAGAATCGTAATCCCAATGGCTAACCATCTACCAAAAGCATCGCGTGCTCTATTAGCAATACGGAATCCAAAATACGTAAACATGGCCATTAAGAATACGACCAGAATACCGCCTAAAAATCCCATTTCCTGTGCCCAAACAGCGAAGGCAAAGTCCGTATGTGCTTCAGGCAGATAGAAATACTTTGACGTACCATTCAGAAGGCCTTGTCCAAAGAACCCACCTGAGCCTACGGCTAACAAACCTTGTACAGTTTGATAGCCTTTATCCTGTGCATAGGACCAGGGATCAAACCAAGATACAACGCGTTCCCACCGATATGAACTACTACGAGCAGCATAAATACCTACGACAATAGCACCCATCAAGGATAAGCCAAATATACTTTTCTCAAAGCCAGATAAGAATATTAACAGGTATGAGAAACCTATAATCAATACGGCAGTCCCCATATCCGGCTGTTTAATGGTGAGCAAAGCAAATATGATTGGCCAAAGCAACATATAGCACATATATCTTACGCGTTCAAAAATATAACCTAATGCTACCTCTTTTTGAGACAAACCCTTCTTAGGTTTAATCATAGATGTAAATCTAGGTTTTACCCACGGTTTATCCGCCAATTTAGCTGCTGTCCACATGAGTGCAGCCAATTTAGCAAACTCTGATGGCTGGAACGAGAATAGGCCAAGAGAAATCCACCGGCGCGCACCATTGACCTCTACACCGACCAAATATATAGCCACTAAGGATACTGCGGTCAATCCCATTATCCAGGTCAGTAATTTAGCATTTTGTAATCGACGATAATCAAATCGATACAAAAGGACACCCAAAATAGCAGAAGCCAATAAATAACCTAAATGTCTCGGTGCATAGCCCAACAATCCAGTATCTGTTGTAATCGACCCAACATAGGTGGCACTAAAGATATTAATGCTACCAATCAAGGCCATAAGCGCTATAGGCAATAACATGCCTTGTAGGTCGTTCTTAAACACTTTCTCCCAAAAGTGTCCCTTCTTTTCCCCTTTTTGCACCATATTATGCCTCCTTAGTAACAGTCGGTTTCACTGCTTCTAATCGGAAAATAGGTTGTCCCTTTGCGCTAAACTTCTCTTCATATTCCGTTTTTACATTCGGTAAATCTGTACTATGTAAATCATAGGTGACATTCTTGAGTTCCCACCCACAATTTTTGAACTCCTCTAGAGAGAACATAAACAAGTCTTCATTATCGGTTTTAAAGTGCACTTCGCCATTATCTTTTAACAAACGTGCATAGCGGTCAAGGAATGTATGATATGTTAAGCGACGCTTAGCATGCTTAGCCTTAGGCCATGGATCACAGAAATTGATATAGAATCGATCTACTTCTTCAGGGGCTACAATTTCTTCAATGCCTGCAATATCAAACAAAGATACTTTTGCATTATCCCGTTGAGCTTCGAAAATCTTTTGTGCTGCATAGTAAATTACACCGATTTGAACCTCAAAACCAACAAAATTTGCATCTGGATATGCTTCAGACATGCCCGCAATGAATCGTCCTTTACCTGTGCCTAGTTCCATGTATAATGGTCTTTCTGGATGCGAAAAAGCCTCTCTCCATCTGCCTTTATAAGCCTCTTGTCCTGATAAAATAATGTGTGAATCATACTCGCGGATAGCCTCATCAATCCACGGTTTTCTACGAAGACGCATCGTTACTCCTTATATGTCTATTCTGAAAGTACTATATTACATAACTAATTGTTACCTATCCTTATTATTATAGAAAAATGCTTTACTTTACGTCAATTAGTAATATAAAAAAGCCCCTGTCATTATGAAAAGACAAGGGCTCATCATTAATTAGATAGCATATTTTCTAAGTATTCAATTTGTTGTGGGCTCAAGCCAAGCTCTGTTAAACTTTTCTTAGATGTAGCAAACACCGCATTTGATTTACCAACACGAGTACCTAATGCCGCTGCTGCTACGAGTTCACGATCAAGTTTGCCTAGACGTGATCTGTTTCTATTTTGTGGTTTTGGCTTTTTAATACGGAATGTATTATATTTTACAGCTGTTGATGCTTCATCAGCTTTAATTTTGGCAGCCATATTTGTACTATTTGAGCCATTACCTAGTAGAGCACTTAAGCCCACTCGCTTTGGCACAAGTTTATCATAATCTACACCAAACTCAGGGCGTTCTTCGCGAAGTTGCTCAAATGTAGCAAGAGCCGCATTCATTTGCTTTAAACCCGCTGCAGAGTACAACTGACGAATGGCAATACTTACCTCTTGAGGTGTCAAAGTACCGCGTTCAATAGCAGAAATAATCGTTTCTCTCAAGGAGCCAAGATCTCCGCTAGCTGTATAACGTCCGATTTCAACAAGATCTTTTTGACGTTCATTGAGCTCTTTTGGCACATATATATTAAATTCTGAGATGGAAGGCGCTTTTTTGGTTATCGGTTCTGCGGCACCATTTACCTCACACAGATAACCACTGCTGACTACAGCCAAAGCCACGGCCAAAGTTAAAACCTTTTTCAATGTTTCCAAATCTCCCTTTACACACCAACAAAAGCACGTTTACGTTCATATACTAACCAATACAGATTTATAAATTAGTAAAACTGTATCATACATCCAAATGGGTCAGTCTATTTTTATTATATACTACTTCATCTATTATTTATAGTCATATTGATAAAAAACTATAAAATATTTTATTTATAAATACTATTTATAACTCATATTCATATATTCAAAAAGTAGTAGTTTCTATGCTAATTAGAAAGTACTACTACTTTTCAATTCATTTATAAACAATATTTATATAAGTTATATTCTGTAGCGATTTTAACTTAGCAATGCTTTTACATCAGCTACAATTTGTTCTACAGAAACACCGTTTTCCTGCAAAATATACCACAATCTAAGAAAAAGAGCCAGTCCATACAGAACCAGCTCTTTATGTAGCAAAAAGGCGGTACAACCAAATGGTTATACCGCCTTGATTCATCAATTATTCTGCAGTGAATGGCAATAAAGCGATTGCACGTGCACGTTTGATAGATGTAGTCAATTTGCGTTGATGTTTTGCGCAAGTACCGGAAATACGACGAGGTAAGATTTTGCCGCGTTCAGTCGTGAAACGACGAAGTTTTGCAACATCTTTATAGTCGATTTGATCGATATGGTCTGCACAGAAAACGCATACTTTTCTTCTTGGCTTTCTGCCTCTATCTCTTCTCATTGCGAATCCTCCTTTTCGAATTAGTAGGAGTCTCGGACACTAGAACGGGATGTGTTCGTCATCGCCGCCTGTACTGAAACTATCAAAATTGGACCCACCATCGAAAGAATTAGTATTCATATCAAGGGATTGGCCCACAAAGTTCGCTACCACTTCAGTAACGTAACGTTTTTGACCATCCTGAGTCTCGTAGGAACGAGTTTGCAAGCGACCTTCTACAAAGCAGCGACTGCCCTTACGAAGATTACCTGCCGCTTCACCAAGTTTGCCCCATGCAACGCAATTAATGAAAGCAGTTTGTTCTTTCGTTTCATTGGTCGTAGAGTCAACATAAGTATTAGTAGCAGCTACTGTGAAAGTTGCCACTGCTCTACCAGTTTTAGTAAAACGTACTTCAGGATCACGAGCTAAATTACCTAGAATTTGTACAGAGTTCATCTTTTCTCCTCCAGGCTTTAATTATGCATCGTGTTTAACAATCAGGTGTCTTAAGACATCATCGTTGATTTTCAACACACGGTCAATTTCTTTAATTTCAGCTGGATCAGCTTCGAAATTAACCAATACGTAGAAACCGTCAGTGAATTTTTTCACTGCGTAAGCAAGACGACGCTTGCCCCAACGATCTACCTTTTCTACTGTGCCGCCTACACGAGCAATTAAAGCTTCCACTTTTTCAATGACAGCGTTAGTTGCTTCTTCTTCAGCTGGTTTCACAATAACCATGACTTCGTATTTGTTCATACAAAATCACCTCCTCTTTCGGACTAATGCCCCTATCGACACATAGGGGTAGGAAGTGCTTACCATTAATAAGCTCTACTATTATAACCTAAATTAATAATGAAAGCAAGTAGGTCCTATATAATAAACGGCTCATTATCATCAACTACATAAATACTCCTATGAGATGCTATTTTCTCTAAGTTCTCAGGACTATCAGTATGAACAGGAATAATAACATCAGGATTGACCATATCGATAAACTTAACTAAATCAGCCTTACATACATGACCACTTGCATGGCATATATAAGATGGATACGTATCTAGCAAATCTTTTAACGCCAGATTTTCCTCAATATATCCTGTCCACATAGAATATATAATACGTACATCATCTTTAGGGAATTTTTTAATTTGAGAAATATAATTTTCTGTTCCTCTTGCCAAGGAAACAAATCCATTATCCATATAATATTTAGGATATGCCCCTATATCAAGAACTAGTGGACTATCAGGTCTACGATACAATGTACTATCATAGTACACATTATCAATCACCGTATCTAGAATTCTTTTCTGATACGCGTCACAAATTAATACCTTATCAGTCGGCATATTATGCCAAATCTCCATAATACGGTCAATATTCGTAGAGGAACACATAACAAAGACATATTTTCCATCTTGAATATATGAAGAAATATCGTCTAGCACTTCTCTTTCAGATATCCCATCATGAGCATTTCGAGATAATGAGGTGCCTTCTGTAATTAATACATCAACGTCACCTATATACGTCCTAATTAGCTTTTCTAATACATGACCTCGTACCCCATGCATTCTAAAATCGCCTGTATATAAAACACGTTTACCTTCCGATTCAATGACAAACATATAACTATCCACAGCACTATGGTCGATAACCAAAGGTCTAATATGTATATTTCCAATAGTGAAGGCTTCGCCTCCACGAAATGTATTTGCATCTAACAAACGTAAATATAAATCTTTATCTTGATGTTCAGTAGCTATCATAGCCACTTCCTTACTTAGTTCCCCCATATATAATGGTATTTCTGGTAATGCAGAGGTTAGTTGTCCTAAGTGATCCATATGATAATGTGAAATCACAATACCATCACAATCTAGTATCCCTTTTGTAACACCGTCTATATCTAAATTTATAGGTGTGTACTTTTCATCTAAACTTAATTCATTACCGAAATCCAGTATAATGCGGGTAGATGCTGTACTAATTTCTATGGCACTACCACCAATCTGATGAGTGCCACGATGGATAATTATATTCATACTTAACCTTTGTTAGGAATTGTTAGCAATGTTTCTGCTCGGTATGAACGCTCTATGCTAGGGGATTCATCGACCGTCTCCACACGTAATACAGCAAAACGAATTTGTTTTAAATGAGGCTCTTGCTTTAAGATTGTTTCACACAAGATTCGCAAAGAATCACGTTTATCAGTTGTAAGTAACTCTTGGCACTCTTTATGTTGTTGGCTTTCAACTGTTTTGGATGGATAAACCGCGTTAGCAATATCCTTTGGATTTAGGCGTAACATTAAATTTGTTTTATATCCGCCATCATTTTTAGTACAAGCCTTCTCATCAAATAAAACAACTAATTCAGCGTTCTTGGTATGCTTATACCCCTTTAAATTTCTTAAAACACTTATACCTTCATGACTATCAGTAGATACAATCTGATCTAAATCAAGTAATTTATAATATGTATAAGCTTCTAAAACACATCGTAGTAAAGTTTCATCACTACCAGATGGACGATATTTCAATTCAATAACAGAGTAGTATTTATCATCCGTGTTATAACCTAATAAATCTATTTTTCCATAAGAGTCGCTTCGAGCTTTTTTTAATGGTGTTTGGTAATCAAAAATATAACCTAAATCCTTAACCTCACCTTGATAGAATAATAATTTTGCTAAAATTTCTTCTTTTCGATTGGTGATTGATAACTCATTTTGAGTAGGCGTATGGTCTGTATCAAAATGATTAGGTCTTACAGGTTTCAATTTGTCCCATTCTTTAATGAGATCCTCTGATACAAGAGTTTTCGCAATAATCTCACTATAAAGATTCTTAGATCCGTTTATATAACCTTTGTAATTTACAATAGGAGCCTTATAAAAGTTTGCTACAAATTTTAATAAATATTCTTCTGTATTAACATGCTTCAAACCAAAGGCTTTTTTAAATTCCTTTAATTTATCCTCCCTCTTAATACAAAGAAAGAGCTCATCAATTGACTTCTTATTATCTATCATTATCATTTCCCTCCCCATAATAATAATTTACTACACTACACATAATTACTAAAAAATTCCTACATACAAATAATGCTTTTAAATATAAATTCATTATATCAATAGACATTTTATGAGTAAATAATGAAGAGCCCTATCTGTTATAAAGAAATTATAACTATTTCATACTTTCATTATACGCCATAAAACGAGTAATAATTTCCCCATTAAACATTATTTACTATAGGAATACACTATAAAATAATTAGACCCAAAAATAACTTCGACATTCTATAGAAACCTCTTGCGCCAATCCCTTATATATTTTACTATATATAGAGAATTCTAATTACAAAAAGGAGTCATCATGGCTAATATTAATGAAAACTATTTAAACCTACAAGGTTCTTATTTATTTGCTAACATTGCTAAAAAAGTAGCGGATTACCAAGCAGCTCATCCAGATGCTGACATTATTCGTCTTGGTATCGGCGATGTAACATTGCCTTTAGTACCTGCTATCGTAGATGCTATGACTAAGGCTGTTCAAGAAATGGGCAAAGCTGAAACATTCCGCGGTTATGGTCCTGAACAAGGTTATGATTTCCTTCGTAAAGCAATCATCGAAGGCGATTACAAACCATATGGCATCGAAATTAGTATGGACGAAGTATTCGTTTCTGACGGCGCAAAATCCGACGTTGGTAATATCCAAGAATTATTCAGCGAAGATAATATCATCGCTATCACTGACCCTGTATACCCTGTATACCTTGATTCCAACGTTATGGGCGGTCGTACAGGTCAAGCTGTTGATGGTATGTTCGAAAAGGTTGTATATCTTCCTACATTTGCAGAAAATAATTTCTCTCCAGAATTTCCTGCTGAACGTGTAGATATCGTATATCTTTGCTCTCCAAACAATCCTACAGGCACAGTACTCAGTCGTGCACGCTTAGCCGAATGGATTAAATGGTGTAAAGAAAACGACGCTATCTTAATGTTCGACTCCGCTTATGAAGCTTTCATCAGCACAGAAGACACTGTTAAATCTATCTATGAAATCGAAGGTGCACGCGAAGTAGCTATTGAATTCCGTTCCTTCTCTAAAACTGCTGGCTTTACAGGTACACGTTGTGCCTACGCAGTAGTTCCAAAAGAGGTAACAGGCAAAACTAAATCTGGCGAACGTCAACCTTTGAATCCTATGTGGAACCGTCGTCAATGCACTAAATTTAACGGCGTACCTTACATCGTTCAACGTGGTGCTGAAGCAGTATATTCCAAAGAAGGCCGCGAACAAACTCGCGCAAACATCGCTTACTACAAAGAAAATGCACGCATCATCAAAGAAGGCCTCGAATCCATTGGCCTTACTGTATATGGTGGTACTGATGCACCTTATATTTGGTTAAAAACACCTGGCAACATGACAAGCTGGGAATTATTCGATCTTCTTCTTGAAAAGGTACAAATCGTGTCTACACCAGGCTCTGGTTTCGGTCCACATGGCGAAGGTTACCTTCGTTTAACTGCATTCGGCAGCCGCGAAAATACAATCCGTGCCGTAGAACGCATCAAAACTTTACAATTCTAATACATTTATAACTAAAAATATGTAATACAAAACGGTTGTGAAACCTTCTCTCCGAATGTTTCACAACCGTTTTTATTTTAAATCTAGATACTAATTAAAAGTTATGACGAATACCCGCATCTACACGATAGGATGTATCAACAGTACTACCAAAGTTTTTAGTAAATGTTCCATATAAATATGTATTTGGGCGGAAACTCCATGAACCACCGAGTTCAAGATCAAGCCAAGTATCCTTCAAATCTACTACGCTATTAGTCGTTGGTTCACCGGCCATGCTATAGGTTGCTTTCATCTTGCCAGAGAATTCATGCGCCAATGCAGCTTTAAGGAAAACATTACTATTCTTAGCTTCCTTACCAATGCCAATTCCTAAGCGCCCTATAGCGGAATTAACCGCATCAGAATTAATATGAACCGTGCTACCTGTATTCGTACGAGCATCGAAGCTTTCACCAGATAAGCGGCTAAGAATCAATTCCGCACTAGGGTCAATATAGAAGCCATTATTTCTCTTGATACGTTTACCATATTCAAGGCTCAAAGATGCACCCGTATTACGGTAGTCACCACTCAACGACGTTCCTAAGCTGTTATGTACGGTAAAATCATTTTTCAAACGATTGCCTTTAGCAATAATATCTAAATAACGACCATCATTAAATTGTTTAGCCCCATAGATTGCTAATCCAGCAGTTTTACCAGAACCTGAACCTAGTGTATAATCACTGTTGTTTGTACCATACAAGAAGGCACCGCCTATAATCCAGTTTCCTCGTTTCGTATCATAGCCAAATTGCGCCATATTATAATTTTGATTTACATAGGCAGAGTCTGTAATTTTAGATTTACCACCAATATATTTGCCCCATACGCCTTGACTATCGGAGTTAAGACGCACATCACCTAAGCGGCGTTGTAAATCATTGGTATCAGCTCGCATTTGCATAACAGAAGATGCTAATGCACTCTTAGCACCGGATACAATTTCACTTTCACTAGTGGATAATACGGTTTTATTAGACACCATAGCACGTCCATCTGTATCAAAATCATCCGGGCTAAGTTTAGCATTTAATGTAGGACTAATCACACCTGTTTCTAAATGCACATTAACACCAAGGTTTCGCTCACCCTTCGTATATCCATTGTAGACTATTTTCTTCACAAATTGATTTTCTGCTAATCCTGGAATCTCGGCATTAGCTTGTTCTTTCAAAGCCTCTACGGAACTACGCAATGTAACAGAAGAGCCAGGGTCAGCATGATTAATTACAATTTCACCTTTACCGTTTTCTGCAGCAGGTGCACCTTTTTCATAATCAATAGCTGTATGACCAGCATAATTATTAATCGTAATAGGCCGTGCATCTACGGCTTGGATAATGCCGCGGCTACCTTCTGTGGCACCACCTATAAGATGCTCTACCTTACTACCTGTATAGAGATAATTTGCAGTATCTGGTCGGCCTTGTGTAGGGTATTCACGTTCAGCTCCTAACCATTCATTACGCCATGTAGCACCATTTTGTAAATACAATCTCAAACCGCCATGATAAGGATTATTGTTACTTTCATCAAATTCATTAAGTACACCACCCACTAATTTAGAATTTGGTGTCGTTAATCCCAATGAAATTTCTGATCCATGATTGTGTGGATTTTTATCAATACCATAGTTTTTATTGATAAAACCAATATTGCCATACATATTGACGTCCTTAGCACCTGGTTTCAATCCATCCATGCCAGTATTCACATAGACAAATCCTTCTTCTGAAAGTGCAGAATATGTATCAGATGTCGTTAAAGGATGTGTCTTTACATCTGCCCCACCTAGAATCCGAATGTATCCATCCTTATTAGCTTGCAAACCTACGCCAATGGCATCTACTTTGGCATTACCTTGTACGGTAATACGAGTATCATCATTATTACCATCATTTGTAACCCCACCATAACCAGCATATATACCACTCATGTAATAGTGTGCTAAGTCTGGTCTGCGCTTCTCTCCACTTTCCGCAGGTGCTGGATTTACAACCGTTACATTTACATTTTTATCTATGGCAACCTGAGATCCATCAAGCGCATAAATGCCGGTAACGTTATTATGGTATTTGTTTCCATTTACACCAAGGCCAGATACATTGACGGTCAAATCATCGGTATAGTGTTTATTTTCACCCCACAAATTCAACCCAATGGATTTTCCATCCGTATGGCTTTCAACTGTAGTGGCTGACACCATGGCCTCTGCACTAGCACCGGTAATAATTAAAGCAGCAATAACAGCAAGGTTTATCGTTCTTCTCATCTCATAACCTCCTCAAACTATACACAATAATATGCATATATTCATTGTATATATAGTAGGGGTATATGTGTCAATTTTTGCACATATGATGTTTTCTTTTATGTATATTCTCATACGCAATGTATCGATATAATGATGAATAATAACAAACGAATTATTCTCTCCACATAATATATGCTGTATAACTCTATAGAATATTATAAAAAGAGAAATTTCTATGTTATAATAAGTATATTAGTTATTACACTACATTTTATAATTATATAGGAGGCTAATATGAGCAAAATTCGTATTGGTATCGTAGGCTATGGCAACTTAGGCCGTGGCGTAGAAGCATCTGTTAAATTGCAACCAGATATGGAACTCGTAGGCGTATTTTCTCGTCGTAAAGGCTTAGAAACAGTGTCTGGTGTTCCTACATACACTATGGAAGATCTACCAAACTTCAAAGGTAAGATCGATGTTATGGTTCTTTGTGGCGGTTCCGCAACAGACCTTATCGAACAAACTCCAATGGTAACAAAATACTTCAACTGTATCGATTCCTTCGATACACATGCACGTATCCCTGAGCATTTTGCTAATGTAGACAAAGTAGCTAAAGAAGCTAAGACTGCTACATTGATTTCTTGCGGTTGGGACCCAGGCATGTTCTCTTTACAACGTGTTTACGCTGAAAGCATCTTGCCTCACGGCAAATCTTACACATTCTGGGGCCGCGGCGTTTCCCAAGGTCACTCCGATGCTATCCGTCGTATTGATGGTGTTCTTGATGCTCGTCAATACACTGTTCCTAAAGAACAATACCTTGAAGCTATCCGTAATGGTGAAACTCCAGACGTTGATGGCTACAAAGGTCACCTTCGTGAATGCTATGTAGTAGCTGCTCCTGATGCAGACAAAGCAAAAATTGAAAACGAAATCAAAACTATGGAAAACTACTTCGTAGGTTACGAAACTGTAGTCAACTTCATTTCCCAAGAAGAACTTGATCGCGACCACAAGGGTATTCCACATGGTGGCTTCGTTCTTCGTTCTGGTGAAAGCACTGACGGCACTCGTCATGTTATTGAATACTCTTTAAAACTTGATTCTAACCCTGAATTCACAGGCTCTGCGCTTGTTGCATACGCTCGTGGTATCTACCGTCTCGCTAAACACGGCGGCACTGGTTGCTACACAGTATTCGATATTCCACCAGCTTGGATTTCCACACATTCTGCTGAAGAATTGCGAGCTCACTCTCTATAATTCTATACGCACATTAAGAGGATAACTTCGGTTATCCTCTTTTTACATTTAACAATAGCGTATGACGACACACAAAAAGGACCGCCTTAAGACGGTCCTTTTTTCGTATTAAAATCTATCTATTAATACCAACGTGTTAATGGCAATTCATTGTTAACATCTTTTGTCATAAGGATTTGATGCAAATCCATATTGCCAATATAGAAACCTGCTGCACAACCACAGAGGTATAAGTCCCACATACGAACGAATTCAGTACCGCGAGCTTTTTCTACTTGGTCACGTACACCTTGGAAATTATTGTACCAATGCATCAATGTTTTATAGTAGTGCAAGCGCAAGCTTTCAACATCGATAACATTAAAATCATAGTCATAAGCAATGGAAACAATTTCACGAAGAGATGGCAAGCATCCACCTGGGAAAATATATTTACGAATCCATGCACTAGATTCTTTTTCTGATGGATCACTGATGTAATGAAGCAAGAATAAACCACCATCATTTAACATAGTGGATGCATCCTCCATATACAATGGGAAATTAGGACGACCTACATGTTCCAACATACCAACGCTGACGATACGATCGAATGTACGACCAGATGCCGCTACATCACGATAATCAATGAGTTCGATTTCGACTTGACCTTCAAGTCCGAATTCTTTAATCCGTTCTTGGCCTTTCTTCCATTGTTCTTCAGACAATGTACAACCATAGCCTTTAACGCCATATTTACGGGCTGCTTCAATTAAAAGGAATCCCCAACCACAACCGATATCGAGTAATGTCATACCTTCTTTTAAATATAATTTATCGAGAATATGATGAACCTTTTGGTATTGTGCATCTTCTAAGCTATCATCTTCATGTTTAAAGTACGCACAAGAATAGCTCATTGTCTTATCAAGCCATAAGCTATAAAAATCATTGCCAAGGTCGTAGTGAGAAGACACTTGTTGTTTTTGATCTTTCTTTTTAAGACCTACATTAAAGAGAGAACTAAGTACCTTTTTATTGATAGAATCCTTATTAACATGACCTAGTACAACACAAAGAGCTTTGAATAAATCGCCTTCTATTTCAATATCCTTACGCATATACGCTTCGCCAAGTGCAAGTTCAGCAGAAACGAGCAAATCTTTCTTAGGGATATCGCGGTTTACACGAATGGTAAACTCAGGTGTACCTTCGCCAATGGTATATTCATTGTCACCCACTTTTACACTAAAGCAGTGATCATTAAAACGTTCTAAATAGTGAACTAAAAAACTATCAAATAACTTAGAAAACATACTTAACTTCCTTTCCTAGCAGCGTTACATGACGTTTACGTTCAATCAAAATGACACGTCCGCCTGCACACTGACATAGTCATATCCACTCATCAAAATTTTCTATAAAACAAATCATAAGAAAAACTTATATTTTTATTATATAAATACATCTACTTATCATTATTTTTTATAAGAAACTTCAACTTTCTCTCTAATATTATAGCACTTCTTGATAAATAATCTAGACTAATTCTATAGAAATGTATATATCCATTAGAATATGATATAATATGTGTTTGACAAGGCTTTTATAAGAAACCATATTTCTAATGAAAGCTTTCACAAAGAACGAAATTAATTTTAATAAAGGTGGTACCATGAGCACAAATTTAGAAGTAGGCATCGTAGGCCTTCCAAATGTTGGTAAAAGTACATTATTCAACGCTATTACGAAAGCTGGCGCTGAGGCTGCCAACTATCCATTCTGTACAATTGAGCCAAACGTAGGTGTTGTTGATGTTCCAGACAGTCGTCTAGCTGTATTAGCGGAAATGTTCGGTTCCAAACGCATCCTCCCTGCTGCTATGCGATTTGTAGATATTGCAGGTCTCGTTGAAGGTGCATCTAAAGGCGAAGGTTTAGGTAACAAATTCCTTAGCCATATTCGTCAAGTAGATGCAATTGCACAAGTTATTCGTTGTTTCGATGACCCTAATATCACTCACGTTGCAGGGTCTATCGATCCAATCCGAGACATCGAAATCATCAATACAGAGCTCTGCCTTGCAGACCTTGAATCCGTAGAAAAACGGAAACAACGCATTGAAAAAATTGCAAAATCCGGTGATAAAGATGCTCGCGCTGAGTTACCATTGCTAGAACGCATTATCGAAGGTCTCGGTGAAGCAAAACCAGTTCGTGCCCAAGGTCTTAACGAAGAAGAGTTAGATATGATTAAAGAGTTGACATTACTTACAGCAAAACCATCTCTTTATGTTGCTAACATTTCTGAAGATGAAGTATCTGATTACTCCGCTAACGAGCACGTAAAACGCGTAGAAGAATACGCGAAGAACGAAGGTGCTGGCATCGTTGTTGTATCCGCTCGTATCGAATCCGAAATTGCTGAGTTATCTGATGAAGAATCCGCTGCATTCCTAGAAGATCTCGGTCTTGAAGAATCTGGCTTAACTAAGCTTATCAAGGCAAGTTATGCACTCTTAGGCCTCATCAACTACTTTACAGCTGGTGAAATGGAAGCTCGTGCATGGACAATTGTAAACGGCACAAAAGCACCTCAAGCAGCTGGAAAAATTCACTCCGATATTGAAAAAGGCTTTATCCGCGCTGAAATCGTATCCTTCGATGACTTACAAGCTTGCGGCAGCCAAAATGCGGCTAAAGAAAAAGGCCTTGTTCGCCTAGAAGGCAAGGAATATGTTATGAAAGACGGCGACGTAACACACTTCCGCTTCAACGTATAATACAAATTAATAGCAATAAAAAACCAGTAAATCGAACGATTTACTGGTTTTTTGTTGTCTCTTAATGAGATTTTCTTTATGTGGTTGTTGAATAAACACGAGTTTATTCTTTATCGTTATCGACAGAGTTTTTCAAGCCGCCAAGTGCGCCTTCTACAGCATCTTTAACATCTTCTACAACGTCTTTAACTTTAGCAGTTGTTTTTTCTACGGCGCCTTCTGATTCCAATTTTTTGTCACCAGTTAATTTGCCAACATTTTCTTTTAGTGCACCTTTAGCTTGGTTGAGTTTTTCTTCTAATGCCATAATAGTGACTCCTTTCATGTAAAATCACGTTTAGCTATATTAGACCTACTTTTATAAGTAGATTACTATCCCCTTTTTCCGAAGAAAAATGAGACTACAGCAACAACAATGACTGCACCTAATACAGATGGAATTAAGGACATACCTGCTAAGCTAGGACCCCAGGTACCAAATAGGGACTGACCTACGGACGATCCAATTAAACCAGCAACAACTTTAGCGATAACGCCCATTGCACCGCCTTTGTTAGTAATGGCACCTGCTAGGAACCCGATAAAACCACCAACAATAATTGACCATAACATATAATCACTCCTTTACGCTTATATACATGTATCTTAAAAATCATCTAAATATACAGATATGTTAAATATTCAAAATGTTCTGTATATTTATAACGTACCATTCATTTTTAAAGGTTAAATGAAGTTCGATATATAAAGTTGGCATACTTTAGCAAAAGTAGTGTTCTATAGTCCTAACATTCTTCTTGTAAATATTTTGATACAAAAACTACACCCCAAAAATTATATCCAATTTTTGGGGTGTAGTTCAATTATGCAAAAGAGGTTTTAATAAGGTTAGTATTCCATATATTCTATTCAGCGACCTTTACAATTTCATCCATTGTACGACGTGTTTTATTACGGTGAGGTTCTTCATCACGGTAACCAAAGGCAGCCATTACAGCAATGCCAAAGTGCTTAGTATCGAACAGACCAAGTTCATCACCTAAGAGTGCGGTCATATCATCTTGATTGAAGCCTTCTAATGGACAAGAATCTAAGCCTTCATAAGCAGCCATTGTCATCATGTTCGCCATAACAATATACGTTTGTTTGGATGCCCAGTCAAAGGCCGCACGTTCAGATTCAAATGTTTTGTAATCTTCTTTTGTAAATTGAGCATATTTTTCGCGATATGCCGCATCAATTTCAGCTGGTAATTGTTTCACCTCTTCTTGAATATGACGGATATATGATGAATCGAATTCAAGATCTGCCTTTTTACGAGCTAAGAAAACCACTACATGACTAGCTTCAAGCCCTGCTAAGATACCCCAACCATAAGTTTTCATCTTTTCTCGAATTTCTGGATTTTGAATCACCAACAATTGATACGCCTCGAAGCCAAGAGATGTTGGAGACAAACGCGCTGCATTCAGAATCGCATTCCAATCATCGTCAGAAATCTTTTTAGTGCTATCGAATTTTTTGCATGCATAACGATATGTCATAGCATATTCTAAATCGTTACGATCCAATTTAGGGGCTGTTAATTTTACGTTTTCTATTTCATATTTGCTCATTGAAATTCAACCTTTCATTATATTATTCCAAAAACTTAACCTAGATACATAACATATGATGCTCATTAGCCAAAATTTTGACCAAATAGAATCATACGTTCTTTTTCCTTATAAAATAAATCAAGACCTAACTTATATAAGCCATTTAAATCACCATCATTTAACAGAGTCATATATTCACCTCTATCATCTTTATTAATGATAATAGGCGCTAATTTCTGTTGTAAACAAGCGTGTACAATAAGAGCTCTTCCTGTACGGCCATTACCATCAGCAAAAGGATGAATACGTTCAAATTGCAAATGTTGTTCCATAATGGCACGCACCCGCTCTTCATCATTTTGGGATATCTCTAAACGATATTGCAAGGTATCACACCAGTTTTTTAAAGCTTCTTGTACTTGATATGGTTTTGTTGGCTCAAAATCAGCACCAATAACCATGTTTTGAACAACCTTAAATTGCCCATTATCATCACGGATATGTGCTAGTAACAATCGTTGTGTCTCTTTTATGATATCTATCGTAATTACTTCTTGATAGGATTCCAGCAAGAATACTAAATAGTCGCGATAATTAGATACTTCATAGAACTCACGCAAATCCATTTTACGGGGTATCATATTATCTAATAGGATACTCTTTGTTTCCCCTTGTGTTAACGTATTCCCCTCGATTGCTGTACTATGATGGGCCATACGGACGACCATATCGTCTATATATTCGCGAGGCAAGGTAAAATCAACCATGTATATCTCCTTATACAATAAGATTTTTATATATTAATGTTATCATATATAGATAAATTTCGATATTAAAAAATCAATTTAATCTTTATAAGCTAAAACTGGTTTCCCTTTTTCATACCAAAATAAGCCTGATTTACTAATCTTATGTTCTTTTAGGATAGTCTGAACTTGTTCTACAGTATTCAAGTCTATTTGAATGGACAAACCACACATATCATTCAATTCTGGCGGTGTAGCCATCAGTTGGTGAGGCACCGAAAGTTCTGTTAATATCTTATCTGCTTTATCCCCAAAATAATAGGATGTAAAAACGACAAGCAACTTTTTATTGTTCAACGCCTCACCCCCAATAATATTGCTTAATCATTTACAACATAGATACGAGTATTATAGTTTAACAAGATTTTCCCCAACGATAGCATCTGTAATCGCATACATGTTTGTAATAGAGCCTACCCCTACTTGATCTTTTAGACCATAATAGTCGAGACAAATGCCACATGCAGCAATTTCAACACCAAGATCAGCTAACTTTTTAATATTGTCTAAATGAACAGAATCGTTGGTTACCATTTTAACGCTACTATTGATGAAATAAATTGTAGATGGCTTCACGTCGGCTTCAACCATGCACACCCAGAAGGTTTTCATCAAATTACGGCCAAGCTCTTCACTACCTTCACCAAGATAATCTTTCGTCATCAAAATGATGCGGTCACTATAATTCATAGGTTTGCAATCAATTTCCGGTGCAGGTTCTACATTCGGCGTAAGTTTAATAAAAAAATCTATACCATCTTGTCCAATTGCCACATCATAGCCACGAGACTTCCCAAATTTCTCTACATTATCGCGACTCATCTCGTTATCTACAATGGTCGTAATAATCGCGTCTGGATTTGCATCGCTTACCTTCTTCGTTTCAATCACAGGTTTTGGACACAAACTACCACGCACATCTACAGTTAATTCATTTGTATTACTCATTATTTACCTCAATACTATTATATATTTTGTGAAAGCATCAACGCACAACTACTCTATATACTATTAAAATTAAAATTGTAATATATCTTATTTAGTGACGCGTACAGCTAAGCCACTAAAGCTTTCAACGGCACCAACTATAGTGGCACCTTCAACGCCCACATCATGTAAAGCTTTCACCAAATCCGGCCCTTCTGCAGCAGGCACAGAGAATAAAAGACCGCCTGATGTTTGTGGATCAAATAAAATATCCGTCCACACAGAATCTAATATTTTATCTACTTGTACATCTGTAATAGCCTTACGATTGCCATAGGACGCCGCTGGTACAAGGCCCATTCGAGCCGCGTCAATGACATCATCAAAGAGCGGAATATCATAAATCTTGATATGAATTGTTACATTAGAGGCACTCGCCATTTCTACAGAATGTCCCATAAGGCTAAAGCCCGTCACATCAGTACACGCATGAATTGTAAAATTATGGGCCACCTCAGCAGCCACACGATTCAACGTACTCATGCTAGCAACCGCCTGCGCAGTACCAGTAGGAAATAAATCAGCTTTCAACGCATTATTCATAATACCTGTGCCGATGCGTTTTGTTAACACCAATACATCCCCTACTCGAGCGCCTTTATTCTTCCAAATCTCGCTAGGATTAACTTGACCTGTGATCGACATGCCAAAAATAGGTTCCTTATTTTCGATGCTGTGACCACCTACAATAACGGCACCAGATTCAGAAACAATGGATGCAGCCCCATTGAGTACATCCGTCAATACGCCTTGTTCTACTAAGGGAACAGGAAATCCAACGATGTTCATCGCCGTTAGGGGTATCCCCCCCATCGCATATACATCGCTCAATGCATTAGCCGCTGCAATTTTACCGAATAACGTAGGGTCATTGACAACAGGCGTGAAAAAATCCAATGTTTGTACAAGGGCAAGTTGATCAGAAATTTGATATACCCCTGCATCATCAGCACCAGTCATATCAGCTAGAACATGTACATTTGTAACAGGTGTAACGGCCTTTAAAACACGTTCTAATATATGAGGACCAATCTTACACGCACAGCCTCCACTCGTAACATAATCAGTGAGTCGTACCATAGTCCTACCTCATTCATTTTCAGGCAAGCGCGATACTATTTTCTTCGCTGCCTTTTCAAATTTAGGGCGAGGCATCAACAACTGATGACCACAACCTTTACAAACGATAAGAAAATCTGTACCTATGCGCTTGACCTCCCACTCATCACTGCCACAGGGATGCGATTTTTTCATTTGTACTATATCGCCCACATAATATCTAATAAACGCCATAGCGCCTCCTTATACTATTTCTATTATATATATCTTATTATACTTAAAATATGTTCTCCAATATAGGTAAAAGTACACTTTGACTAATAAGATCTATCGGCTTAATCAGAATTGTTACCAAAAACAAACAGTTCTATAAACAATAATGATTTTCCGTGTAATTCTCATTCTCATTATCAGTAATTCTATTTTTAATAAATCCATTACCTAACAGGCTTTCAAAAACCGCTTATTTGCTACATTGATAATATTTATCATTTAGAAAATTCTCGAAATAAATTTTACAAAAACACTTGCATTTCTCATTTAGTATGTTACAATATAGTCAACAATGATTATTCGTTAAGTATACGAATCAAAAACATTGTGGTGTAAATTATAGGCAAGTGCCTCTTTACAACTATAGGTAAGTACTCATTTAAAAGATAAGCAAGTGCTTTTTTCAAATATAGACAAGTGTCTATCTAATCAGTATATAAATAAGTTTTTATTTAACTTAAACTCAAGTGAGTTACCCACCATTGCATTCACAACCAAGTGGTTATGAATATATAACTAAGGTAAAAATTTTGAAATTTGATGTAAGTACAAAGGAGTATTAAAATGGCAGAATTAAAAGGTTCTAACACTGAAAAAAATCTTCAAACAGCATTTGCTGGTGAATCCCAAGCATTCCAAAAATATACATATTATGCAGCAGCAGCTCGTAAAGCTGGCATGAATGAAATCGCTGATTATTTCGAAGAAACAGCTCACAACGAATCTGCACATGCTAAAGTTTGGTTCAAAGCTCTTCATGGTGGCGACATCTCCGCTGACATCGAAGCTAACCTTCGCGATGCAGCAGCTGGTGAAAACTATGAACACACTACAATGTACAAAGATTTCGCTGACGAAGCAGAAAAAGAAGGCTTCACTGCTATCGCTTTCAAAATGCGCGAAGTTGGTAAAATCGAAGCTCGCCATGAAGCTCGTTACCTTGCATTAGCAGCTCGTGTTTCTGGCAACAAAGTGTTCCACAACGATCAACCAGTTGCATGGATTTGCGCTAACTGCGGTTACATTCACGTTGGTGAAGAAGCTCCTAAAGTTTGCCCAGTATGTGCTCACCCACAAGCTTTCTTCCAACGCCACGTTGAATCCATCTAATCTATAAGTTTAGATAAAACAATATTTTAAATACAGATATTTGATACTGCAAGTGCAGTTCTTCCTAACTGTATGTACAGACAACCTCAATAAAAAAGACGATGACTTCGGTCATCGTCTTTTTTGTGTTCTATTAGTTATATATGTATTAAGAGTCGTAAGTCATACTATTTACTATTAAAGGCTAGATGCTAATTCTTTAAATTGTCGAGCCGCTTCATAAGGCTTTTCTGCATGGGCAATAGCAGATATAACGGCTACACCACAAGCGCCAGCATGGAGTACTGCCATTGCATTGTCTAAGGTAATACCTCCAATTCCAACACATGGTAAGGTTAATCCTTGTGCCTGTAGTTCAGCTGTACGTTCCGGGCCGCATGGTTCTTGTGCATCAGGCTTGCTACTAGTTGTATACATAGGACCTACACCTACACAATCAGCATACAGTACATCTGTCTTATGGAGTTCCTCTATGGAATGGATGGATATCCCCACTATCTTATGACCTACGATATTACGCACATCTTCTAAGCACATATCGTCTTGCCCTACGTGAATACCATCCGCATTAACAGCGACCGCTAGCTCTACATCATCATTGATAATATAGAGCACATGATACTTGGCACAGATATGTTGTAACTGTTGTGCTAGTTCTAACTTCTGTTGACCTTCTAATGTACCATCGCCCTTTTCTCTAAACTGAAAGCAGGTTATACCACCACGACAAGCATCTTCTACGATTTCGAGCAACCGTTTTTTGTTAAGCTCTGTATCTTGTGTACCACACACGAAATACACCTGTAATTGATCTGGTACAACTACAGACTGCACACGATTTTCAGATACAAGCACCTCATCATCTAGCGTATACAAAGCATCCATAAAGGCTATGCTAAAGCTACCTGGTTTTATTCCACTTACCTTAACAGCACTTTCACCAGCTAAACCATAATACGCCAATGCATAGGCAAGAAATTCACCTGTAGACAAGCTATCCTTAAAGGAATCATAAATTCCAAAAAAGGCTGCTAATACGCCCCCTAAGAGACAGCCTGTTCCCGTTACAGCAGTCATAATCGAATGACCATGAGGCACTGCAAAGACTCGAGTTCCATCAGATACATAATCCTCTTCGCCCGTTGCTACTACAGGACAGTTAATAAGACGCGCTAAACGATATGCGATAATGGCACTATCCGCTACCTGCGCTCCATCAACGCCCTTACCTAACGGAGAGTTTTCACCCTTATTATCAGAACTCAGTGCTTCATAAACAGCCTTAACTTCGCTTTGATTGCCTCGTAATAACGAAATAGAACCAGTCTTAATCAAATCTAAGACCACCGACAATCGGTAAGCTCCTGCATGACAGCCCACAGGATCAAGAATAATTGGTACATCATATTCCTTCGCTAGTTTAATAGCCTCTTTATAGTAACCAACCTTCTCAGGTGTAAGTGTCCCAATATTGATGAGCAGTGCTGATGCATACACAATAAGATCCTTTAAATCTTCACTACATTCGCTCATGATGGGCGATGCCCCAATAGCTAGTAGTCCATTAGCTGTAAAGGTTCGTACCACATCATTAGTAATACAAATAACGAGAGGGTTTTTCTGACGCAAGGATTCTAAAATATGTACTTCAGGGCAAGTTTGGCCCTTTATATAGGAATTTTCATAGGTCATATGGGTATCTCCTCTAATTATTTTTCAAAAGTTCATCCATAGTTTTGGGCCCATTGGATAGCAAACCATAGGCCATGTGGTTAACTGGGCCACACCCATTGCCTAACGCTGGATTGTACTTAATAGCAAGAGCAATATAGTCCTTGGCAATACCGATGGCATCCATTACATCACGGCCTTTAGCAAGCTCCGCTGTAATAACCGCTGAGAAGGTACAGCCCGTACCATGAGTATGCACCGTATCGTATTTAGGACTCGTCCACGTACGAACGCTACCATCTCTTGTGAAAGCATAATCTGTTGCATCTTCGCCAATATGGCCACCTTTAATGATGACCACTTGGGGCCCTAAGTCATGTAAAATTCGATTAGCCGCCGTTGTTATGTCACTTTCACAATTAATAGACATGTCCGCTAAGACCTCAGCCTCACTGTGATTAGGTGTGATAACTGTAGCGGTAGGAATGAGTTTAGATTTTAAGAGATGTACAGCCTCATCTGATACGAGTCGATCACCGCTAGTGGCAATCATAACGGGATCCATTACATAAGGAATTGGTTTACTCATATAAGGATAAATGAGATCCATCATTTCCGGTAAGGCAATCATACCAGTCTTAACGGCTTGTGGCATAATATCTGAGTACACATCGTGTAACTGTTTTTCTATACTCTCTAAGGATAGATGTTCTACGTGGTGAACACCCGTTGTATTTTGAGCTACCACGGACGTAACCACGGCCATGCCGTATACGTGACGACTTTGAAAGGATTTTAAATCGGCCATAATACCGGCGCCACCGCTAGGATCAGTACCAGCAATTGTAAGTGCAGTATGTAGTTTCATTATGCCTCCTTATGTAATAGATGACGACGAGATAAAATTTGTAATACGATAAAACCAATACAAGCACCTGTAACAGAGCTCATAGAGAAAGATGTAATCAAGGTCAAGAGAGCCAATGGTTTACCTAATAGGAAATGAGCAATTGGATAGCTTACAAGAGCACCAATAAGGCCTGTACCGATAATCTCGCCTAAAGTTGCCGCCCAGATGGCGTTGTATTTTTTATATAAATACGCAGATAACCAAGCGCCAATCATGCTACCAGGAAAGGCTAAAGGAGAACCTAGTGCCAATATATTACGCAAACAAGATGTACTAAAGGCAGCACCTACGGAAAATCTCGCTCCTACTACAACGGCTAAAATTACATTAATCATATGTTGAAACGGAAAAATACGAGCTGGACCAACGGGAATTGATGTAGTAGATAACACTACGCCTAAGGCCACACATATGCTAGCAATAATCAGTTTTTTCATAATACCTCCAAACATATAAAAACGAGACCACTCCCAATGGAATGGTCTCGTAATAGTTTAGTATTATGTTGCACTCCACTTTCCTACGCCAGTATTATCTGGATCAGGTCTAGGGTTTTGAATGGTCAATCTCAGCAAAAGCACCCCTAGTGGCAATATATTTTTATACTCTAGTTATAACATCATTATACAATCTATGCAAGAAAATAATTGACGGGGTTCTCTTAACAGCCTATAATGAAGCCATAACGGGGTGCTCACATGAGTGGGCTGAGAGTAAGCTAATGCTTTAACCCATAACCTGATTTGGATAATGCCAACGTAGGGAACATAGAGGATTAATAGCCGAGTTCCTATGAACTCGGCTTTTTCTATGACTTCCTGGCAAGGAGGACGTATGAAAGACACACACATTACACAACCACAGTTCGCCATGATATGGTTTGGTGCCGCTCTATCTATAGCGGAAATTATGACAGGAACCTATCTGGCCCCCTTAGGACTCACCCAAGGTCTATATGCTATCATACTGGGGCATATCATCGGCGGCATACTGCTCTTTGGGGCTGGCCTCATCGGTGGACGTTTGCGGCAAGGCAGTATGAATACTACCGCCTTCAGCTTTGGCCCACTAGGGGCTAAAGGCTTTGCCTTTTTAAATATGCTTCAACTTATCGGCTGGACTAGTATCATGATCTACGATGCTATGCTAGCCTTACAAGAACTAGCACCTCTATCTCCTATAATTTGGACGATAGCCATTGGCGCGCTTGTCATCTTGTGGCTTTTCATCGGCCTCCACAATACGGGCTATATTCAAGCCATCGTGTCTGTTCTATTGCTAGGTCTCACCCTCTACATGGGCGCTCACATGATATCGCAGTGGCCTAGTGAAGGTATCATTCTAACTAGTGGAAACATGAGTTTCATCGCTGCTCTTGAATTATCTATCGCCATGCCATTATCTTGGCTTCCTCTCATCAGTGATTATACTCGTGAAAGTAAGAAACCTTTCACCGCATCACTTACAAGTGCTACAGTCTACACAGTAACAAGTATCGTTATGTATACATTAGGCCTCAGTGCTGCTATCTTTGGTGGTGGCGACTCTATCATTACCATTATGATGAACGCAGGTCTTGGTCTTGCAGGACTTATCGTTATCATCTTCTCAACAGTAACTACGACCTTTATGGATGCTTACTCAGCTGGTGTATCTAGTACGACCATCTATAGCAGAGTCTCCAGTAAAGGCGTAGCCGTCATCGTTACAATTATCGGCACCATAGCAGCTATCCTATATCCAATGGATGACATTACAGATTTTCTATACCTCATTGGTTCTGTCTTTACACCGATGATCGCCATCTTATTGGCAGACTACTTTGTAAATCATCAACAAGTACAAACTACATCTGCCTATTTAGTACGAGGTCTCATCTGGGCTCTATCCGTAGGTGTGTATCACTATATGTTACATAGTGAAAGCACTATAGGTGCTACATTGCCAGCATTTACAATGGCTTTCATCATTACAGCCATCGTTGGATTCATAAGTAAAACTGTGAACTCATCTGTCGAAATAAAAGAACACTAACACAAAAATACCTTCATAAGCGAGTATGCTTATGAAGGTATTTTACCTATTAAGGTATAATGATTTGCCCATTTTCACAGGTCCAATGTCCGTCACCTACAGCTTCTGCTTCACTTTCATCATGGGTTACCCATACGCATGGCACGTTCCATTCGCGAATGATAGAAACAAGATCTTCGCGCACTTGTTTCCGAAGGTTCCAATCGAGTGCGGATAAAGGTTCATCAAGAAGCAATATGGTCGGTTTTGAATAGAGTGCACGACCTAAGGCAACACGTTGTTGCTCACCGCCAGATAAGCTACCAGCCTTAGTATTACGGTATTTTTCTAAACCTAAACGTTTTAATAAAGAATCGCACATATCAGGTGTGCCTCGTTTACTATATGTAATATTATGCTCTACGGATAAATGAGGAAATACGATATTGCCTTGTGGCATATATCCTACCTGCCGGTCTTGAGCTGGTACCCATATGTTTTGATCTCGGTCAACCCATGTTCGTTCATCACATCGAATGATACCTGTTGTAGGCTTCACCAAGCCTGCAATGCATTTGATAAATGTACTTTTACCACTCCCAGATGAGCCGGTTAACACCGTAATACCTGATGCTAAAGCACCATCGGCTTTCACAATCATAGAAGGTCTTGCTATGGTAAAAGAAAATGTAATCATAGTTCCTCCTAATTGCGCCCTATATTACGGAACAAGGATCCTTTTGTAAGGATGTGAATACCGCTCAACAGCGCTAATGTAAGCACACAAATGTAAATAACGAGCTCAAAGGCATCCATGTACTGCCCCGCTTCTACGTAGGAATAGATAGCAAGTGGCATGGTTCGCGTAATTTTAGGAATATTACCGGCGATTAATATGGTCGCACCGAACTCACCCATAGCGCGACAAAATGCCAAGATACTACCTGTTAAAATCCCCTTCCAGGCCAATGGTACAGAGATAGTGAAGAATATACGAAGCTCAGAAGCACCTAATGTACGTGCCACATCCTCCATATTATGGTCTACAGACTGCAATGCGGACCGCACTGTTTGATAAAACAAAGGAAAGGCAATAACAGAAGAAGCCACAACGGCACCTGCTGCAGTAAATACGACGCCTAAACCATGTGATTCTAACCAAGCGCCGAATGCATAGCCCGGTGTAAATACCATAAGCAAAGCAAAGCCAACTACTACTGGAGGCAACACGAGTGGCAATGTTATTAGGGCATCTAGAACAGCGATACCACTCCACTTACATCGATTCATCCAGTAACAAGCAGCTAAGCCAGTCAATATAACAATAACTAGAGCTAAACTCGCCACCCACAATGACAACCAAAATGGACTCATATCGGGCCTCCTTTCTTTTCCGAATCTCTGCCGAATAATAAATTATAACTCTATTGTATCATAAGAAAACGCTAGCCCTAAAAGCTAGCGTTAAATTCTTATTTAGACGTAGAGAACCCATATTTTTCCAATACTTTTTGGCCCTCTGGGCTCATTACGTATGTATAGAAATCTTGAGCCAAAGCATTATCATATTTCTTAATAATACCGATAGGGTATATAACAGGATCATGAGAATCTGCAGGTGTTACTGCAGCAATTTCAACTGCATCACCGGCTGCAATAGCATCCGTCTTATAGATAAAGCCCGCATCACCAGCCGCTTGGCTAATAGAAGCCGTTACAGCTTTAACGTCTTTAGCATATACCACATTAGGTTCTACTTGGTCCCATACACCTAATTTTGTTAGTACTTGCTTACCATAGTTACCAGCGGGTACGGTATCTGGATTACCTAAAACAATACGTTTTACAGATGCGATTTGATCTAACTCAATTTTAGGTTGTCCTTTAGGAACTACAAGAACGAGTTCATTTGTTACAAATGGTTTTACATTTGTTACTAAATCTTTATCTTGTAACATCTTCATATTTTTTTCGTCTGCAGAAATGAATAAGCTTGCAGGTGCACCTTGTTCAATCTGTTGACGCAATGTGCCAGAGCCAGCAAAGTTAATTGTGATTTGATCATCTGCTAAGTTATGCTCTTTCTTATACGCATCTGCTAATTCAGTAAGAGCCCCCTTAAGGCTAGCAGCCGCTTGAATTGTAATCTTTTCAGACGTACTTGGCTTTGCGCTATCCGTAGTTTTACTTGCATCATTACCACAGCCTACTACAAAGACGAGCATACAAATACTCATTAAAACTAATAGAATTTTTCTCATACAACCTCCTACTCCCTACGGAATTAATACATATAAATGCTTAAAAATATAAACCGAAACACTACATCCTATGGTATGATACTATTATAAAGAAATCAGGTATAAGCTATATATGAAATGTATAATGTATATAACATAGTATATTGATTATAACCGAAATATGCCATGATTGTAATCACAATTATACATATTATAGAACTCTAGGTGAGACCATGAATTTATTAACATTAATAGGCCATATCTTTATGAATTCCATGATTCCTATATTTATGCTTATAGGCGTTGGATTTGTATTAGATAAAAAATTTAAACTTGACTTATATACACTGAGCAAACTTAATTTCTATATATTATTGCCTACCTTCGTATTTAGGGCGATGTATGAGGCTAAATTCACTTCAAGTACATTGGAAATTGTTTTCTGTGCACTGTGTGTACTCATACTAAACTCTATTATTTCTGAAATTATTGGGCGCATAGGGGGCTACGATGTAGCTAAAATCGCAACATTAAAAAACTGTGTCATGTTCAATAATGTAGGTAATATGGGGGTTGCCCTTGCCATCTTTGTATTTGCTAATGTACCATATGTCATCGATGGGGCTACGCCCTATGCTAACTTAGGACTCGTGAGTGTAGTATCTATCATGATTATTCAAACCATTACGAGCAATACTTATGGATTCTATCAAGCAGGTGCAGGTCGATTAAGTACGAAAGATGCACTAAATGTCGTATTCCACATGCCGATGGTATACGCCATTCCACTAGCCTTACTATGCCAATTATTGCCATTTGATCTTCACGGGCTCTTCTTCTTTGCTCCCCTCAACATCTTTGCTAACGCCTTCGTTGGTGTAGCCATGATAGCCTTAGGGGTACAAATTAACCGGACCCCATTGAATTTCTTTAAAGCTGACGTCATGTTAGCCAGTGCATTACGACTTATCATAAGTCCCCTATTAGCCGCTGTTATGACCATACTATTTATTATCTTCTATGGTCCTATGCATCCAATTGCGGCACAAACAATCGTCATTACCTATAGCGTACCAACGGCTATCAACATGGCCCTCATCGCTATCGAAATGAAAAACAACCCAGAATACGCTACGCAAATCGTAATGGGTACCACCATATTATCGGCAGTGACCATGCCACTCTTTATCACATTCGCTTATTATATATTTCCATTATACTAAAAATATATACATCAAAAGGGAGCCCCGAGAGGCTCCCTTTCTTGTATCTAATTCATATAATGCAATATGATAGACCAGGTACAGTACTCTATTGATGTGATACGTGATCCATACCCATTCGTACAAGGCCTTCTACATGATCATCATTTAAAGAATAATATGCAGTTTTCCCTTCCTTGCGATATGTTACAAGACGAGCTTGTCGCAATACTCGCAACTGATGTGAAATAGCAGATTGTCCCATGCCCATTGTTTCTGCAATATGATTAACACACATCTCATTTTCTAGCAGTATCTCAACAATCTTTAGGCGCGTTGGATCGCCAAGAATCTTAAACAATTCTGCTAACTTTAACAATGATTCGTTCCCGTTGATCATAGGGATCCTTTCTTTTAAACTAACACTAATAATCTATCTAAATTTAAATACTATCTCTATGCTATCTATTATATACAAAAAAAGGCTTTGTACACAATGACAAAGCCTTTAAATTGTATGATATTATTTAACGACCAATACTGGGCAAGAGGAATGACTAGTTACATAGCTACTTACACTACCCATGAATAAACCTTTCAAGGGTCCAAGACCACGGCTACCCATTACGATAAGATCAGCATTGTATTTTTTAGCAACAGCTAACAATGCTGGGCCTGGGGAACCAACTTCAAATACAGATTTAACTTTAACACCTGTAGGAATTTCTTTCACTACATCGTTCAAAATTTCTTTACCTGTTTCTTCCATGTCTTCTGCAATTTGTTCAGACACATAGCCACCAGAAATTGGTGTTTGATCAAAGTTGGAAATAGCAGATACAATATTTGCTACATGAACAACAATCAATTCTGCTTTGTTACGATCTGCTACTGCAAGTGCATGTTCTAGTGCACGTTTAGCATTTTCAGAACCATCAGTAGGTACGACAATAGTTTTGTAGGTAACCATATTAACCCCTCCTATTTCTAATCCCCATGAAGGGATATGATTAAAAATCGTTTAGTCTATTTATAATATTCTAGACGAATTAGGAAAAATCCTCTTTTTTCAATTAGGATTTATATACATTATAGCACATTTTTTTGCAGATTAAAGAACTTGAGACGAATTATTGATATTTAAAGAATTCGTTAACTTAAATCCATCTAAAATATCGATTAGTTCAGGTGTAGTCAATACAGTACCAATTTGTGCTATCATGCGAGCTACACCGACATTGCCATTATTTCCAAGAATAATCGTAGCTCCGAATGTAACAGTTTCCGCCGTATTCGTATCTGCGACTTCAGGATTCTTCATTGTCCCAGCTACATAAAACATAACGGCACCATCAATAATATGTGTTTCATATCGTTCAATGGTGGCCTTATTTACATCCACCAAAGATTTTACATATTGGTCACCTAGCATCTGCTTGCCCATCATCGTAGGCATAGCACTGCTCACCGCTTGTACAGGAACAGAAAAACTTTCTATGTCGAGACGAATCTTATCCTTTGTGAAAGTAATCTTTTTAGGGTCATTAATGCGTGAAAATCCTTTAGGACTAACGAATTTCAAACCTTCTGCTACGTTGATATCACTGGAACCTGACAATAGTTTCTTAACATTATTTAATGTAGAGCCAGTCTTCTTAGTATCTAACAAAGAAAATGAAGGAACTGTCGTTTCCATAAGACCTTGTTCCATAAATTTAGCCTGAATAGGTGGATACGTACTTACAAGATTATAGCGATGCGTTGGATCTTTTTCCATAATAAATTCAGCTTCAAAAATAGAATGAACCTTTTCCGTAGATGTCATCTCTGCATAGGACTTCGGTGTCGTGCGGCTCCAACGTGCGGCTTGTGCCCCTTTCTTAGGGAAGAATCCGCCCACTATATCGTTAGTATCAAATACATTACTATGTTGACGCCAAATACGAAGGTATTCTTCATCCGTCATACCCTTAATTGGAACATCATACCACGTTGTATTCCACACCTTTTGTGACACATTGCCTTGCGGTGTATTATTTCTCTTTGTAAAAGATACGGTATAGGCGTCGTCTTGATTTGGTCCAGACAAATTAAAGGAATACCCCTGTATATGTTCACTTTCACTCCGTACATCCATATCAATCATAACACCATCATTTACACGCCAAGGAATGGTGAAAGTATAACCGTGTTTCGTATCCTTTACAACCGTATTCATCTTAGTAGCATACGATTTATATTGCTCTGGCAATACGGAAAGAGCATCTGCTTGCGAGGCTACGATAGACTTTGGCGTAGTATGTTCAGGAGAGGCTCCGTAAGCAACGCTAGATACGATGGATAATCCAGCTAATACTAATGCGATAGGTAATTTCATAAAGTTCCTTTCATATATGTGAAGGTACCACCTATGATTACATAGGTGGTAAGGATTATAACATATTTTCTAAAAAAGCTTTAGTTCTAGGAGATTGCGGATTGGTAAACAATTGTTCCGGTTCCCCTTCTTCTTGAATGATACCATCTGCCATAAAGATGATACGATCTGAAACTTCTCGAGCAAAGTTCATTTCATGGGTAACAATAATCATAGTCATCCGATCATCGGCTAGTTGTTTAATCGTTTTTAATACTTCTCCAGTCAATTCTGGATCAAGGGCAGACGTTGGTTCATCAAAGAGCATAATTTCTGGGTTCATGGCTAATGCACGAGCAATCGCCACACGCTGTTGTTGACCGCCAGACAATCTAGAGGGATACATATCTCGTTTATCCCAAAGACCTACTTTATTAAGTAAACGTTCTGCGATTGGCATAATATCGGTATCTTTCATACCTTTTACCATACGCGGTGCCACCATAATATTTTCAAGAACAGTCATATGGGGGAACAAATTGAAGGATTGGAATACCATCCCCATGCGAAGTAATAGATCATGCATGGTATGTTTATCAGCGTAGGTAACGACGCCGCTAGCATCTGTAGATGCCAACGTTACACCATCAACGGTAATAGTACCACCGTCAATCGTTTCCAACTGACCTAAGCAGCGCAAAAATGTAGACTTACCGGAGCCAGATGGACCGATAATAGATACAATTTCGCCCTTATTCATTTGCAAGGAAACATCTTTCAATACCACATTATTATTAAAGTGTTTCTCTATGCGTTCCATATTTACAAAAGTCATAATTACCTCTTACTCATCATATACAGAGAAACGTTTTTCTAAATAATTAAAGATATTCGTCAAAATGAACGTGAAGATTAGATAGAAAATAGCGGCCACAAGGAACGCAGAAATATCAAAATCACGTTGTACAATAGATTTTGTGATACGCAAGATATCATTCATAGCTAATACATATACGAGAGATGTATCTTTTAATAAGTTAATTGTTTCATTGGCAAGTGGAGGTAATACGCGCTTAAACATTTGCGGCAAAATGATGGTACGCATCGTTTGACCATAGGTAAAACCAAGAACCTTTGCCCCTTCATATTGACCGCGTGGAATCGATTGGATACCGCCGCGGAAGATTTCACAAAGGTACGCTGCATAGTTGAGTACAAATGTAACCACAGCAGCCGTTGCATCATCCATTTGAATAGCCCCATCCGTCATGATTGGCAGTGCAAAGTACATGAATAAAATTTGTAACATCAATGGCGTACCACGCATTAGATATACAAAGGCTTCAACAATTTTATCGACTACAGGAAGCTTAGATAGTCGCAGTAAAGCTAATATGATACCACCAGGTATAGATAGTACCCATACGACACAGAACAGTGCAATGGTGACCTTAAGCCCATCCGCAATGGTCGGGATAATCTGCAATAAATAATCTAACATGAAATACTCCTTCAAAACACGAATAGAGAAGAGGCACATGGCCTCTTCTCTAGTGTACATTTCGTTCTTTAATTATCAGTTGTACATACTGACCACAGTACTATTAGTATATCACGAATCGTACTATTTAGCATCGCTCTTATCTAGATCTGCGCTAGAGCCCAACCATTTTTCAACAATTTTATCAGCAGTACCATCTTTTTTCATTTCGGCTAAGATACTATTGATTTTATCGCGTAATGCGGTATCATCTTTGCGGAACCCTACAGCAAAGTTATCTACGCCGTAATCAGTGCCTTCTACAATTTTGTATTTGCCAGGTTCTTTTGTCATGAGGTAACGAGCAATAACACCATCAGCGATAACTGCATCGACACGACCAATGCCAAGATCCATGAATGCACTTACGAAATCAGCATAGGATTTAATTTCTTTAACGGTTTTGCCACTAGGATCGTTTTGTAATGCAGATTCACCAGTACTAGCTTGTTGCACACCTACAACCTTGCCAGCAAGATCAGATTTGCCCTTGATAGCATTATCATCGTTACGAACAACGATGTATTGTTTATCTTTCATATATGTATCGGAAAACAAGATATTTTTCTCACGTTCAGGAGAAACAGTTAAACCATTCCACAATACGTCGATTTTCTTAGATTTTAACTCTGCTTCTTTGCTGGACCAGTCAATCGCTTTGAACTCAACGTCCATACCAGCGCGCTTAGCAGCCTCTTTAGCCAAGTCGATATCTAACCCTACGATTTCACCTTTATCATCTTTAAAGCCCATTGGTGGGAAGCTATCATCTAGGCCAATAACAATTTTCTTAGGTAATTGAGTATCAGCCTTCTTTGTATCACTACCACAACCGCTTACAAAAGCCATCATAGAAACTGCAGCCAAACCTACAGCCATAATCTTTTTCCAGTTCATAATATCCTCCACACAATATGTTATAGGTCATGTTTTAACTTATGAACCTATTATACTTTAGCGTGTTAAAGTTGTAAATAGTTAAATCAATAAATTTACAAAATTATATATCATGTGTATCTCTATAATGTTTTATGGCGGCTTGAAGGCGCATTTTATCCTTATACGGTGCAAGTTGCAAATCTAAAGGTACTACATAAATGCCACCATGAGTATTAACGGCTTGTAGTTCTTTCCAATCAGGCGTAAACCCAACTACGCTTTCAAAAGGAACATACACATAGTAATCATCTAAATTAATGGCACTACGGAAATAGTCACGTAAATTTGTCGGTCTCTGTTTGATGACAAAACCTTTTTCACAAATATATACGAGCACTATATCGAGCCCGTGTACCCACCATAACAAGCAAACGACCAATGCATAACAAAGCATGCGATTACCTATATCATGTGGGGCCCATTTAATAAGGGCAACACAAATTACAATGCCTAGAATCCGTCCTAGCCACTGTACGGCCTTATGTGTGGTGACCATGTGCTTTACATGGCCACCCGAAAATCGTTCGCTTACCTCTTGTTTTGTCATAATTGACCTCAAAAGTGTATGTAAATACTTATTTACGGCAAAGCCCCATCGCTTGTTCAACCTTGCGATACATCATAGATGCTTTTGCATGTGCTTTTGCAGCACCTTCATCTAAAATGACATCTAGTTCAGGGCTTGTTATGAGTTCATTGTATCGTTGTTGAATTGGTTCAAGTGTTGCTACAAGCAAATCAGCAATATCCGATTTAAATGCGCCATACCCTTTACCAGCATACATTTCTTCGATAGCTTCATAGCTGTCTTTTGTGATAGCACGGTAAATGCCCATCAAGTTAGAAATACCAGGTTTGTTTTCTTTATCGTAACGCACCGCGTTGTCAGAGTCAGTTTGAGCGCGTTTCAATTTTTTCACGATCAAGTCTGGTGCATCCAAAAGACGGATTGTAGCATTTTGGTTATCATCAGATTTACTCATTTTCTTAGTTGGCTCTTGTAAGCTCATAACGCGGGCACCACCTTCGCCTACCTTGATATCAGGTACTACGAAAGTTTCGCCAAATCTACGGTTAAAACGCTCTGCCAAATTACGAGTCAACTCAAGATGTTGTTTTTGGTCCTCACCTACTGGAACATAGTTAGTACCATATAACAAAATATCTGCCGCCATCAATGGTGGATACGTAAGCAACGCTGTAGGAATAGAGTCACCTTGCTTTTGAGATTTATCCTTATATTGTGTCATACGTTCTAATTCGCCTACATAGCTAATAGATTGCATAACCCAACCAAGTTTTACATGTTCAGGTACTTCGGATTGAACAAATAATGTTACCTTTTTAGGATCTAGGCCAACAGCAAGGTATAACGCTGCCAAATTACGAGTATTTTGAAATAACTCTTTTGGATCTTGTGGTACTGTAATCGCATGTTGATTAACGATACAATAGTAACATTCATCAGTATCTTGATAGTCTAAGAAATTACGTAAAGCTCCCAAATAGTTACCAAGTGTCAATTCACCACTTGGTTGGATGCCGGAAAATATAACTGCCATAATAGTCTCCCTATATTGAAATAAACCAACAGTGCCGAAGCACTGTTGGTTATATATATTATTCTACGGTTACAGATTTAGCTAAGTTACGTGGTTTATCTACATCTGCGCCGCGTGTAATCGCTGCGTAGTACGCCAACAATTGCAATGGTACAACAGCGAGGATTGGAGCGATGAATTTATTGGCACGAGGCACATAGATTGTATGGTCTACGTGTTTAGACAATTCTTCGTCACCCTTCATGCCGATACCGATTACAACAGCTTCACGAGCTTTTACTTCACGGATGTTGCTGATCATCTTATCGTATACATCCTCTTGTGTAGCCAATGCGATAACAGGTACGCCTTCTTCGATAAGAGCCAATGTACCATGTTTCAACTCGCCACCAGCATATGCTTCAGCATGGATATAAGAAATTTCTTTCAATTTCAAAGCACCTTCCATCGCTACTGCGTAGTCGATAGCACGACCCAAGAAGAACGCATCAGATTTGAAGCCATAATGTTTTGCAAAGGCTTTCATATCTTCGTCTACTTCAAAGATTTCATGAATCAATGTAGGCAAGTTTTTAACACCGCAAAGGATTTCTTCGCCTAAAGCCGGATCCATTTTACCATTTAATTGGCCAAGGTATACAGCGAACAACAAGCCTGCTACTAATTGAGTAGTATACGCTTTTGTAGACGCCACGGAGATTTCAGGACCTGCCCATGTGTACACAGTATTATCTGCTTCACGGGAAATACTGGAACCTACTACGTTTGTAATCGCTAAAGATTTAGCACCAAGGCGTTTAGCCTCTTTCAACGCTGCCAATGTATCAGATGTTTCACCGGATTGACTGATAACGATACATAATGTTTTATCATCAGTCAACGGATTGCTGTAACGATACTCGGATGCGATTTCCACGCTTACTGGAATACGCGCCAAGTTTTCAATATATTGTTTTGTTACAAGACCTGCATGGTATGCTGTACCACAAGCAACGATAAGGATTTTATTGAAAGCCGCTACATCATCAGCAGTCCAATTTAACTCATCAAAAACAGCTGCTTTGCCGTCTTCAGAAATGTGTGTGCCGAATGTATCGCGCACAGCTTTTGGTTGGTCATGAATTTCTTTCAACATGAAATGTTCATAACCGCCCTTTTCTGCAGCTTCTGCATTCCAATTAACATGGAACACTTCTTTATCAATAGTATTGCCTTTACGGTCAAATACAGCTACATTATCGCGTGTTACGATAGCCAACTCACCATCGTTTAAGATGTATGTATCACGTGTGTAGTTAATGATTGCTGGAATATCGGAGGCAACGAAGTTTTCCCCTTTGCCAAGGCCGATAACCAATGGGTTTTCTTTTTTAGTACAAATGATTTTGTCTGGCTCATCAGCACAGATAATTTCAAGAGCATACGCACCATCAACACGATCAAGCATGCGACGCACAGTGCCTACAAAATCACCATCGTACATATCTTCTAATAGATGAGCTACTACTTCTGTATCAGTTTCAGATTTGAAATGGTACCCTTTCTCGATGAGCTCTTCTTTTAAAGGCATGTAGTTTTCAATAATACCGTTGTGAACAACAGCAAATTTACCATCTTCAGATGCATGAGGATGGGCGTTCATATCGGATGGACGACCATGAGTAGCCCAACGAGTATGACCAATGCCTACAGTCCCTTCATTAGGATCTGCTTTTACAATCGCCTCAAGATTAGCTAGACGGCCAACCTTTTTTTGAATTTTGATTGCATTTTCAGGGCCGATAATAGCGATGCCTGCAGAATCATAACCACGGTATTCTAATTTCGCCATACCGTCCAATAAGAAATCAGATGCTTGATTAAAGCCAATGTATCCTACGATACCGCACATAAGTATATCCTCCTATAACTGGGGGTATTTCTAGCCCCAGCCAACAACTAAGGCTAACTAATTAATGTTCTATGTAATATGTTAATTACTGTTCTAAATTTGTTCAATCAAATACCCTTTGTCCCCATCGTTACCGATGGGATTTTTAGTACTTGTTACGACATGAACGTGCCGGAAGAGCATCCGCTGATGATTCGATAACCCTTCCCCTCGTCTACCCTAATGGCTGCCTCCACGGGTACATGCGCTATTCGCCTTTACGAATTTGGAACTCCTTTCACTCATATGTGGCAGAACTAGTACAATTGTAATCATACTAAATTATATTATACTAAATCGATGTAATGAATGTAAAGAATCTAGGCCTTATGAAAGCATTAAACACGAGATATAACGCTTATTTTCATAGGGGTACATAAAGCCAAACGATTTCATAGATCATTCACATACCATCATTATACTACTTATTATAAAAATTTTATACAATCATATTTATCAAAATTTATATGATACATATTTATTGTCTAACAGGAGAGATTACAATGAATACACAAAATAATAAAATACATAAAAAGACAACATCTCTAAACCATAAACCCTCATATAGAAAATTACGCCGTTGGGTACTTCCTGCCGTATTAGGTGCCGCCCTTTCTACATTGGCATTCCTTCCAACCTTTGCAGAAGACATACCAAGTGCACCACCAGCTGGAAATCCACCTATGAGTGCACCTAATGGGCCAGTTCCAAAAGCTGAAGCTAATCCTAATACTTTCACAGGTACTACGGTAGTAACCGAAAATAAAGCCATTGCGCATGAATTGATATCTAATACAACATCAGATCAAAATGCGTTCATCGGCAAAGATAGAGCAGTCGTAACCATCGAAAACAGCGTATTCGATAAAACAGGCAATACGACAAGCGATGACAATAGTAATTTCCGTGGTCAAAACGCAGTAATACTCGGTATCGACGGTAGTCAAATCAACATCAAAGGCAGCAATATTACATCCAATTCCAATGGCTCGAATGCAGTATTTGCCACTGGTGAAGGTTCTGTCATCAACGTAGAAAATACTAACATTCACACAAAGAGCGATTCCTCCCGCGGTTTAGATGCCACTTATAAAGGCACTGTAAACGGCAAAAATCTTACTATTACAACCGAAGGTGCTCACTCTGCTACATTAGCTACAGACCGTGGCGAAGGTACCATTACAGCAGAGGCTGCCAAATTAACAACATCTGGTGAAGGTAGCCCTATTATCTACTCTACTGGTAATATCACAGCTGACTATATTACGGGCGAAGCTAAAAACAGTGAAATTGGTGTTGTAGAAGGCAAAAATTCCATTACACTTACCAACTCTAATGTAACAGGCTACAAAGACAATGGTTTTATGCTATACCAAAGCTTTTCTGGTGATGCTGAAAGTGGTATTGCCCGTCTCAAAGCAGAAAACAACTCACTCACCACCCATGCTACAGGCGCTTTCATCTATGTGAACAACACCACTGCAGAGGTAGACCTTACTGGCAATGCTATCTCTACTCCCAATACTACAACACTAGTGAAAGCAGCGGCCGACTCCCGTTGGGGAAAAACCGGTGAAAATGGCGGTCACCTTACACTTCGCGCCTCCAACCAAGCCTTAAACGGCAATATTGTAGCCGATGCAATTAGCACCATTGCGCTAGACATGACAAATGGATCTAGTTTAGTTGGCGCTATAAACACTGACAATACAGCAAAAAAAATTATACTGAAACTCAGCAAAGACTCTACCTGGACACTTACTGGTGATAGCTATGTAAAATCCTTAACGAACGAAGATACTACAGGAGATAATATTCACTTGAACGGATATAAACTCGTTGTTGCTGATAAATAAAATCAAGAAATAAAAGGGGCAACGTCGACGACGTTGCCTCTTTTATTTTTATGCCGATTTAGAACCATACAAAGATGCATAAGGTTATATCAAAATTTATCCTAAGAGTTCATGTATGAATTAGTCTATCAAATAACAGCCATATATTGGCCACAATTTTAGTTTCACCGTAGGCTTGTAATTTTCATATTTAATCTTATGCTCTAATATATTTAGGCTTTCTAAATCATCTTCCCAACATTGGAGATCCTCTTGCCTCTCTTTTTCACTCGTAAAGTCATCATCTATTTTTACATCTTCAATACATGCTAGTATTTCTGTTCGTTGTTTGTCCACTTCTAGATGGAATTGGTCATGTTGGTTCATAGTCCAAAGACCAAAATAATAAGGGCCGTAATTTAAGTCACAAGAGCTTTTAGCCTTTTCACATTCTTCTAAGAATAACTTGTACTCATCTAATACATAATAGGCATTAAAGATATCAAACTCCCAAATCTCATCATCTCGCTGATATGCAGGATCTCCACCAATCTTAATTTTCTTCAAATAATCAAGGGATTGGATTTTATTTCCTAAATACACATCACAATAAGCTATACAAAGAAGTAATCGCATTCTATTTGGACAGTTTTCAAGTAACTGCACAAAAATGGTCTTTGCTTTTTCATATTCTTTGAGTCCAAATAAACATACCGCATAGCCAAAGTTCATTTCATAATTATCTGATATGCTTCGTCCCTTTTCATAAGTAAGTAAGCTTCTCTCTAATTCCTCTACTGAGCCCTTATCTGCATAAGATGTAAAATGATACAAAGCCAGCCCTCGGTAGGTCTCTATATATGGAGTGTTTAGCTTTACAGCTGCAGATAGATACTCATATTCTTTTATATTGCCCTCATCATTATAATAAAAAGCCAAATTAGTATAAACTTTAGCTTTTTCAACATCATTCAATTCATCACGATATTTTTCTAAGAACTTCTCCAAGATAAGCTGTGAATTTTTCTCTCTCCACGCTTGTGATTCAGCATATGCAAACTCACAAGCAGAATCAACACTATTCGGGCACTCATTAAGGAGAATCTCAGCCTCCCCTTGATTTATATTTTTCATATTACACCTTAACTATTAAACCAATACAATTTAAACTATATAGCTATAATAACATAAATCATGCCCTATGTAGGTATTTGCAAAGCACCATCCCATCTCTTAACTATCTAAGAGATGAATTACATCATCTCTGCTATCGACCTCTCCATACCCGAAATAACTCTTATGAGTAGAAATGACCGCGCAATAGTGACGGTTCCATTCGGTAACCATCCTAAATAAATATAAAATAAATACCCTCCTATATATGTTCCTGCAGCGACTTTACGTAGGACGGAGCAAAGGGACATATATAGGAGGGTATACCTTTAATATCAAATTGTAGAATGGAACCAAACGGAATGGTATCAAACTACTTATCAAGAGTTATTCAGCCAATCCTTGTTCTCTACCGATAATATCAGCAATTTCTTGACATAAGGCTTGTAGTGCTGCTTGGTCTGGACCTTCAGCCATTACGCGGATGAGTGGTTCTGTACCAGATGCACGTACCAGTACGCGACCTTCGTCACCAAGTTCACCTTCAGCTGTTACAATAGCAGCCTTAATAATATCGTTTTCTTCCCAACCAGTCTTTGTGGCAACGCGTACGTTTATAAGAACTTGTGGGTATTTTGTCATAATGCCAGCCAATTCAGAAAGTGGTTGGCCTTTTTCTTTTACAAGAGCCGCCACTTGAACAGCAGTCAACATACCATCACCAGTTGTGTTATGATCGAGGAAAATGACGTGACCAGATTGTTCACCGCCAATGGAAAGGTCGTGTTCACGCATATATTCCAATACATAGCGGTCACCAACAGCAGTAGAAACGGTTTTCATACCAAGTTCTTCAGCTGCTTTGTGGAAGCCAATATTACTCATAACGGTACCAACTACGGTATCGCCTTTGAGCTTACCTTCTTCTTTCAATTTAAGAGCGCATAATAGCATGATTTGGTCGCCATCGAGGACTTGACCTTTTTCATCTACTAACAAGCAACGGTCTGCATCACCATCATTGGCAATGCCTAAATCAGCATGGTGTTGTTGAACAGCTACTTGCAAGCCTTCTATATGGGTAGAACCGCAATGATGATTGATGTTCAAACCATCTGGATCGACATTGATATTGATAACCTTTGCACCAAGACCAGACAAAATTTCAGGCCCTACGCTAGAAGCGGCACCATTCGCACCATCATAGACAATCGTTAAACCTTCAAGGGATGTATCGATTGTATGACGAACAAAGTGAGCATAGTGATGTGCAAGATTTGCATTATACTCTACACGACCAATGCCAGCACCTGTAGGACGAGGTAATTCGTTATCTGCACTTTGACGTACATATACTTCTAATTGATCTTCTACTTCATCTGGTAATTTAAAACCACTACCATCAAAGAATTTAATACCATTATCTGGGAATGGGTTATGAGATGCAGAAATAACAGCGCCCGCATCAAAACCTTGTTGCTTTACAAGATATGCTACAGCAGGTGTAGGAATGACTCCCGCCATAACTACATTACCGCCTACAGAACAGATGCCAGATGCCAACGCGCATTCCAACATGGAACCAGAGATACGCGTATCTCTACCAATTAAAAATGTAGGATGTTCTTTTTCTTTACCAAAATGTGTTGCCGCTGCACGCCCTAAATGGTATGCCAATTCAGGTGTTAAAAATTCATTAACAACGCCACGTACACCATCAGTACCAAATAATCGAGCCATATTCTCCTCCGTCTACAAACGAATGTATTTCAATCTACGTTGTGTGTATTATATCACACGAGTTTGTACAATTTATAAAATCCAGGTTGAGCTTTCACCATAATACGTAAATGTATAAATCTATTTGTGAAAGTATCATTCATTAGGTTTTGCATACATGCTCATGCACGCAATCGCCGTTTCTGCACCATCCAAGGCGGCACTCATGATGCCACCCGCATAGCCTGCACCTTCCCCCATCGGGTAAAAGCCACCGACTGTAGTGGATACGCGATTTTCATCACGCCCCATACGAAGTGGAGAAGATGTGCGCGTTTCAACGCCGGTCATACAGATTTCAGGATTATCAAAGCCTTTGATACGGCGTCCCCAATACGGTAAGGCCCGTTCTAAAACAGACGATACATAATCAGGTAAACACTGGTGCAAATCGCAATCTACGATATGAGGTTCATAGCTATGTATACTGCTTTCAACAGACGGCACATTAGCCTGGCCTAAGAAAGAACCTACTGTTTGAGCCGGTGCATTAAAGTTTGAACCACCCAATTTATAAGCCTTGTGTTCCCATTCTCGTTGAAATGCCACGCCATCTAAAGGATGGGTACCAAAATCATCAGGGCCTACGTTTACAACGATAGCACTATTTGCAACGCCACTATCACGAGCATACAAGCTCATACCATTGGTTACAACACCGCCCGGTTCGGACGCAGATGCGACCACTTGCCCACCAGGACACATACAGAAGCTATAGGCAGTACGCCCCGATTCTTTATCATGATATACCAAGGAATACTCAGCAGCACCTAATCCTAGGCTTCTTGGATCCACACCGTACTGAGATTGATCGATGACATCTTGAGGATGCTCAATGCGAACACCGATAGCAAATGGTTTAGCTATCATATCGATACCGCGTTTAAATAACATTTCATACGTATCTCTCGCGCTATGACCTACACCAGATAAAACTAAAGTAGTATCAATACGTTCCGCACCATTCACCTCGATACCGACCACACGGTCCTGGTCAACGAATACATCGGTTACCTTAGCTCCAAAGCGGACTTCGCCGCCCCATTCGATAATGCGCTCACGCATGGCTTTTACCATATGACGTAATTTATCTGTTCCTACGTGAGGTTTATGCTTGTATAGGATTTCTTCCGGTGCCCCGAATTCTACAAAGTATTTTGAAATTTCATGCAACCGCGGATGTGTGACGCGCGTAGTCAATTTACCATCAGAAAATGTACCGGCCCCACCTTCACCGAATTGAACATTCGATTCCGGTTTAAAGGATCCCGTTTTCCAAAATGTTTCCACATCCTTTGCACGAGTATCTACATCTTGTCCCCGTTCTAACACGATAGGGCGATATCCTTCACGGGCTAAGTAAAAGGCCGCCATCATACCTGCGGGACCAAAGCCCATCACAACAGGTCTATGTGCTAGAGGTCTATCACCAATGGCAATCGGTTCTGGATCCTCAGGTGTAAATAAGGTAACATCCTTTTGCTTACCTAGTTTCTTAATGATTTTTTCTTCATGTTGAGCCTCTACAAAAAGAGTATACACAAATACAATATTGGGTTTCTTACGAGCATCTACGGCACGTCTCACCACATGAATTTTCTGTATATATCCCTTTAGTTGAGGGTATTTCTTTTCTACTATTTCCTCAATCGTAGCCTTTACGGTAACGGCTACGCGAAGATTTATTATTCTTATCATATCTATGCTTTTCTTTGTATATCCACTGTTACATGAACCGTAGTCATCTTACTAGTAAGGCCATCAGGAATTACTATATTATAGGTACCATCAATAGGTGCCGTAGCATTACTTATATCAATAGATTCCGTCTTAAGATCTGAAACAGAATCCACCATTTCTTCACGGCCTGTAATTGTTACTTGTACAGGTTTAATCGTAATACCTTTGACTTCATAACCATCCGCTACTTGACCTACGGTTATTGCCGAAATAGGTACGGCTTTATCTTTTCTAAGTAAATTTAATTCATACTGTGCTTGGCCTTGTGTTGGGCTAATATTTACATCGAGCACATTGCCCGCATTATCCCAAGCTTCTAAATCAGCAACAGCACTAAAGTTTTTAGTTTGACCAGCCACATTAACCTTCATGACAACTCGTGTGGCAGCCATTACTTGTTGTTTGCGACCGGATACAGTGACTTCCTTAGGAATCACAGTAACCGATTTCATGGCCACATTATCCGGAATTTGTCCAATTGGCACAATTTCAACAGGTAATTTCTTTGACGCAAATTCATCAACATTAATCGTTACCGTATCAGGTTTGATTTCAACTATGTTCATCCCCGATGGTGGATTAAAGTGGATGGTTACATTATTTTGTCCCGTCGAAACCCCTGATGCATCTATATAGGCCTTAAGGTTTTCAGACTTCAAATTAATAATCGTATCGCGTGGCCCACTAAGCGTAACGCGTACATATTGAGGTGCATCCTCTATGATGTAATTAGCTGCCAAATTTTGCACCTGTACAGGCACCGTATAGGAAACCTCCATCACAGGATTTTGGTCGCGCATAATAAAAAACCACATGACGATGGCTGCCAATAATGAAAGTATTTTTGCAGGCCAGTTGCGTTTCAAATGAATCATCATTTCTTGCCACCCCATTTCCACATGCTCGTAATATTTTGACGAGGTCTTTCCATAAATGTACGAAGGGCCTCTTTAATTTGATCTTCTGGTAAGTGACGATAAATATGTCCGCCATAGGTATAAGAAATGACACCCGTTTCTTCACTGACAACAACGACAACTGCATCTGTTTGTTCAGACAGACCGATAGCCGCGCGATGACGTGTACCAAGTTCGGTACTCAATGTACGGTCCTCGGTAAGCGGCAATAGACAACCTGCAGCCTGAATGCGGCCATTACGGATAATCATAGCCCCATCATGAAGAGGTGTACTAGGAACGAAAATATTTTTAATCAATTCCCGACTGAGTACGGCGTCTACGATAATGCCTGTATCAATAAAGTCGTTTAAGCCTACCTCGCGTTCAAATACGATGAGGGCCCCTGTATGTTCACGAGACATAACGCGTGCAGCAGCCATCACTTCATTGATAGCCATGTCCATTTCTTCTTCGTTTACATTCTGTGCTTTACTAAAAATACGGCCACGCCCAAGTTGCTCTAGGGCACGACGTAATTCCGGTTGGAACACGACAGGTAACGCAAAGAGGATAACGGTCATCCCTTGTTGGAGAATCCAGTTAATAACATACAGATTCATTACATGGCTTAAAACATTCAAAATAGCCAAAAATAATAACCCTTTTAGCAAGGCTACAGCGCGTGTATCCTTTAAGAGTTTATACATATAATAAATACCGATAGCAACCGTCAAGATATCGATGAGATCAAGGATTCTAAAGGTATGTATGAGAGCTTCAAAATGCATATGTGCAACTCCTTATACAAAATAATAAGGTACAGCCATTACATTAGCTGTACCTTATATTTTATCGCATTTTATGAGCACTGTAAATTTAAAACGAAATCATACATTCTGCGTTTTAATCCATACATCCATGCAACCGCCACAGACCATGCCTTCTTTTACGGCTATATCATCATTTAATTTTACTTCAATACGTCGATGTTGCTCCTTTTTCTTCATGGAATCAATAGCACTAAGGCGTATTTCATTTTCTGCGCGGCCACCGCCAATAGTGCCAAAAATAGACCCATCAGGGAATACAACCATCGAGGTACCTGCTTTACGAGGCGTAGAACCAGCCGTATGAAGAATTGTTGCCACTGCTAGTGTTTCATCTGTGCGTTGACTCAAATATTCTACAAACTCACGATTCATGACTTACAACTCTCTTTCTGCGTAAAAACTGACCTTGTTTACCTCGTACAACAGCAAGGTACTCACTGACGATAGATAAAGCAATTTCCTCTGGTGTTTGAGCACCTAAATCTAGACCAATAGGAGCATAGATCATATCGAGTTCCTCTTGCGTCCAACCTTTGGCTTTCAAATTTTCTAATGCATAATGAATGCGTTGTTGACTGCCCATAACACCCATATAAGTAGGCAGTTGATCTCTCAATTGTTCAAGGCATGTGTTATCGAATTCATGGGCTCTCGTAACGATAATAAATCCATTATATTCATCAAGAGGTAACTTATCTCTAAAATCATCCAAAGGCAAACATTTTCTTATTACACGCTCATCAAAGAATTCAGGCACCACATATTCAGGTCGATCATCGACAACCGTAGCACGACATCCGATAAATAATAATAAATCCGTAATGGCACGGCTTACATGGCCTGCCCCAAGGACAAGTACAGATGGATCCTTTTCAACAGGTTCAACAAAACATTCAGTGCTACCAAATACACATAAAGCATTCGGCTTGACTCTATTTAGTGTAAAGCCTTCTATAGCGTCACCATATAATATATCCCCATCCTGATTATAGATAGTTCTATCCCCTTGGCGAGGCCCCGATAGGATGGTCACCAAAAATGTTGACTCCGTCACCTGTAATCGGTCTTTCATAATATCATAAATGCTTTCCATCTTTATTCCTTTCATAGTCCCATGCAGTAACGGCCTCTAAAACACCGCCGCCAACAGCGAGGGATTTGTCAGAAATACTATAACAATGCGATTCCTCACAACGAGCATCCACATCAGCCAATTTAAAATGGTCAGATACGATAAGTCCCGTTTTTAAAACACCCCGTAATGTACCGGTAATCTTAGCCCGCACCGGTTCTTCATCGACATAACCAATCACTTCGTTAGCTTGCACCTCGTCACCAATATGACGTTTAGCCGTAAATACCCCTGCCTTTGGCGAATGAATCACCCGTTCATGGGTATAACCACCCACATTGCCAGGAATCCCCGTATTCGGTTCCGCTTCACCATCATAAATGCAGCGTCCTAAATTATGGCCACGCATAGTTTCGATGACTACATTCACATCGCGGCCAGCGCTAAATCCAGGACCTACACCAATAACAAAGGGCGCATCGAGTCTAGTAGTTCCTACATTCTTTTTAGCCAAAATGGCATCTACAACAACATCCGGATGCAGTTGATCTAATAACTCTTCATAGGACGATGTTACAACAGGAATCACACCTTGTGATAACGTATCCTGAATTTCACCGATACACACATGACGTGCAACCAACCGTTCAAGAATCATTTCACCACAGTGAACAGCATTACCATAACTCACCTCTCTGCGAATCATAGTAGGTATAGCAATTTCATTAACTACTACAGGGTACCCTGCACGTCTCAATCTATAAATTGCACCGGAAGCGATATCGCCGCCTCCGCGCACAAGTATTAAAGGCTTCATACACCCTCACTTTCACGATGTTGCAAATCGTTATAATCCTCTGGCGTATCTATATCAAATCCCCATTCAGGAATAATACTTACATATTCTACAAAATTATGCCCCACACCACGAATGATTGTTCGTCCACCTTGGTCACCCTCGATGTGTTGCAAGTCCTCAAACCAATGGGCACCAAACAAAACGGGATTGCCAGGGTGTTGAGTTGTTCCATATTTAGGTACTACGATTGTTCTATTTGTTTCATCCCTATGCTGTTGAAAGCTAGTAATGAGTTGTTCAACAACCATTGGATTCAGTAACGGTTGATCAGACACAGAGCAAATGATACCATCTAAAGCTCGTGTGCCAAATTCATTCATCAAGTATTTCACGCCTAATGCGATGGATGTGCCTTGACCTAAATCAGAACATTCGTTATGAATAATGGAAAATCTATAACTACTAGCAATATGGTCAATACCATGGTCCCCACCTGTAACGGCAACCATGGGATAGGTTTTTAAATTCCATGAAGGATTAGTTTGTTCCCAGCAAATTTGTAATGCATGACATACCGCGTCAAGAATCGTCTTTCCGCGCCACGGAAGTAATTGCTTATTTGTTCCCATTCTTCGAGACTGACCTGCTGCTAACAGGACAATGCCAATACGAGGTGTTTCTCGTGAAAGGGCGCCCCCTAAGGGAGCGCTTTCACCTGTCTTATATTCCATTTTGCTACCTAGCGACATTGAATAATACGACGAATTTCACAACTAGCCTTATACCCATCAGCCAACACAATGGCCGTAATATCACTATCTACCACATGACTTATGAAATCATCAATAATACGATGTTGTACCGTGTCATAACCCGTGCAGAACAAGATTTTCTCGCCCTTACTATATTGGAATAGCCCTTGTCTATGAAGCACGATTTGAGCAAGCATATGAGGTGTTACAATGGCACCTTCTTCGCGATGTACAATGGATTGAACTAATTCTAAATTATGTACATGATCTTCATCAAGGGATGCGCCCAACATTTGAAGGTTCACCACCCCTATAGTCGTCTTTGTTTGACTTGGGATAACAGGTTCCGTATGTTTTGGTGCCTTAAGCCATTTCTCTTTGGCTCCATCCGCTTCAACGACGATTTGCCAGTTTGGATGTAACGCACTAAGGCCATCTATGCTTTCACAATCTACAGCATCAACCTTAGTTCGTGTAATACCATTAAACCAGGCACCACAATAACCTTGTTGAATACGTTTTGTACAATATTCATCAACATCGTTGATATCCTTTGTATAAATAGGTTCATATTGAGCCACTTGTGATTCATACAACTGTGTTGTAGTCGTCACTACGATAGGTTGTCCTTGCAACCGACCATACTCGACTAGCTTAGATAAGACCGTTGTTTTGCCGCCAGCCCCAACCAATGCGACAATGCCAGGTTGGATAAGACGATTCCAGTACTGCGTTTGTGATGTCATAGCACGAGGCCCCCTTTAGGAATGTAGAAATAGTTATACTTTATATTTCTCGTCCATCCCCATAAATACCTTCTCTGGTGTCATAGGTAATGTACGAATATCCGCACCAACTGCATTTTTTACAGCATGTTGTATTGCGGGACAAGCTGTATTAATAACAATTTCACCGATGGATTTAACACCATATGCACCACTTTCCTCATATGATTCAACAAAGGCTGTATGTAATTCACCAATATCTTGACGTGTAGGAATTTTATAGGTCATAAAATTATTAGTTTCTAAACGACCATTACTAGAGTATCTAACGTCTTCATACAAAGCCATACCAATAGCTTGTACTGCGCCTCCTTCAACCTGTACACGCGCTAGTTTAGGATTCACAACGGTACCACAGTCTACACAATTATACATATGTAACGGTATAATTTGTCCCGTTTGTTTATCTACCTTAACTTCAGCAATAGACGCCATGAATGGTGGTGGAGAGGTGTGACTACCCCATGTTGCGAACCCCGTTAATTGTTCAGATGTAGTTCCGACTAATAGCTTAGGCGCTAATTCTTGAACGGACATTTTCTTTGTACCGTCCTTAGTCGTACCTACTAAGCCATCAAAATCAATATCTTCTGGTTTAACATCCATAAATTGCGCTAATTTATGGATTATCTTTTCTCTCAGTTCTTCAGCCGCCATTTTCGCCGCAGTACCCGTTACATAGGTCGTGCTCGATGCGTATGAACCCGGATCAAATGGTACGATATCCGTATCAGATTCGACAACCGTCATAGATTCCATAGGGCAACCAAGGGCTTCACAAGCCATTTGTGTAAGAATTGTATTAGCCCCCATCCCCATATCGGAAGAGCCCGTATACAATGTGTAGTTACCATCATCGCCAAGACGAATTTCTACGGATGCTACATCGATATTAGCAACACCGGACCCTTGTAAAGCAAGAGCCATCCCCAAACCGCCGCGATAGCGCTCATCAATGTCCCAACTATGAGGACGCTCATCCCAACGAGCCATTTCCTTAACCTTATTTACGGTTTCTTGGAATAGTCCAGAATCCATAATTTCATCAGGATCATATACTAAGCTGCGTTCACCGGCAGCAATTAGATTCTTTTGACGAAGTTCCGCTGGGTCGATTCCCATTTCGTCCGCCAAACGGTTTACTGCACATTCTAAAGGCCACAAAGCCTCTGTAGCGCCATAGCCACGAAAGGCACCGCCCGGCGTATGATTCATGTAAACCCCTTCCGTGCCGTAATGCACCGCTTTTGCCTTGTTATACAATGGCACGGATTTATGTTCCCCCGCTGTGGTTGTCGTAAAGCAGTGGGTTGCATGAGCACCTGCATCGGTAATGGAGTCCATGTCAATAACTTGGATAATGCCATCCTTTGTAGCTCCTACGCGAATATACCATTCACGAGCATGACGTGTAGTAGAACAAGTTTGTGCTTCAGTTCTATCATATAGCAAATAACATGGCTTTTGTAATTTCCAGGTTACAAATGCTGTCATCAATTCGGTACAAGCCGTTTGTTTCGATCCAAAACCACCGCCAATGCGAGGTTTAATAACGCGGATTTTAGATGCAGGAATTCCTAGTGCTCGTGCAATATGACGGCGCACATGGAACACGATTTGCGTAGAGCTAACGATGACAATACGTCCTAAATGATCAATATAGCCAAAGCTTTGGAATGGTTCCATTGCAGATTGACGCGTAGCTTGGTCGAAATATGTGCCTTCTACGACATAATCGCATTTAGCAAGTTCCCCTTCAATATCACCAACACGCTTATGGTACGATACACAAATATTGCGTTTATAGTCTTGTCCTACTGGAATGTGATTGAGAATATCATCTTCTGGATGAACTACTGTTTCATGGTCCATAGCCGTGCGTAAATCAAGCACCGGTTTTTGCACCTCGTATTCAACCTTAATGAGAGGCATCGCCTTCAATGCAGTAGCTTCATCTTTAGCCACGACGAGGGCCACTTCATCACCTACATAGCGAACTACAGAATCGAGAATCAACGCATCATAGGCAGATGGCTCTGGATAGGTTTGACCTGCTAAAGTAAAACGCGTGTTCGGTACATCTTCATAGGTAAAAATAGCCTCTACACCAGGGATTAATTTAGCTTTAGATGTGTCAATAGATTTAATTTTCGCCTGTGCGTGTGGACTACGCAATACCTTAATAATGAGGGCATCTTTTGGCACAAAATCCCCTGTATAAGAAGGTTTACCACTGAGTATACCCTTGGCATCGACTTTATCATAAGACTTACCAATGTGCTTCATTATAAACCTCCTTGTAGATACTTACGAACACCGCGGAGTTGCGACTCATAGCCGGTGCAACGACAGAGATTACCAATCAAGTATTCTCGAATTTCATCATCACTGGCATTAGGATTTCTACGCTTTAATGCGATAGCACTCATCATCATACCGGTAGTACAGAAACCACATTGGTCTGCCCCTTCAGAAGCAAGACAATCTGCTAATAATGAGGCTTCCGCTTCAAGACCTTCGAGGGTCGTAATCGTATGACCGGGCGCACGAAATGTAGGATATGCACAGGATAGCGTAATTTCATCGTCGACCCAAACAGTACATAAACCACAGTTTGTCGTATCACAGCCACAGCGTACGCTATAATAGCCTAAGTTACGCAGCGTAGTTAATAGCATTTCATCCGTTGGCACATTAACGATTACATTCTTATTATTAATATTCAATACTAATTCCATTATTGTGCCACCTCCTTAACTAACCGACGAACCATGGCTTTAGCCATCTCAATGCGATATTCCTTGGATGCATGAGAATTCTTTTGATACACTAATTCCTCTGATGCAATCTGTGCTGCCTCATCTAATGCATCTAATCCTTTTTCTGAAAGCAAGGCACTAGCTTTCTCAGCCAATTGTGGCGCACCTGGACGGGTCCCGATATAGACTTCATAGTTTGTATCATCACGGCGAATAGAACCGGTTAAATACGGAAAGTCACCACGAGAAATGCGCAACGCCTCAACCGCAACAGGCACTTCGCGTTTAGGGATGCGAATTTCAACTAAAATATCGCGTTCCCGATAATTCATATAATCCTTCATGGACATACGACCACCTTTATAGGTTACGATGTCTGCATGAACAGCTAACAAGGCGGGAATGATATCAGAGAACCCAAATTTACTAGCCACGGAACCACCCATGGTAGCCATATTTCTAAATTGGACGCCTAGAATTTCTTTGACACCACGTACTACAGCACCACCACAAAAGCGTTGTAATGGTTCAAATCGTTCTACATCGCCTTGTGTCGCCATAGCACCAATAACAAATTCGTTATCTTCTTCACGAACATAGCGTAAATCTAGTCCTGCCATATCGATTACTGCAGGCCATGTACGACGACCCAATCGTAGCCAACACCCACCAGCAAGCATTGGTGCCGTCTTATTTTTTACGGCCATTTCATAGGCCTCTTCCACCGTCTTCGGTTGTAATACTTTCAAAAAGGCTAACATAATCTATCCTCACAATGGTATACTAAAAACAATCATTATCTTAAGCCATTTACTATTAGCAATGTTGCCATAAAACCTTTTATTTTTGCTTATATATATAATTGTAACAACTATTACACCGTAAATCTATGACAAACAATATAAAATTACAAGAAGTTTGCAAACAATTACATATACCCGTAGTGGGCACCACGTCATGGCCACTCCCTATAGAGGCCCGTGAAATTTTGCAGGAATCCAATCCCTGTCCATTCACAGCAGCCGACATAGACGAACGACTGATAGGCACAACAGACTTTATGCCACACAGCGCCATCGTCTGTCTATTTCCCTATCATGTGCCACATGAAGGTCCTACGAATCTATCCCGTTACACGTGGGCCACTGATTACCATCTAGTGGTGACAGACTATTTACAACGCCTCGTAGATGAACTTAAAACGACTGCCCCAGATGCATCATTCTCTATCCATTGCGATACGAGTCCCTTAGCTGATCGATATATGGCGTATTTAGCAGGTCTTGGATTCTACGGTAAAAACAAATGCTTTATCAATCCAACTTGGGGTTCTTATATCGTCATCGGTACTGTGCTCACCACATTAGAATTCGAACCCAATACGCCTATGGCCGATACGTGTATGGGCTGTAATCGGTGTATTACATCCTGCTTAGGTCAATGTCTAAATGGCAATGCATTTAATTACGCCACCTGTAAAAGCTATTTAACGCAAAAAAAAGGCGATCTCACCGATGATGAACAAGCCATCATCAGGAAATCACCCTTGTTATTCGGTTGTGATGTGTGCCAAGAAGTATGCCCCCATAATAAGGACTTACCTACAACACCCATTATTGAATTTCAATCTGTCGAACCCTATGTGGATATTACCGAATTAGAATCGATGACAAATAAGGAATTCAAAGCCAAATATGGCCATCGAGCCTTCTCATGGCGCGGTAAAAAGATATTGATACGCAATCAGGAATATATTACAAAACCTTAATACTACCTACTATATTTTATAGTAATTAAGTTTATCCAAGGACTCACTCAAGGCCGGTACATATTCTTCGATGAACATGTCCACCTCTGGCATATTTAGAGCTTTCAACTTGGCCAAAATCGTATCGTGTGCCTCCTTGAATTCATCATTGCCCGCATGTAACTCATTGACGCATTTCATATAGGCTGACAAGGTATCGGCAGCTTTCACAATCGACCATTCAGGCAATGTTTCAGCATCTACAATATACGGTTTATAAACGGATTGCAATCGTTTCGGCAATGTACTTAACATTTTTTCTTGCGCTAAGGTTTCCACCTCGCCATACAAGGAACGAAGCTTAGGATCAAAGTATTTAATAGGCGTTGGCATATCCCCTGTAAAGATTTCACTCACCTCATGGTACATGGCAATGACGGCCACCTTGTTAATATCTAAATTTCCACCGAAATATTCATTTTTAAGAGCCGCCAAATTATGGGCTACCATGGCTACCTCAAGGCTGTGTTCTTGAATATTTTCTGTTTCCGTATTGCGCATCAAGCTCCAACGGTTAATAAAGCGCATCCGTTTTAAAAAAGCAAAAAATGAACTCATACATATCCCCCTTACAATGAAGGTCCCACCAGAAGGTAGGACCTTTTATAGTATGTATAACTAAATAGTTATGATATTAAATGACACCGCGTAATTTAAAGCCATAGTCTAGGAACTGAACGGCCTCATTCCAACGGTTGTCATCATTGAGCATCACCACAATCATAGTGTGCCCATTTCGCGTAGCCGATGCGATTAAACATTCACCAGCCGCATTTGTAAAGCCCGTCTTTAAGCCATTAGCACCAGGATATTTATTACGGATAAAATGGTTTGTAGTGCGAATCGTTTCAGGCGCACGGTTTTGATAAGGCACCTTATAGTAATCATTGGCCACCTTGTCGCGGAACATTTGATATTTCATCCCATAAGCTGCAATCAAAGCCAAATCTCGTGCCGTCGAATGATGACCCATTTGGGTCAATCCATGAGGGTTAAGGAATACACTGTTTTTAGCCCCCGCCTTAGCAGCTATGCGATTCATATCCTTCGCAAAATTTTCTACAGACCCACTTACGTTCTCTGCCACCACTACGGCCGCATCATTACCAGATGCTACCATCATACCTTCAAGAACACCTTCCAAGGTGATTTGGTCGCCTACTTGTACGCCAAGATTAGATTCTTCCATGCTCGTCGCATAGGGACTAATCGTAGCTAACTCATCTAATTGTGTTCCTTTTAACTCAAGTGCTGTTAATAAGGTTACCATTTTCGTAGTACTTGCCGGATGCATCCATTTATCGGGATTCTTGGCGAATAAAATCTCCTTATTATCCGCATCAATGAGTACTACTGCTTCACCAATGGTAGATGGTGGCGTAGGTGCAGCACCATGAGCAACAGTACCTAAGAGCATGGCACCTATGAAAGCTAACGCCAATATAAAGCGTTGCCATACTAAGTGCCTATGCATTATTAAATCTCTCATATCAATCTCTTTCTACATATTATTAACTTGTAAATTCATGATTTATCAGATTTCTTGATTCGTGGTAGTTACTTTTTTCTTAGTTTCTTTACTTTCATCTGTAGAAGTATCTGCGTGTTGTATATATACAACACGTTGTGGATATGGAATATCTATACCATGCTTATCAAAAGCATCTTTTACATCGGACATAATACTATATCGAACCTCAAGAAACTGACTAGTTCTAACTTCTGCAAACGCAGAAATACGCACAGAGTTATCACCAAATTCAGAAATACCAATCTCCATATATTTAGCATTTAGAATACGTTTATCCTTGGCAAAAACGTTCTTTAATATCTTAATTGCTTCATGATGATCATTGTTATAGCCAATATCAAAAACAAACGGAATCATTCGTTCAGTCATATAGGAATAATTCGTTACTGATTGAGATGTAAGAATCGAATTTGGTATGTACACCCGTTTCTGATCCTTTGTAGTGATAATGGTATTCATAAACTGTATGGATGTAACGCTACCTGTAATGTCCCCAACCTCAATATAGTGTCCAGCGCGAAATGGTTTAAATATTAAAATCAATAATCCAGATGCCAAGTTTGACATATTATTTTGTAATGCCAAGCCGATACCTAAACCAAAGGCACCAAAGGCAGCCACAAAGGATGTAGTAGGAACACCAATTTGATTAAGACAGATTAATAATAAACCTACAAGCAATACATAATTAATAATTTGAGATACAAAGCCCATTGCGGCAGTATCATAGTTGGCCCGTATCATAACACGAACAGCAAGAGTTTTAATCCACCGAATAATATAGCGGCCTACCAAAAATATAATAAGAGCAAGCAAAATATTGCCGGCTTGGCTAAAAAACCATTCTCTTAATTTTAACAATACATTGGCATCTTTAAATAACAGCTCTGATGCGGTTGCTAAGAATTCGTACATGTATACCCCCACAATGCTTAAGGTGACTTACTCAAATCTATGGTAAACATATGATATAATTTCACATGTAAATATTATGTATTATAAACAACTTATATGAAGATAATAAAATATTATCTTTTATTATAGCTTTATATTCTATATCTAACAATGATAAACTAGGGAGTCCTATATGTCTAATAATCCATATACAGCGCCAGATGAATTAATAACAGGCGGTCATGTCACTAAAGAATACAACTCTGTAACCGTACTCTTTGACGACATTCACTATTCCTTGAGCAGTGGTCAACTAAATGGAGGCTTTCACCATACATTAGGTGTACGCAATCAACAATTAACCTACCATATTGAAACAGAAAAAGATCTACCAGGTGGCTCTGTAGCAAACTATTTAGCTCAAGAATTTGAACATATCGATGTGCCTGTACATTTCAGCACTGCACTGTTAACCTCTGCTACACCATCCCTTCATGCGTACACAATGGTACAAGAAAGTGATACAATCGTTGAAACCATTGTCACTGGTGGTTATAAGAAAACGGCCCATCGTGCAGGTACAGGTTATTGTTATGAAGAAAAAGATGGTGAATTCCACACTCCTGGCACAATTAATATCCTCGTATTCACCAACAAGGCTTTAACAGATAGTGCGATGGTGAAAGCCATCATGACGATTACCGAGGCTAAAACAGCAGCATTACAAGATTGGAAGGTAGAAAGTACCCAGGACTTCCCCAAATACAATACACATATAGTTCACAGTTTAGCAAAGGAAACGAATACCTCCGCTACTGGAACTGCTACAGATGGCATCATCTTAACTATCAATACAAATGGCGATGTATTAACTGATGCAGGATCCTATTCCCTATTCGGCGACACCTTAGCCAAAGCTGTATACCTAGGTGTACAACGAGCATTAGAAAATGCCATCGGTACCGAATGATTCATACAAGCAAAAGGCCCTTTGTGAATAATCACAAAGGGTCTTTTTATATCTGTCTCATCCGCATACAATTGCTTGTAAGGGTTAGTATTCTTTAAAGATTCGTTCCAAATCCTTGCAAGTGCGTTCCTTTTGTAAGGCCAACATCAACAAGATACGAGCCTTTTGAGGTGATAAGCTATCACATACAAAATAGCCTGCCTCCACATCTTGGGGAACCTTAGATACTATACCACTCCCCGTTCTGGATGCGCGTACAACAGGTATTGGTAAATTGGATGTTACCTTGCGGATAGGTTCTGGTATCGTACCATGGCCTAAGCCAGCTAAGATCAAACCCGATGGGTTCGTTGCCACTATGGCAAGCCCCATAATTTCTTCGATACCTGCATAACAGGTTAAGATTTCAACACGTGGTAAGTCATCGTCCTCTGGCAAGCCAAACTCAGATTCCATCGTATGCTTACGCAACGGACACATATAGTATTGGGCTATACCATCTTGTACAATACCAAGATGACCTGCATTAGGACTACCAAAGGTTGCCACGTTAGTTGTATTCATTTTCGTTACATCACGAGCACCATCAATATAGCCATTCATAACTACCAGTACGCCCTTATTATATGATTCTGGTGTTCGAGCCACTTGTATAGCTTGCAATAAATTAATAGGGCCATCGGCACTGACAGCTCCTGCTGGACGCATCGAACCAGTTATGACGATAGGCTTATCAGTATGGACAGTAAGATGTAAAAAGTACGCGGTTTCCTCCATACTATCCGTGCCATGTGTAATAACAACACCCGCAATATCATCATTATCCACACATTTTTGTACTAATTTTGATAGACGGGCCCATTGAAATAGCGTTATATCTGAACTTTCAATATTACAAAATTGATTGCACACAAAAGGTCCATAATCTCTAACGCCAGGTACAGAGGATATAATTTCTTCTAAGGGCAATACACCTGCTGTATACCCCGTCAAATCAGTATCCGAAGCACCTTTTCCCGCAATGGTACCACCAGTACCAATGATTGCAATTTTCTTAGTCATCTTATCCTCCTATAGGTATCATAATGTAGAAGGTTTAAAGGAAGGCATTAATTCAAGTTTATGCCGATTAATTCGTTGTAGATAATCAATGCGCTCCTTCGTTTGTATATCTTCAATTTCGCCGGTTCGAATATATCGATCGAGAACGGCATAGGTAAATCCTAGTTTATCCTCATCAGATTGACCACTGAGCCCATCACTAGGCGTTTTGTCTACTAAATGACGCGGAATATCCAAAAGGCGTCCAATTTGACGTACCTCTTCAACCACGAGATTCGCCAATGGACTAAAGTCACCTGCTGCATCGCCAAACTTGGTAGAGTAGCCCACATAGTCTTCAGAGCCATTACATGTATTAGCAACACGTGCACCATGTGGCAAATTTTGACCTACCGCATATAATGTGGCCATCCGCAAACGAGGCGGCGTATTGATTTCTGCATCTCTCGCTAAATCTGTACGGCCCGTTACATTGAAAAAGCCCTCTCCTTGTACAATGGCCTCCGTTAATGCACGATAGGCATTACCAATATTCACAATCATATAGGGGATACCAAGATGCGCCACCACCTCTTTTGCATCATCTATATCGGATTGTACATCATTTGGCATAAGGACGCCTACAACGCGTTCTGCACCAAGCGCCTCCTTACAAAGAGCAGCTACTACGCTAGAATCCTTACCGCCCGAAATGCCGACTACAGCGGAGCATGCAGGTCCATTTTGTTCAAAATAGTCCCGAATCCACGCCACTAATTCCTCTTTTGTTCGTTCTGGATGTGTAAGCATAGGCCCTCCTATTTTTTACGACCAATACGATTCAATAAGTCCATCTTCATATGGTAATAGTCAGGGCTCATATCTAGATAGTGACGATGTGGATTTTCAAAGCGTTGTTCTTCCGGCCAAATCTCATGAGCTAATTGTTCTTGTACATAGGTGCGTATCGATTCCAATGTTGGGGATGGTACGATTTGATTGCCCCCTTTAATCATGAGTTCCTGCATATTTTTAAATGTACAGTTTTCATAATACAATTCTCTCCACGGTTTTTCTGGATCGATATAACGATATGGTTTGTCTGTGGATGGCACTTCGCCAGGTAATGTCAATAATTCAGCAATAGCGCGACCATCTTCATTATAAACGCGATATACCTGTTTCAATCCAGGATTGGTAATCTTTTCCACAGACTCAGAAATCTTAATGCGCGGTTCCCATACGCCGCCTTTTTCAACGCCTGCAATCTTGTATACAGCGCCGAATACAGGATCCGTTTTCGACGTAATCAATCGTTCCCCTACGCCAAAGATATCAATAGGGCCACCTTGATTTAATAAGGATGAAATCGTATATTCATCAAGGCTATTAGATGCCATGATCTTGCAATCGTTCATCCCCGCATCATCGAGCATACGACGCGCTTGCTTAGCTAAATATGCTAAGTCACCAGAATCGAGGCGGATGCCTTTTAATCGATGACCATTCGGTTCCAAAATATCCTTGGCAACCTTAATGGCATTTGGTACACCCGATTCTAATACATTATAGGTATCCACCAAGAACACAGCGCTGTCCGGATACACTTCAGCATAGGACTTGAATGCTTCATATTCAGAATCGTGGTACATAACCCAACTATGTGCCATGGTACCATTTACAGGAATCCCAAATTGTTGTCCCGCCAGAACTGTGGCAGTCCCATTGACACCGCCTATGAAAGCCGCCCGCGCACCATATACAGCAGCATCTACATTGTGAGCGCGACGAGCCCCAAAATCGGATACAATGCGCCCATCGGCGGCGCGCACGATGCGGTTCGCCTTTGTAGCAATAAGCGATTGATGATTAATCATGGTAAGCACTGCTGTTTCCACAATTTGTGCGTCGATAAGAGGTGCTACGATGGTCATAATCGGCTCATTAGGATATATGATGGTACCTTCTTTGAAGGCATATACATCACCGGTAAATTTGAAGTTGCGCAAATACTCTAAAAATTCATCACTAAATAAATGCAATGATTTAAAATACGCCATATCCTCCTCATCGAAATGAAGATTCAAAATGTATTCTAAAACTTGTTCCAATCCGCCAAAGATAGCAAATCCACCTTTGTCCGGATTGCGACGGTAAAATACGTCGAAGGCAACGCGGTCTGTATTGTCTTGTTTCGTAAAGTACCCATGAGCCATGGTCATCTCATAGAGATCCATAAGCATACTAATGTTGCGACGTTCATGTTGCATACTTTCACCATCCTATATAAATAAAAGGTATATAATACAGCGCGTTCGTTATACATTACGCATGATACTATTATAAACTATATACATCGTCTTTTCTATTCATAGTACATGTGATATAACTATATTATAGATAATAATTACTTATTAACTAATGAATAAACATGAATAATCTCATAGCAACTAAGATAATTAGAATTATATGGGATATATTTTCAGAATGAGAGGTGCCAAATGGACGCAATCGTTCAAGCAAAACGCGTATTAGAAATATTTAAAGAAATGAGCCAAATCCCACGTGGATCTGGCAACGAAAAGGGCATTAGCGATTACATTGTCAATTTTGCTCACAATTTAGGTCTCGAAGCTACACAAGATAGCGAATGGAATGTAGTCATCAAAAAACCAGCTACACCAGGCTATGAAAATCGTCCATCCGTCATCCTTCAAGGTCATATCGATATGGTATGCGTAAAAGGTCATGATTCCAGCCATGATTTTACAAAAGATCCAATCGCCAACATCATCGAAGGTGAATGGATGCACGCCGATGACACTACATTGGGTGCAGATAATGGCATGGGCGGCGCTATGATTTTAGCAGTCCTAGAAGATAAGAACCAACAACATGGTCCACTACAAGTATTATTCACAACTAACGAAGAAACAGGTATGGATGGTGCTGCAGCGGTAAAAGAAGGCCAAGTATCAGGTGATTATCTAATCAACTTAGACACTGAAGTGGAACATGAGTTCTGCGTGAGCTGCGCTGGCGGCTGCCACGTTAATGTATCCATCCCACTATTGCGCGAAAATAATCTACCTGGTTATGATGCAGGGCTTTCACTAACAGTAAAAGGTTTAAAGGGTGGTCATTCCGGTATCGAAATCATTGAACAACGAGCTAATGCAAACCAAGTACTTGCTCGCGTTCTTTATGATTTAGAAAAACAATATTCCTTTAATCTAGCTTCTTTCGTAGGTGGCGTTAAACATAATGCGATTCCATCTAAAGCGGTTGCAACCATGTCTGTACGCAACGAGGATATAGAAGCGATTAAGACCCTTATCAAATTCTACGAAAAAGAATACAAACATGAATTTGCAATCAAAGATCCTGATTTAACATTCGTAGTGGAAGAAATTCCTACACCGGCAACAGTGTATGCTGATGATACGGCAGAAGCCTTAATTTCCTACCTCTATCTTGCAGAAGATGGGGTTCACTCTATGAGCCAAACCATCGAAGGGCTTGTAGAAACATCAGATAATCTTGCTATCGTTTCTGAAGGCACACATACAATAGACATCCTTGTATCAGTTCGTAGCTCTAATAAAAACAGCTTAGAATACTTAACTAAAAAATTATTACTCCTTGCTGATACATTAGGTGTTTCTGCTACTCGTAGCGGTGGCTATCCTGCATGGGAATACGATAAAGGTTCTAAACTAGAAGAACAAGTTATCGCACTTTACAATACCATGTCCGACACCCCTGCCCGCGTGAATGCAGTCCATGCAGGTCTAGAATGTGGCTTATTAAAGAATGTTTTACCAAATACTGAAATGATCAGCTTTGGTCCAACAATCATTAGCCCACATACAAATATGGAACGCGTACATCTACCTTCTGTAGAACATGTATATGTATTCCTTAAAGCATTACTAGAAAAATTACAATAATTTTTCAAAATTTTACAAAATAATATTTATTCAAATAAGCGTATGTACTCATATATATTCTATGAGGCATACGCTTTTTTGTAAAATCAACAGCATAAATATATAAACATGTTCACATATACTCATATTAGTATAATATTATCAATTTTTCTTATAAATCGCTTATTACTTAACTTTGTAAACTATTGTTCATACCCTTATGGGTATTTTTATATGTTATGTAAGAGTAGTATACTATGTTTACATTTACAAGGGAGGCGTATTATGATACCAATTACGATCATATCCGGATTCTTAGGAGCCGGAAAAACAACGTATCTACAACATATATTAAACTGTCGTAACACTAATGAACGTATATTAATTATAGAAAATGATTTTGGTGAAACCAGTCTCGATGCAAAGCAATTATCCGCAACGGGCGCAACTGTACGTGAAGTAACATCCGGTTGTATTTGCTGCAGTCTCCAAGGCAACTTTAAAAATGCCCTAATCGATATTCTATCTACGCAATATATCGATCAAATCTATATAGAGCCATCTGGGGTGAGCAAATTAAGTGAAATTTTATATACTTGTGACGATGACGATATCACCAGTAAAGCCTATATCAGCATGATTATTACAATCGTAGATGCTATGCAGGCACCTATGGCAATTAAGAACTTTGGTCCCTTCTTTAAAGACCAAATAAAACACTGTTATGCTATTCTACTTACTCACATAGAGGATGAAAAACAGGTTGAAAAAGCAAAACAACTCATCGTTGAATTAGCACCACATACACCAATTTATACCGATGTAGATGCACTGCAACAGGATATAAACCAACTAAAATCTAATACTCATAAGGCATATGAACATGATTCCGAAACCTGCAGTTGCCATACATGTAACGACAGTGAGGATTACAACGGTGCTCACCATGATAATCACAGTCATCATGGCCATGACGGCCACCATCATGAGCACCAACCTTTTGTGAGCTATACATTCCATAATCTACAAACCCTCACTCATACGCAATGGATTGATTTTTGTAATGAATTACCTTCTACAGTACTACGTGTTAAAGGTATCGTTCCTACCACTTCAGGACCTATGGAATTACAATACACCCTCCAATCCTGTTCTCTTACAGATACGCACTTAAAGGACTACCACCTAGTTGTTATTGGCACCGATATAGACATTTCATCCATACAGGAGAAAGTGTGTAGTGCATCATGATTCCTGTATATATCGTAACGGGCTTATTAGGCTCTGGTAAAACCTCCCTAATCAATGTAGAGCTACGAGAACGAAAGAAACTTGGCTCTACAGAAATTATCAGCTTTGAAACAGGTAATACAGAGTTTATAAAAAAGCCTTTATCGATTGAGCCAGATGATATAGAAGAAAATCTACATCATGTAGTACAACAGATACAGGATTATCTTTCTACGACAACGCCGAAAGAAATATGGATTGAATGGAATGGCATGTTTTCATTTCAACAGTTAGAACTCATCTTCTTCAATTCAATTCTAAAAGAATTCTGTCATCTAGAACGCGTCATCTACACAGCAAACAGCAACAGTATAACATCTATGATACAGGCACTAGGGGATAGAGTCGTATCGCAACTATACAGCGCCGATTATATTATGTTATATGCGAATGATACGACACAAACCAAAGCAGTAAAGAAACTCTTACAATCCTACAATCCGGAATGTTCCATATTAGTCAATCCCACTACAAAAGACATCCACAATAAACTAACTAAACCGATATGGCCATGGTCGTTGTACGGTATTGTGGCTATATTGACATTATATATATTACTGGTCACTGTATTCCGTCATAGCATTTCCTATTCCATCCATCAAGTTTTGGCCATTGCATCAGGCATCATTTTTGAAGGGATACCGTTTTTATTGTTAGGAACCATCATTTCTTCTGCTATCACACTATTGGTACCTGATCGTTGGCTAATGCGTTATCTGAAAGCAGACTCTATTAAAAGCTATGGCATCGCCATTGGTAGCGGTCTTGTATTACCTATCTGCGATTGTGCTACTATTCCTATGTTTAATGCATTATTAAAGCGTGGTATCCCTCAACATATAGGATTATTGTTTATGCTCGCAAGTCCTATTATGAACCCCATCGCATTATTAGCAACCTATTATGCATTTCCAGAGACGCCACAAATAATACTAGCTCGCATAATTGGTGGTATATTAATCGCATGTATGGTGGCCCTCACATTTAAATGGAAACCACACAAATTATCTACCATCACTAACAATTTACCTCAGCCAAAAGATTATCAGTATGGTTCACCAAATCAAGAAGGCAATAAAAAGAAAATCTTTCTATTGCACGTAGAGCGTGAATTCAGTCAATTACTTATTTACTTCTCTGCAGCAGCTTTCACATTAGCCCTATTCCAAGTATGGATAAAACCTACCTTCTTTTCTGGTTCACTCGATGTAGCCACACCTATTGCTAATGCATTATTACTAGCTTTAGCTTTCCTCTTCTCCCTATGTTCTACATCAGATGCCATTATAGGCCGTTCGTTAAGCAATTTATTTCCTATATCAGCAGTTCTTGGTTTCCTATGGTTAGGTCCTATGATTGACATCAAAAACGTATATATGTTACGTCAGTATATCTCAACATCATTTATACTTCGTTTAGTTATTACTATTAGTATTATTACGTATATCATGACATTGCTATTTCAATTTTTATTTAATGTATAAGGAGAACAGACTATGTTATCAGAACTACGAAACAAAGATATACTCAGTGTCATCAAGGGTCTGCTATATACGGCATTAGGTATTAGTTTTTTATATCTACTCATTACGGGCCAATATAAATTATATGTGGCTCCTCGATATGAATTATTTTTACTCTTAGCAGGTATAGCACTGTTATTGGGAGGCATTATTTCAATCCTTTGGTCCCCAAATAAACAATATAAACATAATTGGCGCTCTATTACACCAATCATAATTCCTCTTGTGTTATTTGTGGTTCCACCAATTTTATCGCCTAATTCTGTACAAGTAACTGGAAATACGGCCGCCACAGAAGATACTAATGATTTTAATTTTTCTCAAGACGATATTGGCGAAGTTATTACAATCAATAATGAGGCCAAAGATCCTGGCATTTCAAAATCTAAAAAGGAAATCGTATTAAACTCGGATAACTATTATCGCACCATCGTTGCACTCGGTTCTAAACCAGAGGAATATGTAGGGTACAAAATCTATATGACAGGTTATGTTAACCGAGAAGACAATACATTAAAATCCAATGAGTTTACACTTTCACGTATGGCCATGGCTTGCTGTATTGCAGACGTCGCCCCTATTGGTCTAACAATGCATAAGAATGATGGGGATTCTTATAGCAATAAACAATGGGTAACCATAGAAGGCACTGTAGCCACACGAGACTTTCACGGGCGCAAGCAACCATACATAGAAATCAACAAAACAAAAGATGCACAAGAAATTTTAGGATATGTATATCCATAGCATAGTAAAAGGGCTACCACAAATGTGATAGCCCTCTATTACTATTTTGTATATATTATCGCAAATGGCCTATAATACGTTTCCCCATCACAGCAGCTACAGCACATAAAAATACGTCAGGCCCAACAGGAATCAAGAAACAAGACCAAATAACAGCCCACCAACCAATAGGTGTCCCTAAATATACATTCATTATCATATATAAATAGATCATGCCAAAACCATATACAATGAGAAGATTGATAATAGCACCAATGAGCAATGTTTTAACAGAATGTGTTGGTGAAAGCTCACTGAAGCGCCCCACCACATAGGCGCCAACCATGAATCCAATCAAATAACCAAATGTAGGTTGCAATACATAGCCTGGCCCGCCGCCAGATGTAAACACAGGTACACCGATAAGTCCCAATATAATATAGATCCCTACACTAATGGCACCGAGGCGGCTGCCTAATATAATACCAGCCAGTGTAGTAAATAAAATCTGCAGTGTAAATGGACAGTTTGGAAGTGGCACACGAATAAATGCACCGGCTGTAATTAATGTTACAAATAAGGCTGTCATTGTCAACTCTCTTGTGCTGAGACGTCGATTGGAAATGGAACTCATGGTATACCTCCATTAATAGAATAAAAGAAACCTATCTAAACAAACTACATATCTATTCAAGGTTATTAAACCATTCCATTTTATTTATGTCAACCATATATACTTATATTAAGTTTACATTATGCAAAATATACAAATAAAAAAAGGATATACATAATGTATGTCGAATATATTATGTATATACCTAAAAATAAGTATATAGTTTTAGTTTTCATTTTATATTCATTTTGTGATATTAAATTATGTATAAGTAGATTGAGTAAAATCTACTTGCACAATTGCTTTTGAGCAAAATCCTTTTATGGAGGTAATTAACATGAAAAAAGTAAATAATTTATCTAAAGTATTATGTGCTCTTGGCGTAAGTACTGTATTGATTGCAGGCGTAGCATCTGCAGCTCCTACTTACCCAGCTCCTAGTACCTGGAATGGTGTTGGTAGCGTAGCATCTCCAATGCAAAGTAGCGAAATCGACTACGTAGGCGCTGTTACTACATTACATCGCTACTATCCAGATGCAATGGTAACTTCTATCTCCTATGATGCAAAACATCATCCAACTTACGAAGTAGAAGCATATACTAAGACACAAAAAGTGGAAATGAAAATCGATGAAGCAACAGGTCAAGTTGTTTCCAATCAAGCAAAATCCATTAGTGCATGGAACAAATTAAAGAAATCTCACAGCTTTAATCCACAAAACTCCATCACACCAGAATCTGCTGAAACAAAAGCTATCGAACGCGTAGGCAGCGATTTCCAAACAATGGAATGGGAATTGGAAATGGAAGGCAATAAACTTGTCTACAAACTAGATATGACTAACGGCGGCGACAAAAAAGCAGACGTTAAGATCGATGCTCTTTCCGGTAAAGTTCTCAGTGCTAAAGTAAAAACTACTAAATACTAAGCATAATCCATATATTATATAGACATACCTAACCACTATATAATATATCTCTCCAATTTCTTAACACACTCAAACACTAAACACTCATAAAAACTATACACACATAAAACAAACCCTTTTAAACACACATATACACATATTAAAAGACCTTGAATCGTTGAATTCAAGGTCTTTTTCGGGTTATAGGACAAAAAGTGTGTGTGACTAATCCCAATAAGTTGGAAAATCTGTA